>Ga0066388_100003559_pt1 | contig 10150 bp, 5 predicted proteins | sample PanSoiMetaGPlot6_FD_64539 | JGI IMG/M metagenome (GOLD analysis project Ga0066388, IMG submission 64539) | Tropical forest soil microbial communities from Panama analyzed to predict greenhouse gas emissions - Panama Soil - Plot 6 (Hybrid Assembly) | ecosystem: Environmental > Terrestrial > Soil... | reverse complement strand
GGGGTCAGAACCTTCCACGAAGTAAGGCGTCCACCCGTAGCCTCGCAGCAGATTCTCCAGTTCATCGTGTGTAATCCGAGCGAGCAGAGTGGGATTGTTAATTTTGTATCCATTCAAATGCAGGATCGGCAGCACTGCACCATCCCGAATAGGATTCAGGAACTTGCTGATATGCCAGGAAGTTGCGAGCGGGCCTGTTTCGGATTCACCATCGCCGACAACTGCGGCGATAATCAACCCTGGATTGTCGAACGCTGCGCCGCAGGCATGAGAGAGCACATATCCGAGCTCGCCGCCTTCATGAATCGATCCGGGAGTTTCGGGCGTGCAATGGCTACCTATGCCTCCAGGAAAGGAAAACTGCTTAAAGAACTCGTGCAAACCGACTTCGTCCTCACTCTTTTCTGGATAGATTTCGGAGTACGTGCCCTCAAGATATGCTGGCCCCAAGACCCCCGGCGCGCCGTGGCCAGGCCCGGCCATGAAGATCATGTCGAGGTCGAATTTCTTGATCAACCGATTCAGGTGGACGTAGATGAAAGCCAGTCCTGGGCTCGAGCCCCAATGTCCGAGTAGGCGGTTCTTGATATGCTCGGGCTTCAACGGCTCTTTCAGCAAAGGATTCGCATGAAGATAAATCATCCCGAGTGCCAAATACCTGCACGCGCGCCAGTAAGCGTGTGTTTTTCGGAGTTCCTCTGCGGTCAGAGGTGTTCCTTGAACCGTGGACCGCGCTTTCCCATACGCGCTCACCGAAAGAGGCGAGGATTTCTCAACTGCCGCTACACCCATGGCTTACCTCCTTGCACTGCGGTGGGGAAACAAGATCATCTAAAAATCTCATAAACTCGCTCGGTCGAAGCGCGGAGAGCCGTGGGCCCTCAGGCACATCCGGGATGGCCTCCAACCATAAGCAACCATCCTCCCCTGGGAACGAATAGAACACGGTCCGCTCCGGCCCCCTTAGCAGCTCCATCAACACGCTTTCTTCGGTTACACGGCGTGTGCTCAAGCGTCTGGCAAGGTGACAGCAGCCTCGTTCATTTTCGCCGATGAATAGCACTTTCGATCGATTGCCGTGTTGTAGGCTGCCGCATCGCTTCGTGAGAACAAATCCAGATTCGCTTCCACTCGTCATTCGGGTCCGCCTATCTAACCTTGGACTGCTTGATTTGATTCAAGCGGTTCGCTTGACGCCAATTCTGTGTGAAGCAACAACGGTGCCAAACGAAATCAATGAGAAACTTAGTCTTTCGTGATCCTGTCGCGCTTCCGGTGCCCGTATGCGGGCAACGTGGGTGGCAATCGGCAGCAATGCTCTCGAAGGAGTGGCGATTCGTCTGTGACAAACATCACGCGAGCACCTGGGCCGGGCGTCGGTATGGGCTGGTTTCCTTCCTCCGCCACGACAGGAGGTGACGGGTGAGTTCAGCGGACCAATGCAACCAGCGGTCTGTTCACGAACAACTTGCAAAGGACCACATTCGCCAGTTCACGGACATACGAGAAAGCGAATTGGCGGTTGGTCGTATTGAACTCAGCAGTCGCGCGCAAACGCAGTGGAATAGATGCCAAGATTGGAAGTGCCGTCGAAAAGTCAAATTAAGCAGCACGGGCGTCCCGCGAAGCAAATAGCCGGGTCACCAGCACATCCTCGAAAGCAGTTCGTTCGGCAACCAAACTGTTCTGCGGTCGAGACCGTCTGACTGTTGTGTCGATCATCTCGCCCTGGTCGGTATACCCGCACCATAAAAAGCTTTTTTTCTCCGGGTCTCGGTAGTAACGTACGAAGACTCCGTAAGGCTCATCGCCGTGGACCGAATCGCAGAAGGTTTACCGCGTAGACGATCAATGTAACGCCAGTGGCCAACCGATGTCAGGAGAAACCAGCGCCAGGCTAGCCCCGACCGACAGCAGGTATCGGGCCTTGCTCGATGCGGCCACCGCGATGGTCGAGCAGCCGACGGTAAAAGCTGTCCTGCACAGTGTGCGCCGCGTTCTGTCCAGCAGCTGTCGCCTCCATGGAGCACATCTTTATATCCTGGGCGGTGACGGTGAGAGTCTGCATCTACTTGAGTTCGATCGAGAAGCGGACGCGCCCGAGATCAAGATTGGCACCAGAATTTCACGCATCGGTGCGACGGCGCGAGTGCTTGAGGAACAGCAACCAGTTTTCATCGCCGATATATCGAAGGAAATGTTAAAGCATCCCGCCCTGGTTCCATTTGCACCAGAATCTGTCGACCGAAACACCTACATATTTCCGGTGTCTGCGTCCCAACAGCGATACGGAATCCTTGTAGTAACGAAGGACCGGGGGGATCAATTTGTTCCCGAAGACGTCGAACTCCTCAGCTCTCTCGCTTCACACGTTGCCGTCGCGCTCGAGTGCGCTTTAGCTAGGGATTCTGCAGAGCAGTATCAGCGTGAGTTGGCTACCGAACGTGACCGCCTTCGGCTGCTGCTCGAAATCAACAATCATGTCGTATCGAAATTGGATATCGACGATCTTTTTCGCTCAGCTTCGGCCTCAATTCGTTCGTATTTTGGCAATCATCTGACGGGGTTCTGGCTGCTTGAAAGGAGCTCGAACCAACTTCAAAGCGTGGTGCTGGACTTTCCTGACGGGAAAGGATTGTTGGCCGAACTCGACTCGACTGATCTGACGGATACGGAATATGAAAAGCTTCGCGCGCGCCGTTCCGACATCTGGTCAATCGAGGACATCGAGGAACTTCCGGCGACCATTGCCCAGACTTTGAGGGCCGAGTCTATCACCTCGGTTGCCATCACCCCTCTATCTACTGCTAGCGGGCCCTTAGGCCTGCTCGCGATAGGCAGCCGCAAAGTCAATGCTTTCGGGCAGGAGGACCTGGATTTGCTATCTCAGGTTAGCATCCAGATCTCGCTGGCCTTGGATAATGCGCTCGCATACGGACGTCTGCACGCATCCGCTGCTCGCCTTGAACAAGAACGCCTCTACCTCGAATCGGAAATCACATCGGAGTACAATTTCGGAGAGATCATCGGTAAGAGCGCCGCTCTTCGTAAAGTGCTGGACCAGATTGCCATTGTCGCTCCGACCAGCTCAACCGTACTTCTACACGGTGAGACCGGCACTGGCAAGGAACTGTTCGCCCGAGCGATTCATAATCGGAGCCCGCGCCGCGAGCGCACTTTCGTTCGACTGAATTGTGCGGCCATACCTTCTGGCTTGGTCGAGAGCGAACTGTTTGGGCACGAAAAAGGGGCTTTCACCGGCGCACTGATGCAAAAACGAGGCCGGTTCGAGTTGGCGGATCGCGGTACTCTTTTTTTGGACGAAATCGGTGATATCAGTCTGGACCTTCAGCCCAAGCTGTTGCGTGCGCTTCAGGAACACGAGTTTGAACGCCTGGGGAGTACAAATACCATCCATGTCGATGTTCGCGTGATTGCCGCTACCCACCGGGACCTGCAAGGCATGATACGCAGCAACCAGTTTCGCGAAGACCTTTTCTATAGATTAAATGTCTTTCCGATTGAGATCCCCGCACTCCGCGAGCGGCGCGACGACATTCCGCTACTGGTTCATTACTTTGGTTTACGCTTCTCCCGCCAAATGCAAAAGCGTATCAGGTCTGTTCCGAAGGAGGCGATGGAGGCGCTGGTGAATGCCGATTGGCCAGGGAATATTCGCGAGCTTGAAAACTTCATCGAGCGCTGCGTAATTCTCACGCAAGATGACGAGTTGAGTGTCCCCCACGCCGAGCTGAAGAGAGCGTCCCGCCGAGTCGTTGCCTCAGGAGCATCGACGTTCGAAGAAGCCGAGCGCCAGGTAATTGTCGATGCTCTGAAGGCTGCATCCGGAAGAATAGCCGGAAAGGCGGGAGCGGCAGAGCGCCTCGGACTCAAACGAACCACACTCCAGAACAAGATGCGCAAGCTAAATATCAGCCGCTCAGAATATTCCAGCTAACGATCCAGTGTTCAACGCACAGGCGATTGCCAGTCGCCGTTGAATTGAAATGTAGAGCATGGGATTTAACCACCCCAGTGCTCGGATTGGGTCAAGCGTTGCCCTCATTCGGGCAGCGGAATCGCGGCAAGTTTCGAAAGCTCATGCTTCTCATTGCTTTTCTTTGGCACTCTGGTTGCGGCCTCTAATCGGCGCAAGCGGTGGGCAGGCAGGAGAGAGAGTCAACGAAATGGCACGCGCCCGTGAAACCCGGAGCCTCGATACATCACGAGATTGTTACAAAGGAAAACGCAATATGCTGCGGAACGCGATTCGAAATTTTGTGATGCTGGTAGCAGTCCTGGTGCTGCCGTTGCTGGTTCTCCTGGCTCAGGACCCGAGTTCCCTCCTGATCGAAGGGCCGCAGGGACAGGCCAAAGTTATTCAGGTGCACGGGAAAAATTATGTGGGAGTGGATGAATTAGCGCGGATCACGGGCGGATCGCTGCGCTTCGTGGCAAATCAGATCATTCTGACGCTACCCGGTAGCGGAGATACGTCATCGCAGGCGGCGCAGTCGGTCGGCTTTTCAAAGCCATTTGTCACCGCGGGAATCGAGACCATGAGGGAGATCCTTGAATGGCACGCTGCGTTAAAGACGGGGGTTGAACGAGGGTATCCGCTATCGGATGAATGGTTCGGGAACTTCCGGAGGCAAATCGAAGCAAGCCTGACTCATACGGAAGCGGCAGCGAGCACGGACATGGATCACAAGGCGCTTCCCCTGCTTGTAAACGAGTTCCATAACATGGGGGCGCTAACGGATAAGTACTTGAAAATCACCGTGAGCAGGGACTATCTTGCTCCAGACTCCCTCAGCAGCGACCCTCTGGAGCAGAAACTGTTGACGTGCTGGCAGTCGCTAGCCTCGATGGCTTCTTCGAATCAGTTTGTTGACGACGGCTCGTGCCGGTAGGCAGGCAAGTCGAAGCGAAGCCGGATGGACTAGGATTCCATGGCCAAAAGCGTGAGCAGGCTTCAGTTTTTAAAGACGCGACACCTGGGCGGTTTGGATCTCTCGGAGGCGCGAAACATGCCCACATCACGGCGCTGCCCGTCATAGGGCATAGGTAGCCCTCAGCACCCTTCTCAAACGCCCTTCAATCTCAACGACTTACGATAACGAGTACTTGGCAAGAGACCTGCACCATTGCCGACCGGAAGGTCGTAACTGACGGGCCATGATACCCGGGCCGGATTAGCATTTTTTGCTTCTAACGTCATCCACTGTCAGTTCCGACCTCATCCATGGAAGCCAATCGCACAACAAGCTGGCACCCGGCGAGTTGCCGTTGGTTGCTCACGCACTGTCAGGAGGCAAATGCTACGCGTTGAGATTCGCAATTCGGCCGATACTTGGCACATTTTGTTCGAAGGCCGATTTGCCGGTGACGAAGCCGAGGACACGCGAATGTGGATAGCTCGCTGCCCCACTGGCACAAAACTGGTCGTAGATCTAACGGAAGTCTTGTTCATTGACAACGTTGGGGAAGAGGTGCTGGCGTTCTTGGGCCGGTTCGGAGCAGAGTTCGTTGCCCCTACATCTTATACGGCCGACGTTTGTGAGCGTCTGCGCCTTCCTCTCTTTCGGACTCGGGGCTCGCATGGGAACAGAGTGGGCAAGTCCCCTACAGACGACGGAAGATCGCGTCCCGATGCACCTGAGCCGCAAACCAAGTAGTTCTCAACCAGTCGGCAGGGATATCGCTGCGGTCACCGCGGACGACTCGCCGCTGACATTGTGAAGAGACCCAAGATGATCGACAACAGCAATGAAGACCGCTGTCGATGGGCGCCGCTGGAGCTAGTCGCGCCCGCACTTCTGTTGGCTTCAACCTGCGTTTGGAAATGACATTCCCACGCGCCGTAAGTTGCCGACGCCTCCGGGGAAACAAGGCGTCTAGCTGCTTCACATCCCCACTTGTAATGGGCACTTGAACGACGGCACTGCCCACATATGGGCACCTTAGCTTCGAGCCGCAAAGGTCTACCCTCATAAATCCAACAACTTGCAAGCTGCACGAGTTTGGCACGCGCGCTGCACTGCTCACAACCGGGAAAAGGACATGAGCCCGTTCGCTTTGAAATGCAAAACGAAGGAAATGAAAGCAACTCTACATCGCACGTGCTTACTTCTCATGCTGGGAGCTAGCGGCTGTTCGGTCGTTTGGGGGCAAGCGCCGGGGCCGAATTCTCCCGCGCCACTTCTGACGCTGGACGACGCGATCCGGATTGCAAGCGGGACCAACCGAGACATCCAAATCAGCAAATTTGAAATTGTCAAAGCGCAAGAGACAGTCGCACAGGCCAGAACAAATTACCTTCCGAAGCTGGATTCAAACGTTCTTGCGGGAGTGCCGCTACAACCGCTGAACTTTACTGTCCCTGCGGGAACGTTCGGCACCTTTCCAAGTACAGGTCCCATCCCCGCAAAGAACTCGGATATTCACTCACCAGTGAGGTTCGGCGCGTTTGTGAACGCTTCCGCGGCACAACCGCTTACTCAACTTTTCAAAGTGAACCTTGCTGTTCAGCAGGCCCGCCTCGGAATCGATCTCGCCAAAGAAGTAGTCCGCGCTCAGAATCAGGAGACTGTGCGACAAGTGAAGGAAGCCTACTACCAAGTAGCGCAGATACAGGCACAAGTCGCCAGTGCAAGAGCGGCCGTCCAGGCCTTGAGCGAGCTGTCCACGTTGACTGACCAGCGGCTCGCACAGGAAACCGTGTTGCAATCCGATTCACTCACAGTGAAGGCCAAGTTAAAACAACAACGCTACCAGTTGCTCACTGCAGAAGACGCATTTGAGCTACAGAAGCAGAACCTGAATCGTCTTCTGGGGCGCGACCTGCGCACACCCTTCTCAGTGGAAGTGCTCCCGTTCAGCGACCTTGTTGAATGGGATCTCGATACTGCGCGAACGCAGGCATTGGAGCGGCGCCCCGAGCTTCAGGAAGCCAGGCTACAGACCAGGATCGCAGCGATGGATGTGCGTCGCGAGCATGCCAAATACATTCCTGATCTAAGCCTTCAGGTCAGCTACCTCGGATTCCAAAACGTCAATTTTCTCCCGCAAAACGCGGGCAGCGTCGGATTCGCCTTTCAATGGCAGCCTTTCGATTGGGGATACAAGAAGCACCGGATCGCAGAACTGAAGGCTACGACAGAGCAGAAGGCAACAGCCGAACGCGACGCTGAACAGCGCGTTTTGCTGGAGGTCGAAGATAAGTTTCGCAAGCTGGGTGAAGCACGCATGCTGCTGGATGCGCAAACGGATCAGCGTGAGGCAGAACATGCGAAGCTCGGTGAAGTGACGGACCGCTACAACCAGAAAGCAGCGCTTCTGGCCGATCTGATGCAGCAACAGGCGGCGGTGTCGCAGGCAGAGTCGCAGTACCAGCAAGCACTCGCGGGATTTTGGACGGCACGGGCCGACTTCGAAAAAGCCATAGGAGCGGGGTGAAAATCATGAAAAGCAAATTGAGGATAGGACCGACACTGGCTAAGCCGACGATTGTTTTCTTGCTCGCGGTCGCCGGAATTGGTTGCCAAGAACCGTCGAAAGTCGCAGCGAAATCGCCGACCCCCGTTCGTGTAGCGGATGTCGCTCTCTATTCTTCATCAGAAGGTCTACGGTACTCAGCTTCCGTTCTGCCCTTCGCAGAAACGACCTTGTCGTTCAAATCCTCAGGGTATGTCACAGAAATTAAACAGGTCATGGGCGCAGATGGGCGCCGCCGCGACATTGGGGCAGGGGACTATGTCGCCCGTGGCGCTGTGCTTGCGCAGATTCGGCATCAGGATTTGAAGAATCAGCTTGACCAAGCCGCAGCAATGCTGGGTCAAGCTCAGGCGCAGCAGGTCCAGGCGACGCTGGATTATCAACGTGCAAAAGCCCTTTACGGTACACACAGCCTGACGAAGCCCGATTTCGATCAAGCGCAGGCTAGATTCGATTCGACTCTCGCTGCTGTAGACCAAGCCAAGGCGAATCTGCACCAAGCACAGCTCGCTCTTGACGACGCTGATCTGACTGCGCCGTTCTCCGGGTACATCGTTTCCCGGAGCATTGAACTAGGCAACCTGGTCGCGCCGGGGATGGCGGCCTTCACGGTTGCCGATACGAGTTCGGTCAAAATCGGTTTTGGCGTTCCCGAATATGCCGTAAGGCAATTGCGGTTGGGCCAACAATTCAGCATTCATCTGCAGGACGACCCGAACGAGTACCACGGGCGGGTCACCAGTATTGCAGCGAGCGCGGATGAGAAAAATCGCGTTTTCGCTGTCGAAGTCACGGTACCTAATCCCAAGAGCTATTTGAAACCGGGAATGATTGCTTCGCTCAACCTTTTGGGCATTCAAAACGCTCCCGTACCCTCCGTGCCTATTACCGCCGTCGTTGCTGATCCCGCTGCGTCTGGCCACTACGCCGTCTTCGTCGCCACGGAGGACAGCGGCAGGTGGGTGGCGTATTTGCGCGACGTGACACTCGGTGAAACCCACGAAAGCAATGTGGCAGTCGACGGTGTGAAACCAGGACAGAAGGTGGTAGTCGTTGGAGCCGCCGGTTTGAAGAACGGCGATTTCATACAAGTTCTCCCATAGAGGTATAGCAACAAATGGCACACGAAAACGAGCAAGACTTCAGTAACCGCCGCAATATCCCGAGATTTTTCGTCGAGCATCCACAAATCTCCTGGGTGCTTTTGGTTGGGGTGCTCGTTTGGGGCTGGTTCGGCTACACATCCATGCCGCAGCGCAAGGACCCGGACATTCCCGTGCGTCTCGGCGTAGCAGCTTGTCCATGGCCCGGAGCCACAGCCCAGCAGGTCGAACAGTTCGTTACCCGCCGGATTGAGGACGTTGCCGCCGAGAATAAGACTATTCATCCGGGAACAGATGCGGACTACGGCATTAAGTCTATATCTCTCCCGGGCTATTCGTTTGTGACCATTCAACTCGATGAGGGCATCACCGATACCAAGCGGCAATTCAGCGATATCAACCTCAAACTGGATGCCCTAAATTCTCGGTTGCCACAGGGCGCCGGCCCTATCAGTTTTCAGAGCGATTTCGGAGACACTGCCGCGCTCATGCTTACGGTCGCTGGCCCGAAAGCGGACGATATCGAAATCGCAGCCCGTGCCAACTCCGTTGAATCGGCGATTCGAAGAGCGCGTGACGCAAAACACGCGAATCGCGCAGGTCAGCAGATCACAGTGGTGGACTCCTTTCCCCAATCGATTTCGGCTCGCGAGGTTCTTGACACCGGATACCTGTTTCAAGAAGAAGCGCAGAGTGCTGGAATCATTCGAGACTCGCAAATCATACAGGGAAACGGATTCATTGGCCTCGATGGCGTTTCCGACGCGGATGACAGCGCAGTGCAAACCTTCGTCCGGCGGTTTATCTCCGAACGCCTGAAACGGTCCGAGTTGCATCCCGATGTCTGGGAGCCGACGATCATCCGCGATCCCAGGGAAACACGAACGAAACTGGCCAGTGTTGCCGGCGACAAATACAGCTACGCCGAACTCGACAATTTCTCTGACTTGATTGGCCGGGCTTTGCAGGGTGCTCCCGAGGTCTCCAAGGTGGAACGTCGCGGCGTTTTGTCGCAGACCGTCTATTTGGATTACTCGCAGGATCGCCTCGCGGCCTACGGCCTGCGTCCTGCTGATCTCTCCAAGGTGCTTTATGCCCGAAACATCATCGCGCCTGGTGGAACAGTCGAAACAGGCGAGCGCAGGGTCACTCTCATTCCCTCGGGGCAATTTGATAGCGCACAGAGCATCGGCGACGTGGCAGTATCGACTACTCCCGAAGGCGCCCCGGTGTATTTGCGGGATATCGTACAGATCAGCCGGGGCTATCAGGCGCCTGCCGCGTACCTTAATTACTACACGTGGCGAGACCCAAATGGACATTGGCAGCGCAGCCGCTCCGTCACGTTAGCCATTTACATGCGCGATAGGAAGCAAATCGCGCGCTTCGGACAGTCTGTGAATTTGAAGCTTTCGCAGCTTCGCCAAATTCTTCCCGCCGACCTGATTCTGGCACACACGTCCGATCAACCGCTCCAAGTAAAAGAGAACATTAATCTGTTCATGCGGGCGCTCGTGGAAGCCATTATTCTCGTCGTCCTTGTTTCGCTG
>Ga0066388_100003558_pt1 | contig 10150 bp, 10 predicted proteins | sample PanSoiMetaGPlot6_FD_64539 | JGI IMG/M metagenome (GOLD analysis project Ga0066388, IMG submission 64539) | Tropical forest soil microbial communities from Panama analyzed to predict greenhouse gas emissions - Panama Soil - Plot 6 (Hybrid Assembly) | ecosystem: Environmental > Terrestrial >... | reverse complement strand
GACGATCGGTGGTGGCAAGCTCGCGTAAAAGTCGCGCACCGTCGTTCCTTCGTGCGGCAACGTTCGCTCGACGACTTCGCCGGTTTCGCGATCCAACATCGCGATCGTTTGTTGCGCCGCGTGCAAATCGCAGCCGATAATGCGCATCTCGGCCTCCTTCGACCCGAGCGCTGTGAGGATGGACACCGCACAGCCTACACGGGCCGTCGTGAGGCCGACGTCGTTATGACATCATGTTGGAGACGTTCCCGCCACTCGGTGGAACCCTTCAAAAACACTCGGAATTTGTAGAGATTTGGTTGCGGGGGCGGGATTTGAACCCGCGACCTTTGGGTTATGAGCCCAACGAGCTACCGGACTGCTCCACCCCGCGTCAGTCGTGAGGACCTCGCAGTATAGCACACAGAACTGCACAACGCGCCAAGAATCGCACACGCGTGTGCCGATCCGGACACGCACACGAACGTAACCGCACGGCTCAAAACGGCACACCCCCTCGAAAGATCACCGAAAACTGGCGCCGAAACCCCAACGGCGGTCAGGCATGCGGCTTGCGAAGCCCAGCGGCATGAACGTGCTCGGCGAACTCCTCCTCGTGACCTCCAGCATCGCGGTCAGCCTCGCGCTCTCCCGACTGGCGTTGAATGAACTGTTTCGACTCGTCCGCATTACGGCGCGTCCGCCGCACGACCCGGCGCCTCGCTAAGCGACCGATTCGATCCCCCATCGCTCCGCACAACGCGTCCGGCACCCGCCGGCGTCTCACCTTCTTTTCTCGTCCGTGTACCCGGAATTGCTCACCTTGCATCGAAACGTGACGACGAGTACGTCCCGGTACCCAGCTCGACTATGGTCGAGCGGCGTGACCGCGGTCACGCCATGCGCCACCCGCGCATCGTCGATGAGCGTCGCGTCGAATGGGTTGGTGAGCGTGAAGTCGCCCAGCGCGGCTCCGCCGAGGTCATAGACCGTTGTCACGCCGCTGACGATGTTCTCGCGGTTGACGAGCATGACGAGCACGAAGTCGACGCCGTCGCGGTGAACGCCTTCAGGCGTCGGCTGGCCTGGAACATCGCCGCGCGCCTCGATCCGGAACTGGTGCGCCTCGATGCGCCACTCGCTAACCACCGGCACGAGCGCGCCAAAGGTCCGACAGCAAAAGCGCAGGATCGTCTGGAGCGTCGGCCCCGACCCGATCTCCGGCGAAATCGGCTCGAACCAGCGCTCGATCCCGCCGAACAACTGGTTGTATTCACGCGCCTGCACGTGCGGCTGATGCGCCTGGCGCGCGATCGCGCCTCCGGAATTCCCGGCGAACACGGCAAACCGGCGCCGACGAAACCGGCGGCCCTCGGCCAGGTACGGATCAACCGCCAGATCGTTCCAGCTCGCGGCGAACGCCGGCCAATCCGCCAGCGTGCCGACCGATTCGAGCGCCATGCGCATGGGTCCGCCAGGGACGAACTGATAGCCGCAGTCGGCAATCGACAGCGTGAAAGTCATGACATATCTCCGTCGCTCCCACGGTTGTAGATCGGCGCCACCACCCGCGGGCGAGCCAATCGCGGGTTGGTCTGGCGCCGGCGCGGCCCTGCGATAGCATTAGGCCATGCGAGTGCTCATCGCCCTGGTGACGACGTTGGTCGCGTCCTCCACGTTTGCGCAGCCGGTGGTCCGCACCGCCGATCCGGCCAAGCGCGGCCTGAAGGAGTCGGACTTTCCCCGGACGATCAAAGTCGCCGACAACGTCTACACCTACGAGGACTTCCACGCCGGTCCCGAGAAGTTCACGACCACCAACATGTTCGTCGTCACCGACGAGGGCGTGCTGGTGGCCGATGGCCAGGGCAGCCCCGCCGAGACCAGGCGCCTGGTCGACGCGATCGCGAAGGTCACGCCGAAGCCAATCAAGTACGTCGTCATTTGCTCGGATCACGGCGACCACACCGGCGGCAACATCTCGTTCCCGCCCGGGGTGAGATACGTCGTGCATCCGCTGTCGAAGGCGACGCTGGACCAGCAGGCCTCGCGTCCAACCGAAGGCGGACGGTCCGGGCGCGGCGCCCCGCGCGTCTGGGAGCTGCCGATAGACGCCGAGCTCGTGTTCGACCGAAAGGCGATCAGACTCGGCAGCGAGGACTTTCAGATCCTGTTTCTCGGGCGCGCCCACACCGGCGGTGATCTCGCCGTCTATCTCCCCGGCAAGAAGATTCTGTTCTTGAGCGAGATCTTCCTGAACCGCGTCTTCCCCGCCATGCGCTCCGCGTATCCGAGCGACTGGCTGAAGGCGCTCGATCGCGCCGAGGCGATCAAAGCCGACCTCAACATCGCCGGACACGGGTTCACCGAAAGCGGTCCGGTCTCGAAAGAAGAGCTCCGCGCGTACCATAAGGCGCTCGCAGCGGTCATCGCCGAGGCGACACGCCTGCACAAAGCCGGGATTCCCGTCGACGAGGCGGTCAAACAGGCACGCTGGGGCGAGTACGCCGGGTGGACGCTCGCGACGTCGCAGGCACCGATTGCGATCCGCCGCGTCTACGACGAGCTCGATGGCAAACTGCCATAAACGAGCGCGCAGTCCGGCGGAGTGAAAGGGTCCATCGGCGCGGACACTACGACGGTATGACGGTCACCACACTGCCAACATTCGACGACGTACAAAGCGCGGCCCAGCAGATCGCCGCCGCCGCACACCGGACGCCGGTTGCAGTCTCGCGGACGGTCAATCGCCGCACCGGCGCCGACGTGTTCTTCAAGTGCGAGAACCTGCAGCGCGCGGGTGCGTTCAAGTTTCGCGGCGCCTACAACGCGCTGTCCAGGCTCGCACCCGACGAACGCCGCCGGGGCGTCGTCACCTTTTCGTCCGGCAATCACGCACAGGCGATCGCGCTCGCGGGTCAGGTGCTGGACATCCCGCGCGTGATCGTGATGCCGTCGGACGCGCCGGCGGTGAAGAAGACGGCGACCGAGGGCTACGGCGGCGAAGTCGTCCTGTACGATCGCGATCGCGAGGATCGGGAAGCAATCGGGCGCCGGCTCGCGCAGGAGCGCGGGCTGACGCTGATTCCGCCGTACGATCACCCGCACATCATCGCGGGACAAGGCACCGCGGCGCGCGAGCTGTTCGAGGAAACTGGCGCGCTCGACTATCTGTTCGTCCCCTGCGGCGGCGGCGGTCTGCTGTCAGGTTCCGCGCTGACCGCTCGGGCGGTCGCGCCCGCGTGCACGGTGATCGGCGTCGAACCCGCCGCCGGCGACGACGCGACGCGCTCGTTCCACACCCGCCAACTGCAGACCGTGCACAACCCGAAGACCGTCGCCGACGGAGCGCGGACGCCGTCGCTCGGCTCGCTGACCTTCCCGCTCGTCATGGAACACGTCAACGCGATGACGACCGTGGACGATGGGGCGCTGCTGCGCACGATGTTCTATCTGTGGGAGCGTCTCAAGCTGGTCGTCGAGCCAACCGGTGCGCTCGGAGCCGCCGCGGTGCTCGAGGGAACGACGCCAATTCGCGGCACGCGCGTCGGAGTGATTCTCAGCGGTGGGAACGTCGATCTCAGTCAGGTTTCGACATGGCTCGCGGCCGTCTGAGACGCATCTGGCCCCTCCTTGCCGCGACGGTCATCGTCGCGCTGAGCCGCGGGCCTGCGAGTGCCGGAACCAGTCAGCGCGCGGAGATCGCACCGCAGCAGGAAGAGCCGGGCGCGCCGCGGGCGCGGGCGCCGCTCACCTTTCTCCAAATCAACGACGTCTATTCCACGCTGCCGATCGACGGCGTCGGCGGCCTGGCACGCGTCGCGACACTGAAACGGCAGCTGGCCGCCGAAGGACGGACGCCGTTCCTCGTGCTCGCCGGTGATTTCCTGTCGCCGTCGGTCGCCTCGAGCGTCTTCAAGGGCGAGCAGATGATCGCGGCGCTCAATGCCGCCGGGCTCGACCTCGCCACCCTCGGCAACCACGAGTTCGACTTCGGCGACGATGTGCTGATCCAGCGGATGCACGAGGCGAAGTGGCAATGGATCGTCTCGAACGTCGTCGACACGCGGACCGATCAGCCGATCGGCGGCGCCGCCCCGTACCTGGTCAGGACATTCGGTGCGCTGAAGGTCGGATTCCTCGGTCTGTGCCTGGATACGTCCGAGATCAGCGCTGACAAGCTCACCCACACCCGCGTCCTCGATCCGATTCAGGCGGCGGCGCAGTATGTGCCTCGACTGAAGAGCGACGGCGTGACGATGATTGTCGCGGTCACGCACCTCTCGTTCGCAACCGATCGCGCGCTGGTCGAACGCTTTCCCGAGATCGACCTGGTGATCGGCGGCCACGAGCACTTCGTGATCACCGCGACCGAGAACCGGACGCTCATCAGCAAGGCCGGCACCGACGCGCGCTGGGTCGCGCGCATTGACGTCAATCGCCGCCCCGAAGGCACCGTCGAGCGGTTCTACGAGCTTCTGCCGGTGACGAGCGCCATCGCCGACGACCCGCAAACCGCGGCGGTCGTGTCGTCGTACGAATCGCGGCTGGGCACGGAGCTCGACGCGGCCGTCGGCGCGTCGAAGGTGCCACTCGACGCCGTCAGCGTCAGGCTGCGGTCATCCGAGCGCAACGTCGGCAACTTCGTTGCCGATGCCGTCCGCGCCGACACGGGCGCCGAGATCGCGTTCGTGAACTCCGGCAGCATCCGCGGCGATCGCGTCTACCCCGCCGGACCGATCACCCGGCGGATGATCATCTCGCTCCATCCACTCGGCAATGTGATCTGCACCGTGCGAGTGCCCGGACGCGTCGTCCTCGCGGCGCTCGTCAATGGCGTCTCGAAGTTCCCGGCGACGGCAGGTGCGTTTCCCCAGGTGTCCGGGCTCACCTTCACGATCGATTCGAAGGCGCCGGCAACTGCGCGCGTCGTCGACGTCCGCGTCAACGGCCAGCCGCTCGATCTCGACAAGCGTTACGTCGTTGCGGTGCCGGACTACATCTTCAAAGGCGGAGACGGCTACTCGATGTGGTCGGACGGCGAGGTGCTGGTCGCGCCGGAGGCCGGCGATCTCGTCACCGCGGCGCTCGTGAAATACGTGACTGCGAAGAAAGAAATCGCGCCAGCGCTCGAAGGCCGCATCACCGTGCGGTGACCGGCGCAGTGCGCGGCACGATCGCGCGGCGCCGGCCTGCCCAATACACCCGGACACCCAGCAGGAGTGCGACGACCACACCGTACGCAGCGGGACGGTTGATGTCGGCCTTGACCAGCCACCAGTAGTGAATCACGACCAGGACGCCGGTCGCATAGACGAGCTTGTGCAGCCGGTTCCAGGCGCGGCCGCCCAGCCGGCGAATCATGCCGGCGGTGGAGGTCAGCGCCAACGGCAGCATCGTGAGCCAGGCGCTGAAGCCGATCGTGATGTACGGCCGCTTGTAGATGTCCTCGCCGATCGCCGCGAGGAGATGGCGGGCGGTCGACCAGGCGATGTAGCCGTCCGGGAAATCGACCAGACTCGCAAACCGATCGACGACGATGTAGGTGAGGAAGTGAAGCGTGCCGTAAAAGAACGCGAACAGTCCCGTCATGCGGCGGAACCTGATCGCCTGATTCCAGCCGGTCAGCTTCCGCAGCGGCGTGATCGCGAGCGTGATGCAGACGAAGCGCAGCGCCCAGATGCCGGTTTCGTTGGTCAGATCGCTGAGCGGGTTGGCGCTGAGATTGCCGGTGAGAATCGCCCAGACCAGCCACGCGGCCGGTCCGAGCGACGCGACGAAGGCGAGCGGCTTCAGGCCGAAGCGGAGCAGGCGATCAGCGACAACCACAGTCTGCTCCGCGCACGATGATCGATCAGAAGTTCTTCCGCAGATCCATGCCGCTGTACAGCGACGCGACCTGATCGCCGTAGCCGTTGAACATCAGCGTCTTGCGCATCAGGAACTCGCCGATGCGGCGCTCGGTGGCCTGGCTCCAGCGCGGATGATCGACCGTCGGGTTCACGTTCGCGTAGAACCCGTACTCGTTCGACGCCTGGTCCTGCCAGGTGTTCAGCGGCTGTTTCTCGACGAACTTCACCTTGACGATCGACTTGATGTGCTTGAAGCCGTACTTCCACGGCACCGCAAGGCGCAGCGGGGCGCCGTCCTGGTTCGGCAGCACTTCGCCGTAGAGGCCGACCACCAGGATCGTCAGCGGGTGCATCGCCTCGTCCATGCGCAGCCCTTCGACGTAGGGCCATCTGAGCACCGGCGATCGCAGCCCGGGCATCTGCTTCGCGTCGTTCAGCGTCTGGAACTCGATGTACTTGGCCTTCGACGTCGGCTCACACTTCTTGATGAAGTTCGCGAGCGGAAAGCCGACCCACGGAATCACCATCGACCAGCGCTCGACGCAGCGATGACGGTAAATGCGCTCCTCGAGCGTCTCGCCCTTGAGGACGTCCTCGAGGTTCATCGGACCCTTCTTCGCGCACTCGCCGTCGACCGTCACCGTCCACGGCTCGGGCTTCAGACTGCGCGCCAGCATCGACGGCGAGTCCTTGTCGATCCCGAACTCGTAATAGTTGTTGTAGGTGGTGATCTCTTCCCACTTGTTGAGCTTCTCGTCGGTGCTGAAGGCGCTCTTCTTCAGGCCTTCGAGCTTCCGTCCGTGCGGCGCGGGCGTCGCGGCATCCAGCCACGCTTCCCCGAGCGTCATGCCGGTTGCGACGGCTGCGGCCGTGCCGGTCGCCGCGCGAATGAATTCGCGCCGGTTCAGATAAAGCTTCTGGTCGGTGATTTCCGAGCTGCGGATATCCGGCGCGCGTTTGATGAGCATTGATCTGACCTTTCGATGCCGGGCCGCCGGCAAAGGTAACAGCCGCTCATCACATTATAAGAGGAACTCCGGAAGCGCCCTCGTCGTCCCGAGATACGGACATTCGCCGCAGTCGGGACGCGAGGGCGGGCGCGTCAGACGGCCTTTCGCACCGCGGCAGCCAGGCCGAACAGGACGGCGCCAATGCCGAACAGTTTCGCGGCATCGGACACCTGAAGCGAAGATAGGACGGTTGCGCTGGTTCTCGTCACGATCGGCGCAGTCACCGGCGCCGCCGCCGGCGTTTGGGCAGCTGGAGCGACGGCAGGAACAGCGAGGGCGGCGTGGCGCGCGGTTCCGGCACCGGGCGCCGATTCGATCGACAGTGCGTAACCCACCGGCACGACCAGAGCAGCAACGAGCGCCGCGAAGAACAGGACCCGATATCTTTTCCGCATGACCCGCTTCTCGAACCGAGACCTGGAATCCGTCTGCTGCAGGGCCGTCAGGTCGAGCCGGTCGCTGCGACCCGGGTGAGTTCAAGCGATGTGCCACGCGTCCAACTCTGGAATTCGCAGCCACTTTCTTGCGTCGGCGCCGCGCATTGTCGCGTGAAGGAGAAAGAGTTTTCTCAAAGTTGGCGCACCGGTCGAGCGATGCCGCGTGTGTTACGCTCAACCGATGCCGGACGTCCGCGACGACCTGAAGCTCGACTTTGGCGACGCGTACTCGAAACTCCTGTCGCTCGCGGTCCACGAAATCCGCACGCCGGCCAGCGTCGTCGGAGGCTACCTGCGGATGCTGCAGCGCGACGGCGATCAGGCGCTCACCGAACGGCAGCGCAAGATGATCGACGAGGCCGAGAAATCGTGCGCGCGCATCGTCGCGATCGTCAGCGAAATGAGCGACATTGGAAAGCTCGATGGACGATTGCTGACGCTCGGCCGCCAGCCGATCGACGCGTTCTCGCTGGTCGGCGAAGTGGCCGACCTCGTGCATGAAGCGAAGGATCGCGAGGTCCATTTGGTGGTGCGCGGCAGCGATCACGGCGCGTCACTGTCGGGCGATGCGCCGCGGCTGCGCACTGCGTTCGACGCGATTTTCCGCGCGATTCTGCGCGAAAAGGCCGGTCCGATGACCGTGATCGCCGACCGGCGGCTGGTGACGCGCGACGGCCGCGACACCGCGGTCGTCATCGTCAGCGAAGAAGCGACCGTACAAGAGGCATACGACCGCGAGCCGTCACCGTTCTACGAGAAACGCGGCGGCCTCGGTCTGGCGCTGCCGCTGGCGCGCCGGGTCATCGAGGGCCACGGCGGACAGCTCTGGTCGCCGAAGCCGGTCCGTGACGACGATCCACTGACCCGCGGCTCGGCGATCATTTCCCTACCGATCACGGAGTGAACCGTTGAAGAAACCCTACGTCGCGATCGTCGACGACGATTCCGCGTTTGCGAACTATCTGCGGACCTTCCTGTCGCTGCGCGGCTATGACACGCGATCGTATTCGCGCGGCGACGAGATGCTGGCGTCGGTGAAGCAGGGCGATCCGCCGGACATCGTGCTGCTCGACGTGATGATGCCGGGCATGAATGGAATCGAAACGCTGCGCGCGCTCAAGGCGGCGAAGCCTGAACTCCAGGCGATCATGCTGTCGGGACGCGAGCACGCATCGACGATCGTCGAGGCGGTGCGGCTCGGCGCCGCGGATTACGTGGTCAAGCCCGACGATCCCGAAGGGCTCGGCGAGATCGCGCTCGACGCCGCGATCAAGAACGCGATCGAGAAGAACCGCCTGGTTTCGGAGATCACCGAGCTCCGCCGCCAGCTGAGCGACGATCAGGATCGCGCCTTCCTCTTCTGGGGCGACAGCCCGGACATGAAGACGATCGCGTCGGTGATCGAACAGGTGTCCGACAGCGACGTCACGGTGTTAATCCGCGGCGAGAGCGGCGTCGGGAAGGAGCTGGTCGCGCGCGCGATCCATCAGCGATCGCCGCGGCGCGATCGCCCGTTCGTGAAAGTGAACTGCGCGGCGCTGCCGGCCGAGTTGCTCGAGAGCGAGCTGTTCGGCCACGAGAAGGGCGCCTTCACCGGCGCGGCCACCACCCGCGTCGGCAAATTCGAGCAGGCCGACACCGGGACGATCTTCCTCGACGAAATCGGCGAGATGAAGGCGGCGCTGCAGGCGAAGCTGCTGCACGTGCTGCAGGACGGGCAGTTCACCAAGCTCGGGAGCAACAAGGCGATCAACGTCGACGTGAGGGTCGTGGCCGCGACCAATCGCGACCTCGAGCTGATGCTCCAGAACGGCGAGTTCCGCGAAGACCTGTACTACCGGTTGAAGGTCATCGAGCTCACGGTGCCGCCGCTGCGCGAGCGGCGCAGCGAGATCAGTCACCTCACCGGCTTTTTTATCGATCGCTACGCGCGTCGCTACAACCGTCCGCCGCGGCAGCTCTCCGACGAGCTGGCCCAGCTGTTCCAGACCTACGAGTGGCCGGGCAACATCCGCGAGCTGGAGAACATGATCAAGCGCATCGTCATTCTCCAGGACGAATCACTGGTGGTCCGCGAGATGACCCGCGCCGCACGGCCGCAGCCGGCGTATGCCGCCGTCGGCGTCGGCAGCGCGCCACTGCGGACGCCGACCGCGGCGCCACCGCCGGCACCCGAAGAGAGCGACGATGTCGCGGATGTGGACGACGATGAGAACGCCGCCGATGAGGTTGAAGCCACGCCGCCGCCTGGTTCGCGGCTCGCCGACGTCGCCAAGGCCGCGTCGCTGAAAGCCGAGCGCGCGATCATCGAGGAGACGTTGAACAGCGTGCACTGGAACCGTCGCCGCGCGGCTGAGCAGCTCGGAGTGAGTTATAAAACGTTACTCAACAAGATCAAAGAGTGTGGCATCAGTCGGAAGTAGTTAGGTAATCTCCTTCCACGCGGCGCCGACATTTCCCACCGCGCACGGCGCACGACTTCCCAACCGCCGACGTTTGACCCACCGCGGGAACAAGTTTTCCGCGGTGGCACCTGCATTGCTCGACAGACGCGCGTGGCGACGCCTAGCCCCAATGGCAAACCTCGAGTGATGGTCGTCGACGATGACATCGGCATGCGGGAGTTCCTGCGATCATTCCTGGCCGAGCGCGGCTATCAGGCCGTGGCGTTCGGAGACGCGGAAGAAGCGGTGCGGCAGTATCACAGCGACCGACCGGCCGCAGTGATTCTCGACGTCGTGATTCCCGGCGAGATGGACGGGCTGGCGGCGCTCGCTGCGTTCAAGAAGATCGATCGTGAAGTTCCGGTGATCGTGCTGTCAGGTCAGGGACGCACGACCACGGTCGTGCAGGCGATGAAGCTCGGCGCCGC
>Ga0066388_100003557_pt1 | contig 10150 bp, 11 predicted proteins | sample PanSoiMetaGPlot6_FD_64539 | JGI IMG/M metagenome (GOLD analysis project Ga0066388, IMG submission 64539) | Tropical forest soil microbial communities from Panama analyzed to predict greenhouse gas emissions - Panama Soil - Plot 6 (Hybrid Assembly) | ecosystem: Environmental > Terrestrial >... | reverse complement strand
AGGGGAAAGAATGTTGTGGAGATTGCAACGGTAAACGCGACGTCCAGCGGAACGATTCCCTTAGCCACTTTCTATGTAAATGACGCCGGACTCTACACGACGGTGCCATACGCGAACGCCACATATACCGTCGAAGCGGCATCTGGACGGGCGTCGCTAATGACGGCCAACAACACGGCCCTGCCCGTAGTGTACCTGACGGCGAACTTGCCACTCGACGATGGCGTTGTGGGGTTCGTGGTCGGAAATGATGCCACCGCGCAATCGGGCGTTATGATTAGCCAGTCGGCCACGACACCTAACTACACGCTGGCTAGCGTCACGGGGAAGTACGCGTCAAGCACGGAAGAGGATGTAGACGGGACGAATGGCGCCTTCCTAGGCGCATTTACATTCGATGGGACGGGCGGTTACACGGTGGTGGCGCAAACGACCGGTTCCCTCACAAACACACCCAAGGCTGGAACGATCGCGATCAACCCCGACGGCTCCGGGAATCTGGATGGCGGGAACTTCCCGTTTGTCACAAGCGGAAGTGTGCTGTTCGCGATTCCAGATTCTGGCGACCCGATTCTGTATGTCCTGACCAACTAGGACTCCCAGCTCTTTACTAATCACGCGTAACAGATTTCGAACACATCAGGACCTAAAATAGAGCGACTTCCCAGATCGGCTGCGGGCGTTCGCATTGAGAGTTCGTGCCGGAGGAGATATGCTCGCCGCAATAAGGGTGCGGAGGTCTGTGATGAATCGGGTGTATCGAGTGGTGGCGGTGACGTGTGCCTTGCTGGTATGCGCTGATCTGTGCCGCACGCAAGAACTGGCGCACACGAAGACGGACAACGGATTTTCGAGCAAACGACTGGAGAGAGTGACTCAGTTCTTTCAAGGTGAGGTCGACAAGAAGGCGATCCCGGGAGCCACTGTCGTAATAGCGCGCAACGAAAAGGCCGGACCGTATCGCCGTGCGTTGCGCGAATTGGTGTACGGGGCGATGGTGAATTGATCGGGATGAGCCAAAGCAGCTAGACGGAGTCGTCTTCCATAGCGGGGGCGAAACCGGGTATATTCTGACCTTTGCTGGTGTTCTCAATCTTCAGGCGGACAAGATTCTGATCCTCGGCGCCGGACTTGCGCAACACCACCATCGTGCTAAGCGCCTCGGTATAAACGCGCGTCACCAGGAACGTCTCGCCGGTGTCTAATTTCTTCCACAACTGACCTATCTGGATTTTCCTTACGCTCATGGGTGCCTTTGACTGTATTTAGCCGGCATAGAAGTTGTCAACTGGCTGTCAAAAAAGAGGTTCCGCCGTAGTGGGGAGCCCCGGAGAGGAAACCTTCCTCAGAAGGACCACATCATAGCTATCGGACGGGAGCGGAACCCTCGACGGGTGTATACTCCGGTAGAACGGGGGAGGTAGCAGTATGAAAAACGCGCCAAGACATCCGGTCGCGCTGCTGTTCGCAGCCAGTCTCTTGCTTTGGCCTTGTGCTGCAGGGGCGCAAAGCACGCCCCAGACGCCGCCGCCGGTTCCGAGTACAACCTCCTCTGCACCTCCGCAACCACAGGATCCGTGCGCGCAGCCAGCTGAGGTCTCTTCAGGGACGCAGGGTAAGGATCAGAGTTCTCAGCCGGCGCCAGCCGACTCGAAAAGCGCCAGCACAACTGCCAGCAAGAACCCCGCTTGCCAGGATACTTCGAAGGCCGACAGCGCAGCGAAACCCGCTGCCAAGTCCAACGAACCGGGCTCAGGCGCGCCGGTGCAGCAACAGCAGACCGTGCATCCCAAGAACTCGAAGGAAGATGTTGAGGCGATCGGCAACCGGAGCGTCGGGAAGGGCGTGAACTTCTATTCGCTCGAGCACGAGATCGCCCTGGGCAAGGGCCTGGCGCAGGAAGTTGAGCGCACGTCGAAGATGATCGACGACCCAGTGGTAACCGAATATGTGAACCGCGTGGGACAGAACCTGGTGCGAAATTCAGACGCACAAGTTCCCTTCACCATCAAGGTAATCGATTCTGACGAAGTAAACGCCTTCGCGCTACCCGGCGGCTTCTTCTACGTAAACAGCGGATTGATTCTTCGCGCGCAGGAAGAATCCGAACTAGCCGGTGTAATGGCGCACGAAATTTCCCACGTCACCGCCAGGCACGGAACCAAGCAGGCTACCAAGGGCGAGATCATGCAGCTCGCTACGATTCCCCTGATCCTTCTGGGCCCAGGCGGATGGGCGGGATACGGCATTTACCAGGCATTGCAGTTGGCGATCCCGCTGTCGTACCTGAAGTTTTCGCGTGACGCGGAGCGCGAAGCGGACTTCCTGGGGATTCAGTACATGTACAAAGCGGGATATGACCCGAACGCGTATGTGACTTTCTTTGAGCGCATCCAGGCGGATGAGAAGAGGCGGCCGGGCACGATTCCCAAGCTGTTCTCGACGCATCCACCAACTCCGGAGCGCATCGCCGATGCACAAAAGGAAATCGCACGGATCCTGCCGGAGAAGGACGAATACATCGTCACCACCTCGGAATTCGATCAGGTGAAATCGCGGCTGCGCAATGTGATGTTTGCCCGCAAGGTGCAGGATGCCGGACCGGGAAAGCCGACGCTACGCACGAAGACGGAACAAACTGATAAGCAGAAGCAAGGGCAGACGACGGACCCGAGCAGCACGGATGACGACAGGCCGACACTGAAGCGCCGGCCTGATTCGGATTCGAGTTCGCCGTTCCTGCCGCACTAATCCGACAAGAAAAAGTTGTGATACAGAAAGGGGGCGTCGGCGCGTCGCCCCTTTTGCATTTGTAGCGAAGGGCGAATTAATCGCTCGTAATCTCGTTGCACGATGATCTTCGAAACCTGCCCGCTGTGCAGGCCGCCTGTGGTGGGAGCCGTGAGCTTCCTCCGGTTGGTTTGTTGGATTTTCGAAGGACGGATGACTTGCGGAGGGCGAGGTTTGTCTATAGAACCTCCCTCAGTCCGAGCTTACGCCTGCGATCCTGGAGCCTCAACGAGGAGAACGCGCAGCTCAGAGAAAGCGGCCCTCGTCCAGCCTAGTGTCCGGCTTGATGATTAGGAGTAAAATAACGGGAGAACAGTCCCAGGGTGCCTCGCCATGCTGTTCCCGTGTATTGATCTCCGAAAAATTACAATACTCGCAGTGGCGTACGCGTCTAGTTGCCTCGCTGGATGCGGGAACTCGTGCGTCGTCGCCTATTCGGTGAATGGAAACGGCGGCGTAATCGTGAAAGCCGGGGATCCGCCTCCATCGTGCATGCTGAACCAGGCGCAAGGAATGGTTCGCGCATCGCTGACGAAAGTAGCTACGTGCGAAACATGCACTCCCGTTGCGCAGGTTCAACACCTGTATGTGGCGTTGCGTGGCCTACAGATTCACACCACCGCCGGATATGGCGATTCCGAAGGCTGGGTTGACTTGGCACCAGAGCTGGCGGCAAGCCCGCCACAGTTTGACGTCGTCGGTGATTCCCTGCCCGATGCTGACATTGTTGCGGCAATTGTGCCGGCTGGGAGTTATGACTTGGTTCGGGTTCAGTTTGTGACCGAGTCAAAGGCGAGCGAACCGGGCGATACGCGATGCGGGGGCGGAACGGCAAACTGCCTCGTGTTGGGCGACACCCGCACGGAGCCACTCGGTTTCTCCGGCGACGACCCCGTACTGCTGCTACCTCTTCAGCAGAACAGCGGGCCGCTTCTGGTCCTGCCGGACAGCAAGTCACATCTGCGTATTCAGCTCGGCGTGCGGCGAGCGGAACGGGCATCCGTACCAGCTGCCAAGGCCCCGATGCAGCTGCTTGGAGAGGTTGCGGTTGAGAGAATCGCCAGTCCAAACTGAAGAGCTAAGTTCCAAGCTCGATTTGCTTAGCACTCTTCTTAAATAAATATTCACAAAAGGACCAGCATTCCCCTGTATGTTAGGGGACTTGCTGATGCGATTCCTCATGCGATTTTGGATTCTGGTGCTCTCGGCAGGTATAGGGCCCGCAGAAAAACTGCGGGCCCAGCTTCCCTTTTATACGGACGACACGGAGGTCACGGAGAGGAAAAAGGCGCACATGGAGTTCTACAATGAAGTCGACGCGCTGCAATCCGCGCAATTTCCAAGCTTGCGGCAAAACACCTCCAACTTCAAAATTAACGCCGGACTACCGCACAGCTTGGAACTCGATTTCGATATCCCTTACATCGCCATTTACCGGGCAAACGGCACGCCAGGATCCGGCGGAATCGGCGACGCGGATATGGGCGTGAAATGGCGATTCCATAAAGCGTCGCCGGATTCTGCTATGCCCTCGTTCGCGGCTACCTTCTATGTTGAATTCCCCACTGGGAACGTGAAAGACCAGCTGGGGTCCGGGGTGATGGACTACTGGCTAAACTTCATTTTGCAAAAACCCTTTTCGAAGAAGACCCGTCTCAACGGGAACCTCGGCGTCTTGTTCGCGGGCAACACCAGCACGGGAGATGTGGGCATCCGCACGACGAGAGGGCAGGTTTACACCGGAGGGCTTTCGCTTCTCCACGACTTTTCGCCGAAATGGACGCTGGGCGGCGAAGTGTACGGTGGCGTTGCCGACAACGATCAGCTGGGCCGTTCGCAGCTCCAGGGAATGATAGGCGGGCAATACAACGTCCGTTCCGGCTTGATGCTCACGTTCGGGGTGATCGTCGGAACCTACACGGCGAGCCCACGCGTTGGTGGGCAGATCGGATTTGCCATGGATTTTCCGGATTTGTGGCGTCGGGTGCCATGATAGTTGCCGCGAATCCATTTGCAGGATATTTTCTGCTCGGGAGGAGACGGTAATGGCCTGTGAACCGGAGATACTGAAGAATGTTCCGCTGTTTTCGTTGCTGGATGATGATGAAAGAGCGGTACTCGCCGCCCAGGTGGAAGTGAAGACATTTGCCCCGCGCGAGCGCGTGTACAAGCACGGCGACCAGGGCGGACAGGCATATGTCGTGCTTTCCGGAAAAGTGCGAGTCACGACAGTGGATGAGGATCAGCAAGAAGTGGTAATCGACGAGCCGACGCGCGGCGACTTTTTCGGATTCGCGTCCATGCTCGATCGTACCGCACACCAGACGTCGGCTATCGCGGTGGAAGAATGCTCGTGCCTGGAAATCTCGCGGGATGACATCGCGGTTTTGCTGCAGCGAAAGCCGCATGCCGGAATGGACCTGCTTACGACGTTGGGCCGACAATTCCACGCCTCGCAAGAACTCGTGCGCATGCGCGCAAATCGCAACGCAAATGAAATCATTGAGCAGGAAGCTACGTTTGGGGAGCGGATTGCGGACGTTGTTGCGGGCTTCGGAGGTTCGTGGACGTTTATCATCTCGTTTGCGATCCTGATCTCGGTCTACGCGATGGCCAACATTGTGCTGCACGAAAAAGCGTGGGACCCATATCCGTTTATCTTATTAAACCTGTTTTTGTCGCTGCTGGCAGCAATTCAGGCGCCGGTCATCATGATGAGCCAGAACCGGCAGGACACGAAAGACCGGCTGAGAAGCGAACTGGATTTTGATGTGAACCGCAGAGCAGCGACCGAAATCCAGGGTCTGGCCCGGAAACTGAACCTGCTGGACGAGAAAATCGACGACGTAGCAGAAATCGTCAGACAAAAGAACAAGCACTGACGTGTGAGCTGTTGTCGATGTGGGAGCCTCCCGTTCGACTTATGGATAGAAGAGCGCGATGGGAGGAAGAAATGAAGGGTTCAGCGAGCAAGTTCAACAATCTCAAGGTTCGGGTGGCTTATGGACTGGCAGGACTTACACTTTGGGCGTGGTTTGTCGAGCTTAGCGAGAAGGCGCTGGCGCCGTACCGGGGCATTTTCTGCATGGCAGGGAAGGAATTACTGCTGGCGATCCCCTTCGGGCGGATCTATGAAGTGGTGATGGCGAGCAGCGGCAGGGGTGGCGCGGCTCTGACCTCTGTGCCTTTGTTGACGTGGATGGCCTCGGTCGTGCACCTAATTGGGTGTTTGTGGAAGGCATAGAAACCGGTCAAGGGGCTCGTGGAATTATGCCGGCGAATGTCGATTTCCGGGTTCGCCGTTCGATTAGGAGATAGACATTAGGCGCGGATGGAGCGCCGGAAGCTTCTAGGGGCTGGGAAAGGGGGAGGGGACATGCGATTCATGATGATGGTGAAACACGGAGAGAACCAAGGAGCGCCGCCCAAGGAACTGATGGAGGCGATTGCGAAGCTGAGCCAGCAAGACACAAAGGAAGGAAAATTGATCTCCAGTGGCGGACTGGCGCCGACGGCGAGGAGTTCGAAAGTGCGGCTTGCAGGCGGAAGTCTAGCGGTCATCGATGGGCCGTTCACCGAGACCAAAGAAGTAGTTGGCGGGTATGCGGTGATGGAGTTCAGTTCTAAGGAAGCGGCCATCCAAAGTGCGCTCCACTTCATGGAACTGCACAAAAAGCATTGGCCCGGGTGGGAAGGCGAGACCGAGATTCGACAGATGTTCGGGCCGGAAGATTACACCGTGGAATCGGGCAAATTGCAGGTAAAATCGAGCCCACAAACCAAGTAAGCCGGCGGGCTACTACTCGAACCTTTGCTATCTCTTTTTTCTATCGAACATTCCATCGCACTTGGGTATGCTGTGCGGGTTCTAAATGCCCTGGCAGGGGGGAACTATGGGAACCTTCGCGCAGGATATCCGCTACGCGCTTCGAGTGATTCTGAAAAATCCTGGATTCAGCGCAATTGCTGTCATTTCGCTTGCGCTAGGGATTGGCGCCAACACCACGATCTTCACCGTCGTGAATGCGATCCTCCTGAATCCCCTTCCGGTGCGCGACATTTCGACTCTCGCCGAAATCGACACCATCGATTCGAAGACGCTGGTCACTCAGGCTAATGCGGAAAAGCTGGGAATGTCGTACCCAAACTGCAAGGATTACGTGCGAGTCAACCAGGTCTTTACCGGAATCAGCTGCGTTGGTGGAAGTGCACTGACCTGGACCGGAGGCGCCGAGCCGAAGCAGGTAAACGGCTTGCTAGTAAGCGCGAATTACTTCGACGTGCTCGGCATTCAGCCGCATGCCGGCCGTTTCTTTTATCCGGACGAGGATCAGAAGCCCGGCGGAAATAACGTAGCGATCTTGAGCTATGGCTTGTGGAGCGATAAGTTCGGTGCGGATCCCAACGTCCTTGGCAGATCGATCACGTTAAATGCCACCGCGTACACGGTCATTGGCATCGCACCGCGAGGGTTCAAAGGGACATTCACGCTTGGGCCCGCCGAACTGATATGGATCCCCATCAGCATGTATCAGCAGGCGACCACCGGGTTCGTGAAAGAGAATTTCGACGACCGGCGTTTCCTGGCCCTGGCAATGTACGGAAGACTGAAACCTGGAATCAACATGGGCCAGGCGGAAGCGTCACTGAAGACCATCGCGCAGAACCTGCAAAATGAATATCCCAAGGATAACAACGGTAGGTTGGTGGCCTTGACGCCGCTGGGGAGCGCGGCACTCGGCGCAAACAACTTTCAACAGGTGAATACGGCTGGCGGCCTGATGATGGCGATCGTGGGGCTGGTGTTGCTCATTGCCTGCGCCAACTTGGCGAACTTGTTGCTGGCACAAGCTGCTCGAAGGGAGAAGGAGATTTGCTTGCGCGCCGCGCTCGGAGCCGCACCGAGGCGAATTGTGCGTCAGATGCTCACAGAAAGCATGGTGTTGGCGGGCATCGCAGGAGTGGTAGGACTCGCGATCGCGTACGCAGGGCGCACGGTGTTGTGGTCGTTTCGGCCGCCCTTCATCGAGAAGAACGATATCGATTTGTCCCTCGACTGGCGCGTCTTGTTGTTTACGTTGGGCATTTCTTTGTTCACGGCGGTGATTATCGCGCTGGCACCCGCCGTCAAATCCGCAACACCGAATCTGGTGGAGACCCTGAATCTCGGCGGAAGAAGTGGAAGCGTGGGCTGGAAGCAGAGCCCGCTGCGCAGCCTTCTTGTGGTGTCGGAAATTGCGCTGGCGCTGGTGGCATTGATCGGCGCAGGGTTATTCATCCGCAGTATGCAGAACGCGCAACGGATCGAACTGGGATTCGAGTCAGAGAAATTGTTCATGATGGCATTCGATTTGGGTGCTGCCGGATACCAGCAGGGGCAGGCGGAGCAGTTCTTCCGAACCGCTGTCGAACGCGCCAAGTCGACGCCGGGAGTCGCATCGGCAACGGTGGCCTCGAATTTCCCAATTGGTGGAGGGATTGCCCGCACAGTCTTCCCCGAAGGCCAGGACGAAACGACAGGCTACCGCGGCACCTTAATGCAGCTGGATGATGTCACACCGACATTTTTTGAGACACTGCGGATTTCATTGGTGCGTGGTCGAGTGTTTGACGAGAACGACCGACAGACGACCAAGAAAGTCGCGGTTGTGAACGAAGCCACTGTGAAGCAGTTATGGCCGGATCAGGATGCGGTAGGAAAGCGTTTCCATTTTTTCGGGGAGCCCGACCTGCGCGAGGTTGTTGGGGTGGTGAAGAATGTGGTCGTCAATCAGATCGGCGAGACACCGCAACCGGTCGTTTACCTGCCGATGACGCAGGACTATTCCCCCGCGGCTACCATCCAAATACGCACCACCATTAATCCCGCGACAGTAATCGCAAGCGTGCGGGCTCAAACTCAAGAGCTAGCGCCGACGATGGCGATCACGAATGTGCAAACCGTGCGCGAGATCGCCGACCAAGGGCTGTGGGCGCCCCGGGCAGGTGCGGGGCTGCTGACAGTGTTTGGCGCATTGGCGCTGATCCTCGCCGCCGTCGGAGTTTACGGCGTGCTGTCTTATTCCGTGAGCCAGCAAACCCGTGAGATTGGAATCCGGATGTCCCTGGGAGCGCAGCGGCGGCAAGTGATGCGGCTGGTGGTGGGCCAAGGAATGAAACTGGCCGCAGCTGGGCTTGCACTGGGGTTGATCATCGCGTTCGCGATGACGCGAGTGCTGGCGAGCCTGCTTTTCGGGGTCAGCGCGCACGATCCAGTTACGTTCGCAGCCGTTTCAGTTGGATTGCTTGTGGTTTCGGTGCTGGCCTGCTATATACCGGCGCGGCGAGCGATCGCGGTGGATCCGATCATCGCGCTGCGATACGAGTAGGAAGCTCGACGTGAAGAATTACCGGTGACCGGCCTTCTGGTGCTCTTCCGGCGCAGCAGCAATTCCCATACGGCGGAGTTCCTCGGAGTAGTACTTGCGGAAGAGGACGTCCCACTCTTCGCTGCCTTCCAGAATTTCTTTTTTCTGCGAAGTAATGCGCTTGCGGACCTCGACCTCGACTTTTTCTTCTTCGCGCAGAACATTAGTCATGGTTTGAACCATGTGCTGGCGAATGGTGTCGCGGTCCTCGACGAATTCGACTTCGTTGCTCTGCACCAGAAGATCGACGAGTTGGTGAGAGATGCGGACGATTTTTTCGCGGCTCATACGCATGTTTGGTGCGGTTCCTCTTCCCTGCCCTACCGCAAGATGAGCTTGCGGTCGCGGGCGATCTGCCCTTTCACTTTTTTGAACATTTCCTGATACGAAATACCGGTGCGGCGCATTTCATCCTGATATTGCGTAAGGATGTTGCGGACTTCCTCGTTGACTTTGTCCTCAACGGTAATCTCTTCCATCGTGCGGAGGCGAATGCGGGCGATGACCGCATCGACTTCCTTCTCTTTAATTTCGACAAGATTGCCTTCCAGGAGTTTCTTGACGATTTCCGAGGCCATGTGTCCGACGTAATCGCGGTTCAGAAGCATATCAATCGAGGTCCTTTAACACCCAACAAATAATTGAGTTTACCGGGGGAAAACAGAATTAGCAAGAAATGCGGCGAATTCGGATACCGGCGATGAAAAAACACGCTGAAATAAGCAGTAGAAAACTCATTGCGTTGACGGGATATAGGGGTTCTTGTACGATCAAAAAAGTGAAGTGAATGGGCCGGTCAGACGCTGGGCTGACCGCTGAATCGACAACGGGTTAACCCAAAAATCCCGCCCCCTCCGCTATCCATCCGGTGGTCAATCCTGCCCACCAATTTCCCGTTAACGTCGCGTCGAATCCCCTGACAACGCGGTTCCCTGGTCTATAATCGCAATCAG
>Ga0066388_100003556_pt1 | contig 10151 bp, 6 predicted proteins | sample PanSoiMetaGPlot6_FD_64539 | JGI IMG/M metagenome (GOLD analysis project Ga0066388, IMG submission 64539) | Tropical forest soil microbial communities from Panama analyzed to predict greenhouse gas emissions - Panama Soil - Plot 6 (Hybrid Assembly) | ecosystem: Environmental > Terrestrial > Soil... | reverse complement strand
ATGCCTTTCGTAACCGAGGAAGCCTGGCAATACTTAACGATGAACGATGAAGGAAGAACGATGAAGCACGATCGGGATGATGATATGACAACTCCTCGTTCCTCGTTCCTCGTTCCTCGTTCGATTATGGTCGCCCGCTACCCCGAGGCCGACACGCGCATCATCCACGAGGAATCCGAGCGCGACTGGGCACTGGTGCAGGAGCTGATCAGCGGCATCCGCAACGTGCGCAACGAGTACAAAGTCGAGCCGGCGCGCCTCATCGCGGCGACGGTCGCGGCAGGCCGGCATGTCGGCACACTCGAATCCCAGCGCGCCCTGATCGCCCGCCTGGCGCGTGTGGCCGACGACCAGCTGCTGATCGCCGAGCGGCTCGCCCAGAAGCCCGCGCACGCCGCCGCGCTGGTGGTCGGCGATGTCGAGGTGTTCCTGCCGTTGGCCGGGCTGATCGATATGGCCGCCGAGCGCGCGCGGCTGGGTAAGGAGCTGGATGCCGCCGAGGCCGAGCTGGCACGCCGGGCTGCGAAGCTGGGCAACGCCGGCTTCGTCGAGAAGGCACCCGCCGCCGTAGTGCAGCGCGAGCGCGACGGCCTGTCGGCGGCCGAGGCCGCGGCGGCACGGCTGCGCGAGCGATTGGAGCAACTGAACTAAGCAACGATGAATGATGAAGGATGAACGATGAATCGCAGCAGTTGCTCGGCATCTCTCATCGTTCATCGCTCATCGTTCATCGTTAGGTGATTGATATGACACTACACGAGATTGGCCGTATCAAACAGGTACAGGTGCAGCGCGCGTCGCTCAAGGCCGGCGAGCGCCCGTACCGCTATTATGACCCCACGCCGTTGCTGGTGGTCGACGGCTTGCTGCTCTCGCCGGGCGGTGTAATCGGGCTGAGCGCCAACGGCGAGCAGGTGATCGACGTGCATAACACCGGGCACCCGGCCTCGAAGAACCAGCGCGGCCTCAACGGCATCTCGATCGGTTTCACCAGCCACTACCAGGCCATGCGCGAGCGCTACGGCCTGCATCTCGCCGACGGCATCGCCGGCGAGAACATCCTGGTGGAGAGCGATCGGGACTTCGCGCTGGCCGATCTGGGCGAGCGGCTGGCGATCCGGACGGCCGGCGGCGCACTGGTCTACCTTGCCGATCTGCTGGTGGCGGCGCCCTGCGTAGAGTTCAGCCAGTTCGCGGCCAGCCAGGGCGAGAAATTACCGCCCGAGGCGCTCAAGGATGCGCTCCAGTTCCTGCACGACGGCCGGCGCGGCTTCTACGCCAGGCCGGCCGGCGAACTGGAAGGGGCAACCGTACGGGCGGGTGATGCCGTGTTCGCCGATTTTCACGCCGCCGATCCACGCGAAAGAGCCGCCTGATACCTCACACCCTGGTGATCACCGCCGTGCGGATGTGCGCCAGTCCCCCGCCCTGGCTGCATCCTTCCGCCGCCAGGCGATGCTCAGATTATTCGTTCCCTCCACTAGCAAATCCAACCCTCCAAAAAAATTCCTTCGCCCGTTCAATTAAGTAAGGGCGCTCCAACTACTACCTCTATCCTCACCCTTATAACTGCTTCGCCGACCTGGCGAAGCAATCCTCGTGCATTTTGTGAGTGTACTATGGTTCAGGCCACTGAGATCGAACAATTCCTGCGTGTGACGCTTGCGCCGCCACTGCAAACTTATAGCAGGCGCCTGTCAGTAATGCTGGCCGATATTGCAAATAGCGCGGATTCACCCCAGGCTCTAGAGCAGCGCCTGAGCGTGGATCCCGAGCTAGAGCCGGCGATGCGGGCGCTGGCTGGCGAGACGATTCCGCTGGGGGATATCTCGTTAGTCTTCAGCGCAGAACCTCAGCTCGAGCGAGCCGTAGAAATGCCGCGGGACGGCAGCATCGGGCTCAAGATCGCTCACTCCTACGGCCGTGAGCAGGAGCAGCACCATGCTGAGCAGCAGCGCCTCGTCACCATTACGGGCGGGAATGTGCATGGGCCAGTCGTCGGCAAGAATTTGGGGACGATCAAGTATACTGCCATCACTATCAATTTCCCGACCGGCACCCGGCTGGACCCGGCGCGGCGCCCGACCATCGTGCGGACCACGCCACCGCAAGCGCCGCTACCTGTGCGTCTCTTCTACGATCGTAAACCGCTCTTGCGCGCACTACAGCCCGAGCTTCAGCCACGCCATGCCGTCTGGATGAATGGTCCGCTCGGATGCGGCCTCACCGCACTGCTCAAGCAGGCGGCGAATTTGCCCGACGCCCACACCTTCGCGGACGGCATCGTGTATGTCGACGGAAACGACGAACCACCCGACCGCGACGACATCATCCAACGGCTATATACCCGGTTCTACCGCAGCGAGAGCGGCGAGATCATCCGGCCTGACCCGCTGTCAGCCGGCACCGAGCTGGGTAATCTCCACGCATTGTTTTTGATCGACAAGCCACGGTTGAACAGCGACCAACTCGCGGGTCTGGCAAGCACATTAGCCGGCCGGGGGGCGGTGCTCGTTACAGCCGACGGCGAGGCGCCGGATAGCCTGCGCGACCTGGCACTCGGCGGTCTACCGATTTCAGACGCGATACGGCTGCTATCGGCTGAGGCGCGGATCGAGCCCACACAGCCAGCAACCAAGGCTCTGTTGCAGCGGCTGTGCGAGGCCCTCGGCTGCATACCCCTGCCACTGCTGTTGGCCGGGCGGCTGCTACGGCTTGACCCGGCATCGCTGGCACAGCTGACATCGGCGGCCGAGGATCTTCGCAACGAGCGCGAACCACTTGCCCGCGCGGCTAAACTCGCCCTCATGAAACTGAACGACGCACAGCGCGCGGTGCTGGCGGCGCTCGTGCGGATCGGTGGGCCTGATGCCGATCTAGAGACTTTGAGCCGGGCAAGCCAACTGCCGAAGGAGATAGCCGAAGATGCCCTGGCACACACGATAACGTTGAAGCTCGTCACGATCCAGGACCAGCGCTATGCCGTGATTGCGGCCAGCTTGCGCCGCATACTCACACGTTTGCTGCCCCGCCGCGAGGAGCGGCGTGCGGCGGCGCTGTTCCTGGCCGGCATCGCATCCACACACGCTGGAGATATGGCGTGGCTGGGGCAGGAATGGATGAATCTGTTGTCTGCGGCCAGGACAGCGCTGCTGGAGGGGCAAGCCAGCACAGCTGGCCTGCTGGCGCGCACGGTGCAGCCCTATGTGGTTTTAAATGGATTGTGGGGCAGTTGGCAACGTGTGATCGACCTGGCAGAGCAGGCGGCCACAGCAAGCGGCGATGCTGCGCTCCGGGCCTGGACGCTGCACGAACGCGGGACGCGTGCGGGCATGCTAGGCGATCTGACCAGCGCAGACGCCGATCTTCGCGAGGCGCATCGGCTGCGCCAGGAACTGGGCGATCAGGCTGGCGCCGACGCGACCCTGCACAATATGGCATACCTGGGCCTGTTGCCTCCCGGCGGCACTGATACTTCCCAGGAACCCACGTCTAAACAGTTCTGGAGTCTGCCGATCCCGATCGTCGTGCTGGTCGCGCTGCTGCTTGCCGGTGGCCTCGCCGGCGCGCTGGCCTTCATGCGGCATGTGCCGGCTCCAACCATAACCGCCCATCCGACCAGCGGCTCGTATCCGCTGGTGGTCACCTTCCGCGCTGCTGGGGGCAGTTCAGGGGAAAGCAGCTCGCCGACGTATATCTGGAACTTCGACGATGGGGCGGTGGCCACGACCACAGATAGCACCATCGTCCACAGATATACGGCGCCGGGAACCTTTCACGCGACACTTCAGGCGCGCAACAGCAGCGGCGCGCTCTCGGAGCAGGTCAGCGTGACGATCGATGTCGCCAATGCGCCGCCGACTCCGGTGATCGAGCTTCCAGCCGGTACAGCTCAGTTCACGGTCGGCCAGGCGCTCATCCTGCGTGGGAGCGCCACCGATCCCGAGGACGGGCAACTACAGGACAAGGATCTGAAATGGACGGTGCTGCTGCACTACGGCGAGGATGTCCAGGAACTGCTGTCACCGCGCACCGGCAACGACATCCAAATCGTGGCGCCCGCGCCCAGGGACCTAAATACAATAAAGACGAGCTACCTGGAAATCTCGCTCACCGCAACCGACTCGCTCGGGCGAACGGGCGTGGTCAGCAAAGTGCTGCGGCCTGATATAGCGCAGATGACGCTCGCCACCAACCCGCCTGGCCTCCATCTCACCATCAACAACCAGCCGATCACGGCGCCCTACACCACCGACCTGTGGAGCGGCTCTGCGATCCAGGTGGGCGCACCAGAGCAACTGAATTCCTCCGGCCAACTCATGGTTGCCGAGGGGTGGTCTGACGGTGGCGCCGCGACGCATACGATCACGACAACCAGCGCCACCGCCGTCTATACGGCCACGTTCGTGCCGTTGGATGTAGCTTTCAGCAACACGACGTTCACGGTGGATGAGGGTGAAGCTGAGGCCACGATCGCTGTCACACTCAACACAGCATCGACCAGCACGATCGACGTGAACTATACGACAGCCGACGGCACGGCCAGCCAGGGGCTGGATTACACCGCAGCCAGCGGCACGCTGACCTTTGCCCCCGGCGAAACCAGCAAGACCTTTACTGTCGCGATCGCCGATGATCAGCTCGACGAACCGGATGAGACGATCTCGCTGAGCCTGAGCCTCTCTGGCCGTGGCGCTACGATCACAGCTAGCAGCGCGACGCTCACCATCCTGGACAACGATCCTGCCCCGACGATTGCCTTGCCCGAAGCGGTGGCCGTGCCCGAGAACGCCGGCGCCGGAACCATCAACGTGGCTCTCAGCGCTCCCTCCGCTCAAACTGTAACGGTCGACTACGCGACAGCCCCAGGTACGGCGACCGAAGGGCAGGACTACACCGCAACCAACGGCACGCTGACCTTTGCTCCCGGCGAAACCAGCAAGACGATCGGCGTGCCGATCGTGGACGACCAACTGAGCGAAGGAGCGGAAACAATCCAGCTAACCTTAAGCAACCCGGTTAACGCCGTCCTAGGCGCATCTGCCAGCGCGACGATGACGATCGAAGACAACGACGACCTGCCCAGCGTCGCGATCAGCAGCCCTCCTCTGAACGTGCCGGAGGATGCAGGCATAGCCTCGGTTGTAGTGACACTCTCGACCGCGGCGGGGCAGCCGGTCACTGTTGACTACGCCAGCAGCGACGGTACGGCTGGGGCGCCCGGCGACTACACGGCAACCAACGGCACGCTGACCTTCGCCCCCGGCGAAACCAGCAAGACGATCGACGTGCCGATCGTGGACGATTCCGTCGATGAAGGGGACGAGCAGTTCGGGTTCGCTCTTGACAAACCCGCCGGCGCCAAGCTGGGCAGTGTTATCTCGACGACGGTTACGATTCGCGACAATGATCCTCCGCCCACAGTCGCTTTCACAGCTCCAGATTATCAAGTAAACGAGAACGCGGGCACCGCCTCGATCGGCGTTCACCTCAGCGGTTCCTCGGGCCTGGCGATTGTGGTGCGCTACACCATTGTGGAGGATGGCAAGAGCGACCCGGCAGTCAGTAGTTCCCACAGCGGCACGCTGACCTTCGCGCCCAACGAAACCGACAAGACGATCGATCTGACGATCGTCGACAACACGACCGACGAGCCAGATAGGACCGCCAGGCTTGTGCTCAGCAACCCTGAGAACGCGACACTTGGGCAGCAGACAACCGCAGATCTCACGATCGTCGATGACGATGTCCCGGTCATTCAATTTGCATCCGCAGCCTACACGATGGGTGAGGGGAACCCAACCCGCATAGCTTTGCCGCCGGCCACAGCAATCTCGGTAACTGTCGTGCTCGATCGGCCAGCCTGGCAGCCTGTGACAATCCAGTACGCCACGGCCGATGGCACAGCCGTCGCCGGGCAAGATTACGTTGCTGTTCAGGGCGCGCTCACGTTCCAGCCGGGCCAGACCAGCCAGAGTTTCATGGTGCGGAGCATACCCGATTATGTGGACGAAGCCGACGAGACCTTCCAGATCAACCTGGCCAGCCCGGCCAACGCGAGCCTGGGCGGCTCCGCCAGCGCGGCCGTAACGATCCAGGACGACGACCGGCCGCCGATCGTCCAGTTCAGCCAATCTAGTTACGGCTTCAAAGAGGGCGACGGCCAGGTCACCATCACCGTCAACCTCAGCGGGCCGTCCGAACAGACCATCACCGCCGACTACACCACAATTGACGGCACAGCTGTGGCCGGCCAGGACTACACCGCCACGAGCGGCCGGCTGGTCTTTGCCCCCGGCGAGACCCAAAAGACGTTGGTCGTATCGATCACTCAGGACAGAGTGATAGAGAGCACAGAATATTTCGGCGTATCGTTCAGCAGTGTCGAACAGGCTGACAAGGGCGCCGACGCGCAGATAAACATAGCCGATGACGACCTGCCCATCATTAAGTGATGATGGAGCCCTTCTCAACAATTTGCGAGTGAATAGTGAGAATCATTACGTCGCTTCGATAAGCGACGTTTCAGCAGCAGACAAACTATATTCACCCGCCATGACCAACAACCGAGCTGGAGCTATACGGAAAGGAGCCGCATATGGAATTCAACACAGGCCACGCCCTGGTGATCGGAGTTGGAACCTACACAAAGGCGCCGCAGCTGGATGTGCCGCAAACCGCCGAAGATGCCAGGCAGGTGGCAAAGCTGCTGGCTGACCCAGACTTCTGCGGCTACCCGGCCGGGCAGGTGACGCTGCTCACTGGCGCCACTGCGACGCGCCAGAACATCCTGGCCGCGCTCGAGTCGCTGTCCTCTACCAGCGACGCCGACACGCTGACGATCTTCTACAGCGGCCACGGCCACTACGGCAAAGATAGCTACTACCTGACCACCGGCGACACCGAGATCGTGGATCGCAAGGTGGTGGCGGGAACCGGCGTGCGCGAGGCCGAACTGCTCGAGCGGCTGAACAACATCCCGGCTGGGCGCGCCCTGCTGATCTTCAACGCCTGTCATGCCGGCGCGCTTGCCCCCACCGCATTGGGCGAAGAGCCCGGCAGCGCGGCGATCGATAGTGCCGCGCTGCCAGCCCCACTCACAACAGCGCTGCTGGACACCGGCAAAGGCCGCGTGGTTATCACCGCCTGCAAAGAACAACAGAAATCGTATTTTATACCAACCGACCAGACAACCCTGTTCGCTCAGTACCTGATCGATGGGCTACAGGGCCGCGGCGTCGAAAGCCGGCGTGGCTATATCAGCGCCTTCGACCTCTACGAGTATATCTACTATGGCATCAATGGCGAAGTCAAGCGGCGTTGGAAGGTCGAGCAGGATCCAGTGCTGACGATACATCAGGGGATCGGAGTTATGGCGGTGGCGCTCTACCGCGGCGCCTCAGCGCAAGGCCCGCTTAACTCGCAGGATCAGCCAACAGCATTGGGCGGAGAGGTGCGCGAGGTCGATCCGGCCACAAGTCGCGCAGCAAAGCAGCAGATCCTCAACGGCGAGCTAAATCTGGCGGCTGGACGCGACATAAGTGGCAACACAGTTGTTCACGGCAACCAGCAAGACGCCTCGCGCGATATCGACACAATTGCGGGAAACCAGTACAAAGCCGAGAACGATATCAATATCGGCGACAAGAGCGACGCGCGTGCATCACAGGGTTTCCTGCTTCGGCCAACCGGCCCGGTGAGCCAGACCTTTGGCAAGCAGACCACTATCGACACCAGCGGCGGCGATTACGCCGAAGGTGATATAGAAAAGCAACAGGGCGTATTCATGAGTGGCGGCACAGTCTATGGGCCAGTAACCGGGAGCAATAACGGGATGATCAGCGCCAGCTACGGCACCCAGCAGCAATCCGCATCGGGCGCCACCAGCCCGCTACGCAATATTCGGAGCCATCTGCGCCAGGTGATCGACGCGGCTCAAGCGCGGGGCGACAATAATCTGGCCATGGATCTGGACGGCGTGGAGCAGATTCTTGGTGAGGCGATCCGGGCCGAGCGTGAGAATGACAACACGCAGCGCGCTCGCAAGCTGCGCCAGGCACAGGCCGATCTGGACGACCTCGCAGTGAGCCAGCCAGCGCTCAAGGATCTTGTGGGGATGCTCCAACAGGTCCAGTAGCGCAGTAATTGCGCGATCTCTCTGGTGTGCTATACTTAGAACGTGGATGAAACCCCCGCCGCAGTTCAGTGCAGCGGGGGTTCTATGATACACTGATGTCGCAGCTTTGTTCTTTGTTCTTTGTTCTCCCTATTGGCGTCGCCAATTGGTAAGAGAGAGGAGCCTGATGGCTCGCACCCTTACGATAGGTGCTGTGCAGATGGACGCCAGCCCCGCGCCTACCTCCATCCGCCTCGGCCATGCCCAGCGGCTGGTAGAACAGGCTGCGGCGGCCGGCGCACGGCTGGTGGTGCTGCCCGAGTTGTTCAACCTCGGCTATGCATACAGCGACGACAACTACGCACGCGCCGAGACGGCCGACGGCCCAACCGTCGCATGGATGCGGCAGACCGCAGCGCGGCTGGGCGTGCATCTGGCTGGTTCGCTGCTGCTGCTCGACGACGCCGAGGTCTACAATTCGCTGCTCCTGGTCGCCCCGGATGGGCGCACGTGGCGCTACGACAAAAACTACCCCTGGGGCTGGGAGCGTGGCTACTTCCGCGGCCGGCGCGGCACCGTCGTCGCCGATACCGACCTGGGCCGGCTGGGCATGCTGATCTGCTGGGACACCGCGCACCGCGACCTGTGGCAACAGTATGCCGGCAATGTCGACTTGATGCTGATCAGCAGTTGCCCGCCCGATGTGAGCAACCCCACGTACCAATTCCCTGATGGCAGGCAGCTCACGATCGACCAGCTCGGGCCGCTCATGGCGACAACCAAAGGCAGCGGGCGGAAGCTATTCGGCGACATGATCAACGAGCAGACCGCCTGGCTGAATGTCCCCGCAGTCAATACCGTCGGAGCTGGCGACATCACCACCGCAGTGCCGCGCGGCCTGGCCACGCTGCTCGCGATTATGCCGACGGCGCCGTGGTTGCTGCGCTACCTCCCGCAGGCGCACCAGCTGCGGATGAGTTGCGACATGATCCAGGGCTGCAAGGTCGTCGATGCCGAGGGGCACGCACTGACCGAGATGGCGCAGGAACAGGGCGAGGGCTTCACTGTTGCCGAGGTGGCACTGGCCGACGCGCCACCGCTGCCGCGCGGAGCGCAGCCGCCCTCACGTGTCCCGGCGTTCGCCTATCTCAGCTCGGATATCATCTTGCCATGGCTGATGGGGCCGATCTATCGACGCGGGGTGCGACGGGCCTGGGGTGGACATATGGCTCCCGGCGCCGAGCGGATGAGGCTCTGGGCTGGCGCAGCCGGTATCCTTGTCGCATTTGGCCTGGCGATTGGCCTCCTGGTGCGGCGGCGGGCGGCTGGTTGACATTGAGTCACCTTGGTAATAGGCCGCAACAACAATTTGTATGGAACGAAAGTCGTCGAAACCACGAAAGGATTGCGCATCTGCCTAATAGAGAGGGATCGCGCACCATGCCCACACCCGAACAGCCCTTGCGCGAGCTGATACCGCTCGTCGAAAACCTCGTCAGCGTGCTGCTGGCCAGGGAGCATAAGAGCGCCGAGCTGACCGCGCTGCTGATCTGGATGAACAGCCACTGCAACGCCTGCGGCCAGCCATTGACGGCCGAGAACCAGCCGAATCGCAAAGACCCATACTGCGCCGAGTGTATCTGATGCCCCAGAGCGCGGCATCATTTCGCTATCAGCCATCGTATGTCGCACATCGTAAAACCTGTGGTATAGTAATGTCGCCGGCGCTGGAGCCGATCGCCATCGCGTGCCGTGTCGGCGTTGTGCTGACCCTTACGACAAGCTACGCGATTACTGGCACAATACCTGCTGGTGATCGCCAGGAGTATGTGCGCCGCGACGCCGGGTATACCAACTGGAGCCGTAGACGGCCGCAGAGATCCGTCGTTGCACCTTCCGCCTCACTCATCTGCGATCGCTGTCCCGCCGATCTGATAGCACCGGGAGTGAAAGTATGGCGCGTCCAAGACGACGCCTGATAGTTAGCGTTCTGTTGCTTGTTGGACTGGTTCTCTCTGTCGCAACGCTACAATTA
>Ga0066388_100003555_pt1 | contig 10151 bp, 6 predicted proteins | sample PanSoiMetaGPlot6_FD_64539 | JGI IMG/M metagenome (GOLD analysis project Ga0066388, IMG submission 64539) | Tropical forest soil microbial communities from Panama analyzed to predict greenhouse gas emissions - Panama Soil - Plot 6 (Hybrid Assembly) | ecosystem: Environmental > Terrestrial > Soil... | reverse complement strand
GCTTGAGGAGGCCGCCGATGTACCAGCGTGCGGCATCACTGATCAGCGCATAGCCGGCCTCGTCGAAGAAGAGGTTGGTCCCGTCCTTCCAGAGGCTCTGGTGACAATGCATCCCCGAGCCGTTGTCCTGGAAAAGCGGCTTGGGCATGAACGTCGCCACATAGCCGTGCTGGTGGCTGACGTTCTTGATCACGTACTTGTAGACCATGAGGTTGTCGGCCATCTTGGTAAGGCTCGCGAACCTCATGTCGATCTCGCCCTGACCGGCCGTCCCCACTTCGTGGTGGTGGACCTCGACGTCCACGCCGGCCTCGATCAGCTTGAGCATGAACTCGGAGCGCAGATCCTGCAGCTTGTCGGTCGGTGGGACGGGGAAGTACCCCTCCTTGAACCGCGGCCGGTTGGCCAGGTTGGCGCTTGTGTTGGAGCCCGAGTTCCAGATGCCCTCGTCTGAATCGATGAAGTAATAGCCGCTGTGGGCGTTCTGGTCGAACCGGATGCTGTTGAAGACGTAGAACTCTGCCTCAGGGCCCCAGTAGCTGACGTCGGCGATTCCAGTGCTGCGGAGGTAAGCCTCCGCCTTCTGCGCGATGTGGCGCGGGTCGCGCGAGTAGCACTGGCGGGTGATCGGGTCCATGACGTTGCAGATCAAGTAGAGCGTCGGCACCCGTAGGACGGGATCGACCGTAGCGCTGTCCGGGTCGGGGACCAGCAGCATGTCGCTCTCGTCGATAGTCTGGAAGCCTCGGATGCTGGAACCGTCGAAGCCGATGCCCTCGGTGAAGAGCTCCTCGCTGAGCTCCCCCACCGGGATCGAGAAGTGCTGCCACAGTCCGGGGACGTCGATGAAGCGGAGGTCCACGATACGAGCGCCCCGCTCCTTGGCCATCCGGATGGTCTCCCTGGGGGTCATGCGTACCTCCTTCAACCGGCGTTACGGTCTCATGCCGCCCTGCCGCGCGAGGGCCATCTCCAGCGGCGGGCCCTCCGCGGCCAGCGTCGCGTCGCCCGCCCAGGCGAAGAGGCTCGCGGCCGGGGTGTCGTCGGGGCCGAGACGGAAGAGCTTGTTCACGCGGGTGAGGCGGGCGCGGCCGGTCCCCGGGCGCAGCGGCGCCTCGCCTTCCTGGGGAAGCCGGGTGAAGGCCCGCCAGCGCAGCCCCACGATCGGGCCGGCCGGCTCGGGCAGGGCCACCGCGCTGCGGAAGCAGCCGCTGCGGCCGACGCGAAACCTCGGCAGGCCGCCGTCCGACTCGTACCAGCGCGTCTCGCCGCCCGCGTCGGCGACGCCCACCGCGAAGGACAGCGCGGCGTCCTGGACCTCGCCGCAGGCCTCGACGGTCACGAAGGCGCGCGGGTCGGGGATGCGGTCGGTGCCCGGCCGGGCGTCCGCCGCCACCCGGCCCTCCCGCCGCGCCTCCTGGGCGCTGACGCGGTAGGTCCAGGGGTGGGCGTCCATCACCGCCTCGCGCGACACGTCCTCGAGGTCGAAGAGCTCGGGGACGAGAGCGTAGCGGCGCGTCGTCTCTCCCTCATCGCCCACCATGTTGTTGTCGGTGACCACCCATTCCCGCGGATGGCGGCCCTCGTGAGGCCCGCGGAAGGGAAGCAGCTTGTGGTCCTTGCCCTGGAACTCCTCCCGCACGACGGCCCCCGCCCCGTCCAGCTCCACCGAGTACACGTACTCGATGTCGGTCGTCCGCCCCCACGTCGCCATCAGCCGGTCGGTCGGCGTGCCGCCGTCCTCGTTGCTGAAGACGACGGAGTAGCGCAGCCGGGTCCCCCCGCGGATCTTCTCCCGCTCGCACCACATCAGCAGCGGGAGGTCCGTGAAGCGCCCGATCGTGTTGGGGCGCGCGTGGAGGATGGGGGCGTGGGCGAGCATCGCGTGGTCGCGGTCGTCCTCGGCCGTGAAGGCGAAGCGGACCGACGCGACCTCGATCCGCTTCGCCCGGGGGGCGGACGCCTCGCGGTCGAGATGGACGTCGAGCCGATGCGCGCCGGCCTCCCGGCGGCCGAGCATGACCCGGTACTCCGCGGGCGCGCCTCCCCGGCAGAGGAAGACGTGCTGCGAGTAGCTCCCGTCGACGGAGAGGACCAGCGCCGCCGCTTCGCGTCCCGCCTCACCCCAGTCGCACCCCGGGCAGGCGGCGGTGAGGGTCGCCACGACCTCGGCGGGCCGCTCGATACGGAACCGCTCCGTGCGCACCAGCGGGCCCGCGGCCAGCAGGGCGAGGCCGAGGGCTCCGATCACTTCGGTGTGCCCATTGGATTGGACGGCGGAGTATAACGCGGGCGGCCCCGGCGTATACTCCCTTCCTTCCTGGCGTTTCCTTCGACCGACAAGGAGGCAGACGATGGCGCGAGGTGGCTGGCAGGGGCCGATCGACATCGGCGGCGCCTCGGGGCCGCGCCTGCCCCCGGGGCTGCCCCCGGTGCCCCGGGTCCCCCCGGGCGCCCTGCGCGCGTTGCTGGTCGCCGCCCTCCTCCTGCTCCTCTTCTTCACGGGCTACTACCAGGTCGAGCCGGACGAGGTGGGCGTCGTCCAGCGCTTCGGGCGGTACATCCGGACGACGGAGCCGGGCCCCCACCTCAAGCTGCCCCTGGCCGAGACGGTGACCAAGGTCCCCGTCCAGCGACAGCTCAAGATGGAGTTCGGCTTCCGGACGACCCGCGCCGCCCAGCGCTCGGAGTTCGCGCCCCCCACCCCGGAGACCCTCGCCGAGGCGGTCATGCTCACCGGCGACCTCAACGTCGCGGTCGTGGAGTGGATCGTCCAGTTCCGGATCAAGGACGCCCGGGCCTACCTCTTCCACGTGCGGGACGTGCCCGAGACGTTCCGCAACATGTCCGAGGCGGCGATGCGCCAGGTCGTGGGCGACCACAGCGTGGACGAGGTGCTGACGATCGGCCGCGAGACGATCGCCCAGCAGGCCAAGGAGGAGCTGCAGCGGCTGTGCAACCTGTACGGCATCGGCATCGAGGTCCAGCAGCTCGTGCTGCAGGACGTGAACCCGCCGGACGCCGTGAAGCCCGCCTTCAACGAGGTCAACCAGGCCATCCAGGAGAAGGAGCGCGCGATCAACGAGGCGTGGGCGGACTACAACAAGGTGGTGCCCCGGGCCAAGGGGGAGGCCGAGCAGGCCGTGCGGGCGGCCGAAGGCTACGCGGTCGAGCGCGTGAACAACGCTCAGGGCGACGCCCACCGCTTCGAGGCGCTCTACGCCGAGTACCGCAAGGCCCCCGCGGTCACCCGCAAGCGCATCTACCTGGAGACGATGGGCACGCTCCTGCCCCGGACGGGCCGGAAGCTCGTGCTCGACGAGAAGGCGCGGGGGATCCTCCCCCTCCTCCAGCTCGAGGGCACCCCGGCGGAGGTGAAGAAGTGACCCGCACGCTCGCCGCCGTCGGCGTGGTCGTCGCGGTCCTCCTGCTCCTCTCGGGCGTCTATACGGTCTCGGAGACCGAGCAGGTCATCCTGACGCAGTTCGGCCGCCCGGTGGGCGGGCTCGTGACCGGTCCCGGCCTGCACCTGAAGGTCCCGCTCATCCAGGAAGTCCACCGGTTCGACAAGCGCTGGCTGGAGTTCGACGGCGACGCCAACGAGATCCCGACCAAGGACAAGAAGTACATCTGGGTCGACACCTACGCCCGCTGGCGCATCGCCGACCCGCTGCGCTTCTACCAGGCGGTCCGCGACGAGCGGGGCGCCCAGAGCCGGCTCGACGACATCGTGGACGGTGAGACCCGCAACGCGGTGGCCTCCTTCGATCTTATCGAGGTCGTGCGCTCGACGAACCGGCCCTTCCAGGTCACGGAGGAGCTGGCGGGGATCGGGTCGGCCGAGGCCACGGCGGCGGTGGCCACCGGGCGCAGCAAGATCGCCCAGGTCATCCTCGAGAAGGCCGCCCGCATCACCCCCGAGTTCGGCATCGAGCTCGTGGACGTCCGCTTCAAGCGCATCAACTACGTCGAGGCGGTCCAGCAGAAGGTGTTCGAGCGCATGATCTCCGAGCGCAAGCGCATCGCCGAGCGGAGCCGCTCGGAGGGCCAGGGGCGGGCGGCGGAGATCCGCGGGCAGAAGGAGCGCGACGTGCTCGCGGCCAGCTCGGCCGGCTACAAGACCGCCCAGGAGCTGAAGGGCGCCGCCGACGCCCAGGCCACCGCCATCTATGCCGCCGCCTACTCCAAGGACCCCGAGCTGTACCAGTTCCTCAAGTCCATGGAGACGCTCAACTCCACCCTCGACGAGAAGTCATGGCTCATCCTCTCCACCGACTCCGAGCTGCTGCGGTACCTCAAGTCCCCCGGCGGCCCCTGACCCGACGCGGCGTGTTCCCGACGCCACGAAAAGGTCATCGTCTCGTCACGCGGGGTCACGACGATGCCTGGATCCAAAGCTAATAGGAGCGAGCACATGAAGCGAGCGACCGTCCTGATCTGCGTGCTGGCCGCCTGGGGCGCCGCCGCCGCCACCGCCCGGGCCCAGGTGGACCGGGCGACCCTGACCGGCACGGTCAAGGACCCCACCGGCGCGGTGATCCCGAACGCCGCCGTCTCGATCACCGGCCCGCAGGCCCCGGCCTCGACCAGGACGAACGCCGAGGGCGTCTACCTCGTCACGAGCCTCGTCCCCGGCCCGTATGTCGTGGAGGCGGAGGCCCCCGGCTTCCAGAAGTCCAGCCAGGCCGTGATCCTCGAGGTCGCCCAGAAGGCTCGCGTCGACTTCACCCTCGGCGTCGGCGCCACCGAGACCGTCACCGTGGAGGAGGCCCGGCGGCTGCTCAACACCGAACAGTCCTCGCTGGGGACGGTCATGGACGAGGGCAAGGTCGCCAAGCTCCCCCTGGCCATCCGCAACTGGGACGACCTCCTCGCCCTCGTGCCCGGCGTGCAGGGCGACCGCTTCACCGAGCAGGGCGGGGGCACGTCGTTCGGACGCACGGGAGGCGTGAACGTCCACGGCACGCGGTCGCTCCAGCAGAACTTCCTCCTCGACGGCGTCGACAACAACTCGATCTCGGAGAACGTCCAGGAGCTCACGTCGCAGGTCTCGCGGCCCTCCGTCGACTCGATCCAGGAGTTCAAGGTGGTGACGAGCCCCTACTCGGCCGAGTACGGCCGCTCCCCCGGCGCCGCCATCAGCGTGAGCACCAAGTCGGGCACCAACGAGTACCACGGCACCGCCTACGACTTCTACCGCAACGACAACTTCGACTCGAACGACTTCTTCTCCGACCGCGCGGGGGTGGCCAAGCCGTCGAACGACCAGAACCAGTTCGGGGCCAACCTCGGCGGGCCCCTGATGAAGGACAAGGCCTACTTCTTCGCCGACTACGAGGGCACCCGGATCACCCGCGGCGTCACCCGCATCACCCAGGTGCCCACCGCCGACCAGCGGGCCGGGCGCTTCACGACCACGATCCGCGACCCCCTGACCGGCCAGCCCTTCCCCAACAACACCATCCCCGCCAACCGCATCGATCCCGTCACCGCTTCGGTCCTGGCCATGGTTCCCCTGCCCAACCAGTCGGGCGCGAACAACTTCTTCCGCGTGGCCGACATCACCGACGACGCGGACCGCCTCCTCACGCGCCTCGACGTGCACCTGAGCCAGACCGACACCCTCTTCGGCCGCTACATCTACTCGAACCGCCAGCGCAGCATCCCCGGCGCCTTCGGCGGCCTCATCGACGGCACGGGCACTTCGGCGTTCGGCGACCAGACGATCAAGACCAACGGCCTGCTCCTCGGTTGGACGCGCATCTTCGGCCCCACCGTCGTGAACGAGCTCCGTTTCAACTGGCAGCAGGCCACCTCCGACGCCCGCCAGCAGCCCTTCGGCCAGCAGCCGACGGGGCCCGCCCTCATCCCGGGCGCGATCACCGACCCCACCGTGGCGGGCGGCCTGCCCGGCCTCGAGGTCGACACGTTCTTCCAGGGCTCCGGCCTGGGCCGCCTGGGCTCCCCCGACTTCCTGCCCAAGTTCCAGCACACGGACCAGTTCGAGTTCATCGACGCGCTCTCCTGGCTGCGCGGCAACCACGCGCTGAAGTTCGGGGCGGACGTGATCGTCATGAAGAACGACTACATGGACGTGCCGGCGACCCGCGGCTACTTCCACTTCCGGAACCGGTTCACCGGCAACCCGATGGCCGACTTCCTGCTCGGCTACGTCTCGGACTTCCAGCTCTCCAACGTCTGGGTGGTCAACCAGCGGCACCAGGCGAGCATGTTCTACGTCCAGGACGACTGGAAGGTGAACTCCAAGCTGTCGGTGAACCTCGGCCTCCGCTACGACTTCATCACCCCGGCCCTGGAGGCGCAGAACGAACAGACCAACTTCGACCCCGCGGGCGCCGGGAGCCTCATCTTCGCCAAGGACGGCTCGCTCGAGGAGCGCGGCCTCGTCAAGCCCGACCGCAACAACTTCGCGCCCCGGGTGGGGTTCGTGTACCGGCTGGACGACAAGATGCTCGTCCGCGGCGGCTACGGCATCTTCTACAACCTGTTCGACCGCGTGGGCAGCGAGGACCAGATCGCCCTCAACCCGCCGGGGCTCATCAACAACGTGCAGGCCAGCTCCAACACCGCCCCGCTGTTCCTGCTCCAGCAGGGGATCCCCGCCAACGCCCTCACCCCCCTCAACCTCGACCCGGCGGCGGGCGACCTGCGCCGCGTGCGCATCCGCGGCGTCGTGAACGACGCGAAGAAGACCACGATGCAGCAGGCGAGCGTCGGCCTCCAGCGCGAGGTCATGCGCAACGTCGTGCTCTCGCTGGACGGGGTGTGGACCAGGGGCAGCAACCTGGCGACCCTGACCAACCTGAACCAGCCGCTGCCCAACGCGGCCGGCAACAATGCCCTCGGGCCGGTGCCCTACCCGCTGTTCGGGACCTTCATCGAGTGGCGCCAGCAGAACGGCCGGTCGAACTACAAGGGCCTCGACCTCGGCGTGGAGAAGCGCTTCTCGGAAGGCTACGGCTTCGGGGTCTCGTACACGCTGTCCGACTCGAAGGACAACACCTCCGAGCACCTCTCGGTCTCGGGCTCGAACTCGTTCCCCCAGGACGGCCGCAACTGGGAGGCGTGGTACGGGCCGAGCGACTTCGACATCCGCCACCGGCTCGCGGTGAACTTCGTGGGCGACCTGCCCTTCGGCAAGGGCAAGAAGTGGGCGACCTCCGGCACCGGCGCGGCCCTCCTGGGCGGGTGGACGTGGTCGGGCATCTACGCGTGGCGCTCCGGGCGGCCCTTCACCGTCAGCCAGAGCTCGAACAACGTGGGGACCAGCATGTTCGGCATGCCGAACCTCGTGGGCGATCCCGAGGGCGCGAAGACGGTGGATTCGTGGTTCAACCCGGCCGCGTTCCAGTCGGTGCCTTCCGGCGTCTTCGGCAACGAGCCGCGGAACGCGCTGCGCGGGCCGAGCTGGAAGAGCTTCGACATGAGCCTCTCGCGCGGCTTCCGCGTCTCCGGCCGCATGTCGGCCACCCTGCGGTGGGACGTCTTCAACCTCTTCAATAGCGTCAACCTCGGCATCCCGAACCGGAACGTCTCGGCCGGCAACGTCGGCACGATCAGCTCGCTCGCCGGCGACGCGCGGATCATGCAGTTCTCCGCGCGGCTGGCCTTCTAGGAGGATCGGAGGGGCTCAGGCGTCCGTCGCCGTCGCCACGTCCACCGGCAGGCCGCTGCGGCAGGACCGGGTGGCGGCGACAGCGAGCCGCAGGGCGCCGATGCCGTCGTCGATGGTGATCGCCGGGGGGCGGCCGGCGATCACCGCGTCCGCGAAGTCCTGGAGCTGCGCGGTGTACGCGCCGGCGAAGCGCTCCATGAAGTACGGCACCGTGTCGTGGGCGACCGAGTTCGCGGTCATCACGTAGAGCGGCGTCTCGCGCAGGTAGCCGATGCGCAGCGTCCCCGCGGTCCCCAGCAGCTCCGTGCTGATGTCGTAGCCGTAGACCCCGTTGCGGCTGAGGTCGACCTCGCCGAGCCGGCCGTCGGCGAAGACGATGCTGACGACGGCGTTGTCGATGTCGCCCACCGTCTTCAGCTCGGGGTAGGCCAGGGTGCCGCCGATGGCGTGGACCGTCCGGGCCTCCCCCATGAACCAGCGGGCGAGGTCGAAGTCGTGGACGCCCATGTCGGAGATCATCCCCCCGCTGTTCCTCGGATCCGCGTACTCGAGCGTGGTGCGGCGGGGGTCACGCGAGGTGGACTTGAACAGCACGGGCGTCCCGATCTCGCCCTGGGCCACGCGGTGGTGGGCGGCCGCGTAGCCGGCGTCGTAGCGCCGCATGAACCCCATGTGGAAGAAGACCCCGCGGCGCTCGACCTCCTGCTTCATGGCCGCGGCCTCGGCCAGGGAGAGGGCGGGCGGCTTCTCGCAGAAGATGGCCTTGCCGCGCTCGGCCGCGGCCACCGTCTGCTCGCGGTGGCTCCGGGTGGGGCTGACGATCACGACCGCCTTCACCTCGGGATCCTCGACGACTCCCGCGGCCTCGGCGTGCCACCGCGGGACGTCGAACTCGGAGGCGACGGCCTCCGCGACCCCGGGGGCGGGGTCCGCCACGGCGACGAGCCTCGCCGAGCTGACCCGGGTGGCGAGGTCGCGCGCGTAGATGCGGCCCAGTCTGCCGAGGCCGATGAGGCCGACGGGAAGCTTCGCCTTCATACCCGCCTATGATGACCCGCGCGCACGGAGCCCGTCCACCATTACCGCGCTCGGCCACCGAGTTGACGCGCGCCACTCCCCGCCGTAACGTCACGCCACCCATGGCGGTCGCCCCCCCCGTTTCGCTGCGTCCTTTCGCTCCCGAAACCGTGCTGCCCCTCGGCGCCTTCGCGGAGATCACCGCCGTCCGGGTCGACCGCCCGCGCTGGATCGAGAAGGAGGCGCGAGGGCGGAAGCGGCCGCGGCGGCTGACCCGCGACGGGAAGCTGGTCCTGCTCGCCATCGACCACCCCGCCCGCGGGGTCACGGCCATCCGCGGGGACGCCCTCGCCATGGGCGACCGCTACCAGTACCTGGCCCGGACCCGGCGCGTCCTCGAGGACCCCGAACTCGACGGCGTCGTGGCCACCGCCGACCTGCTCGAGGAGCTGCTCATCCTCAGCCACCTCGAGCGCAAGGCCACCGGCCGCGGCTTCCTCGACGGGCGGGTCCTCGTGGGGAGCATGAACCGCGGCGGCGTCGCGGGGACCTCCTTCGAGATGGACGACGCGTTCACCGGGATCGGCGCCGCGCGCCTGGCCGAGCTGCGCTGCCAGGGCGGCAAGATGATGTACCGGCTCGAGCCCCAGGAGCCCGCGTCGGGCCGCACGATCCTGGCCTGCGCGCAGGCGCTCAACGACCTCCGCCGCGAAGGCCTCGCCGCGTTCCTGGAGCCGCTGGGCGTGGGGCGGGGAGCCTCCGGCGGCTACGACCCCGCCAAGGACACGGCCACCCTGGTGCGGCAGTGCGGCATCGCCGCGGGGCTGGGCGACTCCTCGGCCCACCTCTGGCTCAAGCTCCCCTACGGCGAGGGGTTCGAGCGGGTGGCCCGCGCCACGACGCTGCCCATCCTGCTCCTGGGCGGGCCCGCCCGGGAGTCGCCCGCGGAGACGCTGCGCGACTTCGCCTCCGGCCTCGACGCGGGCGCCAACGTGCGGGGCGCCATCATCGGCCGCAACCTCCTCTTCCCGGGGGACGCGGACCCGCTGCCGATGTGCCGGGCCCTCACCGCCCTCGTCCACGGCGGCGCCGGCCTCGACGGCGCCCTCGAGGCGCTGGAGAGCGCGGATACCGAGCCGACTTCCCGGCCGCGCGCGCGGAAGCGGGAGCGCGCGCGGAAGTAGCACCGGAGACCCTCGAGCGTGGACGTCTGCGTCCTCGGCCGGATCGGCTACGACCTCTACGCGCTGGAGCACGGCCGCCCGCTGGGCGAGGTCGAGCGCTTCTCGCGCCACGTCGGTGGATCGAGCGCGAACATCGCGGTGGGCCTCGCCCGGCTCGGCCACGATGTCGGGATCATCAGCGCGGTGGGCGCCGACGCGCTGGCCGACTACCTCATCTCGTTCCTGAAGGCGGAGAAGGTCGACACGCGGTTCGTGCGGCGCGTACCCGGCTACAACACGTCGCTGTGCCTGACCGAGGTCTCGCCGCCCGACCG
>Ga0066388_100003554_pt1 | contig 10152 bp, 8 predicted proteins | sample PanSoiMetaGPlot6_FD_64539 | JGI IMG/M metagenome (GOLD analysis project Ga0066388, IMG submission 64539) | Tropical forest soil microbial communities from Panama analyzed to predict greenhouse gas emissions - Panama Soil - Plot 6 (Hybrid Assembly) | ecosystem: Environmental > Terrestrial > Soil... | reverse complement strand
CAAACGTTCCCCGTTCCGCATGACGCCGTCGATCCGCTCGGGTTCGTCTTTCAGGCCGGCGCAGGCAGTCTCGGGTTTATCACTGATCTCGGTTATGTGACAAAGCTGATCGTCGAGCGGTTGCGCCAGGTGCGCACGCTCGTGATCGAGACCAATCACGATGAAAAACTTCTGCAGAACGATACGCATCGGCCGTGGCCAGTGAAACAGCGGATCCAATCGCGGCATGGCCATCTCTCAAACACCGCGGCGGCAGGCGTGATCGAGGAATTGTTACCGGGAAAAATCGAGCGCGTTGTGCTTGGACATCTTAGCAGGGATTGCAACAGACCCGAGCTTGCGCTGCAGACTGTGCGCTCGTCACTAGCAAAGCACCGCAGAATGGACGTGGAAATCCATTGTGCCACTCAATTCGAAATCACTTCGCAATTTCGAATTGGAGAAACCGAATCCGGCCCGTTTCAACCAACATTCGAGCACGCGTTTTTCCAGAACGCTCCGTGACGGCTGTCCACTGCGTTTATTTGGGATCATTGGGGGTTGGATGTTCAACGTTGGACGTTCCGCGTTTTCGTTAGCTTTTTATTCGCGACGTTCTTCGCCGCAGCATCGAGGGCAGTGCGCACAATGGTCGCCTTCGCGGCGGGAAGATAAACATTGGTCGCACCTTGGCTTCCCCACGCGCCGCTACACGGTCTAAAAACCTCGGGCGCCTTTTCGACGAACCTACGCTGTTGCTCCGGCGTGAGCTTGACCATGCCCCAGTTTTCGTCCGGCGCACCAAGCGATGCGAAAATCTTTCCGGCAACGCGAAAATCGGGGTGATTCATGTGCGACTGCTCGACGGCGGTTGGAATTTCCAGCGCGATCTTTCGAAACTCGTCGATAGTCATTTCACGCGCGCCTTATGCCGCTTATTTTTTTCTGTGGCCGAGCATCTCGCCGCGCATCGTGCGTCGATCAACGCGGGTGAGGTTCTTTTCCATCGCCGCAGTCAGCAGTGAAATATGCGGGATTTCACAGAGATATTCGGCGATGAACCAAATCGGTTTTTCCGTGGTCATCCAATTTAGACGATCGAATCGCGCCAGATTTACCGGACGCGAATAACGCCGCAGCGTACGTTCGCCGCGTAGGTTGAAATAAATATTAAAATAGCTCATGGCCAGCTCGCGCAGGTTACGATAAACGGGCTCGCGATACCGGCAGCCGGTGAAGTTAGATTTCGCTACCGCGCCCCAGTGTCCGCGTAACTTGAAAATCGCAATGACATGATCAGTGTCCTGTTCCGCTTCCAAATCGAAGATCAACGCCGGGAATCCGACGATTCGCAACGCGGCTGCCGCAAAAATTCCTCCTTCGAGACAAGATGCGGTGCGGTCCTCCAGGACTTTCTTTGGCGACCGTGCGGTATAACTCAGGTTGTAAGGCAGTTCGTCGAGAAACTTCTGAACGCCAGCCGGTGTTTTTAGAGCGCGCAACTGACGCGACTCCGATTGCGTGAGACCGAAGCTTTCAGTGCTTCGCACGACAGAAGCTCCAATATCGCGGATCTCTTTTCACTTCTTTTCCTGCACCCGTCTAAAAAATCCCAACGCTTCATTTGAAAAACCAATCGCATTTCCGTCCTCGCCGATCATGAATGCCGTGACGGAAGGAACCTGCGTTGCTCCAGGAAATTGCAACAGGAACGCGCCGTTATTCCAGTGTTTCAACGTCGCCGGATATTTAGCGGGCCCGCATTGAACTTTTAGCGCGTCGCCATCCTTCAGGATCTCGCAGGGACCGTAATAGTCGTTTTCGTAAAGTCCGACGAGCGATTGCAACGTGCCGTTGAATTTGCCCGGATTCGTCGGAGTCGGCGGGGGCGCCATTAATTTCTTCAGTTGCTGGTTAAGGTCGAAAATCTGTTTTTGGTCCGTTTCGGGATCAATGCCCAACACTTGATTCAAAAAATATGCGCGCACCGCTTCTGGAAACGCAGTGAGATTCAGGTTGGCGAGAACAACGATTCCGGCGTTTTTATCGGGCACGAGCACCAAGGTTGTCCGCACACCTGCGAGAGCGCCGCTTTTTTCGATGATCTGATGCCCGGCGTAATCATAACTGCCCACACCAAGTCCGTAATAAAAACCTGTTTTATCGCTGATCGGCGGCAGATCGGTGAAATCGATTTTGCTGACCATGCTGCGCTTGAAAATTTCTTCGATCGTTTCGGGTTTCAAAATGCGTTTGCCGTTGTAGGTCCCTTTATTCAAAAACATCAGCATTAATTTTGACATGTCCGCGGCAGTAGATGTGCCGGAACTGGCGGCGCCGGTCACGTCGAGTTCTGATGGTTCAACGACGACGATTTTTTCGTCAACCAGAGCGTGCGCCGCCGTGGCGTTGCCATCTTGTAAAGCTTTAATCACCGTCCCAGACCGCGACATCTCCAAAGGTTTGAACAAACGCTTTTCGACAAGATCGTTCCATGACTGTTTCGATGCTCGCGCGGCAACTTCACCGGCAACGAAAAATCCAGGATTGGAATACTGCGCCACCTCGCGGAGGCTATAGCGCGGCTTAAAAAATCGTAGCCGTCGCAATATTTCCGGTCGGTCATATCCGAAACTATCAAGCTGGTCTCCGGTAAATGCGGGCCAACCTGTGCGCTGTGCGAGCAAATCGCGTTCGGTAAGCCACCGTGTCATGTATGGGTCATATCCGACAAACTCCGGAAGGTAATTAAAGATCGGCTTGTCCCATTCGAGCTTGCCCTCGTCGACAACGATCCCCGCGGCCGCGCCGGTCAATGTTTTCGTAACGGACGCCAGTTGAAAAATCGTATTTTCATCCACTGCGCCCGATTTGATCACGTCGCGGACGCCGTATCCCTTGAGTAATACCGGTTTGCCGTTTTGCACGACGGCGACCGCTGCGCCTGGCACCTGATACTCTTTTAGCGCTCGGGTAATGAACGCATCCAGATTTGCGATAGGCTCATTTACTGGCGCTGCTGGCGCGGAGTGTCCAGGCATGAGCAAGGCAAGAATCAAAAGATTAGTGGGAGTGAACGGCCGCATGGGCGTCATGTTTATCTTGCTAGCTGCTGAAACGCAAACTTAGCCAAGAGTCGTACAGAGCTGGGACCGGCGGGCGCTACAAGCGCTGCTAGTCACAACCCAACCGGATGCCTTGCGTCGAATCCGCGTGGCGGACGATAAATCGTTTGCCAACGCGGCGCCCATTTGCCGGTGTAACGGTCGTACGGCGTTGTATCGAGTCGCAAGCCGGCAATCACAGCGAACGTGTGACCCTCCCGTGCGTAAATAGTGATCCATTGGCCCGGGCCGCGCTCACCGTAAGTGCGGAACTCCGTAGAGCTCATCGGTGAACTAATCAAGCCCGCTGCGCCCAGCACATAGGAGATCGTTCCAGAACAATCGTAGCCGCGGTCATCAAACGATTTGTGACCGCCACCGTAACGATATCGCTTGTGGCGGAGTTGATTGGCCGCCCAGATTGCTCGCTTTACTGCGAGTGGTGCGTTCTTTGGCGCAGCCGCTTTGCCAAAACGAAGATACGCGGCCTTTCCTGACACAATGGGTCCCGAGGTTGGAAAGAGATCGCCTATTGCTGACGGAACGATCCACGCGAAAACAACGATGCCGAGCAGAATTCGATGGCTAACCGGACAGATAAATTTCCTCCGGGACTGTGTCGTATGCCAAAAAGTCTGCGGATGAAAAGAAAAAAATTAGCGGACCCTTGAATTGTTTGAGCTTGGAAAAGTTGGCAGAGCAGGATTTGGAGAAGCATCGACTTCGGTCTCGGCAGGCTGGAGAAATTTTTGCAAAGCGCGGCAATCGGAGATTGACGAAGCAAATCAGCAGGCTGGTGGCGACCGTGCAAAAGCAGGCAGCGCAAATCGAAACATCAGCAATCGGATTCAATAACCAGGCATGCGTCTCGGCTGGTGAAATAAAGACCAGTAACGCTGTGAAAATAGGCGACCGGCGGTTCGCCCTTTGCCCCCTCGCGAATTCCGCCGGTCAACCAACCGAAAGTCTAGCAACTGGCCCGCAATGAATCAGTGAAAGGAAATCGGTCAGCCTGCGTCTGCGTAACCGTGGTCAGCCTCGTAGGCCCGGATTGCTCGCCGCGTCTGAGGCCCCAGAATTCCATCGACTGATCCACGATAATAGCCGGCACGGGCGAGACGGCGCTGTAACTCCGCTACTCTCGACTTGGTAGGCGCGCTGTACTGGCTGTATTGGCTATTGTTCCCGGAGTAGCCATATCCATAACCGTTTCCGTACCCGTAATTGCCATATCCGTAGCCGCCGTATCCGTAACCGGGATCTCCATATCCATATCCGTAGTAACCGTACGGATAGCCATAACCATATCCGTAATAAGGATAGCCCCAGCCCCAGCCCCAGCCGCCGCCCCAGCCCCAGCCCCACCATCCGGGAAAGCCGAAACTACCGATGAAGATCACATCATTGTTATTATGGCCGTGATGATGATTCCAATTGCCGTTCCAGTTACGGCCATTCCAATTACGACCGCTCCAATTGCGGCCATTCCAGTTGCGACCATTCCAGTTGCGGCCATTCCAATTGCGGCCATTCCAGTTGCGACCAGCCATTCCCGGGCGTCCGGCCATGCCCATTCCCGGGCGTCCGGCAGCGAAGCCGCGGCCTCCGCCGCCAAAATGGCCACCACCGCCATGTCCACCGCCGCCGCCGCGCGGCGCAGCTGTGATTATTGGGGAAGCAAGTGTTACGACAACAAAGCAAGTCAGCGAAAGTATAAGTCTTGAATGATTCATATCAGGTGGGGTTTCTAATCATTAGACACCGCGCGGCGCGGAAAGTCTCGGTTTTTTTACGGTGATAGGAAAATAAATGAAACCGGCGGTCTCGCAGTTTTGCCCTGCGAACCCGCCGGCTATCGCTATTGAACTAGATACTCGGTTTAAATCAGGTCAAACCCATTCGACCGAGAAGTCGCGTGGTGATCACACCATCCACAACCATCCCGTTGCGGCTTTCAAAACTGGCGATCGCCGCTCGAGTTTGTGGCCCGATGACTCCATCAACTACGCCGCGATAGTAGCCGAGCTCACCCAAGCGGCGCTGTACCGCTGCAACGGTTGAAACGTCGTATCCGTACCCGGGCTGGTAGTAAGAGTAACTGTTGGAATAACCCCCGTAGTATGAATACGGATATCCCCCGTAGGATGAATACGGATAACCGCCGTAGTATCCATATGGGTAGTACCCGTAGGATGCAGGGGGCGAGGATGAATAGTACCCGTAGTACGGATAACCCGATCCCCCATAGTAGTAGCCAGGACCCCCGTAGTAATAGCGATTACCACCGTAGTAGCCGCCATCCGCATAGCGGTTCTGCGTGTAGTAACGGCCGCCCGAATACTGCCGCGTACCAACATATCTCTGGGTAGCCGCATAATGACGCGTGCCCACGTGCGATGAATTAATGCCACGCTGGTATGCCGGTGTCACCTGTGTGGTTCGCGGAGCCATGCGCTGCGGCCGCGACTGCGAAGTCGCTGATTTCTTTTTTGGCGCGCCTAACACAGGTGATGCAATCAACACCGTTGCGGCCAAGCCGGTTATTAACCCCAAGCCTTTACTTTTCATAAGTAATCCCTTCTTTTCTAATATCCTTTCCCACATAGCGCCGCCCCAAAGCGATACGAAGTTCTCCGAGATGGAGGCGCCCGGCGGACTTCCACCTTGGGATGGGCGCGACGTACTTTTAATTCGTTGCTGCACCCTGTCGCGGATGCGCCCGTGAGAGACGGTAATAACTAAGAGCCGGAACGAGAGCAGAGTGTCGCACTGATTGATGCTCGCCAGTAGTCGGCCACGGTGATTATCATGGCCGCCTGATGAAGACGGTGCGGCGTGCTGCGATCCTCTTCTTATCGATCTTCGCCTGGCAATTGCTTCGCGCCGCTTTACCCGCACGTAGCGTGAGCCCCTCGCGGCAATTCGTCATTTACGGCGCGGATGCGGTGTTGCGCGGTACGATCTCCGAACTGGCAGAGCAGACCAAGATCAATTTCCTCGCGCTTTTGCGCCAGCGGGACGGATGGAAGACGGCAATTGTCATCAATTTGCAACCGCACAAAGCAAATCTCCCTGAAATTCCGCGGACCGACTTAAGAGTCAACCAGACCGGCTTTGGCGTGAAACTGCAACTCGATTTGACCGTCACCCCAGATCTCGACGGTTCGTTAATCGAGCGCCAGCTGCTGCGTGCCATCTTGTTGGAAATGATTTATCGAGACCAGAATAACCTCGCAGTCGGTATGACTCTCGTTGAACCGCCGGATTGGCTAGTGGAAGGAGCGCTCGCATTGACGCCCGGACGAGAGCGCCAATCCTTGGTGGAGGCGCTTTCGACAACGGACAAGGGAAAGTCGCTGGAGGAATTTCTCGACCAGCGCTTCGACCTTCTCGATTCGGCCGGCCGGACTCTATACCGGGCATATTCAGTCGCGCTTGTGCAATTGCTTCTCGATCAGGGTGGCGGTCCCGTACGCCTGGCGCGGTACATCGCCAATCTTTCGCGCGCATCGAACGATCCGGTTGCCGATTTGAAGGCGCGATTTCCGCAATTGCGCGAGGATTTGGAAAAGAAATGGCACTCGACGGTGGCGCGACTCAGCGAGCATCAGACTTACCAAGTGTTAGGCTTTGCCGAAAGCCAACGACGGCTTGATGAACTGTTACAAATCAGGATTTCGGATGCCTCGCGCAATCGGGGACCGCCAAAGTCGGTCAATCTTGGCGAGCTTTCGGGCCGCAAACTCTCCACACAGGAAAAAGCCGCAGTCGAACACATGAGCCAAGCGTTATTGTTGCTTGTTGGGACGGCGCATCCTGTGCTGCGTCCGGTCGCACGTGAGTATCAGCAAATTGCAGGGCTGCTCGTACTCGGAAAGCGGCGAGGAATTGCACAGCGCGTGTCGCACCTGGATGGCATTCGCAAAGGACTCGCCGCACGAATGAGCGATATCGACGATTACATGAACTGGTTCGAAGCTACGCAGATGGAAAACCAGAGCGGGGCTTTCAGCGATTACCTTAAGGCGGCGAACCAATCCCACGTGTCTGCGCCAAGACGGCGCGACCCTCTTTCAGTGTACCTCGATGCGCTGGAAGACCAGATCGAGGTCCCCGGGATGGAATGATGGAGTATTTCAGCGTTGATGAATTGCGTTTCCACTACGCCCACACTCCGATATTCCATTTCACTGCGCGGCAGTTGCCGGTTCGGAGTTTGCCGAGTATGCTTGCGAGCGCGTTTAAGACGCGCCTTTTTCATCCCATGCAAAAAATTGGATTCGCCGAAGCGCTTGATTCTATTGTGAGGAGCGACCCGCGGTACCAGCGAGACGCTTATGTTTTTCTACGTGACGCGCTCGATTTTACGACCAAACAGCAAAAGAAAGCGAAAGGTACCAGTGTTCGCCATGTGAGTGGGCCGGAGCTACTGGAGGGACTGCGACAATACGCGCTAAAGGAGTTCGGGCCGATGGTCATGACAGTTTTCGATAGTTGGGGCATTCACTCATCCGAGGACATCGGAAACATGGTTTTTAATCTCATCGGCGCCGGCATATTTGGAAAAACCGAGGAGGATTCGATCGAAGACTTCAGGAACGTTTATGATTTCGAAGAGGTCTTCGTGAAGCCATTCGCGCCGGAAAAACCGGCAGCAACGAGAGCGCGGGTCGAATTGCCGGCGCCTAAGCCCACAGCGTCGAGAAAGTGATCAACAATCACTGATCACTAAGGACGCCGCCGTCGGTTCAATGGCTCGCATGCCACTAGCAAAGTTTTTCTCAGCAGTTCTATTATTTATGATGGTTAATCTAAAAGCAGCGCCGACTGAGCCTTCGGCTGTTATCACGTTTCCGCCGAGCTCGGCCCACAAATGGATTTTGCCAAATGGGCTGACGATCATTGTTCAGGAAGATCGCAGTGCCCCCGTAGCCAGCGTGCAGGCATGGTGCTCAACGGGAAGCATCGACGAGGACCGGCATCTTGGAGCGGGGTTATCCCACATTCTTGAGCACATGCTGTTCAAAGGAACAAAAACGCGCGGTAAAAATGAGATCGCGCAGAAAATCCAGGACGTGGGTGGCTATATCAACGCTTACACATCATTCGATCGGACGGTCTTCTGGATCGACGTGCCGAAAGATGGTGTCGCGACCGCGCTCGATATTTTGGCAGATGCGATGATGAATTCGACTTTGCCATCGGAGGAATATCAAAAAGAACAAGAAGTGATCCGGCGCGAGTTCGCGATGGGAATGGATGATCCCGATCGCATGGCCGGGCTGCTCCTGTTTTCAACCGCGTATCAGGTGCATCCCTATCGTTTTCCTGTCATCGGTGAGATCGAAATCTACAACCAGCTCACCCAGGAAGAGGTGATGCAGTATTATAAAACGCGCTACGTCCCGAACAATCTCACCTTCATCATAGTCGGCGATGTCGATGCGCAAAAGGTGCGCCAACAACTCACCGACTTGTTCAAGCCGTATCCGGAGAAATCACTTCAGCCGGTATTCATTCCAGCGGAACCGACGCAGCTTGGCCGACGCGAAGTACATCAGGAATTCGCAACAGAGCTATCGCATCTGTCACTGGCATGGCACATCCCGTCGGTCACGAACCCAGATGTACCCGCGCTTGATCTGCTCTCGACCATTCTCGGTGAAGGACGCAGCTCACGTCTTTACTGGCGCGTTCGCGAAGAGGCCGGCCTCGCGTTTCGCATATCTGCATTTTCCTACACGCCCGGCGATCCCGGTTTGTTCGGCATCGATGCCACAGTTGATCCAAAGAAACGCGAAGCCGCGGAGCAATTGGCCCTGCAGATTGTTGACGATGTGAAGCACGCCGGCGTCACTGCGGAGGAACTGGCCAAGGCTAAAAAAATCACGCTCAGTCATCATCTCGGCGCCCTCACAACCATGCGTGGCCAGGCCTCCGACATCGGCTCGAACTGGTTGCTCACGCGGAACCTGAACTTTAGCCGCGATTATCTTGACGCTGTCCAGAAAGTCTCGCTCGACGATATCAAGCGCGTCGCCGCAGTTTATCTGACGGAGCAAAATCTGACAGTGGTCTCGCTGAATCCAAAGGGTTCGCTTGCCGCCAAAACCGAGGGTCCGAAGGCGATTGCCGCGGGTGAGATCCAGAAGTTCGAACTGTCAAATGGATTGCGCCTTCTGGTTCGCGAGGATCCGCGGCTCCCACTTGTGGGAATGGGCGCAGTTTTTCGTGGCGGTCTTCTGGCGGAGAACCCACAGGACAACGGTATCACTCATTTGATGGCAAAAGTCCTGCTAAAAGGAACCAAGACACGCACTGCTGAGCAAATCGCCAATGAGATTGAGGCGGTAGGCGGTTCGATTTCAAGCGAGTCGGGCAACAACAGCTGCGGAGTCTCTGTCGATGTGATGAAGCCCGACCTGAAACTCGGCGTGGACTTGCTCTCGGACGTCTTGCTTAACGCCACCATGCCGGAGAAGGCGGTTGCGCGGGAAAAGGAAATCCAGATCGCCGCGATCCAACAAGAAGAAGAGCAACTGACGGCTGTCGCCCGCAATATCATGCGGCAGGCGCTTTTCTCCCAACATCCTTACGCGCTCCGTTCAAATGGATCAGTCGAGTCTGTTCAGCATTTGACGCAAAAAGATTTGCTCGAATTTCGCGATCGTTATTTGGTCGCGAAAAACGGCGTAATCTATGTTTTTGGTGACGTGAAAGCTGACGACGTAAAGCAGCTCGTCGAGCAGGCACTCGGCAAAATGAAGTCTGGCGCACTTGCGCTGACTGACGCGAAGCCGTCCACGCCGCTGGGCAAACCGGAAACCGTTGAGAGCCGCAAAGACAAGGCACAAGGCGTGATCATGGTTGGGTTCCGCGGCGCGAGCCTGTCGAGCCCGGATCGTTACGCGCTGGAATTGATCGATGAAGCAAGCAGCGATCTCGGGTCGCGTTTCTTTATCCGCATTCGCGAGCAAATGGGTCTGGCGTATTACGTAGGTGCCAGCCAGATGCAAGGCTTGGTGCCGGGTCTCTTTTCGTTTTATCTCGGTACCGATCCGCAAAAAAT
>Ga0066388_100003553_pt1 | contig 10154 bp, 9 predicted proteins | sample PanSoiMetaGPlot6_FD_64539 | JGI IMG/M metagenome (GOLD analysis project Ga0066388, IMG submission 64539) | Tropical forest soil microbial communities from Panama analyzed to predict greenhouse gas emissions - Panama Soil - Plot 6 (Hybrid Assembly) | ecosystem: Environmental > Terrestrial > Soil... | reverse complement strand
GGGTGGCCTGCTGGGAGCCGCTTCGCTGCTGGCGATCAACTACCTTGTCGTGCGTTTCCTTTACAAACATAAGACCCTGGACCAGATTGTCGAAGGGAGGGCAGACGTGCTGATCGAGGGTGGCAAGGTTCGCGCGCAACATCTGAAACAGGAATTAATCACCATGGCGCAACTCGAGGCGGCGGCACGCAAACAGGGTTTCAGCTCTCTCGCCGAGGTGGATCAATGCATTCTGGAGCCAGGAGGCACGCTGACCTTCATCGGCAAGAAGCCGGACGCGGACGTCAAGCGCCACATGGAGTTGCTGGAACAGTTTGGCAAGCTGAAAGAGGAGTTGGCCCTGCTACGGGGCAACCGGCCGCCGTCGACAGCGTAGGCCACCGCCTTAGTGCACAAAGAAACCAGTGAGGGCCACCACGAAACCGACAGCGCCGAGCGCGATTCCCGTATACCAGAAGACCATTTTCCGCGTAATCAGAGTAAGAGAGCAGATGATCAGGCCGATTTCCAGGATGACTTCCGCGAGATCGAAGCGGTCCTCGCGGCGCGAGATGTGCGCGCCCTCGGCCTCCAGTTCCTTGGCTTTGTCGCTGATTTCGCCCTTATCATCCTGGTAGCGCTCGACTTCTTTCAGATATTTTTCGCGTACGGCCGCGGCTTGCTCTTTTTCGGCGGGAGCCAGGGAGCCAAGCATGTCCACAGCGATCTGCATCTCATGCAGGCGGATGTTCTTCGCCTGGTAGTAGGCCCACTGGTCCGTGGCTTTGGTCTGCAAAAGGAGCTTGTCGGTTGCGGCACGGTGCGCCAGCAGTGTGGCCATGGCTACGAGCACGGTCAGAATGGACATGGTGACCGCAACAGGCAGCGTCCATGGCTCGTCAGGATGCGCTTCGTGCCCTTCCAGACCTTCGTGCATCGGGTTCCCTCAGTAATTTGGATTTGAATGCCAGGCTAGGCAGCGATCGATTTTAGCACTTCCTGCGCGGCGGCAATGGTGCGGTCGATATCCGCGGCAGTGTGGCTGGCGGAAACAAACGCGGCTTCAAACTGCGAAGGCGCCAGGAAGATGCCGCGATTGAGCATTTCGCGGAAGTAGCGCGCGTAGAGCTTGGTGTCCGATCGCTTGGCGCCGGCGTAGTTAGTGACCGGCTCCGGTGCAAAGAAAATCGTTGAGAGTGAACCGATGCTGTTGACTTGGGCGTTGATGCCGGCGGCGGCTAGCGCGTTCTTCAGGCCGTGCACGAGTTTGCGCGCATCGGCCGTGATCGCATCGTAGAGGCCGGGCTTTGCCAATTCCTTTAACGTGGCGATTCCGGCGGCCATGGCTAGCGGATTGCCGGCCAAGGTGCCCGCCTGGTAGATGGGACCGAGTGGGGCGACATTGTTCATCAATTCGGCATGGCCGCCATACGCAGCGACAGGCACGCCTCCGCCGATGATTTTGCCCATCGTGGTGAGGTCGCCCTCGACGCCGAGAATCGTCTGCGCGGAACCATTGTGAAGCCGAAAACCGGTGATGACCTCGTCGATGATGAGCAGCGCGCCGTTTTTGCGAGTCAGATCGCGCAGACCTTGCAGGAATCCCTCTTTCGGTGGGACGACACCCATGTTGGCCGCAATGGGTTCGACAATGACGGCGGCGATTTTGTCTTTGCGCTCGGCAAAGAGTTTTTCCACGGCCAGCAAATCGTTGTACGGAACATTCAACGTGAACGCCGCAAGGGCTTGCGGCACGCCGGGACATTCGGCGATGCCGAGGGTGGCCAGGCCGGAACCCGCTTGCGACAAGAAGCTGTCGGCATGGCCGTGGTAGCAGCCTTCAAACTTGATGATGAGGTCGCGCTTGGTGACGCCGCGCGCCAAGCGGACGGCGCTCATGGTGGCTTCGGTGCCGCTCGAAACAAAGCGGACTTTTTCGAGGAAGGGGATCGCCTTGGTGATGAGAGTAGCGAGTTCAAGTTCGAGTTCGGTGGTGACGCCGAAGCTGGTGCCGCGTTGTGCCTGGTCGGCAATCGCCGCGGTCACCGCGGGATGCGCGTGGCCCAGCAGCATCGCTCCCCAGGAGCAGACGTAGTCGAGTAACTGGTTGCCGTCTGCGTCGTAAAGATACTGCCCGCTTCCCTTTTCGATGATGAGCGGCTCGCCGCCCACGGAGCGGAACGCCCGCACCGGGCTGTTCACGCCCCCGACAAGAACTTTTTCCGCCTTCTCGAAAATTTCCCGCGAACGGCGGCGTTCGGGTTTGGGTTGCGCTTGTGTGGCAGTCATCAGGGCACCTTAGTTTGCAGGATTCAGCACGCTTGCAGCCAGCGGGCGACGTCCTTGGCGTGATAGGTCAGGATCATGTCGGCGCCGGCGCGTTGAATTCCGGTCAGAATTTCCAGCACCACGCGCTTCTCGTCAATCCATCCCTTTTGCGCAGCGGCCTTGACCATGGCGTATTCGCCGCTGACGTTGTACGCGCCGACCGGCACATCGAAACGCTCGCGAACGGCGCGGATGATGTCGAGATACGGCAGGGCGGGCTTCACCATAACCATGTCCGCGCCTTCCCTGAGGTCCAGCGCGACCTCTTTCAAAGCCTCGCGGGCGTTGGCGGGGTCCATCTGGTAGCTGCGGCGGTCACCCGACTTCGGCGCGGAATCTGCGGCTTCGCGGAAGGGACCGTAGAAGCCGGAGCAATATTTCGCGGCGTAAGCAAGGATGGGCATGTTCTCAAACTTGTGATCGTCGAGCAGGGTGCGAATCGCCGAGACGCGGCCGTCCATCATGTCCGAAGGCGCGACGATATCGGCCCCGGCGAGCGCGTGCGACAACGCCTGCTGCGCCAGGATTTCCAGCGTGGCATCGTTCACCACTTCGCCGTGTTCCAACACCCCGCAGTGCCCATGGTCGGTGTATTCACAAAGGCAGACGTCGGTGATCACCAGGAGATTGAGTTTCGCCGCCTTGATCGCTTCGATTGCGCGCTGCACGACTCCCGTTTTCTGAAGCGAACTCGCACCGCGCGGGTCCTTGGATTCGGGCAAGCCAAAAAGAATCACGGCCGGAATACCGAGCGATTCAATTTCGCGGCACTCTTCGACGATTTTGTCCACAGATTGCTGGTGAATGCCGGGCATGGAGCCGACTTCCTTGCGGACGCCGGAGCCGGGGCAGACAAACATCGGGTAGATGAAACCCGCCGTCGAAAGGCGCGTTTCGCGGACCAGGCTGCGAATGGCTTCGCTGCCGCGCAGGCGGCGCGGGCGCTGAATGGGAAAACTCATCCTTGTTTCGCTCCTGCAGGCTGGTGCTGGCCTGCCTTGCTGAAAAATTCGGCGAGCGCGGCGAGGCAAGCCTGGATGGTGGTATCCGAGGCCACCAGGAGGCGGTCCACGCCTTCCGCACGCAAAGCTTTTTCGGTGATCGGGCCGATGGCAACGAGAATGGACTGGACGCTCAAATCGCGGAAGCGGCTGGCGCCGAGAATTTCGCAAAGGTGATGCACGGCTGAAGGGCTGAAGAATAGGAGCGCGTCCACGCTGGGCTGCAATAGCGTTTGCTGAACTCGTTGCGCATCGGCGTCGCGAGGAATGGTCTTGTATGCCACCACCCCCCTGACTTTCGCCCCGTGGTGCACGAGGGCGTCGATCGCTTCAGGGTTCGCGCGGTCACTGCGGGGAAGGAAGACACGCCTTCCGGCGACTTCGGAGGCAAGTTCCTCGGCCAGGGCATCGCCGCGGTGCACATGCGAAACGTAAGCCACAGGCAAGCCGGCGGCGCGAATGGCATCGGTGGTCGCCGGACCGACGGCGGCAATCATCGAATCCTTGAGCGTCTGCGACAGAGCTAGGCCAAGCGCCGCGCACCGGTCCTGCACCGCGCGCAAGGCGTTCTGGCTGGTAAAGAACACCCAATCGTATTCGCCGACGGACTTCAGAAAGTCGTCGAGTTCGGCAAAACTGTCCGGCGGCCCAAAGGCCACCACCGGCAGCAGAACCGCTTCGGCGCCGGCATCGCGCAACGCATCGGCCAACGGCTCGCTCTGCTCGAGAGCGCGTGTGACCACCACACGCTTTCCAGCCAGCGGTTTGGAGCCAAGTTCACCCACGAGCGCGTTGCACCTCTTCCAAAATATTCCGCGCGCCACCTTCGGCAAGCTCGCGCGCAAGATGTTCGCCAAGCTGCGCGGCCTGATCGGGAGACGCCACAGCCTTCTTGCGAATGTATTGCGAGCCATCAACGGAGCAAACCACGGCTTCCATCACAAGTTCCCTGCGTTCAATACGCGCCCAGGCACCTAGAGGCACCTGGCAGCCACCTTGCAAGGCTTTCAGCAAGCTGCGCTCGGCAATGATTGCTGTTCGCGTTTCCGCGTCGTCGAGTTTCTCCAGAATTTGCGCGGTTTCCTGATCCTTCACACGGGATTCGATAGCGATCGCTCCCTGCCCCACGGCGGGTAGAGAAATATCGGTGGAAAGCACTTCGGTAATTTTTTGCGCCCAGCCCAGGCGATCGAGGCCCGCCTTGGAGAGCACGATGGCGTCGTATTCGCCGCTTTCGACTTTGCGGAGGCGTGTATCCACATTGCCGCGCAGTTCGCGCAAGTCAAGGTCCGGCCGGTAGTGGCGGAGCTGCGCCTGGCGGCGCAGGCTGCTGGTACCCACGCGCGCACCCTGACGAAGATTCGCGAGCGGCGTGCTGATATGGGAAACCACACAATCGCGGACATCATCGCGCCGGCAAACCGCGGGGAAGGACAAACGCCCGGGTGTTTCCGTGGGAATGTCCTTCACGCTGTGCACGGCCAGGTCGACGCTCTCATCCAAAAGCGCTTCTTCGAGTTCCTTGACGAAGATGCCCTTGCCGCCGATTTGCGTCAGCGGAGACTGCTGCATTTTATCGCCGGAGGTCCTGATGATGATGATTTCGGCTTCGACTCCGGCAACCTGAAAAAGCTGTTTGCGAACAAATTCGGCCTGCCAGCGCGCGAGGATGCTGCCTCTTGAACCGATACGCAGATGCTTCACGGTTTCTCCCGGTGCGATAGATACAAATCCCGAATGGCTTCGATGTTCTGAATCTTGCGGCGCAACTCTTTCTCCGTGCGCAACCTCTCGGCGGGATGCAGCAGCAATTGCTCGATCAGCTCGTCCATCATTTCGCCTATGCGTTCGCGGTCCTCCGCGCTGAAATGGTTCATTCCAGCCAGCTTTTCGGCCAGGAAATGCGCGCGGCGCTGCTTCAGGTTACCACGCAGCGAGTCCAGCACGCCGGTCAGCTCGACGCTGGTCTGCCAGGAGATGAATTTGGCCACATGATCTTCGACCAGCACTTCGGCCTTTGGCACTTCGCTCTGGCGAGCGTCGCGGTTCTGTTTCACGATTTCAGTCAAATCCTCCATCGAATACAGGTAGACGTTATAGATTTCCGCTACGGCCGGGTCGATGTTGCGCGGCATGGCCAGGTCCATCAGGAACAGGGCACGATTGCCGCGCGAAGCCATAGCCTTTTCGACCATGGGCTTGGTGACCAGATAATCCTGCACCCCCACTGCGGAGACGATGACGTCGGGAAATTTCAGAGAGGTATCCCACTCGCCCCAGTTGAGCACTTCACCGCCATATTGCTTCGCAAATTCTTCCGCTTTTTCCCGCGAACGATTCATCAGGTAGAGGTGCTTGATCCTGCGATCTCGCAGTTGCGAGACCACCTGCTCGCTGATGGTGCCGGCGCCGAGAACCAGCGCGCTGCGTTCCTGCAATTTGCCGAAGATGCGCTCCGCGAGCTTCATGCCCGCGGAAGCCACGCCCATGGGACGCGTTCCGAGTTCAGTCTCCGCACGCACGCGCTTGCCGATCTCGAGCGCGGCCTGGAACAAGCGGTTCAATACCGGGCCGGTGACATGGTTTTCGTGGGCACGAAGATAAGCGTCGCGCACCTGACCGAGAATTTCCGCTTCACCGAGCAGCATCGATTCCAGTCCTGCCGAGACGCGGAACAAATGGCGCACGGCGTCGTGGTCGTAGTGATGGTAGAGCGAAGGGTTCAGTTGATCCGGCAAAACTTCGTGAAACGTGCTCAGGAAAGACGAAAGCGCGGCGGCCGATTCGCGATTGGCCACCGGATGAACTCCATAGACCTCGCTGCGATTGCAGGTAGAAAGCACCAGGGTCTCTTCCAGGATGCCCCGCGTTTTCAGCTCCTCGGCGGCGCGCTGCGCTTGAACGCCGGAGAACGACGCCTTCTCGCGCACCTCAATGGATGCGGTGCGGAAGTTCAGGCCGACGAGAACGATTTCCATGCTGCGCGAAACGCGCTCCTAAAAATACCTGTGGTGCGGCGAAAAATAGAGATTCACAACCGTGAAGCTGAGCACCACAAGAACAAAATTAAAAACGCACAAGAGCGAGGCGCGGGCGCCTCTCCAGACCGCCGTGCGAGCCAACTGAAAATAGACCGCGTAGAGCACCACGACCAACACAGTGACGATATATTTGGGATCGAAATACCAGTGCTGCCCTGCCTGGCGGTCAACCGCCACAAAACCCAGCACCGTCCCGACGCCGATGGTCACCAGGCCCACCAGCACGCTGGTGTGGCTCATACGCTCTAGAAGTTCGAGGGATGGCAGGCGCCACACCACGTCGCCCAGCTTGCGGATGCGCAGCAGGCGCTCTTCTCCCAGGAACATGACGCTCAACACACAAGAAAGCGCAAAACCCGCGTAAGCCAGGATGCTTAAGGTGACATGCAGGGCGAAGACGACGCCATGCACTTGCGAGGGCTGGCTGGCGTGGTTCGGCAGGAGATAGGCAGCGCAGAAGAAAGCCAGGATGATGGGAACAACAAAGGCGCCCACAGTACGCTGGCGATGGTAGATCTCCAGGCAAAGGTAAGTGACGGCCAGCAACCAGCCGAACAGGGACATCGAGCCCTGCAAATCATGGTAGGGGACCGTGTGAGAGGCCTTGGCGCGCGCCAACAAAGAAAGGTAATGGCAGGCTAACCCCAGGAACATCAACACAGTAGCGAGCCGCCCCGCTATCTCTTTTCCGGCGTAAAGCAGGCTGACGTAGAGGCAGAGGCTGAGAAGATAGGCCAGGACGGTCAGCAAAACGAACATTTGGGTCATCGGCTTGGGTCCTCGCCGAACAGGGCCACAGCGGCAGGAGGCGTTTTCCCCGCCCCGGGCGACGTTTCACATCGTTTCAGTATAGCGTAGTCGCAGATATCTTCCATTGGCTCGCACATTCTCGACTATGGCCTAAGCTTACGTTCGCCGGCGCACGGGTGCTGTGACGGACTTCACAAGCGCTGTGATGCGCTCCGCAAAACGGTCTGCGTATCACCTTGGCCTTCTGACGCTTGACGCCGAATTTCCGTCTGTGACGTATGACCTTTCTTGCTGCGCCTGAAACTGCCAGATTTGTTATGCTGAGACCAAAGAGCTTATGACAAATCAGGCCCCTGCCATGACCCGTAAAGAGTTGTTCCTGCGCGCTGCGCGATGTGAGCCGGTGCCGCGCTTGCCGGTATGGATGATGCGGCAAGCTGGCCGCTACCTGCCGGAATATCGCGAAATCCGCGCGAAACACTCCTTTTTGGAGGTTTGCAAGACGCCCGACCTCGCCGTGGAGGTTTCCATCCAGCCGTATCGTCGCCTGGGCGTGGATGCCATCATCATTTTTTCAGACATTCTGATCCCCGCCGAGGCCATGGGATTGCCGCTGGAGCTCGAAGACCAGGGGCCCAATATGCCGGAGCCGGTGCGCAGCGAGGCCGATGTCCGCAAGCTGCACATCTTCGACCCGGAAAAAGAGACCGGATTCCTGATGGAGGCGCTGCGCCGCACGGTAAAGCAGGCCGGGCCGGACGTTCCGGTGCTGGGCTTTGCCGCTTCTCCGTGGACGCTGGCCTGTTACATGGTCGAGGGGCGCACTAAGGAAGGCTTCGCAACGGTAAAGAGTTTTCTTTACCGCGAGCCGAGAGTGTTTCGTGAGCTGCTGCACAAAATCGCGCAGGCTACAATTCTTTATTTGAAGGCGCAGATTGCGGCAGGCGTGAGCGCGGTGCAGCTGTTTGACACGTGGTGCGGCGAACTGAATCTGCACGACTATACGGAATTTGTGTTGCCCGCGGTGCAGGAGATTATTTCCGGACTGGGCAACAAGGTGCCGGCGATTTACTACACCAAGGCATCGCACCATTTGCTGCCGTCGGTGGTAAGGGCGGGAGCCGATGTGTTGAGCGTGGACTGGCGCATTCCTCTCGGCGAGGTGCGCAAGCTGGCGGGGCCGCGCGTGGCGTTGCAAGGCAATCTGGACCCTGCGGTGCTGTTTGCCCCAGCGGACAAAATCCGGCAGACAATCTTGGACATCGTGGCGGAACTTTCCGGCCACGGGCACATTTTGAATCTGGGCCACGGCATTCTGCAGCACACGCCCGTGGAAAACGCGCGGCTATTCATACTTACCGGCCAGCAAGCCGTGTTGCAACAGGCGCAGCCGGCCGTGCAAACGCGCCCCTGAACGAGGAGGTAAGCGCCGTGTCGAGCATGAATCCAACCTTGCGGGAGATGCACGAAGACCTCTCGGTGGGAGAGGATTTCGTCAATCGTTACAACCGTCCCGGACCGCGTTACACCAGCTATCCCACGGCTCCCGTATGGACCGACGCGTACGGCCCGGCTGATTTCGAAGCGGCCATGCAGACCGCCGAAGCCAAGCGCAGCCCGGTTTCTCTGTACATGCATCTTCCCTTCTGCGAAAGCCTGTGCCTGTTTTGCGCGTGCAACGTGATTATCCGCAAGGACAAGAGCGTCGCGCCGCCGTATCTGAGCATTCTCAAGAAAGAAATCGACCACGTCGCCAGCCGCGTTTCGCGCGACCGCCAGGTGGCGCAATTCCACTGGGGCGGCGGCACGCCGACGTATCTTTCCCCCAAGCAGATTGAAGATCTCTTCACCTACACGCGCGAGCGCTTTACGTTTGCGCCGGACGCGGAAATTGGCATTGAGGTGGACCCGCGCGTAACGACGCCGGCGCACATGGAAGCCGTTCGCAGGATGGGTTTCAACCGGCTGAGCATGGGCATTCAGGATTTCGAGGAAGAGGTGCAGAAAGCCGTTCACCGCATTCAGCCCTATGAAGTGACGCGCGACCTGATCGCCAACGCGCGGCACCTCGGATTCGACAGCATCAACGTGGACTTGATTTACGGCCTTCCCTATCAGACCGGAGAAAGCTTTGCGCACACGGTCGGGCAGATCGTCGGCCTCTCGCCGGACCGTATCGCGATGTTCAGCTACGCGCACGTGCCCTGGCTGAAAAAACAGCAAGGCTCGTTCGTGAAGTTCCTGCCCGAGGGCATGAAGAAGTTCGACATTTTCCGCAGCGGGTTGCTGAAGTTTCTGGAAGCCGGCTACCTGTATATCGGCATGGACCATTTCGCGAAGGAAAACGATGAACTCGCGGTGTCGCAGCGCAATCGCACCCTGCATCGGAATTTCCAAGGGTACACGACCAAGGCCGGCGCAGACCTTTACGGGATGGGCATAACCGCCATCAGCGGCATCCAAGACACCTACGCGCAGAACTACCGTGACATTCCTTCGTGGGAAAAGTCGGTCAACGAACACGGCATTGCCACCATGCGCGGCTATCGCCTCTCCCAGGATGACCTGATCCGCCGTGAGGTCATCAGCCGCCTGCTCTGCCATACGGTCATTGTGAAAGACGAGATCTCCAAAAAGTTTGCAATCAATTTCGACGAATACTTCGCTCCAGAACTGGAACGCCTGAAAATGCCGCAGGAGGATGGCCTGGTGGTCATCAACGACAAGGAAATCCGCACCGCCTGGCTGGGACGCATCTTCATCCGCAACCTGGCGATGGTCTTTGATCCGTACCTGGAAAAGCAGCAACTCGCTGCGCGCCCGCTTTTTTCCAAAACCCTCTAGCCGCGGCAGAGGCACTTTTTCATGTCCGAACAGGTCCAAGCACTGGTAGTGGGCGCGGGAATTTCGGGTCTCACCACGGCCTACGCGCTGCAAAAATCCGGCATCGGCGTGCGCGTGGTGGAGGCGGGGGCGCGTCCCGGCGGCGTGATTCAGTCGGTCAAGCGAGACGGCTACTTGCTGGAATGCGGCCCGCAGAGTTTCAGCGGCAATG
>Ga0066388_100003552_pt1 | contig 10154 bp, 11 predicted proteins | sample PanSoiMetaGPlot6_FD_64539 | JGI IMG/M metagenome (GOLD analysis project Ga0066388, IMG submission 64539) | Tropical forest soil microbial communities from Panama analyzed to predict greenhouse gas emissions - Panama Soil - Plot 6 (Hybrid Assembly) | ecosystem: Environmental > Terrestrial >... | reverse complement strand
GTTGTACTTGCTCGTCGCAATGCGATTCGTCCAGTGCTCGAGGATTAACGTGGCTTTGTTGAGTGGTTCTGTATACACAGGCTTGCTTCCCTCGATTCAATCACTTCTTCAACGGCAGAATGGTTTTCTCTTCCGAGTCTTCGCGTCCGACCACATTTATGGCAACCGCAGCTGCCGCCATGGCCAGACAAAGGAAGAGTGCATAAATGTAGTACTGGAAGTTCTGATCTTTTTGGAGATCGCCAACAAGACCAGTGACGAGCTCACGCATGGGTTGCACTGCCTGCGCGATCTGCTCACCGGAGACGCCCATGAATCCTGATACCCCGCTGGGTGCGTGCGGATTAAGCGCCCCCAGCTCGGTAAAAGGCATGTACGACGTAAGAAACAGGCATGCTCCTGCAAATACCACTACCAGAGCTATCGAAAGTCCCTTATTCATGGGTTTTTAGCTCTCCTTTCCCCGTCTTTCCTGCTACCGCTCAAGGCGGCATGAATCGCCTCAAATAGTTGTATACGCTTGCGCAACGAGCCCTTGGCCTTTTCCTCGAAGTACATCCAGTAACCTTGCAACCCCAGTAAAAGCAAGGTTCCGGCGATGCCACCCAACAAGAGCAGCCAATCGACTGGCGTGTGAGTCTCATTGACCTGACGCCAGCCGGCGAAGAACCAGGACAAGGCAATCACGGAGAGAGCAAAGGCCAGCAGTTTGGCGCTCCAGTGAATCTTGTACTCGTCGGTGCCGGCCACCATCGTCTACTCCCCTATGCCGCTTCCGGCACAGCCGGGGTGGGAGCGGCCTTCTGCTCGCCTGCTGCCCGGCACCAGTAGGCAGTGCCGAAGGCCAGCACCATGGCGACGACGCCGCCAATCATCCAGCCCCAGTCGAGGTCAGGAATGTTGAGCGGGTAGTTTTGAATGACTCCGTTTACCACGTTGGCGCTGGCCAACTTGTTTGCCGGATCCATGCGGTCGCCGAACAGGCAAAAGTCATGCATCCAGCGATTGGTCACCATGAAGTCCGTGAGACTGAGATAGTGTGGATGTGTCTCTGGCGTGAACGTCGGAATCCAGGTGACCAGAAAATCAAGTGGTGTCGATTGCTGGCAGGACTGCACGATCTGATCGAGACCTTGCTGCACTTCCGCCCCACCTTTGGGAATAAAGCGGGTCTTGATTATGTCCTGGAAGTCCATGTTATACGCCAGCTGCGTGTAGGCACTGGCCGGGCAGACCTTGCGCACAAGCCCTTCAACATGGTCGACATTCGGTATCGCCCATCTCACTAAGCTATAGGCGAATTGGTGCATGAGCGGATCGAGGGCCATCTCGGTCTTGGCCATAAAGTAGTAGGCGATCGTGGTCAAAAATTGAATGGCAGCCAGAGCTCCCATTACTATGCAGGCGCCGAAATGTTTGGCACGAGCTTTGAGATCAGTCTCCATCCAGATCAGCCACAACTGCCAGATGATACCGACGTCTCCCATCATCCAGAGGAAATCTCGCCAGTAGGGCGGATCGTTGTGGATGTTAGCGATGTTGTAGATGATCAGAAAGGAGAACATTACCCAGTTGACCAGACCCATGATCGTGACCATGAAAATGAAGGGCCGCTTTCGCCAATCCTTCTCGGGTCCGGTTATTGCCACGTCGAGAAACGGTAATGCCACCACGGTCAGCGGAATCAAGATGGTTATTTCGGTGGCGACTACCGGCTCCAGATATTTGTACATCTGATAAAGTCCCAGGAAGTACCAGTCCGACAAGATAGGCAGCGGGGTGACATCGGGGTTGGAACGACCGCCTATAGCTGCCGGCAGAATGATGGCGACAATCACGAGCATCAAGGTGACGATCGAGCGCTTGAGCCAGCTGATCGGCATGCGCGGGAAGCCGGTTCTATAGAAGTAGAGCTCCACGAAGATCAGGGGAATCAGCGAGAAAGCCAGGTGGATAGAGAAGAATCGCGTGATCGTTTCTTGCGTGATCGCACCACCGGCACCAAGCAAAAATTCAGCGGTGTTCCATCCCAGGTGCAGAGACTTGATCAGTGGCTGGTAGAAGTCACCCATCACCGGGAACTGATCCATGTAGGTCGGGAAGGTGGCAAATACCTTGGTAGCCCAGAACGCGCGCTGGTTCCATATGAGCAGGTAGCCGGTCAGCCCTGAGTACAGGCAAAGGAGCACTGTCACCAGCCCAATGGCAATGTTGAACTCTTTACCCGGCTTGTAGTCGGCCAAGATGAACATGCGGAACATGCGCATGGTGGCGGCGATGATCATCGCATCCGCCCCATACTTGTGCACCCCGCGCATAAGCACACCGAACGGTATCTCGTGAGTAATCTTGAGAATCGAGTCGTAGGCATTCGCCTTGGACGGGATGTACCACATCATCAGCACCAACCCGGTGGCGATCACGATAAACCAGACCAGATAAAATATTGGTCCCAGGGCGTAAAAGGGGTTGGTCTTCGCTTCCAGCTGATAGTGCTCGTCGAAGATGTCTATGTTGTTGATACGCGTCTTCAGCCAATCAGTTGATCGGCTGACAGCGCCCAGGAACGCACCTGAAACTCCTGCTTGGCTTGTACTAGGCAATTCCCCCGGCCTCCAGTGAAACGATCTTGATGTTGTCGCCTTCCTTTTGCACGTCGAACCGCCTGGGTGGTCGCGGTGCTGGACCGGAGACCACCTTGCCGCCCTGAGCGATGTCGTAGACGCTCAAGTGGCATGGGCAGGCAAATACCGGACCCTTGGGCAGGTAGTTGTACCCTTTCAGGCACTCCTGAGGGTCTTTGACAAAGTTAAAAATGCAGCCAAGGTGCGGGCAGATGCGACTGTATGCAACGACGTCGCCACCGGGCAGCTTGACCACGAATCCCGGAATCTTGCGCACTTCCATGCCTTCCGGGTTGTATTCCTTATACGTCTGCTTGAACATGAACGGCAAGCAGGTCCACTCCTCGGGGAAGTCGCTCTCCTTAAAGGCGACATCCTCGAGCGCCGACGGCTGATCGGACGGACCGAGCACGCCTAATGGCTTCATGGTCGGTCTGAGAAAGCGAGCCATCGGCGACGCCAGCAGGCCGAAAGTGAAGGCCAGTGGCAAGGCTGCCGCTGTCTTCAGAAGTATCCGTCGCGATGTTCCCTCAGTCATGATCTCTTATCTCCAGTGTTAAACTCGCTCACTCCGCCTTGCCGAAGGGCCTGGTGGAGATTTGCATGGGAGCGCTGGGCTGATTGCTCGTGTGGAAGTTGCGAACATACTTGACCAGGTTGTGTATGTAAGCCTCGTCGAACTTCACGTTCTTTACACGGTCGGTCTTGTTCAGGAAGTTAGGCATGCCTTCCCACTTGATACCGTTGGCAATGTGATCCCACAGTACATCATCCGTTCTATCGTAAAAGCGATCAAACTGGTGGAAGTTGGCAGGAATAGGCTCAAGATTCTTGGCCAAAGGCCCGTCGCCGAAGCCGAGCTTGCCATGACAAACTGCGCAGTTCGACCCAAATACCGGGTCGATGGCGGCAATCTCCTCATCCTTAAGCGGTGGCGTCGCCAGCGAGCGCACGTAAATAACCAGATCCCAGAGCTCGCGCCTGGTCAACTTGTCCTTGAACTCTGGATGTTGGACGCCCGGCTGACCGTAGACGACAAATCGATACTGGTCCAGCGGCATGGACGCCGCCCCGTATTTTTTTTCCGACAGATCTTTGGTTGCTTTACCGGCCACCGGTTTTCCATCCAGACCATGGCACTCGGCGCAGTTCATCTTCTCCCAGACCTTCTTGCCGTCAGGTATAGACGGGCTGACATCAGGGAAGATCACCACTTTGGCCTCCGTCACATTTTTGGAGACGAGCTCGTCTTTCTCCGTGGGCAGGCTCATCTTCTGAGTGCAACCGCTGAGGGCAGCAACTACGGGAATTAGCAGGAGCAGTGCTTCTTTTCTCATGTGCGGACTCTTTTCACCATCTTCGAGTCGGGTCAGTATCCAAAAAACGGTATCCAGGAGATAGTCGCCCAGATGACAATGAGGGCAAAGGCGACAATCAGGGCCACCGGCGGCGGCCCTTCGCCTATACGATATTCCGCTACTTCTTCGTAGTGCTCGGCGTCGACCGCGGTGGCGCTATCTTTTGCTTGATTGGTTTTTGATTCCTCAGCCATGCCTGCCTCTCCTCAATTCCCGGCCCGGGCGCGAGCACGCTCTACGGCAGCGCGAATTTGCTTGGCCTTTTCGCCGTCCTCGCTGTCGTCAAGCATTTCAAACTTGGAGGACTCAATGTCCTCGAACTCGCCGTTTTTAAAAGCCCACCACATGGCGGCCAGCGCTGCCACGAAGAAGATGGCGCAAATGGCAAAGGCAACATAAACGCCCGCTGCCAGCCCGACTTGATTCAAGATGCAATTAGGACACATGCTCAGTCTCCTCCACCGGTCGCTGGCTCGAACCGCTGCCTGGTCAGCACGGGCAACTTGGTCTGTTGTACTTTGTCGAGCTGATCGAGCTTGTTGACGGTAACCTCGGCATCTTTTTGCAAGGTCTTCAGGTAAGCAACCAGGTACCAGCGTTGCTCATGGGTCAACAGTCCACTGCGCGGATCCCAGAGACTGCCGCCGTCACCCCAGCGCGGCATACGCGTGCCGGGCACACCCTCCGTTATGCGGTAGAACCAGAAGGCGTCGTCATATTGCTTGTAGAAGGGGCGCGTGAAGTTGGCTGGCTTCTTCTCGATCGAAATCGAGTTGGGACCGTTGCCGGTGCCCTGCAAACCGTGGCAGCCGGAGCAGTTCTGCGTGTAGATACCGCGGCCGGCATTGGCTGCGGCATCGGAATTGGTGTCCACCGTCTTCATGGACAGCGCAATCTTGTACTCGTCGGGCGCCTGGACGTAAGCTTGAACCGGGCGCTCGTTTCCAAGCGTCTGTATGTAAGAGACCAGGTCGTTCATGTCCCGGTTGGACAAGAAGCTGAAACTGGGCATGATCGAGCCAGGCTTCATCGCCCTGGGATTGACCAGGTGAGCCTTCTGCCATTCGGATGGATACTTGCCGCCTTCGTTGGTCAGATCGGGAGCCGTGCGCGCCGTACCCAACTGGTGCGGAGTTTCAAAGACATAGTCGCCGGCTTTCACGAGCGGGCCGTAGCCGCGATCCTGCGGGCGCGTGAACTGCGTGTGGCAATAGAAGCAGCCTTCGCGAATGTAGATCCGGCGCCCGCGGGCCGGATCGACCTCGATATTGGCGACCACATAGTTGTTGCCGTGCCCGGACGGCTTGGGATTGAAGAGCACCATCGGCAGAAGGACCGTGGCCGTGACGATGGTGAAAAACGTAATAACGATGCCGATTGCACCCAGCCGATAGCCGTTCATTACGCTTTCACCTCCGCAGGCTTCGCCTTGACCTCAACCTTGGCTGGAACATACAGCGACTTGAAGGCGTTGTAGGCGAAGATCAACTGCCCGAGCACGATCATCACCCCGCTGATTGACCGCAAGGCCCAGTAGGGACGAATCTGCAGACCCCATTGATCGACCGGAATTCCAAAGGCCCAGCCGGCAGCCTGAATCAGTCCGGCAATCGTCAGCGACACCATCATCAACGTGAAACCGAGAAACTTCAGCCACCAGTGCGCCCGAATCAATCCCTGGCTGTACCACTGCCGGCCGGTCAGGCGCGGCAGACCGTAATAGACGGCAGAGGAAAGAATGAAGGAGAACGTTCCCAAAAGCGCCAGGTGAGCGTGTCCGACCACCCACTGCGTGAAGTGCAGATACCAATTGATCCAGCGCGTCGCCTGGAAGGGTCCCTGAGTGCAAGTGATCAGATAGAAAACCGACGATGTAACGGCAAAGCGCAACGGCAGGTCTGTCACCACCATACCCCACTTGCCTTTCATGGTCATGAAGAAGTTGGTGAGCACGGTAAGCACCGGCACCAGCAAGAAGATCGATGAGATGACGGCAATTGCCTTCAGCCACTCGGGCACCGGCGACTGCAGGATGTGGTGCGTGCCGGTTGGCGCGTAGAAAAGGGCAATGCCCCAGAAACCGAGCATGGACAGTCCGTGACTGTACAGTGGCGCGTTGGTCAGCCGCGGCAGCAGGTAATACATCATGCCGACACCGATGGTGGTGAACCACATGCCGAGAATGTTGTGACCGTAAAACCAACCGATAATCGCATCGTTCAATCCCGGCAGCTGCACGAACGTGCGCTGGCCGATGATATAAACCAGCGGAAACCAGAAAAGCGACCCCAGGAAATACCAGAGCGAAACATAGAGCTTCTTCACTTTACGGTTGACGACGGTCATATATATGTTGAGAGACACCGCAATCAATGCGAACATGACCATGACGTCGAGAACCGCTCCCAGCTCGGCATACTCGCGACCTTCGGTATTGCCATTGAGAAGCGTGCAAAACGCACCGACCATCACGAGGTTCCACGCCCACATCACCAGGTTGCCAAGCCTCTCGCTCCACAACTTTGTCTTGGTGAGCGCCGGAACCATGTAAAACATGGAGCCGACGTATCCCATCGACAACCAGCCGATCGTTACAGCGTTTACGTGGAACATCCGCAAGTGCGGCATCGAGAGCTGCGGCACATTGTGCACGAGATCCGGAATCGAGAACTCCAGCGCCCCACCTAATCCCGCTCCCATGCCCAGCACCGACCAAAACAGTGCTGAAACAAGGAAGTTGCGACTGGCGCTGCCTTCCTTGTCACTGAGAATACTGTCAATCAACATCAACCACTCCGCTTGGCTACCAGCATGAAGGCACTCAAAGGGGAATTGTATGGTACTTACAACTGAACACTCGAGCTTCCCCTGGCTGTCTGGACAGCAATTTTAATGATTATTGCAACGCGCCTCAAACGACCCTTTGCCACCACTGCGATTTGATACAAAGCGTAACCGTGTCCCGCCCCTGACGGCAAGCGATCCGAAGCATATCGACATGACACCACAGGTGATGACAACGTGTCGCAAAGCAGGGGCGGAAACGTTGGGCAAACAATTAAATTCGGGCGCCAGCACCGGCAGGCGTCAGAGGTACCGAACCGCTGACATTTACTGGCCGGGCGCCGGCGGCGCCGGTGTCGGCTCCTCCGGCGGTCTCAAGTCGACGCCGTTGTACTTGTTCATGGCATCCGCGATACCGTTTAGTACCCAGAAGGCAACGCCCTCGACAGCCAGAGAAAGACACTTTTCATATAGTTCGCGCTCGTCAGGTCTCACAGGCTTCAATAAGTAGTCGGCCCGAACGTCGCCACCGGGATCCGGACCCACACCGATTTTCAAGCGATCGAAGTTCTTGTCGCCGCCAAATGATTCGATGATTGACTCCATGCCGTGCTGTCCGCCTGCGCCGCCAGCCTTCTGAAATCGCAATTTGCCAAGAGGCAGCGATACATCGTCGTGAACGACCAAAAGCGCATGCACTGGAATCTTGTACCACTTAAGAACGGCAAGCACCGCTTGACCAGACCTATTCATATAAGCCATTGGTTTGACCAGAAGCGTGTCCTGCCCTTCCAGGCTGGCTCTGGCGATGTCGCTGAACAGACCGCGCTTGTTGGCAAAGTGCGAGCCGGTTGCCGCACCGATCATCTCCAGCACACGAAAACCCGCATTGTGCCGGGTCGAGTAATACTGAAGTCCTGGATTGCCAAGCCCGGCAATAACTTTCATGCAGGAATCTTATCGCACGCGCCGGCTGAGCCGGCTGGCTCGCCTTGCTCGCAGCCGGGTCGGCTTGCCCAACAGATGATTGGTTGCCTGGATGCAAGAGAGGACGCAGGCATGCGGCCCGTCCCCTTGCATCTGGAAAACCGATCTACCTGAGTACTATTTTAGAGTCCGCCCAGCCAGGAAATCGGCACGGGAACAGGCTAAACTTAGGGGTCAGAGCAGCTGCACAGCTGTTCTCTTGAGTTCCACGTCCTGCCGCTTATCCGGGGCAAAGCCAATGAGCGAAAGCACATCCAGAGCGTTTCCGTATCTCCCGCACACCGATGCCGACCGTCAGGCCATGTTGAAGTCGGTAGGTGTGCGCGCCTTCGAGGAGCTCGTTGAGCAGATCCCGAAAGAGGTGCGGGCAAAAGATCTTGAGATTCCCTCCGGATTGTCCGAGCTCGAGCTCAAGGAGTACGTCGCCTCGCTGGCAGCCAAGAACAAACCGGCCTCGAAGCAAAAGTGCTTCCTGGGCGGCGGATCGTACCGTCGCTTCGTTCCAGCCGCGGTTTCGGCCATCGTCGGTCGCTCAGAGTTCGCAACGGCTTACACGCCCTATCAGCCGGAAGTCAGCCAGGGAAGCCTGCAGGCGATTTACGAGTTCCAGACAGCCGTCTGCCTGCTCACCGGAATGGAAGTCGCCAATGCCTCTATGTACGACGGGCCGAGCGCCTGCGCCGAAGCAGCGCTCATGGCCGCACGCTTGACCGGGCGCAACAAGATACTGCTAAGCGACAGCGTCAATCCCGAATACCGGCTGGTCACCACCACCTATGCCCAATCATGTGCTCTGGCGCTGGAGCGGCTGTCTGCCGGCGCCGGAGTCACCGAGACGTTGGCAGCCGACAGTGACTGCGCGGCTGTCATTGTCCAACATCCCAACTATTTCGGCTGTCTGGAGGATCTGGGCGCTATCGCCGAGCTGGCCCACAAGCATGGTTGTCTCTTGATTGTGGTCACCGATCCAATCGCACTGGGACTGCTCGCGCCTCCCGGCGATTTCGGCGCCGATATCGTCGTCGGCGATGCGCAGCCATGTGGCAACTTCCTGTCATTCGGAGGCCCTTCGGCCGGATACATGTCCACTCGCCAGCAGTTTGTGCGCCAGTTGCCGGGAAGGCTCTCCGGCATGACGGTGGATAACCGGGGACAACGGGCCTTCACGCTGACGCTGCAAACTAGAGAGCAACACATTCGCCGCGCCAAGGCCACTTCCAATATTTGCACCAACCAGGCGCTCAACGCCCTGACCATGCTCGTGTATCTGACGCTGGTCGGCCCGCAGGGGCTGAGGGAGGTTGCCGAAATCAGCGTCAGACGCGCACACCACCTCGCCGAAAAGCTTGCGGCTATCGATGGGGTGAAGCTGCGCTTCGCCAGTCCTTATTTCAGCGAGTTTGTCATCGACACGCCGCTGCCTGCATCTGCCGTTCTGGAAGAGCTCGCCGCCAGGAACATATTGGGCGGGCTGACGCTCGATCGTTTCTATCCGGAGCTGAAGAGCTCGATTCTTGTCAGCGTCACCGAGTTGAACAGCCCGGCAGAACTCGACGAGTACGGGAAAGCGCTTGGCGAGATCGTTGCCAAGCAACGAAGTTCCTCGTCCGCCTGCGTCTCCGTGGGTGCCTGAGCATGCCAAGCCAACTTCACCACAGGCGACCACTGGCGGCCACCGGCTCGGCTCCTGCCGGATGCAGGCGGTCCTGGGTCAGGCCCCGACACGCCTGGCGCTGGGCGCCCAACCCGCCTCACCGCCGGCATGGCCAGAGCCTGTCTCCGACAACCATGCACCGGCTGCCAATCGGGCGGTTCAGGACTCGAGAGCCGTGACTCGGTATAATCTGATGGATGAGTTGTTTGAGGACTGAGCCCCCTTGATGGACCCGAAAGATCCCGTGATTCCCACCCGAGAAGACCAAGCACCGGTACTTGAAACCGAGAAAAAAGGCAGCTCCGCTGCCGAGCAAAAAAACAAGGGCAAAGATGGCATCGTCGGCTTTGTTCGTGAGATGGTTGAGCTGGTGGTCGTCACCCTCATCCTGCTGATCGTCATTCGTTGGGCGCTGGCAGAGGCGCGCTATATTCCCTCGAGCTCCATGGAGCCCACTTTGCAAATCAACGACCGGCTCCTGGTCGAGAAGGTGTCGGGGCACCTGGGCAAACCGATTAAACGCGGGGACATACTGGTCTTCTACCCGCCGCCCATCGAGATGGGCGGCAAGGATCTCAGCAATGATCCGCTCATGGTACTCGGACGCCTGACCGGCCTGCCCTTCCTTCCCTACGAACCGGCCTTCATCAAGCGTGTGATCGGAAAAGAGGGCGACCACATTCGCGTGCAGAAGGGCGTCGGCGTCTTCGTCAACGGCGAGTTGCTCGACGAGTCGATCTACACCAA
>Ga0066388_100003551_pt1 | contig 10155 bp, 12 predicted proteins | sample PanSoiMetaGPlot6_FD_64539 | JGI IMG/M metagenome (GOLD analysis project Ga0066388, IMG submission 64539) | Tropical forest soil microbial communities from Panama analyzed to predict greenhouse gas emissions - Panama Soil - Plot 6 (Hybrid Assembly) | ecosystem: Environmental > Terrestrial >... | reverse complement strand
GCGCCCTGCGTCCTCTGATCCTGCTGATGACCCTTGGATTCGGCCTGGCCGGCGTCCGCCCCGCCATCGCCGGCACGCCGACCGACCAGCTGCGTGAGCGTATCGATCGTGCCGTGGGCATCCTCGAAGACGGCAGCCTCAAGGCCGACCCGCCGGCGCGGCGCGCCGCGCTGCGGACGGTTGCGCAGGAGATCTTCGACTTCACGGAGTTCACCAAGCGGGCGCTGGGGCCGCACTGGCAGAAGGCCACGCCGGCCGAGCGTGACGAGCTGGTGCAGCTGCTCTCCGCACAGATGGAACGCGCATACATGGGCCGCATCGAACAGTACAGTGGCGGCCGTATCACGTTCGTCGGCGAGAACGTGGAAGGCGACCTCGCCGTCGTCCGCACGCGCTTCGTCGCCAATAGCGGCGAGATCCCGGTGGATTACCGCCTGGCGCGCATCGGTGAGCGCTGGCTGGCCTACGACGTGAGCATCGAGGGCATCAGCCTGGTCTCGAGCTACCGGGTGCAGTTCAACAAGATCATCCAGACCTCCTCGACGCAGGGCCTGATGGAACGCCTGCGCGCGCGGCGGGAGTGAGTGATAGACTCCCCAGAAATTTTCGGTCCGGGGGGGCGCATGGCTTCGGCGCTGCGGTGGTTCCTGGTGGGCGTGGTCGTGGCGGCGGCGTTCGTGCACGGCGGCGCGGCGTGGGCGGGCGCTCCCACCGACCAGCTGAAAGGCCGCATCGACGGCGTGCTGAAGATCCTCGACCCGGAGGCCAAGCAGGAGGGAAAGAGCGAGGAGCGGCGGGCCGCCATCCGCAAGGTCGCCCAGGAAACATTCGACTTCCGCGACATCTCTCAGCGCTCGCTGGCGCGGCACTGGCAGGCTCGTACCGCGGCCGAGCGTGACGAGTTCGTCGAGCTCTTCACCGATCTGCTGGAGCGCTCCTACATCAGCCAGATCGAGCAGTACAGCGGCGGCGAAAAGATTCTCTACGTCGGGGAGACGGTCGAGGGCGACCAGGCCCAGGTCCGCACCAAGCTCGTGACGAAGCAGTCCACGGAGATCCCGGTCGACTACCGGCTGCACCGCCTCGGCGACCGCTGGCTCGTGTACGACGTCGCCATCGAAGGCGTGAGCCTCGTGGCCAACTACCGCGCACAGTTCGACCGGATCATCCGCAGCTCGTCGTACACGCAGCTCACCGACAAGCTGAAGGCCAAGAAGGACGAGGCTCAGGAGACTGAAGCCGGCAACGTCAAGCGGACGTCGAGGACCAAGTAGCACCGTCCTCAGCGAGCCGGACGATCCCGACGGGCTCTCGGCATCGGAGCCGATCCGGCGGCGCGCCGGAGCCGAGCGATGGCACGCGGATCACGTGTGAGCGCCAGCTTCGCCTCCCGCGGCAGCGCCTTGACGGCGGCCTCCCGGCGGCTGGCGTCGGAGCGGTCGCGGCAGGGCTCGAGCCATGCCAACCGCACCGGGCGTCGCGCCCGCGTATACTTCGACGCCGATCCCGCGTCGTGTGCGGCCAATCGGCGTTCGAGCGCGTTGGTGATGCCGGCGTAGAGCGAGCCGTCGGCGCACGCCAGGAGGTAACAGACCCATCGCGCGGAGCCGATCCGCATCCACCGTCGATCGTAGCATCGTGCGCAGCGCCGACCTCGAAGCCCGGCGGGCCCGCCGCTTCCGCCACCGCCCGGAGCTTCGCCTCCGCCACGCGCGCGCCGCGCTGGCCTTCGTCGAGTCCGTCGGGTTCTGCTCCACCTTCTATTGCTTTCCCGAGGGGGTGGCCTGCCTCTGGGAGGCGGTGGTGGGCCGCCCGCGGCCGCGGTGGCCGAAGCGCTCGCACCACGACGATGGCGTCGGCCTGACCTGGCGGCTCAAGGACGAGCTGCCGGCGGCGCGCCGCGTGTACTACGGCAAGCTGCTGCGCGGTCGCCCGGTGCTCGTCGCACTCGATCTCTTCCCCGCGTTCTACGCGCTCGCGCGCGGACGGCAGCGGGCGAACGACTATCTCGCGGAGTACGAGGCGGGGCGCATGTCGCTCACCGCGAAGCGACTGATGGAGCGTTCGTGCGCGAGCACCCGCAATACACGCGCGAGCTGCGCGCCAACAGCTTCCTGCTCGAGCCGTCGCGCACGCGCGAGTTCGAGCGCGCCATGGCCGAGCTGCAGCAGGGCCTGTGGGTGGTGAAAACCGAGGAGCGCTACGACCCGACGTTCTCGTATCGCTGGGACCTGGTCGAAGCCTGGCTGCCCGCGCACGTGGCGGAGGGGCGTCGTCTATCGCGCGCGGCGGCGCTCGACCGACTTCTCGAGCGCTACGTGGCAGGCGCGACCTACGCGAGCGCGTCACGCGTGGCGCGGCTGTTCGGCGTCCCACCCGCGGAGATCGCGGCGTCCATCACACGCCTCACGCGGGCTGGCAAGCTCTTGCTCATCGCGGTCGGCGGCTGGCCCGGGCACTGGTTGGTGCGACTCTAGAGCGCGGACGTGCGGTCGCGGGGTGCGTGGCGACGGCGCCCGGATACGCGCCCGTCGGTCGGCGCGTAGGTTTTACATCGCACGCCTGCTGGCACGCGTTTCGCTCCACTTCCCTCCATGAAGAAGCGCAAGAAGTCCGCCGCCAAGCGCCCGCCCAAGGATCCGCAGCAGCTGCAAGGACCGCCGGCCCGGGAGACGGTGCTGATGCACAGCGACGCCGAGCGTCAGGCCGAGGAAGAAGCGCGTGCCTACACGCAGTCGAGCCCGCGGCTGACCGCGGGCGACGTCGACGCCGACTGGCGCCGCGCCGACAGCGTCGGCGAGGAGGCGCCGGGTGGCACCGTGGCCACGCCCGACCAGGACGTCGTGGACGATATCGGCCGCGCGCTCGGCGTGCCGCGCGGACCCGACGAGCCGTTCCGAACGTCGGGCGAGATCCTGGAAGGCCGTGACCGGTCTCGAGCCGAAGAGGAGGAGTGAAGGGCAATGAGAGCGATGACCTTCGTGAGCGGCGCCGCCATCGGCGCCGGCCTGATGTACCTGCTGGATCCTGATCGCGGCGAGCGTCGCCGCGCCGATTTACGTGACACGCTCGCCGACCTGAGCGAGAGCGAGCTGGTGGAGCGGGCGCTCGAGCGCGCGCGCCAGCTGGAACCGCTGGTGGAGCGAGCGCGCAGCTACGAGCCGCTTGCCGCCGTCCGCGGCATGGACGTCAACGCCCTGGTCGACCGCTCGGCGCGCATGCTCGAGCGTTCCGGGATGCTGGAGGCGCCGGCGCGCTGGTGGGCGCAGGCCGCCAAGCGTCCGGAGGCCCGGCGCGGCATGGAATGGCTGAACCGGCGTCGCCGCCGACAGTCCGCGTTCGGGGCGGGTGACTGGGCGCTACTGGGCGGCCTGCTCGGCGTCACCGCCGTCGGCCTGTGGCTGGGGCGCCGCGCGCTCGGCGGCTTCGGTGCGACCGAGGTCCAGCGCGCCGTGACCATCGAGGCGCCGGTCGAGCGCGTGTACGAATTCTGGAACGACGTGGAGAACTTCCCGCGGTTCATGTCGCACGTGCGCGAGGTCCGTCGCGTCGGGCCCGATCGCAGCCGCTGGATCGTCGCCGGGCCCGCCGGCGCCCCGGTGGAGTGGGAGGCGGTCGTGACCGCGCGGGTGCCGAACGAATCCATCAGCTGGCGCACGATCGACGGTTCGCTCGTCGATCACCGCGGGACGGTGCGGTTCCGTCCGGCCGGTCCGGACGCCACGCACGTCGAGGTGCGCATGAGCTATCGGCCGACGGGCGGCGAGGTCGGCCGCGGCGTGGCCGCGCTGTTCGGTCGCGATCCCGAGTCGGTCATCGATGCAGATCTGGCGCGCGTGTCGTTGCAGCTGCGCGGCCAGCGGGCGCCGGTGGGTGAGACGGGAACGTGGCGCTGAACGGCTCCATCGTCCGGGTGGCCGCGGTCGGTGACCTTCACTGCGGCAAGGACTCGCTGGGCGCGTTCCAGCCGCTGTTCGCCCGGGTGGCCGAGACCGCCGACGTGCTGGTGCTGTGCGGTGATCTCACGGATTACGGCCTGCCCGAAGAGGCGAAGGTCCTGGTCCGTGAGCTCACCGGCACGGCGAAGGTGCCCGTCGTCGGAGTCTTCGGCAATCACGATTATGAGTCGGGTCACGCCGACGAGGTGAAAAAGATCCTCTGCGACGGTGGCGTCCGCGTCCTCGACGGGGACTTCGTCGAGATCGGGGGCGTGGGCTTCGCCGGGGTCAAGGGCTTCGCCGGGGGCTTCGGCGACCGAGCGCTGCAGTCGTGGGGCGAGCCGGTGCTCAAGGCGTTCGTGCGCGAGGCGGTCGAGGAGTCGCTGAAGCTCGAGGCGGCGCTGGCCCGCATCCAGGCCCCGCGGCGGGTGGCGGTCCTGCACTACTCCCCGATTCGCGCCACGGTCGACCAGGAGCCGCCCGAGGTGGTGCCGTTTCTCGGCTCGAGCCGCCTGGAGGAGCCCATCAACCGCTATGGCGCGGTGGCCGCGCTGCACGGCCATGCGCATCACGGCGTGCCGGAGGGCCGCACCAGCACGGGCGTGCCCGTTTACAACGTTGCGCTTCCGCTGCTGCGCGCCGTCAACGGGGGACAGCCGCCGTTCCGGCTGCTCGAGATCCCCACTCTCCAGGAGGCCGCCGTGCCGGCGGCATCGACCACATGAGCGTCGCCGAGACCGCCCTCGATCCCGTCTCGCGTGCCTTCTATCGTCGCGTGATGCACCAGCTCGAGGCCAGCGGCGTCCCGTTCCTCGTGGGCGGCGCCTACGCCTTCGAGCGCTATACCGGCATCGGACGTCACACGAAGGACTTCGACGTCTTCATCCACCCGCGGGACGTCGAGCGCGCGCTGACCGCGCTGGCCGTCGAGGGCTGCGCCACCGAGACGACGTTCCCACACTGGCTGGCCAAGGCGACGTGTGGTGAGGACGTGGTCGATCTCATCTTCAGCTCGGGGAACGGCGTGGCGCTGGTGGACGACCTCTGGTTCCGCTCCGGCGTGCCGGACACGGTGCTGGACGTCGCCGTGAAGCTGATCCCGCCGGAGGAGATGATCTGGTCCAAGTCGTTCGTCATGGAACGCGAGCGTTACGACGGCGCCGACGTCGCCCACGTGCTGCGCGCCTGCGCCGAGACGCTCGACTGGCCGCGCCTGCTCGCGCGCTTCGACGGCCACTGGCGCGCCCTCTTCCAGCACCTGGTGATGTTCGGGTTCATCTATCCGTGCGAGCGCGCGCGCATCCCCGCCGCCGTCATGCGCGAGCTCATGGGTCGGCTCGATGGCGAGCTGACGCGATCGGCCTCCGATCGCGCTTGCCGCGGCACGCTGGTTTCGCGCGCCCAGTACCTGGTCGACCTCGAGCGCTGGGGCTACACCGATCCGCGGTTGGCGCCGCACGGCAACATGACGCCGGCGGAGCGCGAGCTGTGGACGGCCGGGATCGCCAAGGACGGGCCGGGCGCCACCGAGAAAGCGGTGGAAGAGCGCGCCGAGCGCGCGGCGTAGATCAGGCCAGCCGGGCCAGATCGAACCGGCCGCGGGGAGCGTTGAGGGGCGCCCAGAGGTCGCCGAGGCGCGCCACGCGGGCGGGGACGTTGTCCATCCGGAAGTCGTCGAGATCGAAGCCGCGCGCGATCTCCTCCCACGTGACCGGCGTGGACACGCTCGCCCGCGGCCGCGGCCGCACGGAGTAGATCGATGCCAGCGTGCGGCCCCACGCGTTCTGGTTGAAGTCGACGAGCACGCGGCCAGCCGGGCGAGCCTCCTTGCGATACACCGCCGTCAGCAGCTTCGGATGACGCCGCGCCAGATCGTTGGAGATCGTCTTGCTCACGGTCCAGACGTCCTTCTGCGTCGGCCCACGAACGATCGGCACGTACACGTGCAGCCCGCGTGAGCCGGTGGTCTTGGCGAACGTCGGCATGCCAAGGGCCTGCAGCGTCTCGTTCACCACCACGGCCGCCTCGCGCAGGACGGCGAAGGGCACGTCGCCGACCGGGTCCAGATCGAAGTGCAGGTAGTCGGGCCGGTCGACATCGTCACAGCGGGCGTACCATTGGTTGAGGTCGATGCAGCCGAGGTTGATCACCCACAGCAGCGCCGCCACGTCGTTGATGATCGGAAAATCGATGACGCTCCCGGAGGCGTGCTCGATCGCGCACGTCTCGATCCAGTCCGGGCGGGGTGTGGGGGCGCGCTTCATGAAGAAGAACTCGCCGGCGGCGCCGTTCGGATAGCGCTTCATCACCATCGCCCGATCACGCAGGTGGGGCAGAAGCACGCCGGCGACGTCGGCGTAGTACTGCAGCAGGTCGCGCTTGGTGGCGCCGATCTCGGGAAAGAACACCTTGTGGAGGTTGGTGAGCCGCACGCGGCGATCGGCAAGGTCGAGCTCGATGTCACCGCGGGCATCGGGGATGTCGACCCGGCCGGCGACGCCTGCGGGCGCACTGGCCCGGCTCGTGCGCGCGGGATGGTAGTTGCGCGTCGCCTTCGGCCCGGGCGTCGCCGGCCGTGCGGCCCGACGCCGCGCGGTGGGCTTCGGAGCGGCGGCCTCCGGCCCGGCGCGCGCGCGACCTGCCCTGGGGCGGCCTTTCGGCGCGGCGGCCATCAGCGCACCGGCGCCAGCCGCGGCGGGCGCGGGCCGTGGCGCACGGCCCCGGCGACCGGCAGGTACGTGAGCTCCTGGCCGGCGCGCACGCACCGCAGGAGCAGGCCGCCACGGCTCATGTCGCCGCGGCCGACGAACTCCGCGGGAAACGTCAGCCGCTCGCCGAAGACCGAGAGCAGGACGTCGACGTACTTGTCCGAGGCGATGGAGCCCAGCAGCGTGACGGTGGCGCCGGGCCCCAGGTGCTGGGCCACTGCCCGGGCCGCGACGAGTAGCGGCCGCCGGTAGCGAGGATTCCCCGCCTTGATGTCCACCCGCGCGGCCGCGCGCAGCGTCTCGAGCGTGACGCGCGTGTCGGCCGGCAGCAGCCCGGCGTTGGTGGTGATGACCAGCGGCAGCCCGAACCGTTCGGCGTAGGCGAGCTTGCCGCGGAAGTAGAGTCCGGAAAGGAACGAGAAGACCTCGCCGAGCGTGGCGCCCTCGGTCCGCAGCCGGTGCGCGAGGTCGAACTTCGCCTGTGGGTTGAAGAGGAGCTGGGCGCGCTCGCCGCCGCAGTGGGCCGGGGAGAGGAAGAAGACGCGCGGCGTGGCCATCGAGGACACCTTACGACGGAATCGGGGCGTGCGCCCGCGACCGCACCGGCGTCAGATCACGGGTCGCTGCAGTCCCGGCAGAGCCCACAGTTGGGGCAGATGATCTTGCACTTTCGCTCTTCCATCCGCTCCCCGCACCGCTCGCAGACGTGGACCCATTCGGCGAGCGCACGTGTGTGGGCGGCCGCCCGGCTGGTATCGTTCATGCGCTTCACAGTGGACCCGAACACCCGCCGTCGTCAATTTCGGAATGCGTCGGAGTACACGCCCGCGAAGGCCGTACACTAGGCGCGTGGACAACGAGTGGTCTGACCGCGAGTTTCTTTCCTCGGTCTTCGCGCAGACGGAGATCGTTCGCAAGCCGCTGACGGGGATCATCACCGGCTATCACGTGTTGCCCTACATCCTGGTGGGACCCGAGCACGACCGGCCGACGCACGCCGTCGAGGTGCGGGGGCGGATCAAGGTGTCACCGCGTCTGGTCATCACGGCGGGCAGTGACGGACCGACCTACGGCGATCTCTTCGGCGAGCGTGATCTGATGGATCGGCGACTGGTGGCGCGTGTGTTCAGCTTCCGCTACGCGTCCAAGGTGATGCTGGAGAGCGAGGACCTGACCATCCGGCGGCACGAGCACGATCCGGCGACCCAGCTGGAGCGCGTGCTCGACGAGCTGGCCCGGCGCGAGGTCATCGACACCGGCGTCATCGTCTCACCAAACGCGCGCTTCTATCCCGTTTCCCTCGACCGCTTCATCCGCGAAATCCTCGAGCAGGAATTTCGAGCGTAGCCAGCAGGCCGCTGAGGGCGGCGGGGTCCACCGGCTTCACCAGAAGCGAGTCGAAGCCAGCCTCGGTGGCGCGGCGCCGGTCCTCCGGCTGCCCGTAGCCGGTCAGCGCGATCAGCAGCGGCCGCGGGCCCTGGCCAGCCCGGATGCGGCGCGCCACTTCGTAGCCGTCGATCCCTGGTAGCCCGATGTCGACGAGCGCCACGTCCGGATCCTTGTCGCGGACGATATCCAGAGCCTCGGCACCATCGGCGGCGGCCTCCACGGTATGGCCGTCGAGCTCGAGCAGCATCCGTAGTGCGTCGCGCGCGTCGTCATTGTCTTCGACGATGAGGATGGAGTGGGTCGGCATGGCGGGCTCCTCTGGGCTGCTCCCTCCACGGTACCACCAATGACAAGAGCACCCGGGCGGGGCCGTCGCCTTGACACGCCGAATTGGCGGATGCTACTAGTCATGCGTATTTACTGCCCGCAGGAGGACTCCCGCATGCGCCTACGCTCCATCGCTTGTTTCGCACTCGCCGTCGCGGTGGCCGGCAGCAGCGTGCCGGCCGGGGCCCAGGGCCCGATCCGCATCGGCGCATCGCTGTCGCTGACCGGTACCTACGCCAAGCTCGGCAAGAACCAGCACGAGGGTTACCAGCTCTGCATCAAGGAGCTGAATGCGAAGGGCGGGCTGCTGGGCCGCAAGCTCGAGCTGGTCGTCTATGACGATCAGTCGATGCCGCCCACCGCGGTGCGTCTCTACGAGAAGCTCATCACCGAGGACAAGGTGGACGCCGTGATGGGCCCCTACTCCTCGCCGGTCTCCGAGGCCGCGGCCAACGTCACCGAGAAGTACAAGAAGGTGATGGTGGCGCCGCTCGCCGCGACCACCTCGATCTTCAAGAAGGGCCGCAAGTACGCCTTCATGGTCATCTCGCCGGCCGAGGGTTACCTCGAGGGGCTGGTCGACATGGCCAGCAAGCGCGGGCTCAAGACCATCGCGGTCGTCAACGAGGACACGCTGTTCTCGAAGGCCGCTGCGGCCGGCGCCGTCGACCTCGCCAAGAAGAAGGGCCTGAACGTCGTCTTCACCGAGGCGTATCCGAAGGGCAACACGGATTTCGCCGCGCTGCTGACCAAGGTGAAGGCTGCCAACCCCGACGTGCTGGCCGCGGCCACGTACTTCGACGACGCCGTCGCGCTGACCCGGCAGATGAAAGAGCTGGCCGTCAATCCGAAGATGTACGGCGTGACGGTGGGCGGCGATCTGCCCGAGTTCTACGACACGCTCAAGCAGAACGCCGAGTACATCTACGGCGCGACGCAGTGGGAGCACACGCTGCCGTACCCTGGCAACCAGGAGTTCTTCGAGACCTACAAGAAGGAGTTCGGCCACGAGCCCTCCTATCACTCGACGGCCGGCTATGCCGGGTGCCTGGTCTACGCCGAAGCCGTGCGGCGCGCGGGGTCGCTCGAGGCCGACAAGGTGCGCGAGGCGCTGCTGAAGCTCGAGATGAAGACGGTCTTCGGTGAATACAAGGTCGACCAGGACGGCTTCCAGGTCGCCCACAAGATGGTCACGTTCCAGTGGCAGGGGGAGAAGAAGGTGACGGTGTGGCCGGACGATCTCGCCCAGGCCAAGCCGCGGTTCCCGACGCCACCGTGGAACCAGCGCTAGCGCGGTCACTGGCCGGCCGGTGATCGTCCTCACGCCGGAGATGGTCGGGCAGGTGATCGTCTCCGGCGTGCTGTCGGGCGCGCTCTACGCGATGGTCGCGCTCGGTCTCGCGCTCATCTTCGGCGTCATGCGGGTGATCAACATCGCGCACGGCCCGCTGCTGATGCTCGGCGCGTACGTGACCTTCTTCCTCTACAGCCGCCTGGGCATGAATCCATTCTTGACCGTGCCCATCGCCATGGCCGCGCTGTTCGTGGTCGGCATGCTGCTGGAGCGGACGCTGGTGTTCCGGGTGGTCGACGCGCCCGAGCTGTCGTCGCTGCTGCTGACCTTCGGCATCTCGATTGCGCTGGTGAACGTCGCCCAGAATCTGTTCACCTCCGATCTGCGCGCGGTGGAGTACATCACCGGCTCCTGGACACTCGGCGGCCTGGCCCTGTCCAAGCCGCGCTTCATCGCCTTTCTCTTCGCGGCGGCGGTGACCACGCTGGCCTTCGCGTTT
>Ga0066388_100003548_pt1 | contig 10160 bp, 6 predicted proteins | sample PanSoiMetaGPlot6_FD_64539 | JGI IMG/M metagenome (GOLD analysis project Ga0066388, IMG submission 64539) | Tropical forest soil microbial communities from Panama analyzed to predict greenhouse gas emissions - Panama Soil - Plot 6 (Hybrid Assembly) | ecosystem: Environmental > Terrestrial > Soil... | reverse complement strand
CCAACCCACGCTCGACCACCTCATTGTGACGCCCGCGAGCACTACTGTCGGAATGGGGCTCCAACAGCTCTTCACCGCAGCTGGCGTGCTCAGCGATGGTACAATGGTTTCGGTGGGTGTCACCTGGAATGCCACGGGTGGAACCATTGATCCGGGTGGCTTGTACACCGCCGGGAGGACGGCGGGAACATTTCAAGTCACCGCGACTCACTCAACTACCGGCAAGACCGCCACGGCTACGGTGACGATTCCGACCGCTACCCTGACAGCGATCAAGCTGAGCCCGGCAACTGTGTCGATTCCAACGGGTACATCGGTGCAGTTCAGTACGATTGGAACAATGTCGGATGGCTCCACTGCCAGCGTGCCCGTGATCTACTCAGCCACCGGCGGAACAATCTCGGTCAGCGGCCTATACACGGCCGGTTCGGCGACCGGTACCTATCGCGTGATCGCGACCGTGTCAGGGGGTACCAAGGCCGATACGAGCGCCGTATCGATTACGACGCCGCCCCCGCCGCCACCAGCGCCCAGCGGTGGGCTTTGGCGGAACGAAGATTTTTCGACCTACACCAGCGACGATTTCTATCGGAGCGATCCCTGGGGCTGGATGCCTACGGCGCCGACCTGGTTCAACCAGAGTCAGATCCATATCGACAAATCGGTCCTCTACAACGGACACCAGACTCTTCGCTACGACTGGCCCGACCCCCCCGCGGGCTACGACCCGAGCTTCTGGTGTATGAAGGACATTGCGCGAGAGACCGGCTACCATGCCCCCGACGTTTCGGAAATGTGGATCGAGATCGCCCACAAGTTTTCGTCCACGTTCAACACGAATAAGAGCGGCATGGGGGGCTATTGCGGGGTTGCCGAATACAAGTTCCTGCTGTTCTGGCTCAAGACGTACACCGGCGGTCATCGTTTCGACGTCACCGACGGGATGAACGGTTGGCAGTGGTGGAGTGCGCATCCTGGTGGTCCGGATCAGACGGCCTACGGGACAAACTGCTCGGGAGCCGGGTTCAAGTGCCGGCTGGGCTACGGCGACGGACAGGATGTTTTCAGGTCGCTGGTGCCAGGTGTGCCGTACTTCGATGGCCAGTGGCACGTCTACCGAGTGCACATCAAACTGCCCGACGTCAAGGGTCAGGCAACCGGCGTCTTCGAGTTCTGGATGGATGGAGTGCTGCTCAAGCGGGTCACCAATCAGATGTTCATCGCCTCTGATGGCGCGTGGAGCAATCGAATCGACATGATCGCGCTCGGCTCGAACAGCAACTCCGGCACTTCCCACGCGACTAACAACTGGTGGGGTCACCTGAAGATTTGGACGTCGAATCCGGGGTGGTAATCGGGACTCTCTAAACCGACGTGCAAATACGGGGACCTGGCAGGCCCGAGGGGCTGGTCAGGTCCTTCGGCTTTCCAGGAGCGAATGCTGGCCTTCGCGTGAGCGGCACTCTACACTTCCCCGATGCTTACTTTGCTGCTCCCGCTACGGCTCTCCCTTGTGCCCCCGGCCTTGACTGGCGGGTCTGTCGCGGCGCCGGTGCTCGCCGCTCAGACTCCTGAGATACGCGTGCAGTACTCGAGCTCGGCGGGCAGCGTCACGGATCGCGGCGTCTACTCGGCGCCGTCATCCGCCGGACCCGCTGTTGTTACTGTCCGTTCGGGCGCGCTCACGAGCACGGTTCGCATCGCCGTGGTGAAAAGCGACAGCGCCGCGGGGATCAAGAGTGATCGCGGGGTGGAGAGCCAGCGCACCGCTCGAGGAGGCCTTTGGCTCGACGAGGACTTCTCGCGGTATACGAGCAGGGAACAATACCTAAGCAATCCGTTCGGTTGGCTGGTGAATGCACCACGCTGGTTCAATCAACAGCGAATCTCGCTCGACACGACCGAGGGCTATGGAACCTCCCATCAAAGCCTGCGGTACAATTGGAGCGGGAATGGCCGCCAGGGTTGCGCGAAAGACATCGCGATCGCCACCAGCTACAAGGGGCCACCGGCTTCGGAGCTTTGGATAGAGGTAGTTCACAAGTTTGCCACGACGTTCAACACGAATGTGATCGGTACCGGCGGCGTCTGCAAATTTGGCGAGTACAAGTTCTTGCTGTTGTGGCGGCCGACCGGCGATCGGTTCGACCTTATCAACGGCCACATGGGACGTACGTGGTGGTCCGGCAATCCGGAGAACCCCGCGTTTGGAAAACCGCCCAATTGCAGTGGCTTCAACTACAACTGCGAGATCCCCGCTCTCGGCTCGCGGCCGCTCTGGGACGGTCAATGGCATGTTTATCGAGTGCACATTCGGTTCAACAGTGCCTCGGGCGTCCCCGACGGCATCTTCGAGATCTGGGTCGACGGCAAGCTGGTCAAGAGTCGGCGAAACATCGACATGACCGGCTCCTCCAAGGGTCACAAATGGTCCAACCGTTTGTCGGAGATCTTTCTGGGGAGCAATTCAAACTCCGGAACCGGCCAGCCGACACAGACCTGGTGGGGCCGGCTTCGCGTCTACACTTCCGATCCGGGGTGGTGATCGCCCGCTCACCGCATCCGCTCGGCCCGACGGCATGAGAATTGTCTACCTTTGGGACGCTGACTATCCGTGGGACGTCCGCACGGAAAAAATCTGCTCGTTTCTCGCGCGCAGTGGTGGCGAGGTCACCATTGTCGCCCGAAATCGCGCCTGGCTCCCCCTCGTAGAGGAGCGCAACGAGGGCGTCGTCCGCCGCATGCCGCCATCACGCTGGCTCGGTCGTTCCATTGATGACGTCCTCAGCTTTCCCGCCTTCTTTAACCCGCGTTGGATCCGACATCTCGACCGGTCCGTGCGCCTCGCGCAGCCAGACGTTCTGATTGTGCGTGATCTGCCGCTCGGGCCGACGGCCGTGTGGGTAGGCCGGCGCCGCCGAGTGCCGGTCGTACTCGATATGGCGGAGAACTACCCGGCGATGATCGCGGCCATCTGGAATGCGGGTCGGCAACGGTGGTTCGACGCCATGGTCAGGTTTCCCGCGGCCGTCGCCCGCGTCGAGCGTTGGACTCTCCCTCGGGTAGACGAGGTCCTGGTCGTGGTCGAGGAATCCAAAGACCGGCTCGTGCGCATTGGTGTACCAGCTGAGCGGATTTCTATCGTATCAAACACCCCACCGCGGGACCGCGCTCTAACGCCAGGCGCTGCGCCGGTGGGATCTGCCGGACGCGCTTTGCGCCTGGTGTACCTCGGCTTGCTCGAAATTCATCGCGGTGTGAGCGAGCTCTTGAGTGCAATCGCAGTGTTGCGGGACCGTGGCCATTCGATCCGGCTGACGGTCATCGGCGATGGCCGCGACGAGGCCGAGTTCCATCGCCTGGCGGAGCGGCTTCGGCTCAGTCCCCCAACCTTGACCTTCACCGGGCGGCTGCCGAACGACGCGGCGCTCCGGGCTGTCGCTCAAGCCGACGTCGGCGTTGTGCCGCATCATGCCGACGAGTCGTGGAACAGCACGATTCCTAACAAGCTCTTCGACTACATGGCGGCTGGTCTGGCGGTTGTGAGCTCGGACGCAGCCCCCTGCCGCCGAATCGTGACCGAGACGGGGAGCGGGAGGATCTTTCGGTCGGGTGACTCGACCGACCTGGCCAGGGCGATCGAAGAGCTGCTGCCCGACGACGTACGCTCGACGTGCGGTCGCTCCGGACGCGCGGCGATTCTGGGCTACTACAACTGGGAGAATGATTGTGCGCGCCTCCAGTCTGCACTGGAGCGCGCGGCAGCCAGGACGTCCCTGAATGCTCGCGCCATCTCCGCAACCGCCGTTCGTTCCCCCTCGCGGGAGATGTGATTGGGCGGCCCCGAAGGGGTAGCGTTTACGTCCACGATGTAGAGCCGTCCGTCGTCCCGATTCCTGAGAACGTCGATCTCACCATAGTCCAGACAGATTGCGTCACAGAACTCCCTTACCTTGGCGGCTTCCTCGGGCGACAGAACCTCCTCGACCCGCGCCAACTCGACCCGGCTGTTGCGGTTCTTGAATCGAATGTCTGTGGGGCGGTATTTGAGGTAGACGAACGGGATCTGTCGACCGATCACCGGCATTCTCATGTCCTGCACCAAGCCCCCGTCCACTTCGTTGTTGATCAGTCTCTGGTAGACGAAGCCCGGCTCCGGATCCCTCGGGCCGTCCACGATACTCCCGTCGTGTTGGGCGTTCCTGTCGGACTTTCGAACGTACTTGCCCGGGTAAACGCGAGGATCAACCGCGAGGGAATAACCGAAGACTTGGGTGAAGACAACGGCCACCCGCCCCTTGCTGGTGTCCTGGCACGCCCAGTTCAGGACGACGTAATCATTGGCAAGCTGTGATAGAACCTCGTCATCGGGTGCGAACGTCGTGTCACTCCAGCGAATCGCCAATGCGAAGGGGCGGGTTCGGTCACTGGTGATCCGATACCCGAGATAGAGGCAGATCTTGTACATCGCGTGCCCCGGAGCGGGCACGTCGGGTCGGAACAGCAGCCATTTGCGATCCAGAACCGTCCGAGTGACTCGCAGGGCGCTCCGGGCTTGACCGGCGAGAGTGCGCGTCTCAACTGAGGAGAGATGGAGCCGGTAGAGGTCAGGCAGCCAGTGAGAGCCGATGCTTATCTCCCTGAGCCGTTCCACGACCTGGTCCGGCAAGCGGGCTTGCAGCGCTGACTTCATCCTGCGCATCAGCGACGGCCCGGCCCCGAGCTCTGCCATTACCCCTCCGTCAATCCCGCGAGTTCTACGCCCGGATGCCGGCTGCCCGTTCGAACCAGTCGACGTGAAGCCGAGCGCTCCGGAGTAATCCGAATGATTCCTCTGCCCGGCGCCGGGCGTTGCGGCCCAACTCGAGCCGCAAAGACGCATCGCCGGCCAGACGCGCGATGGCATGCCCGATCGAGGCTGGGTCGCCGGGTGGAACGAGGACGCCGCTTCGGCCGTCCTCGATAAGCTCCGGAATGCCACCAACCTGAGTGGCGATTACTGCGCAGCCGCACGCCATCGCCTCGGCAATCGTCCAGCCGAATGCCTCCGCCCATGTCGCCGGGTGGACGAATACGTCCGCTTCCCCGAGGAGGGTGGCGATATCATCCCGCAGCCCGCAGAACTGGACCTGAGCGACAATGCCCAGGTCCTCCGCCAGCCGCTGAAGGTGCGGCTCCTCAGGGCCGTCCCCCGCGACCACCAGGCGCGCGCAGGTCGACGGCACTGAGGCCATCGCCCGCAATAAATGGTCGATTCCCTTTTCGGGTATGAGATGGGCCACCGCAAGGACGGTAATCGGCCCGTTCTGCGTGTTTCCACGGCTTCGGTACGAGAACAGCTCGAGGTCGACGCCGTTGTAGATGGTTGCAGTCCGCTCCGGCGGGAGATTCAACAGGCGAGCAGTGCGATCCCGAGCGTAGGTCGAAACCCCGATCAACCCTGCAATCCTTGGGGTCGTCAGCAGGTTGAGCGCGCTGAGCTTGAGGTGACCCCAGCCGCTCTGGCGATTCCCCCAATCGGACGTCCGCTCGACCATGATGACTCGTGCGGGCCAGGCCGCATAGCCAAGCATCGCCACCCGGCTGCGAGCGCCAAACAGGTGATACTCGAGGACGTCGTACCGGCGCAGGCGCGAAACCGCGGCGATGGGGTGGCGCTCCAGCAGATCGACCGCCCCCCAGCCGGCTCCAAGCGACACGAGTGCCTGCTGGATGTCGGGATGTCGGGGCTCGCGCGCAAAGACGTCCACCATGTGCCCGCGCCGGTGAGCCTCGTCCACCACTGCCAGCATCCAGCGTTCGAGGGAGCCGAGCTTGCGGGGCGCGAGGTCGAGGATAAGGGCGACGCGAAGCGACGGTTCGGGAGCTCCGGGACTAGACGACCGGTCCATCGCCGCCGTCAGTTCCCATGTCCCCACGACCTCCGCTGAGTAGTCTGGTTAGCTGAGCCGCCGCGCCAGGCCAGCTGTGGGCTCGAGTGACGGCCTCGCGAGCAGCAAGGCCCAGTCGGAGCCGCCGTTCAGGGTCCTCGAGGAGGGAGAGCACGAGCGAGGCGAAGTGGTCCGGCTCGCGGGCCACCAGGTCGGCGACAGGTCCCTGCACGCGGAGGCCGTTTCGTGCCAGCGGCGACATGACGACCGGCTTACCGGCTGCCCAGGCCTCCAGGACCTTGTTCTTGATTCCCGTGCCTGTCCGCATTGGAGCCACTGCCAGCCAGCAGGTGCTGAGCACGGCGTCGATGCTGGGCACGTCTGGCAGCAGCGTGACGCCCGGTCGTTCCCCAAGCTCGACTATTGCCGGTAGGGGGGAACGGCCCGCAATGACGAAACGGGCATCCGGTCGCTTCGCGTAGACCAGCGGCCAGACGTGATCGGCGAAATACCGGGCCGCCTCCACGTTGGGCCCAAAGCTCATCACACCCGTGAATACAACGCTCGGTTCGTCCGATTCCAGCTCGGGCCGCGGCACCGGACCCGCATCCACACCATTGGGGACCACGTAAACCGTTCGCCGGCCGGACAGCAGCCGCAGGACTGTAGCGTCGGCGTCTCCGACCACGGTCATCGCATGGAGGGCGCGGACCGCGTTGCGTTCGTACCAGGCGGCGCGCCCTGCCACCCGAAGGGCGGCTGCACGGCCTCGGAACGATCGATGAGTGGGTAGGGCTCTCCAGCCGGCGACAGTGGCGCAGTCGATGCGATCTCCCACCACCGAGGAGACCCCGCTAAGTGGCGCCAGAAACTCGGAACCGCTCCAGAGCAAGGCAGCGTGGGGCCGCCGAGTGGCGACAACTTCGGCGACGGCAGGGCGCAGACGCTCAGAGTCGAATTGCCAGGGCATGGTGACGATTCGACCGCCCAATTCTACAGAGGTGTGGCCAGCGAGATCCAAGGTTGACGTCTGGTCATCGCCGGGCGGCGAGGCAGCTGAAACCAGGTAAATCTCCCAGTCGCGGGCAAGCTCACGCAGTAATCGGACGACCCGTAGCGAATAGCCGTTGTTACCTGGCCAGAGGGGGACTGGGCAAACCGCCAGGAGGCGTCGCCCGCCTTCGGTTCGGGTGGAGCGCGACGACTCGATTGCAGGTAAGACCATAGCCCCGGTCATGTCGCAAGAAATATGGCAGGCGGCGTTGCGGCGCTTGCCGTGGCACTTCCCAGGAATCGTAGCATGGGCGCAACAGGTGGCCAATGAGCTTGGGCTACGTCGCTGGCGCACAGCAGCTTACCTAGAGAGGCGCAGCCTCGCGCGACGCACAAGTCTTGCGGTGGGGTCAACTCCTTTTCCCGGGAAAGCGGCCCAGCCAGATTAGGGTATTCTCGGGATTGACCCAGCATTGCTCGCTCAAGTTTTAGGCGATCGCACCAGGAAAAAATCGGCTTTGGAGGCGGTTCATGGCCACCCCCCAGCTCGTGACGTCGTCGGTTGCAGGGGAACTCGAGGCAAACGGCATTGCCGTCCTGCCTGACCTGCTCCGTCCAGATCAGCTCCGGTCGATGCAGGAGGCTTTTTCCCTCGTGCTGAAACGGCTCCGGTGGAACGACTTCGACGGCTACGAAAAGACCGAGCGCCATCGGCACATGGTGCAAAACGTCCTCACGCTCGACCAGGGCTTCGTCGACCTTGCGTTGCACCCCGTGGTGAAGGCAACGCTCCGGGAATACGTGGGGCTAGGGGTCGAGTTGGTGGAGGCCAAGGGTTGGCTGTCGTTGCCGACGAACGAAGACTTCCACGGTTGGCACGGTGATAAGTGGTACGATCAGACAAAGGCTCAAGGCATTCCCCGCGAGGTGAAGCTGGCCTTGTACCTGACCGACGTGCGGAGCGGAGCATTTTGCTATGTAAAGGGCACGCATCAGAAGATCCACCCGCGCCCGTATCGCACTGAGGAAGTGCGGCAGCTACCGGGATCCAAGTTGGTGGAGGTAACCGGTCCAGCCGGTACCGTGGTTCTCTTCGACACGTCCGGCATCCATCGGCAGGCGATGCCCATCCTGGAGCCGCGGCATGCTGTATTCCTCAACTACCACGACCCCTCCGTCCCCCTCCAGCAGGAGGATGTGGTTTACTACCGCTACCATCCGCTCATTCTGAACGCCGCCTTCCTGGGAGATCTCGGCCCCGAGGATTATCGGATACTGGGGTTCGGCAACAAGACGAACTACGTCCCGAACTTTGAGCGGGCCCCGCGGCACGAAACATTTCAGCGGGGATTGGCGAGCGTCTTCGACGCCAAGCTTCGCCTCGACACTCTCTCGCAGCGAGTCCGGGCTCGTCTTCGGAAGATGCGCCGCCGCTAGCGCCCTTCCGGAGCCCACACACCATGTGCGGTATCACCGGCATCTTCACTACCACCCGCGGCACCGCCGACGAGCTCGTCGGTGCCACGGAGCACATGAGCACGGCGCTGGCTCATCGCGGTCCCGATGATCACGGCGTGTGGAGCGATCCCGATGCCGGCGTCGCGTTGGGATTTCGCCGGCTCTCGATCATCGACCTGTCTCCCGAGGGCCATCAGCCAATGGCGTCGGCCAGTGGGCGATACACCCTCATTTTCAATGGCGAGGTGTTCAATCACGGGGAGATGCGCCGAGAGCTGGCAGCTCACGGCCACCGCTTCCGGGGGCATTCCGACACAGAAGTCATGCTGGCAGGGTTTGAAACCTGGGGTCTGGAGGGGGCGGTACGACGGTTTGTCGGGATGTTTGCCTTGGCCGTTTGGGATCGCGAGACCCGGGAGCTGCATCTGGTCCGGGACCGGCTGGGGATCAAGCCGCTCTATGTCTTTCACGCACCGGGCATCGTCGCGTTCGCCTCCGAGCTCAAGGCGCTCGCCACCCATCCCGCGTTTGATCGGAGCATCGACCGCAATGCGCTGGCAACCTACCTTCGCCTCCTGTACGTTCCGGCCCCCGCGACGATCTTCCGCGGTACGGTAAAGCTTCAGCCCGGCCACATCTGGACGATTCGTCGACCTGACCTTCCCCTACCTCCATCGACTCCGTACTGGAGCCTCACCGAGGTCGCCCGTCGCGGGCTTGCTCAGCCGCTGGAGGGCAGCGATGACGAGGTGCTGGCAGAGGCAGATCGGTTGCTCGGCGAGGCCGTGGGGCTCCGGATGTATGCCGACGTGCCACTCGGCGCATTCCTGTCGGGAGGTATCGACTCTTCTCTCGTCGTCGCCCTGATGCAGGAGCGGTCGGACCGTCCGGTGCGAACATTTACCGTCGGATTCGGCAGCCGACACTATGACGAGTCGGCCCACGCGGCCCAGGTAGCGCGTCACCTGGGCACTCAGCATGTCGGCGTAACCCTGGGCGATGACGATCTCCGGGCCGCGATCCCGCGGCTCCCGGATCTGTTCGATGAGCCCCTGGCTGATCCGTCGCAGCTGCCCACGTTGCTGGTCAGCGGCGTAGCCAGGCGGGATGTCACCGTCGCGCTGTCCGGCGATGGAGGAGATGAGCTGTTCGCCGGGTACAACCGGTATCTCGTCGGCCGCTCGGCGGTACGGGCAGCGGCAGTGCTTCCGGCGCCGGCGCGCCGCGCGATCAGTTCTCTCATTGGCAGGGGGTCACAGGAGTCGTGGAACCGCCTGGGGCGGGGCATCCAGGCCGTGCTGCCGGGTCGCATCGCCGATCCTCGGCTCGGCGAGAAGTTCTACAAGCTCCGCACGCTCGGAACCGCAGGCTCTCAACCGGCCCTCTACCGCGCATTGGTCTCGTTCTGGTCTGATCCCACGGCGCTCGTTCCTGGCGCAGTGGAAAACGGGTATGTGGCGCAGCGGGCCTGGGCCGAGTTGCCCGCGGCGGCAACCCTCGAGCGGATGATGCTCGCCGACCAGCTGGAGTACCTGCCTGACGACCTCCTGGCCAAGGTCGACCGCGCCAGCATGGCGGTCAGCCTCGAGGCGCGAGTTCCCTTGCTGGATCATCGGGTCGTGGAATTTTCCTGGCGGCTTCCGGATCGGTTCAAAGTGCGCGGGGGGCAGGGAAAGTGGCTGCTGCGCCGGCTCCTGTCGCGCCGGGTACCGGCCGCGCTGGTGGAGCGGCCCAAGATGGGATTCTCCGTGCCGGTCGACGACTGGCTCCGCGGCCCGCTCCGCGCCTGGGCCGAGGACCTGCTGGAAGACTCCAGGCTCGAGGCCGACGGACTTCTCA
>Ga0066388_100003547_pt1 | contig 10160 bp, 1 predicted proteins | sample PanSoiMetaGPlot6_FD_64539 | JGI IMG/M metagenome (GOLD analysis project Ga0066388, IMG submission 64539) | Tropical forest soil microbial communities from Panama analyzed to predict greenhouse gas emissions - Panama Soil - Plot 6 (Hybrid Assembly) | ecosystem: Environmental > Terrestrial > Soil... | reverse complement strand
GTACTCTCTGCAGCAGGGCCTCTGTCGCGGACTCCTCCAAAACGACCGAAACAGCAGACGCTGTTGCCGCAGTTGTGGAGACAGCTTCGGTCGTGAAATCCGTTGGCAGCGGCACAGCGTGCTCGTTGCTTGCCGCAAGCCAGTGATCGATTTGGCTCGTTAGGTCTGGTGAATCGACATATGAATCGAGGCGATGCGACCATTCGCTGAATGGAGTTGTTTTGGCCCCCAGTTTCACTGGTTCTCCGCGACTGAGTTGCTCGAACGCAGTCACCAAATCCCTGATCAGGATGCGCCAGGAAAGACCGTCTACAACAAGGTGGTGAACTACAAGGAGCAGACAAGCGGAGCGTTCCGACCCTAGGTAAAACGCTACAGCGGCCGCGAGCGGCCCTGTGGCCAAATTCAACGAGAGCTGCGCCTGCACGGCCACTTTCTCCAGCGCAGCTAGCCGCTCAGTTCGGGAAACGCCGGACAAATCAACAACCCCAAAAGGAATAGATTGCATCACCTCAACCGTCATTTGCTGGATGGCGGTTGACTCTTGAATGAATCGGAGATGCAGGGCATCGTGGTGGCGCACAACGTGATCAAAAGCCTGTTGGACAGTGCCGAAGTCGATCGACTGCGACAGCTCGATCAAGACAGATTGATTGTAGTGGTGCGGATTCGACGGATTGCTCGCAAAGAACCATTGTTGAATAGGAGTCAACGGTACCGAGCGCGTTGCCGGGAGCGGCACAGTTCGAGGCGTTTCACCGGTGGCCACTACGGCTGCGAGTTCCGCAATTGTCTGACACTCAAACAAGTGTCTGGGTTTGATATGTAATCCCGCACGCCTGGCCCGAGCGACAATCTGAAGCGTCAGGATCGAGTCCCCACCTAATTCGAAGAAGTTGTCGTGTATACCTACTCTTGGGAGTTTTAGCGTTTGTGCCCAAATCGCGGAGAGCGCCGTTTCAGTTTTGGTGGAGGGTGCGAGGTAAGGCTGCGCAATATTCCTTCGAGACGAATCTGGAGGTGGCAAGCCGTTAACGTCTATTTTGCCGTTGGGTGTCAATGGAATTGCTTTCAACGGCACGAACGCGGCTGGAATCATGTATTCAGGAAGGTTCTGCTTCAGGTAGTGACGCAGATCCTGGTCAGACAGCGATGACCCATCGCTCGTAACATAATAAGCGACAAGCTGCTTCTCCCTGACCGAACTTGCGGCCATGACCACCACATCTCGAATGCGCGGATGCGAGCGCAGGTGCGATTCGATCTCGCCCGGCTCGATGCGAAAGCCGCGAATCTTGAGCTGGCTATCAACGCGGCCCAGGTACTCAACCGCACCATCCGGCCGATATCGCACCAAGTCCCCAGTCCTGTAGAGTCGGCTTCCAGAATCGTCGCTGAACGGACTCGGAAGAAACTTTTCAGCCGTCAGATCCGGCCTGCCAAGATATCCGCGCCCCAGGCCTGCTCCTGCAATGTATAACTCGCCGGGAACTCCCACTGGAACGGGATGCAAATGGCGGTCGAGAACATAAAGGCGCGTATTGTCGATCGGCCGGCCGATCGGTACAGACGATTGCTCAGAATCGCGCAGGCACAGCCAAGATGTGGTGTCGATGGCAGCTTCCGTCGGACCGTACAGATTGATCAGATCCGCAGGTAAGCGGGCATGAAAGCGGTTCTGGAGATCGACGGTTAACGCTTCGCCACCACAGAACACACGTTTGAGACTGATACAGTCATCCAGTTCCGGCTCCTCCAATAGCGCTTTTAGCATCGAAGGAACGACCTGAAGGACGGTGATGCCTTGTTCGATGACAGTCTGAACCAGATAGGAAGAATCCTGTTGACCACCTGGCCGGGCCATGACCAGTCGGCCTCCTGCCATAAGCGGAGCGTAGAACTCCCACACAGCGGCATCGAAGCTGATTGGCGTCTTCTGCAAAACACAGTCTGCATGAATGAGGGGATAAGCGCTCTGCATCCATTGCATGTGGTTGCAGATGGCCCGATGCGTGATCATTACACCCTTTGGCTGGCCCGTTGATCCTGACGTATAGATGACATAGGCAACGTTCCCCGCTCCCACGCCGCTGCGCGGACGGCTTCGCGCCGTGTGCGCGGTAATCCATGACCATTCGGAATCCAGGCAGACCGTCTTCGCTCCACGGTCAGGTAACGTCGACAGATGGCGCCTCTGGGTTAGCAAAACAGTGATACCGGCATCCTGGAGCATGAACGCCAATCGCTCACTGGGATAAGCTGGATCCAAGGGCACATACGCGCCGCCTGCTTTCAACACGGCAAGCAGCGCCACAACCAGGCGTGGAGAACGATCGAGACAGATTCCTGCGCGAACGTCCGGCCCTATTCCTAAACCCTGGAGATAGCACGCCAGTTGATTCGCTCTGGCATCGAGTTCCCCATAGGATAGAGACTCGTCTTCAAACAACACAGCAATTGAATCGGGCGTCTGTGCCGCTTGCGCTTCGACGAGTTCATGAAGACAAACATCCTGCAGGCCGGTGCTGTCCGTCTCGTTCCAGTCCAGCAGAACCTGCCGCCGCTCGACTTCGTTAAGTATGGATAGTTCAGAGAGCCGGGAGCCCGAGTTCGCTTCCGCTTCTTCCAAAAGCGCAACGAACTGGCCTGCCATACGCTGGATCAGGTCACCGTCGAACAGGTCGGTGTTGTAGAGCCAACATACGTTAAGCCCGTTAGGACCTTCGTAAATCTCCAACGTTAAGTCGTATCTCGCCGCGGCGAAGTCCGATTCAAAATGCTTCACGTCCAAGCCAGGTAAGCGCAACGTCGCCTTGTCCGCGTCAAGCAGCACGATGGTCACTTGAACCAGCGGCGAAAAATTCATGTTTCGTTCGGGCCGCAGCGCGTCTACGATTTTTTCAAAGGGAATATCCTGGTGCGCGTAGTCTTCCAGCGAATTTTTTTTGACGCGCAGCAGCAGTTCGAAAAAGGAAGGATCTCCTGACAGATCCGCACGCAATACAAGCGTGTTGACGAACAACCCTATCAGGGAAACCAGCTCAGATCGGCTGCGATTCGCGATGGGATAGCCAACAGGAATATCGTCCCGACCACTGTATCGGGCGAGCAAAACCGCCAAACCCGAGACCAGCACCATGAACATGCTGGCTCCTGCTTGCTGCCCTAACCTTCTGAGCCGGCCCGTGAGGGCGAGATCGATCAAATGGTAATGGCAGGCGCCTTCGGACCGCAGCAGGGCGGGGCGTGAGCGGCCGGCGACGATCTCCAGTAGCGGAGGCAACCCGGCCAAGTGTGCTTTCCAATATTCGAGCTGCCGGACAAGAGAAGGGTGGCTCAGCCATTCGCGTTGACACTCGGCAAAATCCGCGTATCGAAGAGGCGGTTCGGGCAGCGATAACGGCCGGCCATTCACGAAAGCTTCGTATAGCTTCGCAACCTCGCGATTGAATATCTGAATCGACTGCCCGTCGGTGACAATATGATGCTGTGTCAGCAGAAGAACGTGTTCTTCCAGGCCCAGGACCAACAGCGTGGCACGCAATAACGGCGCAATCGACAGATCGAAAGGCCGCTTCCCTTCCTCGGTCGCAAGTCGTCGCGCGGCTTCTGAGCGCTCGGCTTGCGTGATCGATCGCAGGTCCACCACCGATAGGTTCAGTCGCACGTCGTGTTCGATGACCTGGATCGGCACGCCATCAACTGTTTTGAAGCTGGTTCGCAACGACTCGTGACGTTGAACCACTTCGTTCAGCGCGCGTTCCAGAGCCTGAATGCGCAGAACCCCGGTGAGATGCAGAGCCGTGGCTATGTTGTAGGCCGCCGACTTCCCTTCGAGTTCATAGAGGAACCACAGGCGCTGCTGTGCAAAGGATAACGGCAGGTCCTTCTGCCTGTCCACGCGCCGAAGCGGCAAAGGCGAAGCTTCGGCTCCAAGTCTGGCGGCGCTGAAAAACTCGAGCACTTCGGCTTTGCGCTCACGCATTTCGGACAGCAGCGACGGTGTAAGTGCGCCTTTCGGCGCCTGGTAGCATACTTTCCCCTCCTCTTCCCAAATCCTCACACCGAGGCGGCGAAGATCCGACAACAAATGCTCGATGGCTCTCAAAAACTGCCCCTTTCGTCGTCCTTTCCAGCGATAGGAGCGTGACTAGAAGCTGTCTGTTGGGCTGCCCAACGCACGGTCTCCACATGCTCGGCAAGACCCGCGACCGTCGACCGCTCGTAGAGTATTCGGAAGCTGAGTTGAACGTCCAACGTTTGACGAATTCGCGAGATGAGCCTGATGGCAAGTAACGAGTCCCCTCCTAACTCGGAGAAGTCGTCATTCAGACCAATCGTTTCAATCCCGAGTTCCTCTTGCCAAATCGTGGCTATGCTTCGCTCCAGTTCGGTGCCGGGCGGCGTGTATTCGTTTAGCAGTTGCGGACGGACATGCCTTCTGGAAGGCGCGGGCACCTGTATTTCAGAAACCTGATCTACCGACGCTCGACTCTGTTGCAACAACGCGGGAAAGTCCCTAGTGGAAACAATGACGCACGGAGAACTATTGAAGGACAAGATACGGCTGAAAGCGTCGATACCCTCCGCGCGCTCCATTCCCCCTGCCAACTCCTGCTGCGTGATCCCCGCATGAAGCGCTTCCACGGACACTGCCATTCCCACGTTGCGCCATCGGTCCCAATCAATAGACACCGTGAACGACTGCGGATCTTTTTGTGACTTGTAATAGGCAAAGGCATCCTGAAAAGCGTTCGCGGCACTATAAGCCACTTGCCCAAATCCACCCGTATACGATGTGTACGACGAACACAAGACGAAGAAATCCAACTTCTCGTCTCGAAGTAACGAGTCGAGAATCAGCGTTCCTCTCACCTTTGCCGAGAACTCCGCTTCGACTGCCGCGCGGGTCTTGCGGTGGATCGTTCCTCCTCCCGGCACACCCGCGGCATGAACCACACCATCAATCCTGCCGAAGCGACTACGAACCTCGGCAAGTGCGGCGCGCATATCGCTGGCGCTGGAAACGTCCGCCGTTAGCAGCATCGTTTCCGCGCCTAATCGTTTCAGCGTTTCGATCGAGCTTCGCCGCTCTGCAACCGCGGCATTGTCAACCCGAAACTTCTGCGCGACGATCAGGCCGAACTCGGCACTATCTCGCAGTGTCACATCATGCGGAAAGGCTTCGACGCGCGCGAAATCATGCCCATTGAAAACCTCGAGCCACGTTGGGATAGTCATTAGCGGCGAGTTGGTTCTCAAATCGTGATCGTCGAAATACCACCAACCCTCCGCCAAGCCGAAGACCATGTCTGTGAACCGTCGTCGCTTTACTGTCTCTAGGAGACACAGCAGTCCGTTGGCAGCCAGCAGACGTTGCAAATTCCTGACCGTCGAGGCAATCCGAGGCGTCGCGTGAACAACATCGAGAGCAAGGATGACATCGAAGCTGGATTCTTCAAATCCTTGTGATACTGCATCTCGCGAGATATCGAACACACGAAAATCCATAGACCGAATACGTAGCTCAACTGCCTTCTTCTCTGCTTTCAGAACGAACGACTTGCCGATATCTGTCACCGTATATGTAATGTCGAACCCATGGAGGCTCTCGATAAGCGGCCACGTGAGCTCGCCATTTCCTGCGCCAACCTCCAGAATCCTGATTCGCTTGCCGAGAGATTTCGAAATCGTTCTGAGTAGAATCTCTTTGAGCAGATCTATTAAAAGTGATCGCGTGTTGCGACCCTCCGCCTGCCTTTCCAGGTTTCTTACCAGTTCGCTAAGCTCGCCGTTCGGGTACAAAACGCTTATGGCTTCGATGTCTCCGCTCAAAGCCTGGTCGTAGTGCCGCGCGCAGTGCGCCAGGAGATTGTTTATTGATTCGGCGACGGGCCCAATCGCCGCGGGCCTGTTCATTTCAGCGCCGTCTCTTAAGACGACAATATCTTCGCCTTCAACCAGAATGATGGAGTCTTCTTCCAGCGTCCGGATGAAGAAGTCGAAAAATCTCTCAAACTTGGGCAAAATCCTCAGCTGCTCCTGGATGTCGCGTTTACGATGGCGTCGCCCTTTTTCCATAGCGACGCCGCATCGGTTGAAATACGCATAGATGTAGCCTGAGCAAAGGTCGTTGAGCGCCGCCTCGTCAGCATCCACGGGCTGGAGACAATTGCGCTGAAATCTGTCGTAAAGTGTCCGCTCCAGATTGATGAACTTGTCGGCTTCTTCACTCAAGTCGATTCCATCTGCACAGCCATGGGGAGCGCCGGCATGATTTTCTTTATCCGCGGCGCGCGACGTCCCCGACCGGCCCACGAGAGCGAGTGTGACCCCTTCGACAGAAGCCAGCGATTCTGCGATGGCAAGCCCAACACCGCCTGTTCCGCCGGCGATCAAATACACTCCCCCCTTTCGCACGCGCGAAGTGATTGATTTGTCTGCAGGCTTTTTTAGCGGAGTTGGCAGGAATGCCTGGACCCAGCGGTGGCGTCCGCGATAGGAAACAACCGGGTCGTTGCGGTCCACGCTCAGTTCAGCAGTAATCTGCTGGATGAGACGCCTCTCTTCGTTCGTCCCGGCCTGAGCCAGCACTACATCGATGCTGATGCAGGTCAGTTGAGCGTACTCTTGAGGCACGACCGTAGCCGCTCCAAGCAGTGTTGCTTTTAACGGCTCGATGCGCTCGTCTCCGGTGACATCGCGGAGATTGTTCGAAATCACGGCAATTTTCACCGTTTCCCTATCGCTCAGCTCACTGAACGATTGCGCTAGAAAAAGTAGACTGTAGAAGCCGTGATCGTTCATGACGTCAAGCAGCTCTGGCGACGAGTCTCTGACGCGGGTTACGGTCCAGAGATGCAGCACAGCCTGAGGCACGCGATTGCGTTCACTGAGATCTCGCGCCAGCAGTTCGTACTCATCCTGATGCTGGGGATTCAGGGAATAAAGGTCGTCGTTTAGTCTCCCGAATCGAGTTCCTTTCGTTACCAATGTGACTTGCGCTCCCCGTTTCGTCAACTCCGCGGCGATCGCGGCCCCCAGTCCTGTCTCATCAAGAAACACGAGGCACTTTGAGGGAACTATCTGCCGTTCATCGCCGGGAGGCGGCGCCGAACGTATCCACGTTGGGACGTAGAACCAGTTTTCGATTGCGGGCCGCAGGGGTACCGACGTCGTGGGACCCGGTGCGTCGATCCAGTAGCGCTGCCGTTCGAACGGATAGGTTGGTAACGGAATCTGGCGCCGCCGTTGATGAGCGTAGAACCCGGACCAGTCCACCTTCACTCCGCTCAGCCAAAGCTTACCGAGCGAGGTAAGTATGAATGCGCTGTCGGACTGCTGTTCTCTGGACTGCCGGATCGAAGAGATGGTCCGAATATCTTCCTTCTGACTTAATGCATTTCGGGCCAATGTGCCGAGCGTCCCTCCAGGTCCAACCTCGAGGAGCGCTGCCTGGCTGTCTTGATCCAGACACTGCAGACCTGTGGCAAAGAAAACGGTGTGCCGTAGATGCCTTACCCAGTAACGTGGATCCGTAGCTTCCGCCGCCGTGATCCAGTTCCCGGTAACGTTCGATACGTACGGAATCTGCGGAGGACTCAGCTTGATTGCACCGACTTGTTGCTGGAACTCACCGAGAACCGGGTCCATCATCCTCGAATGAAATGCATGCGAAGTTCTCAGGCGTGCGCACACCACGTCTGCTGCGAGCAGCCGGCTCTCTAATGCAGTGATCGCCTCGTTGCTCCCGGACACCACGCACATTGTGGGTGTATTCACCGCCGCTAGGTCGAGGGTATTGCCGAGGAAGGTCCGGACCTCGCGCTCCGACAAGCTGACCGAAAGCATGGCCCCGCTTTCCACTCGCTGCATCAACCTAGCGCGGCCTGCAACGAGACGTAGACCATCTTCCAGCGAGAACACACCGGAGAGGCAGGCCGCTACGTACTCGCCCAGGCTGTGCCCGATCATGGCGTGAGGCCGCACACCCCACTCCATCCAAAGCTTCGCCAGCGCATACTCCACGACGAACAGCGCCGGTTGCGTCACAGAAGTGTCGTCAAGGGATCCCGAACCGTTCGGCATCCTTCCATCAGCCGGATAGATTATTTGACGCAGGTCATACCCGAGATAACCTCTGAGAATTTCAGAGCAATAATCGATGTGCTGTCGAAAAGTGGGCTCGACCTCATACAATTCAAGCCCCATGTTTGGATACTGAGTTCCCTGGCCTGAAAACAGGAACGCCACGGGCCGATCACTCATCTCCTGAACGGCCGTAAACGCCTGATTGCCGCGCGCGGCATTCAGTTCTACGACCGCTTCATGGGAAGTTTGGCAGACAATGAATTTGCGGTGACTGAAGGTTGTGCGTCGCTTGCTGAGAGAATTCGCAACGTCCGCCAGGCACACGCCAGGATGCTGCTCGAGATAATTCTCTAAATTCGATGAAGCGGATCTCAATGCCGTGTTGGTCCTGGCCGCGATCACAAACAGTTGCCATGGCCGGGATGCTCCAGACACTTCGCGTTGTGGCGCCTCCTCCAGAACTATGTGAGCGTTGGTTCCTCCAATTCCGAAAGAACTCACTCCGGCCCGGCGCGGCGCCTTTGCTCTCTTCCACTCAGCGAGTCTCGTGGCGATATGAAATGGGCTGTTGGCAAAATCGATCGCGGGATTCCCACGCTGGAAGTGCAAACTCGGTGGAATGAATTCGTTTTCCAGGGCCAGCGCTGTCTTGATGAGGCCCGCCACACCTGCAGCCACATCCAGGTGTCCGAAGTTGCTTTTTACCGAACCTAGCAGGCAAGATGCCTTCTTTGTCGGGCGAGTCGAAAATGCTTTGTGAAGGGCAGCGATCTCGATGGGATCGCCTACTGCGGTCGCGGTACCGTGAGCCTCCACATACGAAATCGTCTCCGGACTAACACCGGCAACCGCCATTGCCTCGGCAATTACGGCCGCTTGCCCGTCAACACTGGGAGCGGCGTAACCGGCCTTCAGCGCCCCGTCATTATTTATTGCAGAACCTTTGATAACGGCATAGATGTGGTCGCCATCTGCCAGGGCATCGGAAAGCCGCTTCAGAACTACGACACCTGCTCCGTTGCCCCCAACTGTCCCGCGCGCCTCAGCATCGAAAGCGCGACAGTGTCCATCGGGCGAGAGGATCATTCCTTCCTGATACAGATAGCCTGCCTTATGGGGAACACGGACAGAAGCGCCACCTCCCAGAGCGATGTCGCACTCACCGCTAAGCAGGCTCTGACAGGCCAGATGAACGGCTACCAGAGAAGTAGAGCAGGCGGTCTGAATGTTGACGCTCGGCCCCTTTAAATTCAATTTATATGAGACCCTGGTCGGCAGGTAATCCTTGTCGTTGGCTAACAACATCTGGTAGGCGCCGGTCGATGCCAGCAGGTCGCCACGACCATGAAGGTTGTGCAGCAGGTAGGTGCTCGCCGAGGCTCCAGCGAAAACTCCGCAAGTCCGCTTGTCTGCGTCGGGATTGTATCCGGCGTTCTCGATGGCCTCCCAGGCGCACTCCAGGAACAGCCGTTGTTGCGGGTCGAGTAGCTCTGCCTCTCTCGGAGAGAAACCGAAAAAGCCGGCATCGAACATCTCGATGTCGTTCAGGACAGCGCTAGCCCGGACGAAGGTCTCATCTGTTAAATGTTTCGGATCAGTACCGGAGGCGAGCAGCTCCTCATCTGAAAAGAAAGATATCGATTCGCGTCCCTGCCGCAAGTTGGTCCAGAAGGTCTCGATGTCCGGGGCGTCTGGAAACCTGCAAGACATGCCAACTATGGCGATCGCAGTGTCATAAGCGGAATCGAATGCAACACTCGCTAACTCCCGCAATTCGAGATACCTCCGCCAACGAATGTTTCAATAGCCGAAAAAGTTTACATACGACTTCTCTTGTTTTGCAGTAATTAATTTTGTTGCCGGAAAGGATAAAACAATGGGTACACAGAGAGTTCGTCCGCTGTTCGTGGATTACACCTTCTTTATCCAGAACCCGCAAACGTCTGGCAGATCTCCACTGCACTCCAACCCAGTCACCGCACCTGTCTCATCCTGTTTGAAGGAAAAATCGACACACATGCCCTGAACACAAAAGGTGGAGTCGAACCTATGATAAAGCCGGGGTTTAT
>Ga0066388_100003546_pt1 | contig 10160 bp, 11 predicted proteins | sample PanSoiMetaGPlot6_FD_64539 | JGI IMG/M metagenome (GOLD analysis project Ga0066388, IMG submission 64539) | Tropical forest soil microbial communities from Panama analyzed to predict greenhouse gas emissions - Panama Soil - Plot 6 (Hybrid Assembly) | ecosystem: Environmental > Terrestrial >... | reverse complement strand
CTTTCGTTCGCCAGCGGCGGTGCATCCACAACCACTGTTCGGGGTACTCGCGTACCCAATCTTCGATCACGGAAGTGATGATTTGCATGGTGCCGGCGATATTAATTTTTCCATCAGCATCGCGAGCCGGGCTGATTTCGTCACTGAGTTCGGCACGAAATCTATGGTTCGGCAATCGCACAATCCGGGTTCCATGGATCGGGCAATCAAAGTGCCGCGCGAGTCGCGCGAGCAGCGGGTTGGCCATAGTTCGCCGACCGAAGAAAGTCACTGGGACGCCCCGCCCGTAGTACTGATCAACAAGCATGCCGACATGCGCGCCGCGCGCAAGTGCTTCGGAAATTTTCACAGGCGCATAAAGATCCGTTGAGATCAATTCGCCCATGCTAGCTGTGCGGGTTGCGGCAAGCCAACGATCGATTCCGGCAATATTTGGCCGCCGATAGAGCACAGCGCTATCCAGCTTATAGGTTGTTGCGCAAACGGCTGCCAACTCCCAATTACCCAGATGGCCTGCGAAAACCAGTGCCGGTTTGCCGTCGTGCAACAGCTTGAGAAACCGCTCTGCATCGGCCTGTGCAAATTCGATACGATTGCGTTCTGCCGGCTGCTCGGGATCGAAGTGCCAAAGCCGGTCCAAGTGGGCAAACTCCACGCCCATGCGGCCAAGATTGTCCCAGCAGCTGCGGAGGATGGCATCAATTTCGGCTTTCGATTTTTGTGGGAAAGCCGCCTTGAGATTGGCGCGACCAATCCGATTTTCAGGTAGAAGCGGGCCGATCGTGCGCATTACTGCACCGGCGAAATCAGCCATCTTGTCCGGGTCAGCCAGGCGCACACCGCTAAGCACACCGACCGCAAGCTTTCCGACCACGGCGTCGCTTGCGCGCTTAAAACCACGGCGAAAGCGCCATGTCATCCTCTTCATGGCAGTACGCCCGCGTTCGCGTGGCGCAGGAACTTTACCGGACACCGGGCCATCGCTCGCGACCATAGGCTAGAAATTCACGATCACCTTGCCGAATACCTGGCGGCTTTCAATGCGGTCGAGGCCGCGCTCGAAATCGGCGAGTGGGACCTCGGTGTCGATTATCGGTGCCATGCCCGCCGCGATCTTTGACAGACTGTCGCGAATATTGCGCATTGAAGCCCCGAATGAGCCCAATATTTTATATTGCTGCTGAAATAGCTGCATCAAGTTGATGGTCACTATGGGGCCCGCGGTCGAGCCGCACGTCACCAGCCGCCCGCCGCGTTTGAGGCAGAGCAGGGACCCATTGAAACCCTCTCCGCCGACATGCTCGAAAACGACGTCCACGCCTTTTTTTGCGGTCAGCTTGCGGGTGACACCCTCGAACCGTTCAGTCTTGTAGTTGATAACGTGGTCGGCGCCGAGTGCTCTGGCTTTTTCCGCTTTGGCGTCATCGCCGACCGTCGTAATGACAACGCACCCAAGGGCTTTCGCCATCTTAATGGCAACCGAACCGATGCCGGAGCCGCCGGCATGCACCAAAATAGTTTCGCCGGGCTTAAGCTTCGCATTGTCGAATAACATGTGCTCGACGGTTCCGAAGGCAATCGGGGCGCAGGCCGCGTCACGCAACGACACGCCCGCTGGCACGGGAATCACAAGTCGCGCAGGCAAGTTGATCAGGTCGCGGGCAAAGCCGTCGATATGAAAGCCCATGATGCCGCCGACGTTTTCGCACAGGTTGTCGCGACCTTCCTGGCAGGCGCCACACCGCCCGCACGTCATCGCCCCATACATGACGACCTTGTCGCCAGACTTAAATCCCGTGACGTCCTTGCCGGTCGCGACTATCTCCCCCGAAGCTTCAGCCCCAACCACAAGCGGCAACTGCCGCTTGGCGAAGGCCATGCCGCGAAAACCCCATAGGTCGAGGTGATTGAGCGCCACCGCCTTGATTTGAATTTGGACCTCGCCTTCGCCCGGCGGAGGCGGAGGCGGTATGTCGGCAAGTTCAAGCTTGCGGTCGGCAATCAGTCTCAACGCACGCATGGCAATTGACTCGCGGCTACTAAGCCGGCTCAAGCCCGATCACCAGCGACACGTTTTGCCCACCAAAGCCGAACGAATTCGAAATGGCGTGTCGCAGGCGCGCATCGCGCGCCTTGTTCGGAACCACGTCGAGCGGTATCGCCGGATCCGGAATGGCATAGTTGATGGTCGGCGGAATACGCTGGTGCTCCAGCGTTAGCAGGGTGAATATCGCCTCAACGGCGCCCGCAGCGGAAAGTGTGTGGCCGATCATCGATTTATTGGATGAGATCGGCAGGCTTTTCATGCGATCTCCAAATACCGTGGCGCAGCCGAGATATTCCATTTTGTCATTTTCTGGCGTGCTCGTTCCGTGCGCATTTATGTAGTCGATATCATTCGGCGACAGGTTCGCGTCGCTGATGGCGTTGGCTATGCAACCGATAATCGGCTTTCCGTCAGGACTTGATCGCGTGCGATGGAAAGCGTCCGTCATCTCGCCGCAACCTTCGACAACGCCCAGGATTTTGGCGCCTCGTGCCTTGGCAGCGTCGTAGCTCTCCAGCACAAGTGCGCCAGCGCCTTCAGCCATGACGAAACCGTCGCGATTTTTTGAGAACGGCTTCGCCGCCGTCTGCGGCACGTCGTTGCTTGTAGACAATGCGGAAAGCAGCGAGAAGCGGATCAGCGCCTCCGGGTTGATTGATCCGTCGGTGCCGACGCATAGCGCTGCCTCAGTCTCACCTCGACGAATCGCTTCAACACCAAGCTGAATCGCGGTTGCGCCCGAAGCGCAGGCTGTGGAAAGTGAAATCGGCGATCCTTGAGTGCCGAACTTCTCTGCCAGCGTATCGGCGACAGAACCGAGCAGAAAGCGGCGATGATAGGCCGGAAATTCCCCGCTCACACGCCACATGTCTGCGTAGGTGATCTTTTCGTTCGCTCCTGATCTAGCGCCGACCTCCAAGCGTTGCGGCCAATCCAGCTCGATTGGCGGGACGGCCAAAAAGAGAGGGCCTGGAAAAAGGCCCGGCTTGCCGAGCTCGGATTGTGCAACAGCCTCTTCGGCGGCCAGCTCTGCAAATGATTCCGTCAATGCGGCTGCGTTAGCCTGCGAAGGCAGATAGTCAATGGTGCCCGCAATCCGAGTCTTGAGACCATCGGTGGGAAATCGAGTAATGGTCTTGATGCCGGATTCGCCGGCCGTGAGCTTCGCCCAATTGTCCGACTTGCCTGCGCCGAGCGACGTAACCACTCCGAGGCCGGTCACGACCACCAGCGGCCGATCCATTTTATCTTTGCCCACAGTCATCTTAAACTCTCCTCAGCCGATCCGTTCGACCAACGCGAGGCCTTCGCCGCGCCAGTGTCCGATACCGGTCACCAAGACTTGGGTTAGCTCTCCGCTCATTGGCTTCTCCAAACCGGTCGAGTCACAGGGCGGGAATAGACTACCATGCTCAAGCGCCACCGTGGCCAGCGCGATATTCATGGGAAACTGCGGCTCCAGCCCGTGACCGAGATATGTTCCGGTGGCGCGCACGGCAAGGTCAGTTTGCCGCTCAAGGAATTGTCGTTCCTCTGCCGTGGCAGGATTGACGCCCGTCGCCCCCGACAAGATCGCAGTATGGCCAATATTGATTTTGTCTTTGAGTTGATCCCACAACGATGAAAGCGTCTCGTTGATCGTCCCTGGCTGCCGGTTGGCTCGGTCAGATACCACGGCGGTGAGGCGACCCAACGGCTTGGCGCCGCGCTTTTCCGCATGATCCCGCCCCTCAATGACGAGAAAGGCACCCAGCGAAGCCAACGCAAAGCCGCCTTTGCCCTCACTGCGCTCCCAGACCGGCGCAAATTTGTTCTTTAAAGCGAATCCGGCGAACTCATAGAGCATCAGAAGATCGGGCCTCTCGCCGTTGTACGAGCCTCCTACGAGCGAGATGTCGCTTTGCCCCGCACCGATGCGCGAGTGGGCGATACGCACCGCGTCTATGCCGGCAGATTCTTCACCCATGAAGGTTCGTGAAGAACCTGTTACGCCGTGCACGATTGAAATATTGCCAGCCAGCAGGTTGGAAAGCTGGGCCAAAAACAAAGTCGGCCGTAAATCGCTCATCAGGCGTTCATTGAGAAACGCGGGCGGATTTGCCGCACGTGTGATCCCGCTCAGAATGTTCGAATCGACCGTCAAGTCACGTTCGCCGCCACCGGCGGCGACGATCATGTCCATGCGAGACAGGAGCCCGGCGTTGCCCTTGATACCCGCAGAATCGAGCGCGAGCCCTGCCGCGTAAGTGCCGATTCGCTGCCAGTTTTCCATTTGGCGTTGATCGCCCTTTTTTGGAATTTGCAGGTCGAAATTGATCGGCGCCAAGGCGTTAACAATGAAAGGAGCAAACGTGGCCGTGTCGGCGCTGGGCCGCGCCTCCATCAGCTTCCGCCAATGCGCCTCAGGGCCTTCACCAAGGCAAGAAACAATTCCAATCCCGGTGATCCAAACTTCCCGCGCGAGTTCAGCCATTGGCCGGCACCTCGGCCGGGAAACCGACTCGCGCGGCAGCTTCGCGCATCCGTAACTTCATTTCGGCATTAGGAAAATCGAGGACGCGCAGAGTGAGGGCAGCGTCACAGATAGGTTTGCCATCGAACAGGATGCAGGCCTTTGTTATCACATAGCCTGACCCTTCATGGATGAGTTTCGCCTCCACAGACAGCTTGTGGCCTGGCGTTACAAACATGCGGAACTTGGCGTCCTTGACCGCGGCCAGAAACGCCATCCGCTCGAATCGATTCACCGCCACGACGAGCCAGCCTGAAGTTTGTGCCATGGCCTCGATTAACAGCACGCCGGGCATAAGCGGAAAGCCGGGAAAATGACCTTCGAATATGGTGTTCGTAGTCGGAACCGTTGCCTCAGTGGCGATTTCACGGTCGGCAAGCTTTAGGTCGACAATGCGATCGATCAGCTGGAAGTACTCGAGACGCATGTGACCCGCGCTTTAGGCCCCTTTGGCAGCGACGAGTTCGTCGATGCGGGCACTCAAATTTTTAAGTACGAAATACTGGTCCGTTGTGGCCTTGCCGTCGTTGACCTCTTGGGTCCACTGCTCAAGCGGAAGTTTGATCCCGAAGGCCTTGTCGATCGCGAAAGCGATATCAAGAAAATCGAGACTGTCGATCCCTAGGTCGTTGATAGCGTGACTTTCGGGTTTGATGGAATCCCGAGGGATGTCACAGGTTTCAGCGATAATATTGGCGATGGTGTCGAACGTCGAAGACATCGGTAACTCTCTGGTTGATTTGGAGTTCTGGCAAGTAGGCGGCCAACGCGCCCGTGCTTGCGCAACAGCCCCCAATCCGTACTTTCGCCGGCAAGCGATCGGATGCCCGTATAGCGAAGCATGGGGACAAGTTCAATGGCGACGGCCACTTAGCTGTAAATCTCGTAGCAAACGGTTTTCCGGGCCTAGGAACCCGTCTGCCTTTAGCTACCAGCGGTCCTTGGACACTTCGACCGGCGTGCAACCGCGGCGTCCCGAAAGAACGCAGTCCTGGTTCTTGCGCATCGCGGCCATGGTGTCAGCGAGCCAAATTCCCGCACCGATCAGTCCGGCCACGAAAACAAATACCACGATGTTCACAATCATTCGGTGCCGATAGTCGTCTGGACTTTCGCCGCGCTCGAACTTCGTCAAATCTTTGACTGGAGCCGAGAATGTGGGCCCTGCGCCGGCTCTGTTACGGCGGAAATTGATGACGCGCGATCCGCCTTCGGCGGGTGAGGGGGAATTACCGTCAGGCATAATGTAGTTTAGCACGCGTCCCATCTGCATTCGACCGGTGCCGAAAGGCGCGGTGCCCGTTCGGAAATGCATGGTTCCCAACCAAAATGGGCTGTGGCGAATGTCTGTTTCGTCCGCTAAGAGCCATTTTTCCAGGAGTTCGCCAATGCTACGCCCGTCCTTCGTTGCTGTTGTCGTCTTGCTCGGTTGCTGGGCCGGTGCGGCGCAGGCTGATGACGTCACCATCGGTAGCCTGAAAATTTCAGGGGCTTGGGCACGGGCCACACCGAAGGGCGCTCCGGTTGGCGGAGGCTACATGACGATCACCAATACCGGTGACCTGCCTGACCGTCTTGTCGGCGGCTCTTCTGACGTCTCAAGTCGTTTCGAGATTCATGAGATGAGCATGGACAACGGAGTCATGAAAATGCGACCCCTCGAAAAGGGCATCGAGATCAAGCCGGGACAGACGATAGACCTCAAGCCCGGCGGCTATCATGTGATGTTCGTAGGGCTAAACAAACCATTTGAGATCGGTCAGCACATCAAAGCGATGCTGCAATTCGAGAAAGCCGGCAAGGTTGCCATTGATTTCGAAGTTCAAGGCATTGGCGCCCAGCGCGGCGGCGGATCTTCCGGGAACATGCAGCATGGACACTGAAGTGTTCCCTAATAGCTCCTAGGTTCCCCCGGGACTCGCTGCAAGCCCATAATCTTAAAGGTGTGAAACATTTTCACGGCTTCTGCGTTTCTCCGGGCCCGGGGGAAACAGAGGAGGCTTGAATGAGAATGGTCGTTTTAGGCGCGGCCGTCGGGGCAGCGCTTGTGGGCGCCGGTCCGGTTTCTGCGCAGGTTGTGATGCATGATCGCGATAACGTCGTCGTTCGTGAACACATCAATCACGGTTATGGATGGCGTCGTCACCATGCCGAGTGTCGCACTGTGCGTGTCAAGACCCGTCTTCCGAACGGTGACGTCATCGTAAAGACCCGACACACCTGTTGATCGGCCCCAGCCCTTTTGCCAAATGATGGTCCCGGTGCGGAGCATCTGCCCCGGGACCCGTGTGCGTGGCTGCCTTTCTATTTTGGTTCTGGGAAGGCAAGTTTTTCTTTTTCGGGGGGCAGCATCCCGAAGACATTCAAGGTCATCGAAATGAGGGCGTAGTAGCCAAGTATGCCGACGAGCTCTACAGTTGCCGCATCGCCCAATAGTGACTGTACGCGCTTGTACGTTCGATCTGATACCCGTCGGGTTTTGTAAAGTTCTTGAACGAAATTGTAGATCGCCCGCTCGTCCTTTGCTGAAGTTCTTGGCGCTCGCCCGAGACGCAAATCTTCGATGGTTTTCGCCTTAACACCGCTCTGCTCGGCCATCGGCGCGTGTGCGAACCACTCGTATTGAGCACGCCATAATCTGGCGGTGCAGAGAATCGCGAATTCGGAAAGTCGCGGCGGCAGAGCTGTCTGATAGCGACAGTGGGCGCCCAGTTGCTGTGCAAGCTCGCCGAACGCCGGTGCATGCATCCAGACAGCAAATGGACCACGGGGTGTGATCGATGCCCCGCGCGGTCCGGCCCGAAGACTGGCCAGCAGGGCGCGCTGTGCGTCGCTCATATGCTGTTCATCAATCAGGGCGAGACGTGGCGCCTGGCGTTTGGCGTGCATGCTATGTCCTTGGGAAATCTGACCGGGTAGGGGTGGTGACTATAGCCCAATACAGTCAGGGTCGCGCAAATTGGCCGGCAAAAAACGCGCAGAAAGCCAGAAGCAGCTATTCGACGACCGCCGTCACTTTTATCACGCCCCGATCGATCATCTGCAAAGCTTTGGCTGCGGCGAGCGAGAGGTCGAGGACGCGGCCTTTAGTAAATGGCCCTCGGTCATTGACGATGACGACGACGCTCCGTTGGGAACGCGGATCGGTAACCCGCAATCGCGTGCCGAATGGAAGGCTGCGGTGCGCAGCGGTAAATCTCTTCGGATCATACCGCTCGCCACAGGCCGTCTTGCCCGAGTAGTTTGTACTGTAGAAGGCCGCTACCCCGGAAAAGCCCCGTGGACCTTCTGCTGAGGCGGCGGTGCATGCGGTACAGCACGCAAATATGCCCGCTACCATCATCCGTTCGTGGGAGGTCATGCAAAGCGTTTCCGCGCAAACCGCAGCGAAGTTTGTCGACGTTCTGACAGTGCATACCGGGAACCGGTTTGCAAACCAAAAGTTCCGCAAGGGGTTCGGAGAATTACAAGGACGAACGAATGGATGCTTTCGTGCGATGCGCGGCCGCGCGCGACTTGCTGCCGTTTGCAGGCGATGCTTTTTTTCGCTTCTCTAGATGAACCAGCGTCATTTCAACCTTGGAGCGGCAATCGTCATGGAGTGATTTGAGCTCCTCGTCGGTGAGGTCCTCGATTGTGGCAAATTTGTTTTCCGCGCCTTTCATTGCGAGCACAAGCTCGGACAATTTCAGCTGGATCGCCAACGTATCCCGGTTCTGGGTATTTTGAATGAGGAATACCATCAGAAACGTGACGATCGTGGTGCCGGTATTGATGACCAACTGCCATGTGTCACTGTAACCGAAGAACGGTCCTGTCACGGCCCACACGAAAACTACGGCCACCGCTAATAGAAAGGCGACGGGATGTCCGGTCCATAAGGAGGTCGCATGCGCGAATTGGGAAAATTGTTGTGCCAGCGGGGACGAGCGGTATTCCGGCGCGCTCTCCCGATTCTTTTTTCTTTTTTTCATCGTTTGGAGCCAGGTTCCAATAAGGTAATGCCCGCTCGCCAACGCGCGGGCATGTTCCCGTGTTCCATGCAATTGGATAAGCCGACGCGGCTATTTCAATCTTGGCAGCGTTTGCTTCGCGCGGCCGATCAGGGCCCACGGGTTTTTGCGCTGGCGTGACAGACGCTGCATGAGATTTTGCACCGTGTATTGGCTGGCGCCCTTCAGGCTCCCCAGTTCGGACCAGTCGATCGGTACTGAAACCGGTGCGCCAGGGCGCGCACGGGTGGAATAGGGCGCTACCGCCGTCGCCTCGCGGCTGTTGCGCAGGTAATCGACGAAAATGCGCTTGTTGCGCTTTGCCTTGGTTGCCGTCGAGACGTAACGATTCGGTTCGTCCGTTTCCATGGCTTCGGCAATGGCTTTGGTGAAAGCCTTTGCCTCCTCCCATGGGGTCGGCCGGATCGGGAGTACGACGTGAAGGCCTTTGCCGCCAGATGTTTTCACGAAGCAGTCGAGCTCAAGCGCGGACAACCGCTCGCGGACACTGCGGGCGGCCTCGACCACATCGGGCCAGCCCGCTCCGGGTCCGGGATCCAGGTCGAACACAAGGCGGTCGGCACGTTCACGATCGTCGATGGTCGTTCCTCGCGTATGAATTTCGAGCACCCCGCCTTGGACCAGCGCGATCAAGCCGTCGAGGTCGTCAATGCAAATGATCTTGTCGCCTTTTTCGGCGACGAGATGCAGGTACTCGGTCGGAATCCCAGCGCGTGCATGCTTCTGAAAGAAGCATTGACCAGATGCTCCCTCCGGACAACGCACAAGTGAGATGGGGCGGCCCACGAGATGAGGCCGCATCCAATTCCAGATCTGCACATAGAAATCGGCAAGGGCGCGTTTAGTGACGCCGACGTCGTCCCAGTAGATCCGGTCGGGATGCGTGAGATGTACGCCAGCAACGCTGACATCGTTTTTCTTCACCGGCGCGCTGCGTTTCACGCTTTCCTTCCGGCTCGCGACGGCGATTGCCTTCTCGCGCCCCACGTCTTTGGCCGATTTGTCTTCCCGCACGCCCTGAAATGACGCTTGCCTCACACGGTTTCCGTGGGTCCAGCCATGGAAATCGACCTCTACCACCATCTTTGGCTCGACCCAGATTGGCTTGCGAACACCTCGTTCTTCAACAGGGATCGTTTCAAACGGCGTTTTGGCTGTTTCTAGGGCCTTGAGCCTGCGAAAGAGTGCGCGCGCGGTCTCGTGCGTGAAGCCCGTGCCGGTGCGTCCGGCGTAATGTAGCCTGCCGCGTTCATAGAAGCCGAGCACCAGGGCACCCACTGCATTTGCGTCTGCGGTCGAGGGTACGACCCCGGCGACGACGAGCTCCTGACGGTCCGAGCATTTCGCCTTGATCCAGTCGTGTCCGCGTCCGGAACGGTATGGTGCGCCAGTGACCTTGGATACGATGCCTTCGAGACCCATTTTGCACGCGTGCCGAAGCAATGTTGGGCCGGCCTCGCTGAGCGATTCGCTCAGACGCAATGCACCGCGAGCGGGCTTGTGCCTGAGCAATTTCGCGAGAGAATCTTTGCGCGAGATCAGCGGCCGGGACCTCAGATCCTCACCATCAAGGTACAGGAGATCGAAT
>Ga0066388_100003543_pt1 | contig 10163 bp, 15 predicted proteins | sample PanSoiMetaGPlot6_FD_64539 | JGI IMG/M metagenome (GOLD analysis project Ga0066388, IMG submission 64539) | Tropical forest soil microbial communities from Panama analyzed to predict greenhouse gas emissions - Panama Soil - Plot 6 (Hybrid Assembly) | ecosystem: Environmental > Terrestrial >... | reverse complement strand
GCTAGCTGCCGCGCGAAGCCCGAGCTATGTAAGCTTCTAACCATCGACTGTGAGGACGGCATGGGCAGTCGACAACCGGTCCGTGGCCGACAGGACGGAGGGCAGCATGGGAGAGCCGGCATCCAAGCAGGTGCCGAAAGCGCCCGGCCCTGCCTTTGACGAGATCGCCGAGTCCGCCGCCGAGTACCGTCGACGCAACGGCGAGCCAGACCCGACCGAGGACGAGGTCATGGCGCTCGCCGTGGAAGAGACCAAGGCGGTGCGGCGGGGACGCGGCGAAAGGCTCGCCCGCTCCAGCCGCTAGAACTACCGAGTGCTCCGCGCCGTCATTGATGTGAACGTGTTGGTCTCCGGCCTGCTGACGCCCACATCGCGCTCTGCATCCGCCCGCCTACGGCATGCGCTCACACTAGGCCAGGTCCGCGCCGTCGCGTCGCCAGACCTTGTGAGCGAACTCGACGAGGTACTTCACCGAGCGAAGTTCGCCCGATACATCTCCCGTGACGATGCCGACCGAGCCGTGACCGAGTTTCGGCGGACGGCGGAGATGCACTACCCGGAGGAGGCTCCGGCGCCAGTCAGTCGGGACCGCGACGACGACTATCTTGTTGCCCTGGCCCACCACGCCAGCGCTGACGTCGTTGTCACGGGCGACCGCGACCTGCTCGACCTCGCAGACCCAGGCGTGCGGATCATGTCGCCGACGCAGCTCCTGGAAGACTTCGACCGTAGGGGCGCCCCCGGCCAGTGACCCACTTGATGTGGTCAGCATGACGAACGCCTCAGCGACGAGCCGGCCCGTGAGAAAACCGCCCGGTCGGACCCGTTCCCAACCTCATCGGTACTTGTCAGTGCACAGCGGGTTGGCGCCGTCGCGCTGTCCAGGACGGACAGGCCGGGTACGTCCTTCAGCGCCGTCACCCAGGCGGCAGTGCCGCGCTCGGGCGAGACCGGTCGGGTGCTGCCAGCCCGCGGCCTTGCTGCCCCGGTGACCAATCTTCGGCCGCTCCCAGGCAGCCAGCGTGGTAACTAGGGCAGCAAGGCCGGTGGCTCCCGGCAGAGTTCAGCCGTTCGCCACCAGGCACCAGGCACCAGGACGGGCAGCCCTACGAGCTGACCCGCTTCGTGCCCCGGGCCGACCTGTCCGGCGTGCTCTACGACGTCCCCGTCGAGTAACGAAGAGAACCCGCGATGACCACGCCCAGCGCCGCCCGCTGGCACGCCGAGGTGCCTGCACCGACGCCATCGGCCGTCCCGCGCACCTGCGCGTCACGGTCCGCCACGACCGCCAGAGCGTCACCATCCAGACACCCGCAGCCGAGACCGCCCAATTCACCAGCCTCGGCCTACGCCGCCTCGCCGAAGCCCTCGATGCCGCCGCTGGACGCCTGCGCCACCGACGACGACCGGGCAGCGACAGGCCGTAAGGACCCGGGACTGGCCACGTGAGCTGACGTGACGGTCGTGCCGCGACCGGTCCCGGCACCACTGCTCAAACCCCGCGCCCTGGCCGACCTCAGCACCGGGGCGGGACTCGTCACCCTGGGTCGCCAGGAAATCCTGAGGAGATGACCCGAGGGAGCATCCTGCGGCTGGCCACCCTTGCGCTCCTCTGGGGCTCCAGCTTCCTGTGGATCAAGATCGCCTTACGCGGCCTGTCCCCGGTCCAGCTCACCCTCGCCCGCCTCGCCCTCGGCGCTGCCGTCCTCCTGATCATCACCCACGCCCGCCGCCTCGCGCTGCCCCGCGACCGGCTGACCTGGACACACCTCGCCGTGGCCGCGCTGCTGGCCAACGCCCTGCCGTACTACCTGTTCGGCCTCGGCGAACAGACCGTCCCGTCATCCCTGGCCGGAGCACTCAACGCCACCACGCCGCTGTGGACACTGGCGATCGGCGCCGCCGCCGGCACCGAGCGCGACCTGTCCGCCCGGCGGGTCGGCGGGCTGCTGCTGGGCTTCACCGGCGCCACGCTCATCCTCGCCCCGTGGAACGGTGCAGGCACCGGCTCCCTGACCGGCGCGCTCGCCTGCCTGGCCGCCTCGCTGTGCTACGGCATCAGCTACGTCTACATGGGCCACAACCTCAGCCGGCGCGGAATCCCCCCGCTCGTCCTGTCCGCCGCCCAACTCACCGCAGCAACCGCATGGCTCGCCCTGGCCACCCCCATCGCCGGCCGACAACCGGTCCACCTCCGCGCCGACGCCCTCGCCGCCACAGCCATCCTCGGCGTCCTGGGCACCGGCCTCGCCTACCTCCTGAACTACCGACTGATCACCGACGACGGCCCCACTATCGCCAGCACCGTGACCTACCTACTGCCCGCCGTCTCGGTCACCCTCGGCATCCTCACCCTCGGCGAACCCCTCACCTGGCACCTGACCGTCGGCACCCTCACCGTGCTCGCCGGCACCGCGCTCACCGCTCGAACAACCCGCCAACCCAAACACTGACCCTGCCGAACCCGCCCGTACTAGGCCAAAGCGCCAGCCAGAACGGCAGACCATCCGGCGGCCCGAGTCGTCGTGGTGGAGGCCGAGGCCAGGGCTCGCCGCCCGTGTCTTCCTGAACCAGCAGGGCGTGTTCCGCCGCAGCCAGGGGCGAATGCGCCGTCGATGGAGGTCCACCGGGGGATCTGGCCGGCGACCATGCTCCAGTGGGGCGGACCGGCCCACCGCCAGCTAGGCGGCTGGCACGCTCACCAGGGCGGCGTCGATGGCGGAGGGCGGGGGGACGGGTTCGCCGAACTGGCGGAGGCCCTCGATGTGGAAGACGATCGCTTCGCGCATCGTGCGTTCACACTCCTCGCGGGTGGGGCCGACTGCAAAGCAGCCCGGGAGGTCTGGGACCCAGGCGCCGTAGCCACCGTCCTCGGCGCGCTCGAACACGATCAGGTACGTCAGTGGGTCGGCCATCCGCTCGTCTCCGGTCACAGTCCCGCCTGCTTCAGAATCTTCTTCTCCAGGCCGATGGCAAGTCCTCGCCGGCGCCGCCTGAGATCGTCACCACGCCCGGCTTGGTCGGGTGCTTGTACTGGCGGTGACTGCCCCGCTGGCGGACCTGCACCCATCCATCCTCCTCCACATACTTGATCATCTCGCGCACCTTGATCGGCACTCCCACTCCCTTCGGTGCGGTTGTCGACGTTCGTCCCTACGGCCGGGTCCACGGAGGAGATCATTGTCCTCAGACGGACGGCCGAGCCGCCCGCCCTACAGGCGGCGCTTCGCACCGTCCTCGGCCGCGCGGCCTGCGCACCACCGCGGGTCTCGGCACCCTTCCATGTCCGACACCCCGCCCCGTGCCTCCACGTGCCATGCACGGCGGATCCGACGAGTCCGCGACGGTCAGCAGCGGTCAACCGGCTAGCGGCCAGGTAGCAGCGGGTATGGACAACCGGCACCATGCCTTCCAAGCTGGCGGTGCGCGAGCGCATGGAGACTGTTGCGGAGGAGCTCTCTTTCCTGATGCATCGGTGGTCCACGAACTCACTGTTAGACGCTCCCTGTGGAGAATTCAATTGGATGCGCGACGTAGATCTTAACGGGGGTAACCTATGTTGGCGCAGACATTGTGCCCGAGTTGATCGATCGTAACCGGCAGAAGTTCGACTTCCCGTTCCTGGTTGCGGACATCACGAAGGATAACCTGCCAAAGGTCGATTTGGTGCTGTGCCGGGACGCCCTCGTGCATCTGTCAAACCAGCATACATCGGCAGCGCTTGCGAACTTCAAGAAGAGTGGCTCGAGGTACTTGCTTGCCACGACCTTTACAGAGACCGCGGAGAATGCCGATATCGTAACCGGGTGGTGGCGTCCGCTGAACCTGATGCTGCCGCCGTTCGACCTCCCTGGGCCGTTGGATTACATCAAGGATGCAGACTCCGACGACTTCTACGGTGACAAGGTGCTCGCCCTATGGCCAATTACGTGATTGGCGTCGAAGATCCAGAAGCCGTGACTCGGCACGACTGGCAGCTCCAGGTCGAACGGCAGTATCCCGACCTCGACCGTCGCGAGCCCGAACACGGCCAGCAGGCGGTCGAGTTGTCCTCGCAGGGTGGCGCGCGGACAGGGTTGATAGCGAAGCGCGGCCTCGGTGAGCAGGAAGCGAGTTGCTTGTCCGGGTCGTACAGCACCGCCTGCCGCCGCCTGCGGGCGCGGACACCCCGCTCGACGTCGTCGGGCAGGCCGCGAAAAGGATAAAGCCGGCGGAGCAGGTGACGGGCGTAGTCGGCGGTCTGGAGCAGGTCGGGCACGACGTCCGCTTCGAACGCCCGTATCGTGGCGGCGGCGCCTTCCAACCCGATCGAGGCGCGCTGGCGCCGGGTGTGGCCAGCCCGGAGCTGCCGGCTCCAGGCGACGTACTCGAACCGCACGTTGCGCAGTTCGGCGAGCAGGCTGGGGGCCAGCCCTCGCCGCCGCATCCTCTTCGACCAGCCGGGCGTGCTCTGCCGCAGTCAGGGGCCGAGTGCGCCGCAGCGCCGATCTTCGGCGTGACGTGCCCCGATTCCGCCGATCTCGAGTTTACGCAGGCCCTCCGCGGCGTGTCGACCGGCGTAACCTCAAGATTGGCGAGGCAGGCCCGGCCCGGCAACGCTCGATCCGTCAGCGGCCGTCACGCTCACTATCCGCGCGTGAGACGGTCGCCGGATTAGCCAGCAGGATCGTCGCCTTCGGCAAACTGCTCACCTCTGTCTCAGCCGAGACGACGCCGGAACTCGCCGAGCTCGCTCATCAGCGGATGAGGACGTCCTCTTCTCGGTCAAGGACCAACCAGGACACCGTCGGTCGAAGGAAGACCGTTTGCACAGAAAGCAGCTTTCAAGGTCACATGACGTGCGCCCGCACGAATTTCCGCGCATATTCTTGACCGTCTCCGCTGCCGCGCCGGCCTCTCATGCACTCATGCAATAGTCCCGTTGGCCTCGCCGTAGTCCCGTATCCGTTTCCGCACCGACTCGTGCATCGACAGGCCCTCGACTTCCTCGGGCGTGAACCACCCGACCTCCCGCGCCTCCTCCCCGGCTGCCAGCTCACCGGCGACGACGCGGCACGCGATACACACGTTGAACTCCTGTCGCACCTCGCCATCGTCGTAGGCGAAGACGTGCTCCGGGTCGGAGTACACGCCCACCAGCCGTACCGGCTCGACCACGAGGCCGATCTCTTCCCGGACTTCCCGTACCGCCGTCTGCCCGATGCTCTCGCCAATCTCCATCGTGCCACTCGGCAGCGCCCACAGGTCGTTGTCTGTCCGGCGGTGTAGCGCGATACGGCCGTGCTCGTCCACCACTATGGCCGAGGCACCGGGCACGAGTGAGTTGGCAGGTGGGGCGTTGGGGTCGCGGTAGTAGTCGCGACGACTCACGGCTGCGCTCCCAGAGACCGGCTGCACTGCCAGATGTAGTCGACCTGCCCGGCGTAGCGTTCGAACAAGCCGTACGGCCCGAGCCGCCGCAGGTGCAGCGCCGGGTGCTGGTAGCCGTGAGCGCCCACCAGGTACGGCGTTACGATCAGGTCGTCATCGAACCGGTACATGGCTGCGTACAGGTGTACCTCGTGCAGCCGGGTTTCGAAGCCCGGCGCGCCCGCTGCCTCGGCGAAATGCTTCAAGGTGGTACGGATGCGGTCCGGCAACGTCCCGCCCAGGTCCTCCAGCACGTCCCGCTCCCGCGTGTGCGCTGCGTCCGGGTCGGCCACGGCCAGCCGGGTCACGCAGCCAGCCTGGCCCTTCTCGCGAACCAACTGCACCAGGTTCGGGTGCTGCTCGGGGAAGAACAACAGCGCATAGCCCACCAGGTCGATCTTCGTCCGCGCACCGGCGAGCAGTGTCCGCCACAGCTGCACCGGCACGTCAGCCCGGTGCGCGTACGCCCCCATGATCTCGGCTGCGCTCCCGGCTGCGCGCTTCGCCGCCTCGGGCCACAAGTACTCCTCCTCGACGCCGAGCCGCCGGGCCAGCTCGAGGCGGTGGTTCGGATACGGCACCCGCCCGCCCAGCCACCGCTGCACCGTCTTCGGGTCCACAGAACACAGCTCGGCCAGGTCTTTCACACTGGCGTCGCTGCGCGTCAGCGCCGCCCTCAACCGCTCGTTCGGCATGATCGGCCCGTCAGCTCGGGGGCGGGACTTCTTGACGCTACCAGGGACGTCCATAAACGTCCGGTTCGGCGGTGACGTCGTCACCGTCCTTCCCAGCAAAGTGATCGCGTTCCGCTACGTCTCGACCGGCCAGGACGGACGGCACTGCGAGCCGACCCGTCTCGTGCTCTGCACCGACCTGTCCGGCCTGCACTACGACGTCCCGTCGTCAACAAAGGAGAACCGTTATGACCACGCCCAGCGCCGGCCGCTGGCACGCCGAGGTGCCCTGCACCGACGCCATCGGCCGGCCCGCGCACATGCGCGTCACCGTCCGCCACGACCGGCAGAGCGTCGCCATCCAGACACCCGCAGCCGAAACCGCCCAACTCACCAGCCTCGGCCTGCGCCGCCTCGCCGAAGCCCTCGACGCAGCCGCCGGATGCCTGGCGCTGGCCGACGACAGACCGGGCAACGGCAGGCCGTGAGGACCCGGAGCCGGACCGGACCTGGTCGCTCGAGGGCGGGCCTCGTCACCCTGGGTCGCCAGGAAATCCTGGGGAGGTGACCCGAGGGAGCATCCTGCGACTGGCCGCCCTCGCCCTCCTCCGAGGCTCCAGCTTCCTGTAGATCAAGATCGCCTTACGCGGCCTGTCCCGGTCCAGCTCACCCCTCGCCCGCCTCGCGCTGGCCCCCCGACCGGCTGACCTGGGCACGCTACGGCGCACAGGTGGAGCGGGGCTCGACGGTCGACCAACCGGGCGTGGGCAGGTCAGGTAGAAGTGTGGACCCGCCACGCCCCAGACGAGCGACCCGGTAGAACCGCCCCGAAGGACACAGAGGACTCAGCAGATTGTCCTGCTGCATCCAGTTTCGCCCTATGTGCCACGGAGGTCCCTATGGCTAGCAGTAGGTCGGCCGCCTCGCGCCGGATGTGGTAGCGGCTGACCAGGTCCTCGAGCGGGATGTCATCGGTGACACTCAAGAACTCAAGGCCGACGACTATGTCAAATTCGTCCATATCGACCAGGATCCAGTCGTTGAACTCCTCGGTACGAGCCACGGCCCGATCGCTGAGGCGCAGATACGCCGTGCCGGCCACCTGATCGACCTCGACCGTCAGCAGGGCTTCGGCCATGACTCACACCTCCCATGCCACGGACTTCACGACCTTGTCGTCAGCCGGGTCGTAGTCTGGCGGCGCTACCCACACCTTCAACATGTCCCCGCTGAGGCCAGGACCGCGGTACCGGCAGCCTCGGCTCCCGTTGACCCGTTCAACGTACTTCGTAAGGCACAGTTCCACGTCCCCCTCTCGGACGGAACGTTCGTGCATGCGTTGTCGAGCGTGGTACGTGTATGTAATCTGCATCACGCACCGGGCAGTTCGGTCATCTCGACAACGAAGCTCAGTCGCCGCTCGGGAAGGTCCGCCAGACGTACCAGGATCTCGTACACGCCTGTGACGGACAGAGGAAGCATCGTACTGACAACCAGGGTCACACCCACCTTGCCCTCGTGAGGCCGCGCGCCCTCCGGCCGCTCCCCCGACCCCAGGAGGTTGATCACATATCGGCTATCCGGCGCCCTTGCCGTAACCTGGAGAGGAACGCTCCGTTCGGTCTCGTCGAGCAGCACTCGCACAGCGACCGACGCCGGTTGTTGCGCCGGGAGCGACGGGACCTGCACGCGGTCAAAGCCTCCCCCCACGACTGTGAGGAGACCGCTGGCATCGACCCGTGCGTACTCCGCAAGGATCAGCAAGTCGAACTCGGCCACGAGACGTCTCCCTTGGGTACTCGATCAAGCAGACAAGACTAGGCGACTGTCCGACCTCGAGGTGAGGCCGCCCTACGGAAGCGATCATTGTCCTCGCCGTCGCCCGCTGAGCGGAGGTGACGCGCCGCGACTCGCCCCGAGTATCGTTGTCCACGGCTCTCGCCTTTACCTGCAGCAGGCCGGATCAAGATGCCGTCAGCACGTAGCGGGCGTACTCGGCGGTCTGCAGCAGTCCGGGGATGAACAGCGGTTGGAACGTCCGGTCGAGCCGGGCCGCCGCCTCCAGCGCAATGAGTGTGCGCTGCCTGGGCGCATGCCCGGCCCGGAGCTGCCGGCGCCAGGCCGCGTGCTCCACACGCAGACTGCGCAGGTCGGCGATGAGGTCTTCGACGAGACCAGGTGGCGCCTGCACAGCCGCCGCCCAGGCCCGCACGTCGCCGGTGGTGGTGCTCTGCCTGCCCGTCTCGATACGCGACACCTTCGACTGGGCCCAGCCCAGGACCTCGGCCAGGTCGGTGCCGGTCAGGCCGGCCTCCAGCCGGAGCCGCCGCAGCCGGGCGCCGAGCTCCTGCCGCCCCCGAAACTGCCGCCGGCTCAACCCCGGCCGCTCTGCGGGCGCTCGCGCGCCGGGTCACTCGCCAGGTAGTCGCGGTACGGCGTGGCGCTCGCCTGGAGGTCTCGAGGCGCGTGGGCTCCGTTCGGAACACCTAGCGGCGCCCGGGTCCGGCTAGTTCCTGGGTCAGTCCGACAATGAACTGCCGGGCCGTTTCGTCGCGCAGTGCGATGTCCCACAGGACGTTGAAGTAACGGCTGTAGAGATCGACATCGTCAGTGTCGCGCAGGCTCAGCTCCGCGCTCAGCGTCTCCACGAGGACCAGGCGGTCGTCGAAGATCCAGAAGCCGTGACTCGGCACGACTGGCAACTCCAGGTCGAACGGCAGTATCCCGACCGTCGCGAGCCCGAACACGGCCAGCAGGCGGTCGAGCTGTCCTCGCAGGGCGGCGCGCGGACATGGTTGACAGCGAAGCGCGGCCTCGGTGAGCAGGAAGCGCAGTTGCTTGTCCGGGTCGTAGAGCACCTCCTGCCGCACCATGCGGGCGCGGACACCCCGTTCGACGTCATCGGGCAGGCCGCGAAAGGCAACAAGCCGACGAAGCAGGTGACGGGCATAGTCGGCGGTCTGGAGCAGGCCGGGCACGACGTCCGCCTCGAACGCCCGGATCGTGGCGGCGGCGCCCTCCAACCCGATCGAGGCGCGCTGGCGGCGGGTGGGGCCAGCCCGGAGCTGCCGGCTCCAGGCGACGTACTCGAACCGCACATTGCGCAGTTCGGCGAGCAGGTCCGTCACGACCTCGGGCGGTGCGCCGACGGCGCTGGTTGCCACAGGTATACCTGGGACTCGACTGATCGAGGTACCGGCTGGGTCGCCGGTCCTGGACCAACTCGTGACTGCTGCTACCGAGGGAACGGTCACCTACCTGACCCAGGAGGGCCGCTGCGTCGCAGCGTTCGTTCCCGTCGATCTGCCAGAGCCTCGTCGTGCCCAGATGCTCGCCTTGTGAGGGGTCAGGGTTCGCGCCAGAGCAGGACGATCGCGCGGTCGTCGTCGGTGCGGGTCGGCACGCTCTCGACCAGGTAGGCGGCGCCGCCGCGGAAGTGGCCGCGGGGCACCAGGCGTTCGGCGGCGCCGAGCAGGCGGTCCAGGCCGACCTCGACGTCGCGGCCGCGTGCCTCGACGACGCCGTCGGTGTAGAGCAGGAGGGCGTCGCCGCGGCGGACGGTGCCGATGTCGGGGGCGTAGCGGACCTGCTGCAGCACGCCGAGCACGGGGCCGCGGGTGTGCGACATCTCCCACCGGCCGCTGCCGGAGTCGAAATGGGCCATCGGCGGGTGGCCCGCGCTCTCCACCCGGTACGTCCCGGTGGCCAGGTTCACCCGGAGGTAGATCGCGGTCGCGAAGCCCTCGGTCCAGTGCTGCTCGAGCAGGTACCGGTTGGCCTCGGCGAGGAAGCGGTCCGCCGGCACCGAGCCGAGCAGACCGCCCAGCGCGCCGGACAGCAGCAGTGCGCGGGTGCCCGCGCTCACCCCCTTGCCCGACACGTCGACCACCACGAGATCCAGCAGTTGGTCCCCACCGTGGTCCCGGAACACCCGGGAGGCCACGAAGTCCCCCGCCAGGCCGACGTCGCGGGCCGACCGGAGCTCCCTCTCGACCTGCCAGCCGGCCGGCAGCGGCGGGATCCGGCCCTGCACCTGCAGCCGTTCGCGCAGCTCGGCCAGGATGGTGTCCGGCCGGCCCT
>Ga0066388_100003542_pt1 | contig 10163 bp, 10 predicted proteins | sample PanSoiMetaGPlot6_FD_64539 | JGI IMG/M metagenome (GOLD analysis project Ga0066388, IMG submission 64539) | Tropical forest soil microbial communities from Panama analyzed to predict greenhouse gas emissions - Panama Soil - Plot 6 (Hybrid Assembly) | ecosystem: Environmental > Terrestrial >... | reverse complement strand
GGGACGAGCGCGAACCCGTGACCCGAGAAGCCGGCCGCGATCAGCAGACCGTCGAGACCCGGCATGGGACCCAGTAGCGGAAGGTCGTCCGGCGTGAATGCTTCGATGCCGGCCCAGCTCCTGGCGACCGAGCGCGCGGCGAGCGGCGGATAGACGGCGCGAGCGACCTCGAGGCTTCCGCGCACGCTGTCGTCCAGCACCTCCCAGCGGTTCAGCGCCTCGTCCGGAACACGCGCGGGCCAGCCTCCGCCGATAAGGTAGGCCCCGTCGACGAGCTGCTTGAGGCTGAGCGGGCGGCCGAAGCAGCCGACGACCGGCGTCAGGCGCGCGGGCGCGGCATCGGTCAGGAGCATCTGGAGGCCGCGACCGCGAAGCGAAAGCCTCACGCCGACATTCGCCAGCAAGATCGCACTCCATGCGCCGGCAGCCACCAGCGCGGTGTCACACGGCAGGCGCGTGCCGTCGCTCCGGACGACGGCCACGACGCGCGCGCCCTCGACGACCAGCGCCTCGGCGCCGACGCCTTCCTCGATGCACGCGCCGAGTCGTCGCGCCGCCGTCGCCCATGCATGGACCGTGGCGACGGCATCGGCCTGACCATCGATCGGACAGTGGACGCCACCACGACATTCGGACGAGAGGCCGGGCGCCAGGCGGTGCGCATCGGCCGCGTCGACCAGCTCCACGGGGACGCCGTCGGCGCGCTGCTCCGCCGCCGTTGCGCGCGCCTCGGCCCAGCCCGTCTCGTCGAGCGCCACGCGCAGACCGCCGCTCCGGCGGTAGCCCGTCTTCGCCTCGAGCTCGCGGTCGAGGTCGGGCCAGCGACCGAGACTCTCGAGCGCCATGGCGCGCTCGGCCGGGTCGCGGCCCATGACCCGAACGCCGGCCGCGCTGGCGCCCGACGCGGCATCCCCGACGTGTGCTCGCTCGAGCACGGTCACACGCGCTCGTCGGTCCGCGCGGCGAATGTGGAATGCGGCGCTGAGCCCGATCAGACCTCCGCCGACGACGACGATCGCGCTCGATCCCGACTCCATTCGTGCGCTCAGAGCTCGCGGAGCTTCAGATCGGATCGGTCGCGGCGGCTAGCCTTTGACGGAACCCGCCGACAACCCCTGGACGACGAATCGCTGCCCCAGGAAGTACAGGATCGTGATCGGCACCGTGGCCAGCACCGCGCCAGCCATGAGCTGACCCCAGATGTACTGGTCGCCCACCACCATCATCGAGAGCTTGATCGGCACCGTCATGGTGGTCTGGTCCGAGGTAAAGACCAGCGCCAGCAGGAACTCGTTCCAGGCCAGGGTGAACGAGAAGATGGCGGAGGCGACGATGCCCGGCGCCGAGAGCGGCAAGAGGATCCGGAACAGCGCGCCGATCTTGGTGCAGCCGTCGACCATCGCGTGCTCCTCGAGCTCGGCCGGGATGCTCCGGAAGTAACCCATCAGCATCCAGGTGCAGAAGGGCACGGTGATCGAGAGATAGGTGAGCATGAGCGACTTCAGCGTGTTGCCCAGGCCCAGCGCGACCACGATCGCGTAGAGCGCCACGAACAGCATCGCCGTCGGCAGCACGTACTTGAACAGGATGAAGCGCCCGATCCACTCCCGGCCCCGGTACTTGTAGCGCACGATGCTGAAGGCGGCGAACGCGCTCACCACCACCGTGACCGCGGTCGTCACCGACGCCACCGCGAAGCTGTTCCAGATGTTGGTCAAAAGGCCGTCGCGCCGGATGACCCGGACGAAGTGCTCGAGCGTGGGCCGGTGCGGCAGGTAGGTGAAGTCCTCGTAGAGCTCCTTGTTCGATTTGAGCGCGGTCGTCAGCATCCAGAAGAGCGGCACCGCCACCATGAAGACGAAGAGCGCCAGCAGCGCGTAGGTCGTGGCCCGGATCGAGAGCGATTCGCGCATGATGGGCCTCCTCAGGCGCTGGCCTTCTTCTGCAGCAGGATCGTCACCGCGAGCACCAGCGCGATCAGCAGCGGCAGGAAGAGCGTGGAGACCGCGGCGGCCTCGCCCAGCCTCAGATTCGTCATCCCCATCACGTACACCAGCATCGTGTAGACCATCGTGGCGTCCGAGGGGCCGCCGCCCGTCAGCAGATAGACCGGCTCGAACGCGTTCGCGGTCCAGATGGTCGTCAGCAGCACGACGACGCCGATGATGTGGTAGAGCCCCGGCAGCGTCACGTGCCGGAACTGTTGCACCCGCGAGGCGCCGTCGACCTGGGCCGCGTCGTAGAGCTCCTGGGAGATCGTCTGCATCCCGGCCAGGAACGAGATCGCGTAGAAGGGAAAGTTTCGCCAGACGTGCGCGACGACGACCGAGGCCATGGCCGTGCTGCGATCCGACAGGAAGGGAATCGGGCTCGCGATGAGCCCGAGGTCGATGAGCGCGTAGTTGATCAGGCCGCTCAGCGGGTCGTAGAGCCATCGCCAGACGAGGTACACGACGAACGCCGGCATCGCCCAGGGCAGGAGCAGGAACGCGCGGAAGAAGTTGCGGCCGCGGATCCGCTGGTTGAGCACGAGAGCCACCGCCATGCCGAGCACGAGCTTGATGGCGACCGCGGACACCGTGAACACGATGGTGTTCACGACCGCGGTGCTGAACTGCGGCCAGCTCAGGACATAGATGAAGTTCTTGAGGCCGACGAACTGGCCCGGCGAGCCCACGGTCTTGTCCGAGAAGGCCAGCCAGATCGCGTAGAAGAACGGGTACAGCACGAGCCCGACGAGGAGCAGCACGGTCGGTAGCAGGAGCCCGATGCCGCCGAGCGTCTCGCGCGTGCGCGCCGACGGCCATCGGGCGGACCGCGACCCCGCGGGAAGAGCGACCGCGACGGACCGGTGCCGGATGGCCACGGCGCCGCCTCAGGCGTACTTCGTGTAGATCTTGTTCAGGACGTCGATCGCCTCCGCGAAGGCCTTGTCGCGGCTCCAGTTGTCCACGACGAGGCGTTGCAGCATCCGAGAGATCGTCGTGTTGGTGAACTGCTCGCGCCAGGCGTCGTTGAACACGTCGGGCCAGCCCTGCGGCTCGCCCTTCTGCGACATCTCGATGAGGCCCTTCATGAACGGCTTCTTCTTCCAGACGTCGAACTTGAGGTAGTCCTTCAGCACCGGGCCCCACTGGCTCACCGCCGACTCGCGGTCCATCTTGCCCGGCTCCATCGAGTCCCAGAGGAACTGCCGCGCCAGCTCGGGCACCTTCGTGTACTTCATGATCGACCTTGAGCCGAATGTGACCGGCTGGACCAGGCCCTTGGGCCCGCGCGGGTACGTGTAGTGACCGGTCTTGGCCAGGAGCTCGGGGTTGTTGGTCTCGAGCCAGAGCGAGATCGTGATCGGGTTCAGCACGAAGACGGCCTTGCCCGCCTGGTAGGTCGAGTTGTTCATCGTGTTGTCCCAGGTGACGACCCCGGGCGGAAGCACGCCCGACTTCCACACCTCGGTGAAGAAGTCGAGGAACTCCCACACCTGCGGCTTGTAGTCGCCGAGGACGACGCGCTTGCCCTTGTCGTCGGCCAGGCGCGCGCCGTAGCTCTTCATCATGTCTTCCCAGACCTGCGAGTCGGTCTGGTTGCTCACCGGGATGCCGAGGCCGAACGTCCGCGGCGGCTGCTGGGCTTTCTTGGCGTACGCCAGGAGGTCCGTCCACGTCGCGGGCGGCGGCTTGAGGCCCGCCTTCTCGAGCAGATCGTCCCGGGTGATCAGCATGAAGCCCTGGAAGCCGTACATGATGTGGTGCACGCGCCCGTCGGGCTCGAGCATGACCTTGGGCGCGTTGCCGACCCAGCCGCCGTACGTCTTCTCCAGCTTTTTGAAGAGGTCGGTGACCTCGAGCAGCTGCCCGCGGGCCCGCAGCTCGACCGCGTTGGACTCGACGATGTCCGGCGTGGCCTTCGCCTCGATGGCCGCGGTGATCTTGGGCAGGAACTCCTTGAGCGGCACCATCGTGATCTGCAGATCGACGTTGTTCTTCTGCGCCCACTCGCGCGCGAAGTTCGCCCGCGCGTCGTCGCTCTCCTTCAGGAACTGATAGCACCAGTAATTGAGCTTCGGCCGCTGGGCGACGGCGGGTGCCGCGATCGGAAGTGTCGCCGCAGCGCCGGCGAGGGTCGCGGAATTTTTCAGGAACTCTCGACGGGTCTGCCGCTGTGCAGGACGTGCCATCGGCTTTCCTCCCTCGTCACGCGAGAGCGTGACGCCGACATCGTGGGAGCTCGACAGATCGGCGCAGCCAGGAGCTACGTTGCGGGAGACTATGCCGCGGTCGATGGGCGCGGTCAAGACCCAGGACCCCGGCAGACGCGAGGCGAAAACCCCTGACCTCGAAGCCAAAAGCGGCGGTGAATGAGTGGGGATAAGTGGACAACTTCGCGGTTGACAGCCGCGCGATTCCGGCTTACCAAGCGGCCGATGCACGCCGCCGAGGAACGCGCCAACCAGATCCGCATTCTCTCCGGCGTGGCCGGTCATCTCTGCTCGGCGCTCGAGGCCCTCGCGAAGAGCGACTGCGATTGGTACACGACGGACCTGCGCGAGATGCTGTCGGCCATCGACGGGCAGATCGCGGTACTGGAGGAGATCGACGCCGGCGACGCCTGACGGCGGGCGCGCCGGCCTACCAAAACTCCCGCGTCGCGCGCCGGGCGCCCTCGGCCATGCTGGCGAGCTTCGCCCACGCGATGTCCGGATCGACCGCCGCCTGCCCCACCCAGGTCCCGAAGCCGCAGTCCGTTCCCGCGATGACGTTCTCGCGCCCGACCAGCCGCGCGTAGCGCCCGATGCGCTCGGCCACGAGATCCGGGTGCTCGATGAAGTTGGTCGTCGAGTCGAGGACGCCGGGGATGAGCACCTTGCCCGGCGGCAGCTTCACGCGCTCGAACACGCGCCACTCGTGGGCGTGCCGGGGGTTGGCGGCCTCGAACGAAAGCCCCGCGGGCCGGGCTTCGAAGACGACGTCGATGATGTCGGCCAGGGCGACGTCGTAGTGGTGTGGCCCCTCGTAGTTGCCCCAGCACACGTGCAGGCGCGAGCGCTCTGGCGGCACGTTGGCGAGGGCGCGGTTCATCGCCGCGATGTGCAGGCGCGCCATCTTGCGGAAGCCGTCGAGGCTCAGCTCGGCGAACTGGATGTGCCGCCCCATCCCGAGGTCCGGGCAGTCGAGCTGCAGGATGAAACCCGCCTTGGCCACTGCCTCGTACTCGGGCCGCATCGCGTCGGCGATCGCGAACAGATAGGCCTCGTGGCTCGGATAGTGGTCGTTGCGGAAGAAGAGCGAGATCACGCCCGGCGAGGCGGCCGAGATGAAGCCGTGCTCGGCCTTGGCGGCATCGCACGCGGCGCGAAGGTTCTCGGCGTCGACCACCGCGGCGCGTGGGTCGCGGACGCTGATCGGTCCGTCGCAGGCCGGCGTCCGGCGCCGCGCCCGTCCCGGATCGCCGAAGACGCGCTTGGCCATCTCGGGAAAGTCCACGAGGTCGCGATAGGTGAGCGGGTGGCTGGCGCCGCCGAAGCCGCTCAGGCGATCCTTGACGTAGGTCGCGTAGCTCGGCTTGCTCATCTCGCCGTCGTTGACGATCGCGACGCCCGCCTGCACTTGCTTCTGGACGGCCTCGGCCACCGCCGCGCGAATGCGGGCGCCGAGGGCCGCCGCGTCGACCGGGACGCCCTCCTCCTTGGCGTACATCATCCGGATCAGGTCCGGCGGGCGCGGAAGGCTCCCGGTGTGGGTGGTGAGGAATCCCTGGGGGCTGCGCGGCGTCGTCATGGCGACGGCGATGCTACCACGCGGAGCGGAACGCGCGCTTCACCTGGGCGATGCGCTGCTCGTCCCGCTTGTAGAACGTCCACTGCTTGATCCGCTTGGCCCGGACGAGCCCGGCGTGCGTGAGAACCCGCAAGTGCTCGCTGGCCGTCGGCTGGCTCACCCCGAGCTTGGCGGCGATGAACACGCCGCACACGCCGTCGCGCACGAGATCGCCGTCGACCTGCCGCGGAAAATGCGCGCGCGGCGACTTGAGCCAGCTGAGGATCTGCAGCCGCTTCTCGTTCGCGAGCGCCTTGACGACGTCGACCTCGACCGTCACCACATTCGTCACTTTGCCAACTGGCTAATTCCATGTCAACATCGCACGGTGGCGACGGAACGCGGGCGAGGGGCGGCGGGAGGGGTCGCGTGACCACGCGGCACGCGTGCGCTGCCCCTGGGCGGCTGGGCTCCATCTGGGCGCGCCGCGTCCGCCGCCACGTGGAGGGAACGGGTCCCGTCGACGCCTCCCGCCGCCCCTCGCCGCGTTCCGCCGAGCCGGCGCGAGCATAGCTATTGACAGGAGGAGGCAGCTGGTGAGTAGCGTTGGGCGGCGGGAGATCGCGGAAGTGCGGGAGGTCATCCGGCCGTACGTGCGCGTGACGCCGGTCGTGGAGGTGCGCGGCGCCGACTTCGGGCTCACCGACTTCCCGATCGTGCTGAAGCTCGAGCTCCTGCAGCATTCCGGCTCGTTCAAGACGCGCGGCGCGTTCACGAATCTGTTGACGCGCAAGATTCCGGCCGCGGGCGTCGTCGCCGCGTCGGGCGGCAACCACGGCGCGGCGGTGGCCTTCGCCGCCATGCGGCTCGGCGTGCCGGCGAAGATCTTCCTGCCGACGGTGTCCTCGGCCGCGAAGGTGGCGCGCATCCGCGCGTACGGCGCCGAGCTCGCCATCGTCGGCGACCGCTACGCCGACGCGCTCGCGGCCAGCGAGGCGTGGACGGAGCGCTCGGCCGCGCTGCCGGTGCACGCCTACGACCAGACCGAGACCTTGCTCGGCCAGGGCACCCTCGGCATGGAATTCGCCGAGCAGGCGGCGCTCGACACGGTCCTGGTCTCGGTGGGCGGCGGCGGGCTGCTCGGCGGCGTGGCGGCGTGGTTCGCCGGCGCGGTGAAGGTGGTGGGCGTCGAGCCCGAATCTGCGCCGACCCTGACCGAGGCGCTGAAGGCCGGGCGGCCGGTCGACGCGCCGGCGGGCGGCATCGCGGCCGACTCGCTGGCGCCACGCCGGGTCGGCGAGCTGATGTTCCCCATCGCGCGCGCCCACGTGACCCGTGTGGCGCTGGTGACCGACGACGCGATCCGCCGGGCGCAGGAAGCGCTGTGGAGCGCGGTGCGAATCGTCGCCGAGCCCGGCGGCGCCGCCGCGTTCGCGGCCCTTCTGAGCGGGGCCTACACGCCGGCCGCGGGCGAGCGAGTCGGCGTGGTCATCTGCGGCGGCAACTCCACCGCGGTCGATTTCGGCGGCGCCTAGCCGCGCCTAGATGATCGCGAAGTGCGCCTCGGTCGTCCGTCCGGTCCGGCCGTTGATCGGCAGGATGTCCTGGGGACAGGCGGAGAGCGCCACGACCAGATCCATCTCGGCGCGAAAGACCACGTAGCCGCCCGGCGGCGAGACGGGCTCGCCCCATTCGAGCTGGCCGTCCGACGTCCACGGGATGTTCATGAAGAGGTTCAGCGACGGCGGCGTGGCACGCAGCACCACGCCGAGGTTCGCGAGCGCCGAGTGCAGGTTGTCCCGGCAGTTGTCGTGATAGCCCTCGACGCCGAGCAGACCGTAGCGCCACCGGTCGCACGGCGCCATCAGGGTGTCGTGCACGCAGTTCGAGGTGTCCTCCACCAAGGTCAGGATCGGCTTGCGCTGGTTGGTGACGAACGTGTCACCCACCGCGGCGGCGAGCTTCATGAACGAGGCGCGGCTGGCCTCCATCGACATCCACTCCGTCAGGTCGCGGGCGTTGAAGGCCCAGGCATCCACGACCTGCGTGCCGTGGGTGTTGACGACCTTGATGTGCTGGCCGGCGCTCGCCTGCGCAGCCTTGCCCCCGCGGGCCGGAATCGTGACGAGCTCACCGCTCACTTGGGCGCCCCCTTTTCGGATTTCTCGCGGTAGTAAGAGTTGATGCCGGTGTCCGGCGGCGAGCCGCTCGTCATCGTGAGCATCGTGGCGAGCTCGCTCCGGTGGTGGGCCGCGTGGGTCGGCACGTGCAGCAGCAGCATGCCGAGCGGCCGGCTGAACGTGCGGCCCTCGGGTGTCTTGCCGTCGAGCGCGCGCCAGATGTCCGCTTCGCTCAGATTCGTCAGAAACGTCCGCTGCTCGTGCTCGAGCTCGTCCCACTTGCGACGAAGCTCCGCGAGATCCCGGATGCTGAGCCCGTAGGTCGGATCGCCCCGGACGACCGCGGGCAGACGCCCGCGCCATGTCTCGAGCCAGAACCAGTCCGCGCCGTACATGTGCACGAGCATCGCGCGCAGGCTCGGCTCGCTGAACTGCTTGCCGATCTCCCGGCCGGCGGACTCGTCGCCGAGCGCCGCCACGACGTCGAAGATCCGGCGATTGGCCCAGTGATGATAGGCCCAGTACTCGCGAATCAGCGCGACGCTCACGACCCGCTCCCGAGACCGTGCGCGCCGCGGTAGTCCGACGGCGCCGGCGGCGTCCAGCCGACCAGGAGCTCGGACGCCGGCTGCCAGATCTCGACGCCGAGCGGCCGACACGTGCTGAGCGCGTCACCCGCGCCAGGGCCCCACACCGCCACTGACAGATCGCCGTGCGGGCACACCGAGATCGCGGCCAGCAGGTCGATCTCCGCGAAGAACTCGACGTAGTCTCCGGTTCGCGCCGGGCTCGGCTTGACGAAGTAGCGGCCCTCCGGCGTGAGCCCGGTCACCTGAAACACGTTGAGCACGTCGTGCACGTCGAGCTCCGTCAGGTGAAACGGCGCCACGGCGCGCACCAGATTGCTGTGGCAGCAGAGGTCGAACTCCTCGCCGTTGAGCAGCTTGTGCACGTACGGGTCGCACCGCGTACCGAGCAGATCGTGGCAGCCGCCGCCGTCCTCGTCGCGCCCGTAGCCGACGCTGTCGGCCGTCATCGTGAGCATCGGTCTGAGATACGGCAGGCACGACCAGAGCCGATCGAAGGGGGTGAGGTGCGCCTGATGGAGCTGGCGCGTGCGCGAGGCCCAGAAGCGCTCGCGCGGGTTCGACAGGCTCCAGACGTTGAGGTCTGCCACCTGGGGCCCCTCGACCGCCACGATGCGAAAGAGCTGGCCGGCACGCACCGGCCAGGCGCGGCCCGTCCGCCGGGGCACGACGAATCGATCGACCAGGGTGCGGCGTCCGGTCTCGCGCGCCAGGCGCCCGTAGAGTTCGCGGTCGACCTCGAGGGGCGAGCCCGGCTTCGCGTCGTAGATCACTCGGGGCCGCATATGTGTCGCTCGAGCCTCCGCCGTGCCCTCGGGTCCGTCTCCGGTAGCGCGTCGCCCATCCGACGCGGCGCCTCGATCCGAGGTTGCATTCGATGCGAGCAGGCGCGCCGACGTTGACAATGCCCGATCAGGCATAGTCTGATACCGGCCAGCCGGATCAGAATGCTGCATGATAGCGCCGATCAGGGAGGTCCAGCCATGAGAGTCTTGCGCGTGACCATCGCCGTCGCACTGTGTCTCGGTCTAGTCGGCTTCGTCGCCGGCACCGATGCCCAGCAGTGCCCGAAGGGCAAGCTGCGCCTCTACACATCGTGGCCGATGCAGGGCGCGATGCTCCCGGAAGGCACGGGCATGAAGAACGGCGTCGACCTCGCGGTCTCCGAGGTCGGCGGCGTCGTCGCCGGATACTGCCTCGAGGTCGTGAGCCTCGACGACGCCTCGCCGCAGACCGGCAAGTGGGACGGCGCGGTCGAGGCCGAGAACGCCAACAAGGCCGTCGGCGATCCGCTCGCGATCGTCTACATCGGCACCTACAACTCCGGCGCCGCCAAGGTCTCGATCCCGATCACCAACCGCGCGCATATGGCGCAGGTGACGCCGGCCAACACGTATCCCGGGCTCACGAAGAAGCGTGGCGCGGCGCCGGGCGAGCCGGAGATCTACCGGCCGGGCGGGTTCGTGAACTACTTCCGGCCGATCCCGGCCGACGACATCCAGGGTGCGGTTGCGGCCAAGTGGGCCAAGAACCTGGGCGTCAAGAAGGTGTTCATCCTCAACGACCAGGAGCTCTACGGCAAGGGCATCGCCGACGTCTTCGAGGCCACCGCAAAGAAGATCGGGCTGCCGGTCGTCGCCAACGAGGGCATCGACTGGAAGCAGCCCGACCAGAAGCCGGTGCTGACCAAGATCCGGGCC
>Ga0066388_100003541_pt1 | contig 10164 bp, 9 predicted proteins | sample PanSoiMetaGPlot6_FD_64539 | JGI IMG/M metagenome (GOLD analysis project Ga0066388, IMG submission 64539) | Tropical forest soil microbial communities from Panama analyzed to predict greenhouse gas emissions - Panama Soil - Plot 6 (Hybrid Assembly) | ecosystem: Environmental > Terrestrial > Soil... | reverse complement strand
ATCCCTTTCTTGGGTTGGTGACGCCAGCGTACTTCAAACGAATGAGGACTCTGCATCGTCCTTGGCAGTCCGACGGATACCGCCGGCATTTGTCGAGCTGCGCCGCGTGAGCTTGTGTTATGGCGAAGACGCAGTCTTGATCTTGGCACGAAAAAGAGTCGAAACGAGTTTGTTCCCGACATACTTGCTTGAGATGAACGACGTCGCCCTGAAGTCGATCTCAAGCACCCAATTTGCTCGGTTCGCCGCGCATTGTCTCGAGCACGCGCACGAGTTTTTCGGCAAATACCGCGGCGGGGATCGGCAGATTGCGGGCGCGCAATTGGCCGAGAACCAAATTTGCGTGTGGGACGTCGCGGTCGTCGATATCGCGTGCCACTAGGCCGAGCCTGTTGTTCTCGGGCATCGTCCCAATTCGGATCTGAAAGGAAATCAGGTTGGCGTGGGTCACGAGCCCACGCAGAAACTCGAACGAATTCGACTCCGCGGCGAGCTTGAAGGTCAGACCACTGCGCGCCGACACCTGGTCGAGCAACTGCCGGCCGCCGAGACTGCGGTCGGGTAAAGCAACGGGATAATTGGCGCAGTCGCGCAGCCTGATCGTGGGCCGCGCCGCGAGCGGATGATCGACGGACATCACCGCGACGATGCGCTGCTCGAGCGTCATCAGCGGCTGGAAGTTAGGGAGAAACGGCGGCCGAAAGACCAGGACGAGATCGACCTCGTAGTCCGCGAGTGCGGTCATGGCACGCTCGTGGTCGAGCACCTTGACTTCGAAGCTCACCAGCGGATGGCGCGTGCGGAACTCGGCAATCTCTCGCGGTAGGAAATCGAGAGCCAGCGCTTGGCTGCAGGCAATGCGCACGGTGCCGCGGCGCATCCCCTTAAGCTCCTCGATCTGTGATCTCATGCGTTCGACGCCGCTGTCCTGCTCGCGCAGGTAGTGCACGAACACCTCGCCCGCCGCGGTGAGCCGCACGCCGCGCGGTCGACGCTCGAACAGAGGCGCGCCAAGCTCTTCTTCCAGATCCATGATTCGCCGGTTCACGGCCGACGCCGTGACATTGAGGTGATCGGCGGCCTTGCGGATCGATCCGGTGCGCGCGACCTCGTCCACATACCGCATGATCCGCAAGTGCTTCATCACGAGACGTCACTTGGTGAGTGATGCTTTTACGGCACCAGTCTAGCAAGAAATCAGCGGCAGATGCGAGCACTGGTCTGCGCTAGGATTGACGACAGGCATGGGGCTTGCAGGTCGGGCGAGCGCCATGCGCGCCAGCGCTCCGGGCGGCCCGCGGTCGTTCCATGAATCAGATCCGCGCTGATCAAAGATTGAGCTTTGTCCGCCCAAGAAAGAAGCAGCGGATTGTTTCGCTTGCAGCGACTCCGCAAGCCGTGGACATCGATCTCGCGACGACGGCGTTGCTCGTCATCGACATGCAAAATGATTTTTGCCATCCGAACGGATGGTTTGCCGCCAAGGGCATCGATGCAAGTCCCGTCGTCGTCGTCGTGCCGATGATCGAGCGGATGACATCAGCGATCCGGGCCGCAGGGGTCCCTGTGCTTTGGCTCAATTGGGGCGTAAGACCGGACCGCGCTAATCTGCCACATCTGACGCTTGCCAAAGGGCGCGCTGGGGGCACACCGACTTACGGTGATCACTCGCCCTCCGGCCCCGGCCAACTCGGTGTTGCGTCAGCAGGGAATCACCACACTCCTCTTCGCCGGCATCAACATCGATCGCTGCGTTTTTTCCACGCTGCAGGATGCAAACTTCCTCGGCTACGACTGCGTCCTGGTGGAGGATGCTTGCGCGACCGTCTCTCCCGATTTCGTGCGCGACGCGGTGATCTTCCTCGTGCGCCAGCTTCATGGCGTCGTGGCAAAAAGCGACGCCCTTTTTTCGGCGATCGGAAAGTCGGATCCGGCGCCACTTCCCCGCGACCATTAGGGCCATGACAGGAGTGCGCCAATGACTTTCAGTCCAAGATGCATGTTTCGCGCGCTGGTCGGCGCGCTCGTGGTTGCCGTTCCACTCGGCCTCGCGAGCTCGGCAAGCGCACAGACTAAACTCAAGCTCGTGCTGAACTGGAAGTATCAAGGTCCGCAGGGGATGTTTTTTCTGGCGGATGACCGTGGCTACTACAAGGCCGAGGGACTTGAGGTCACGCTCGACCAGGGCAACGGCTCGGCCGCCGCTGTGCCGCTAGTAGCAAACGGCACCTACGACGTCGGATTCGGCGACATTAATGCGCTGATCGAGCTCGCGGCTAAGAAGCCGGACGATGCGCCGATCGCGGTCTATGTCATGTTCAACCAACCGCCATTCACCGTTGCGGTGAAGGCGGACAGCGCGATCAAGTCGCCGAAGAATTTCGAGGGCAAGACGCTCGGTGGTGCCGCGAATGACGCCGCTCTCAAGCTGTTTCCCGCCTTCTGTAGGCTCGCCAAGATCGACTGCAGCAAAGTCAATCTCACTAATATGCAGCCGAACCTGCGCGAGCAGATGCTCATGCAGGGACAGGTCGATGGCGTGTTCGGGTACGTCAACACTATTCGCTTCTCGGCCAAGCTAATGGGCGTCGAGGACAAGCAGCTACGCTACATCAATTACGGCGACTACGGCATGGAGCTCTATTCCAACGCCATCATCGTCTCGAAGAGGCTCACGAAGGAGAAGCCGGAGGCTGTAAGAGGCCTGGTGCGGGCTATCAACCGGGGAGTCCTTGACTCGCTCAAGGATCTCGACGCGTCGGTCGCTGCGGTCGCCAAGCGCGAGCCCCTGATCAAGGTTGGCGTCGAGCGCGAGCGGTTCGAGGCTACCCTCAAAGACGAAATGAATCATCCCGAGATCGCCAGGATCGGGCTTGGCAACGTGGATACCGCGCGCCTCAAGAAGTCGATCGATATCCTGGTCGATGCCAATGCCCTGCCGCGCACGCCCTCGGTCGACGAAATCTTCACGCCGGCCTTCCTCCCGCCGGTCGCCGACATGCCGAAGAAGCTGTTCTAAGCGCACACCAACGGAGGCCGGCGCGCTCGGCTGTGGCCGAGAAGCGGGTCGAGCAAACGATCCGGGGAACAGTGCAAGGGATGACGCGAGGATGGACCTGATGCTCAAAGGGCGGGTTGCGGTGATCACCGGCCCTGCCAAGGGGATGGGCGCTGCCATCACGATGGCATTTGCCGCGGAGGGCGCACGCCTAGCTTTGATCGGCCGCGACACCGCTGCGATCCAAGCGGTGGCAGCGCAAGCAAGGACGGCGGGACGCGAAGTGACCATCGTGCCCTGCGACGTCACCGACTCTGCGCAATGCGAGCACGCCGCGGAGGCGACCAAGCGAGCCTATGGCCGCATCGACATTCTGGTCAATGTCGCCGGCGGCTCGGGGCCGATCGGCAAGACAGGGGTGGAAACGACTCCCGCGGAATTCGAAGACATCATCACCCTCAACATGAACGGTTGCTTCCACACCATGCGCGGCGTGCTGCCGACCATGATGTCGCAGCGCTACGGCAAGATCGTCAATGTCGGTGGCACCTTCGGCATGCGCGGGCGGGCGGGGCGCATGGCCTATTCCGCCTCCAAATGGGGATTACGCGGCATCACCAAGAGTTTCGCGCTCGAGCTCGGCGCCTATAACATCAACGTCAATTACGTGGCGCCCGGTATGGTCAACGGCCCCCGATTCCGGGACCAGGTTTGCGCCAATATGGCAGCGCGTCTCGGCATCAGCGTTGACGAGGCGGCTAAACGTCATGTCGCCGAATACGCGCTCCAACGCGTCACCAACGATATAGACGTCGCCAATGCTTGCTTATTCCTTGCCAGCGATGTGTCGCGGCAGATCACCGGCATCGACCTGCCGGTCGATGGCGGCTGGGCGATGTTGTGAGGTGGCAATGCTTGCCCCGGCTCCCAACTCCCGCACGCGTGTCGATGCCTTCGTCGAGTTGCAGCAGGTGACGCATACCTATGGTCGCGGCGACAAAGAGGTCAGAGCGCTCGAGGCGACGGATCTGCGCATCGAAAAGGGAGACTTCATCGCACTGGTCGGCCCCTCGGGCTGCGGCAAGTCGACCATCCTTAAGCTGGTGACGGGCCTCATCAACGCCACAAGCGGCTTTGTCTTCGTCGCCGGACGCGAAGTCACAGCCGAGCCCGTTCGGGTCGGGATGGCATTCCAGAACCCGACCCTTCTGCCGTGGCTCACGCTACGCGACAACGTGATGCTGCCCTTGAAGATTGTCGCGCCGTTCCGGCAGGAGTACCGGGCCAAGCGCAGGAGCGAGTTCCGCGACCGGGTCGATGCGTTGCTTGCGCAGGTGGGACTCGCCGGATTCGCAGACAAGCATCCCTGGCAGCTTTCCGGCGGGATGATGCAGCGCGCCTCGCTCTGCCGCGCGCTGGTGCACGAGCCGCAACTTCTCATGCTCGATGAGCCTTTCGGTGCGCTCGACCAATTTACCCGAGAGGAGCTATGGGGGATCATGCAGGATCTCTGGATGACCCGGCGGCCAACCGTCCTGCTCGTCACCCACGATCTAAAGGAAGCCGCCTATCTCGCCAACCGCATCTGCGTCATGCAGGCACGACCCGGACGCATCATCCAAGAGAGCGTGGTGGAGTTTCCGCGCCCGCGCACGATCGCGCTCTCTTACGATCCCGACTTCGTGACGCTCACCCAGCGCCTGCGCGAGTTGATCATGCGCCCCACCAAGGAGACGGTGCAATGAACCCACAGCTGCGCCGGCGCTTTGCCTCGGCTGCGCTCATCGTCGGCTTCTTTGTCGCTTGGGAGCTGCTCTGCCTCGTGTTCGACATCAAGGACATCGTTCTCCCGCGGCCGAGCCAGATCGTCTTTACGTTAGGGCAGCGTATTCCGGCGATCTGGCCGCACGCGGTACAGACGCTTTACACCACGCTGGTCGGCTTTGCACTTGGCATCCTCGCCGGCGTGTTTCTCGGCGCGCTTGTCGGCTCATCGAAGCTTGCTTACGATGTGGCATATCCGCTGCTCGTCGGCTTCTCGAGCATTCCGAAGGTCGCGGTCGTTCCGATTTTCGTTCTCTGGTTCGGCGCCGGCACCATCCCGGCCGTGCTGACCGCAATGATCCTATGCGTCTTTCCCATCGTGGTGAACGTCGCGACAGGGCTCGCCACCACCGAACCCGAGCTTGAGGACGTCATGCGGGCATTGAAGGCGAGCAAACTCGACATTCTGTCAAACGTCGGGTTGCCGCGCACTATGCCGTATTTCTTCGCCTCCCTGAAGGTGGCGGTAACGCAGGCCTTCGTCGGCACGGTCATTGCCGAAACGGTCGCATCCAATCGCGGTATCGGCAACCTGATGATGATCGCGAGCTCGAGCTTCGACGTGCCGCTGGTGTTCGCCGGCCTATTGATCCTCGCGGTACTCGGCGTCGCACTCTACGTCATCTTCTCATTCATCGAGGTTCGGGTGACGGGATGGGCCCATCGCAAAGACGAATTTGCGATGGGTTGACCGTTTTGCGACAACCACAGGAGCGTCATATGCCGTTGCTACGTCGTCTCGGCGCATTGGCCCTCGGACTCGTGCTGTCCCTCGCTGGCGCCGCCGCGCAGGAGCCCACCAAGATCCGGTTCACGCTGGATTGGAAATACCAGGGCATCCACGCCTACGTATTCTGGGCCCAGGAAAAGGGGTATTTCAAAGCTGAAGGCCTCGACGTCGAGGTCGACCAGGGGACGGGCTCGGCTGCAACCGTGACCCGCATCGCGTCGGGCACATATGACGCCGGCTTCGGTGACATGAACGCCATCATTCAGCTCGCCGGGACGAAGCCGGGCGAGCAACCCGTCATGGTCTATATGATCTACAGCAGGCCTCCGTTCGCGCTGATCACCAAGACGTCGAGCCCGATCAAGACGCTCAAGGATGTGGTCGGGCACACCATGGGCACGCCTGCCGGCGGCTCGGCCGGTCAGTTGTTTGCTCCGCTTGCCAAGATCAACGGGATTGATCCGGCCAAAGTGACAATCCTGAACATGCAGCCGAACCTGCAGGAGCAGATGTTGCTCAACGGCCAGGTCGACTTCTCCGCGGTATTCACGGTCACGAGCTACATCAACCTGATCGGGATGAAGGTCGATCCTGACAAAGACATCCGCTGGCTGTTCTTTTCGGATTACGGCGTCGACCTCTACTCGAACGGCATCATGGTCTCACAGAGGCTATTGAAGGAAAAGCCCAAGGCGGTGGCCGGCCTTGTTCGCGCGCTCAATCAGGCGATCACCGAAAGCGCAGCCGCGCCCGACGCTGCGATCGCGCTTATGATGAAGACCGAGCCGCTCATGAACGCCACACTGGAGAAACAGCGGCTCCTCTATACGTTCAAGACTCATGTCGTGACGCCGGAAACCGACGAGATCGGCGTCGGCGACATCAAGCAGGATCGCATGGCGAAGGCCATCAAACTCCTGGCCGAAACCTACGGGCTTGCCGGCACGCCGACGGTCGCCGATGTATTCGACCGCGCGTTCCTGCCGGCAAGGGACGTCCGCACACTCAAGCTCAACATGTAGGCCAACCCCGCCGCCGGGATATGTGGATGCCGGCACATCGCACTGAGGCGGCTCGTCACATCGTAGCGTCCTGGCTCGCACTGGTCAGTCGCCCATGAGACGCCGCGCCGTCGTCCATCGCATTTCCGCCTCCGCGCCCGACGACGTGAGCGGCATCGAGGCGGCAATTGCTTCGCAACGCATCGATCCCAAAGGTGTCATTGCGGTGCTCGCAAAGACCGAAGGCAACGGCCTGGTCAACGACTTTTCTCGCGCTCATGCGACGCTTGCGTTGAGCTTGCTGTTTAAGCGCCATCTTCCGACCGAGGAGGCAGCGCGAATCTGCCTCGTCATGTCCGGAGGCACCGAAGGCGCGATGGCTCCCCATTGGCTGGTGTTTGAGTGCGCTGCTGGCGATGGGACCAAGGGCCCGTCACTCGCCATTGGCCGCGCCCACACACCGGCACTTCCATTCGAGCATCTCGGCCGGCTGGCCCAAGCCGATCAAGTGGCGGCAGCCGTGCGCGCGGCCATGCGCGACGCCGGCATCGATGATGCGGCGGACGTGCATTTCGTCCAGATCAAATGCCCGCTCTTGGTCGCACAGCGGGTGGCTGAGGCGGATCGGCGCGGCGCCGCCGTGGCCACGCGTGACACTTTGAAGTCGATGGCCCTGTCCCGCGCCGCCAGCGCGCTCGGCGCGGCGGTTGCGCTCGGCGAAATCGATCGGGCGGCCCTCTGCGACACCCACATCGGGGCGAACTGGTCGTTGTGGTCCGGCCGCGCCAGCGCTTCGGCCGGTATCGAGCTCATCAACCATGAAATCGTGGTGATGGGCATGTCGGCGTCCTGGTCGGGCCCGCTCTCGATCGATCATGCGGTTATGGGCGACGCGATTGATGTGGAGCCGGTGCGCGCCGCGCTCAAGCGACTGGGTCTCGATGCGGCCGGGCAGCTACCGCCGGCACAACGCGAGCGGCTGATTGCTCTGCTCGGCAAGGCCGAGGCGAGCCACGACGGGCGGCTGCGTGGTCACCGCCATACCATGTTGGACGATTCCGACATCGCCGCCACGCGCCACGCGCGTGCCTTCGTCTGCGGGGCGCTCGCGGCTTTGGTCGGGCACGCCGAGATCTACGTCTCCGGCGGCGCCGAGCACCAGGGGCCGGATGGTGGAGGACCGGTTGCGCTCATTGTCGAAAGGGCCGCATCATAAGCGCCGCTCCAGCGTCCGAGATTGCCACATTCGAGAGCACGACGAAATGAGGCGAGACGCTGGCGCGGGTACGCTCCCAGCCCGATCGCGTTCAAGCCCGGCGCCGCCATTCCGATCGAAATGGATCGCGACGACATCAAGCGCGTGGTGCGCGACCACGCGGAGGCATGCGGGCGCTCGCTCGATGCTGGTTTTGACGTCTGCGAAATTCACGGCGCCCACGGAGCGCATCCGCCGCGAGGCTGAAATCCCGACCATGGCCGTCGGACTCATCACCGAGCCGACACAGGCCGAATCCTATCTTGCCGAGGGCCGTTGCGAGCTCGTGGCCTTGGCGCGGGAGATGCTGTGGAATCCGAACTGGCCGGCGCATGCCGTCAAGGCTTTGGGCGGGCGTGATCCGCTCGATCTGCTTCCAAAGACCTACGCTTGGTGGCTGCGGCGCCGTGATCAGGTGCGCTTTTGGATCGATGAAGTGAGGCGAACTCGGTGTGCCCTCTCGTGCGCTTGCAGGGACGGGTCGCAAGAGCCGATCATCCGATGGCCGAGTCCGTCAAAACGGAATGTAGATCCGGTCGAACTCGAGCTCGGTCGAAACCATGCGTTGATGCGCCGCATCGAGCCAGGGTTGCAAGCGTTTCACGCGTTCGGAGATGGCGGCGAAGTCCCGGCGGAATCCGGGCATCACCGCTTCGACCGCATCATAGATTTCGTCTTCGTCGATCGTCGTGAGCCGGCGGTCGCGCACGACGACGGCCCCGTCAATGATGACATGGCGCACGCCGCGTCCGGCCTCAACATGAACGAGCTGCCGCACCGCACTGTTGAGCGGAGACCAGGCCGGGTCGGCCATGTCGATCAGCGTTAAGTCCGCCTTATAACCCGGCGCAATCCGCCCGATGGCGTGGCCCAGACGCGCGCCTTCGGCTCCGGCCTCGGTCGCTGCCCGCAGGGCGGCTGCGGCCTGCGGCGGCCCACGCAAAGGATCGCTCGCCGCGGCGAGTAGCGCGAACAGCTTCATCGCCATGAACATGTTCTGTGCGTCGGAGCAGCTGCAATTGTCGCAACCTAGACCGATGCGCACGCCGGCATCCTGCAAGGCGCGGATCGGCGGGATTCCGCATTTCATCTTTAAATTACCTTGCGGATTGAGCACTACACCGGTGCCGGTCGCCGCCAAAAGATCGATCTCGTCGCGTGCGAGCCACACGCTGTGCGCAAGATTGAGCAGCGGATCGAGAGCTCCCTCGGCAGCGAGCCGCTTGATGAGCGAGCCGCCATGCTCGGGGAGGGTGAGGCGGGCCTGTAACGCCATACCGCGCGACTCGTAGATGTGCGAATAGACCGGGATATCGTAGCGGCGGGCAAGCTCCATCGTGCGCGCCATGAGGGCGCTGGAGCAGCGCTCGGGTGCCGAGGGCCCCAGCGCCCAGTGCAGGCGTGAGCGCGGCGGCGCGGTCAAGCACGTGTTCTCGAAATGCCCAAGGAGGTCGAGCTGACGCTCCGGCTCGGCCGCGGTCGAGAGGAGTGGGTGCAGGTCCTTTGGAAAGATGTCCTTCCAATAGGGAATGGTTTCGAGGCCCTTGCGATCGGCGTATTGCAGGCTGAAGACCACGCGGATGCCGGTCTCTTCATAGGCCTTCATGACCGCATCGAGATGCCGGTTCTCGAACGGGTAGAGAGTGAGCATGTCTTGAATAGTGGTCATACCGGAGCGCAGGCATTCCAGCGCGCCGAGCAAAGTGCGTGCGCGCACTTCTTCCATCGAACGGGGCGGATATTGCGGCGGCAGTGCGTAGAGACGCCAGGTTTCGAGCGGCACTTCCTCCAGTGTGCCTTTGGCCAGCACATCGTGCGAGTGGTAATGCGCATTGATGAAACCGGGCAAAACGAGATGCCCACGCGCGTCGAGTTCTTCGATCGGGGCGCCCGCAATCTCGGCAAAGCGAGGCGCGATACCGGCGATCGCGTCACCGGCAATCGCGATGTCGCGCGTATCCGGCTGATGCCAATCAGCGAGCGGCAGCATTGCCTGGCCGCCGCGAATGATCAGCGTCGTCCCGGCTGGAATAGATTGAAGGGACATGGCAGTGACGAGCTATTTGAGCGGGATGCGCTCCTCGCGCGGCGGGAGAAAGCGGTCGTCGTAAATCTCGGCCAGCTCCGGGATGCGCGTCAAGCCGAAGCCCTTGCCGACTTGAGCGATATTCTGGGCCAGACGGTCCCGATCATAGGCGCCTATGCCATCCTTGAGTGTCGTCGGCGTGACGATTTGATGGCTGCCAAGCCAGGCTAGTCGTTCGGCCTCGATATCGAGCTTGGCAAGAGTGTTGTGCCTGCCGAGCGATATCATTGCCGCCTTCGGGTCGGCGATGGCATCGCGCCAGCCGCGCGC
>Ga0066388_100003540_pt1 | contig 10165 bp, 9 predicted proteins | sample PanSoiMetaGPlot6_FD_64539 | JGI IMG/M metagenome (GOLD analysis project Ga0066388, IMG submission 64539) | Tropical forest soil microbial communities from Panama analyzed to predict greenhouse gas emissions - Panama Soil - Plot 6 (Hybrid Assembly) | ecosystem: Environmental > Terrestrial > Soil... | reverse complement strand
GGCACGGTCACGTATAAGATGGCGCTGGCTGTGAAACGAATTTATGAGCAAATGCCCGAACCAAAATGGGTAATCGCCATGGGCGCATGCGCGTCCACCGGCGGAATGTATCGCTCGTATGCCGTACTTCAGGGGATTGACCAGCTTTTGCCGGTGGACGTTTACATCTCTGGCTGTCCACCGCGTCCGGAAGCGCTGCTCGCCGGTTTGATGAAATTACAGGAAAAAATTTCACTGCAGAGCGCGTTCAAAGACCAGCAGCCACGGTTGGCGGAAAAATTAGAAGAAGCGCTAACATGACAAGAACAACGAGCGGCGGTTTTCGAGCCCCGAAAGATTTCGGGGTTGGAGAAACCCGTCTCGATTAACATGACCGCACACGAAGTGTTCGATTCACTGGAGAGGCGTTTCGGCGAGAGACTGCAGCAGAAAACTGAATTTCGCAGCGAGAGGACGTATACAATTTCAACGCAAGATTTGCGCGAGATCGCGAAATTCTGCCGAGACGATCTTTCGTTCGACTACTTGCTCGACATTACCAGTATCGACAATTTCGGCAAAGAGCAGCGATTCGAAATCGTGTACCACTTGTACTCGATGCCATATGCCGTCCACCTTCGATTGAAATTGAAATTATCCGAAGACGTCGGCGCGCTCGATACCGTTTCAGACATATGGCCGACCACTAACTGGCACGAGCGCGAGATTTACGACATGATGGGCATCAAATTTAACGGACACCCCGATCTCCGTCGTATTTTGATGTGGGACGGCTACCCATTTTTCCCGCTGCGAAAAGATTTTCCGCTCGCAGGCTTGCCAAGCGATATGCCCGATGTCGCGTTCACCAAGGTCACGCCGCTCGAAGGCGGTCCATTCGTCACAGTTCCAAGCACTGCAGGTTCAAAAGATCGCGAGCCGCGTGCACGCCCGCGGGAACTGTAGGGCATCTCTGCCAGACACCCTCGGTTTTAATCACATTAAGCAGCTGAGACCGGAGGCGCTGTTTCCGGCTTGCGCGTGGCGACCATCACGTCTGGACGCAAGGTCTCGTCACGCGGCGCTGCATGCTTTTGGCCTGACTTCGGATAGGCGATGCGGCTGTGCAACATTGATACGAGCGTGAACCGGAATCGGTCGGCGATCGTTTTCAGTTCGCCGAGGGTGAGATCGCATTCGTCCAATTGCCGGTCGCCGATGCGTTCGTCGATGATCTCGGTTACGAGCGTTTCAATCTTTTGCGGCGTAGGTTTTTCTATACTGCGCGAAGCGCTCTCGATTGCATCGGCAAGACTGATAATGGCGCTTTCCTTCGTTTGCGGTTTCGGTCCGCCGTACCGGAAGCTTTCTTCGTGTACCTCAGGAACGTCGTCCTCGCGCAGTCTCATAATCTTGCCACCCGCGAGCGCGTCTTCATGCTGCTGTAGCGCGCGTTGGTAAAAATATCGAACCAGCGACGTGCCGTGATGCTCCTGAATGATGTCGATGATGCGCTGGTTTAGACGATGCTTGAGCGCGAGATCCACACCCTCTTTCACATGCGCGATGATGATCAATGCACTCATCGTCGGGGCGAGGTCGTCATGAGGATTTCGCTCGAAGCTCATATTCTCCGTGAAGTATTCCGGTTTCACCAATTTGCCGACGTCATGAAAATAAGAGCAGACGCGGCATAGAGTCGCATTCGCGCCGACGGCTTCGGCCGCTGCTTCGGCCAGATTGGCCACAACAAGGCTGTGGTGATACGTGCCCGGTGCTTCAATTGTCATTCGTCGCAACAACGGGTGATTGAGATCCGATGCTTCCAACCATGAAATGTCGGTCGTGATTCCAAACAGATTCTCGAGCATCGGCAATGCGCCACCGACGATCATTGCGGTAACAATACCGTTTCCCACGGCAAGAGCGCTTTGCACTCCAACCATACCCCAGTCATTAGCCGTCGGATAAAACCAGTTAATTGGTCCGATCAAACCGAACGTCAGCGACAAGAACCAGATAGCGACCCCGACAAAGAAACCGGCGCGGATCAACCGACTGCGACGTCGCACTTGCAGCGTGAGAGAGACCGCTGTGAATCCGCTGATCAGGCTAGTGATTAAAAGAGGAGCATCGATGGGACCAAACAACATGCTGCTCCACAGACTCACGAAAAACGCTGCGTAAAGCCCATGCTGCCGGTTGAGCAATACGCTCAGCACCAGGGGCGCAAAAGCATATGGCGTAATCAAGCCAGCCGTCTCTGGTTTCAAAAAGCGGTAGCTGCCGCTGTTGCAAATAACCAGCAGCAATTTGGTGACCGTCAGTTGCACAAAAATAACGCTGAAGACGAGAAAAATTCGTGAGTTTTGTTCGAAGCTTTTTGGTTGATTGATCCAAAGCTGCGTGATTGCAGTGGCCAGCACCAGGAGCGCGATCACGTAGTTTTTCGTTGGCTCCGGTTGTTGACCGCTAAAGACAAGAAACGCCAGGCCGCCGGCGAAGAGGGCAAAAATAAACACCTTCAAGTGCAATGAGCACTCCAGGTTGCGCATCAATTCACTCCGCGAGCGACGGCGGCGCCGTTTTCGCGAAGCGAGTCCACGTTTCACGAGACGGTCGCGTTTGAAGAAATCGAACATGACAACTATTGCTTGCGAGATTCCGATGCGGGCCCGCGGTACACCTGATACGCGCCGATGATGGCGCGCACCAGTTCATGCCGCACAACGTCACGATCCGTGAAGTACACCATGGCGATTCCAGGTATGCTCTTTAAGGCCTGCAACGCCTCGAGCACCCCTGAGCGCTTGTTTGCCGGTAAATCAATTTGTGTGATGTCGCCAGTCACGACGCATTTGGAATTCAAACCAATGCGTGTCAGCAACATGAACATTTGCTCGGTGGTTGTGTTTTGGGCTTCATCAAGAATGACGAAGGCGTTGCTTAAAGTGCGTCCACGCATATACGCGAGCGGAGCCACCTCAATTGTTTGCCGCGCAATCGCCCGCTCCAGTTCTTCCGGCTCAAGCATTTCACGTAGTGCATCATAGAGTGGACGTAAATAGGGAAGAATCTTTTGTTCCAAGTCACCCGGCAGAAAACCCAGTGCTTCCCCCGCTTCGACCGCGGGCCGGGTCAAAATAATACGGGCCACCTGTTCCTTTTTCAATGCCGCCACGGCCATCGCAACCGCAAGATAAGTTTTCCCGGTCCCAGCCGGTCCAATCCCAAACACAACGTCATGTTTCTGAATCGCCTCCACGTATGCTCGCTGAGTAGCGCTCCGTGCCATGACAGGGGGCTTACGGGAAGAGGTCACGATTTTGGTCGAAACAAGGTCGCCAAGGATCTCATCGCGTTCTTCGGACACGGCTTTAAGCGTGTAATTGAATTCGTGTTTCTGAATATCAACGCCCTGTTGCCGGGCTTGCTCAAGCTGTTGAAACACCTGCTGAGCCTTGTCCACGCGACTCGGGTCGCCTTCCAGCTTCACCCAGCCTTCGCGCGTCGTCACTTTGACGCCTAACGAGTCCTCGAGATTCTTCAACAGCCTGATGTCATTCGCATAGAGCGACTGCAAGGCGCGTGGGCTCTCGAACTGCAAAGTCCGCGATTCAGTCATAATCGTGGCATGCTCTCGCCACGAATTCTACAGCTAGCGAAAACCATACACCAGCGCCCAGTGCGTCCGCTCGTCTGGCGATTGTTCCACGCTTACAATGATAAAATAACTGCCTGTCGCTTTTGGGATTACGTGTGCCGCCGCGAAATGGCCCTTCTCCCAGCTATCGGGTTGCTCCGCGAGCTTGCCGTCAGAATCGTATACGTGAACGGAGACTTTTGCCTTGTCGACTTCCGTTCCCAGCCAAAACCAGTATTCGTTTCCTTTAAATAGCTGCTGTCGCACAGCTTTCTTCTCTCCAGAACCGAGGTCTCCGCCCCAATAATCCTCGCGCACCTGGAAGCCTTGTTTGACGTACGGTTCGGCAGCCTGAAGCGCAAAGGACTGCGCATCGTCCACCGAAGCAAAAATCGCAGGCTGCAATGCCTTAAGGATCAGCAGCAGCGCGCTTGCACGGACGAAAATTTTCACGAAGCCGTTCATTGAAGGTTTATTGCTTGGTGACGATCCCCTGGCCAAGTCGCGTAGTGATCTCGTTGACCTTCTTCACTGTCTCAGGCGGAATCTGGCGATCACCGACGTCGATCAAGGGTTTCACCTCGACCAGAGCATCCTGAATTTGATGGATAATTGGAAGATCAAACTCAGGCATTCCTTGCAACCTCTTTTGGAAATAAGAGAGCAGATCAGGCTGGTGCAGCAGCTCTGCGCCGTCCGAGGAAAAATGTTCGTTGACCACTGATGTCAATACTTCGGTTCCGCGCAGCCAGCCGCCCAAGCTAACGAGCTGCGACAACTTTTCATCATGTACCTCGTTCATTGCTTGTTGCACGCTGTTCTGGGTGCGATCCAGTTCCCGGCGCACATTGCTCCAATTCCGCTTGTCTGCTGCCTCAATGATCGCCTTCGCGTGAGGTGTAATCGAATTTCCCACACCAATACCTTTCGCCAGCGTCAGGACACGCTGCCCAATATCCTTTACGGTTTCTGCGTCTTCTGCCTGCACAGCGATAAAGCCATCCGCGATCACTGTTCCAAGCAGGAGGGCAATACGCGGACGCTCGGTGAAGTTCGGTCCCTTGTCGCTGCGTACGTGTGCCCTCCAGTTCACCGTACCAAGCTTGTTCAGTGCACCAAAAATCTCGTTAGGCAAGGGCACTACAACGTCTTCCACCCTTGTGGAGAGTTGTTTAATGTTGATCTGCTGAGGCGCTTGAGCGGCATTCGCACAAAGGGCAAAACCGCAGAGCACCCCCACGGTTTTAAAATATCTTATAAAAGGCATCATTAACACTTTCGGCTATTGATTTCGGGTTCGTATTCAGGATTTATTGGAGCGAATCTTAACCGGAACTTTCACAGTACACAACTAATGCCAGCACCGATCTCATTCACCCCTCCGAGTCGCAAATCCAAAAGCGATTTGAGTGGTCAGGGTCCAATTTTCAAATCGCGATGAACTTGAACCGCCTGAAGCACATCCTCGAACGCGCGGCTTCGAGAAGAATCATGGTTATTGGCGATCTGATGCTTGACGAATTTGTCTGGGGAAAAGTCGGCCGCATCTCACCTGAGGCACCGGTCCCAGTCGTTGAGGTGACTGGAGAATCATTCTACCCGGGAGGCGCCGCCAACGTTGCCCGGAACCTGCGCGAATTTGTCGATCAAGTGGCTATAATCGGAATGCTCGGCAATGACCGCAGTGGTCGGCAACTTCGGAAGCTCTTAGCGGAGCAAAAAATCGACACGTCCAGCGTGATCGAGGACGGGAGTTTTTGCACAATCGTCAAAACCCGTATCATCGCGCTGCATCAGCAGGTGGTCCGTGTCGATCGCGAAAAAATCGTGACCCCGTCGAAAGCCCAGATAGCAACGGCCGTCGCTGCCGTCCGAGAAGGTATCAAAGAAACCGATGCGATTATTTTTGAAGATTACGGCAAGGGCTTTGTGACAAGTGAACTAGTGACTCAAATTGCTCGCGAGGCAGCCGCTGCCGGTAAAATAGTAGCCGCCGATCCGAATCCGCGACACTCCGTCGACTGGCGCGGCGTTACAATTGTCAAACCAAACCGCTCTGAAGCGTTTCTTGCAGCAGGGATTCCCTGGCGCGGCACCGAGGGACCTCCAGAAAAAGACACTGATCTTGAACGCGCGGGCAAAGCCCTACTTAAGAAATGGGAAACTCAATATGTCCTGATTACGCTCGGCGAACAAGGGATGATGCTTTTTCAGCAGAACGACGCGCCGCACTACATTCGCACGAAGGCTCGTCAGGTTTTTGATGTCTCGGGCGCAGGCGACACCGCGATTGCGCTCTTCACGCTTGGACTCGTGTCTGGCGCGACTCCGATTGAAGCGGCGGAGATTGCCAACCACGCGAGCGCTGTCGTTGTGAGCAAACTTGGAACAGCGATTGTGACGCGAGATGAACTCATCGCCAGGTTTCGAGCCGACAGCGAAGATGAGTGATGCCCTGTCGCCCGCTGTCTTTATCGATCGCGACGGCACGATCATGGAAGATACCGACTATTGTTCAGATCCGAGGGACGTGCGGATTTTTTCAGGTGTGCTTGAGGCACTGCGGCGACTAAAATCGCGTAGCTTCAAGTTAATCATCATCACAAATCAAAGCGGGATTGGACGAGGACTGTTTACGCTCGATCAGTATCGAGCGGTCGAATGGGAGGTGCTTCGGCAGCTTGGCGACGGTTTGGTCGACGCAACTTACTATTGCCCGGATGCTCCCGGGCAACATTCAAACTGCCGCAAACCCGCGCCGGGAATGGTCGTACAAGCCACGCGAGATCACCCAATTGATCTTTCCCGTTCCTTTCTGATTGGCGACAAGGAGATCGACGTCGAATGCGCCCACAATGCGGGTCTACGGGCGATTCGCGTGCGGACCGGAGATCAAGGCAATATGACGGGAACCATGGCGGATTGGATTGCGGACGATCTTCCCGGAGCGGTTGAAATAATTGTGGGCTCTAAATGACGACTCCGATTCCGTCTCATGTCCGGGGGTCGCAGGCCGCCACTACAGGTGTAGCGGCGCTCTATAAGAGCCGAAACGCTGCTCGCTCCGACACGGATGAATAAGGCGGTAGGCATCATTCCGGCGCGTTGGAATTCTACGCGATTTCCTGGAAAACCATTGCATCTTATTGGTGGCAAACCTCTTTTACGGCGGGTATGGGAGCGCTGCAAAAGAGCCAAAAGCCTGGACTCCGTAATCATTGCCACAGACGATATGCGCATCGCCGAAGCTGCTTTTAATTGGGGTGCCGAAGTCGCACTGACTTCAACAGACCACTGCAGTGGAACCGATCGGATCGCCGAGGTCGCACGTAATGCGAAGCAGTTCGCCTTCATCATCAACATCCAAGGCGACGAACCGTTGATTGATCCGCAGCTAATCGACAAGATCGTAAGAAAACTCCGCTGGGATCGGGCAATCCAGATCGTCACTGCCGCCCATCGGTTTGAAAATCCAAAGGACGCGCTGTCCCCTCACCAAGTCAAAGTGGCGGTGGATCTTGCTGGAAACGCCCTCTATTTCTCGCGTGCGCCGATTCCGTTCCATGAGAAGGGCCACTCCTTGTCGCTTCGTCATCAGGGCATCTACGGTTTCCGGCGCAACGCTCTCCTCCAGTTCGTGAAGTGGAAACCCACTCCGCTGGAACGCGCTGAGTCGCTCGAGCAATTGCGCGCATTGGAAAATAGTGTAAAGGTTCATGTGCTCATCACCGCCAATGGTTCTCCCGGCATAGACACGCCAGCCGACGCAAAAACGCTGGAGCAAGAGCTTGCTCGCGCGGAACGGAGAATCGCTCGATGAAATACATTTTTGTCACCGGCGGCGTCGTCAGTTCGTTAGGCAAAGGCCTAACCGCAGCCTCCCTTGGCACATTGCTCGAAGCTCGGTCGTTGCGTGTTGTACTCCAAAAGTTTGATCCATATCTCAATGTCGATCCCGGAACAATGAATCCGTTCCAGCACGGCGAGGTCTACGTGCTCAATGACGGCGCGGAGACTGACCTCGATCTTGGCCACTACGAGCGATTCACGAATTGCGTGCTCACGCGGCACAACAACCTCACCAGCGGCCAGGTTTACGAGACAGTCATTTTAAAGGAACGCCGCGGCGACTATCTCGGCAAAACCGTGCAGGTGATTCCCCACGTCACCGACGTGATTAAGGATCGCATCCGCAAACTTTCAGACGAGACCAAATATGACGTGGTGATCACAGAAATCGGAGGCACGACGGGAGACATCGAAGGTCTCCCTTTCCTCGAAGCGATTCGCCAATTCATTCTTGAAGTCGGGCCGGAAAATGTCGTGAACATGCATGTCACGCTCGTTCCGTACATCAAGGCCGCGCACGAATTGAAGACGAAGCCGACACAACAAAGCGTGGCGAAGCTGCGCGAAATCGGATTGCAGCCACAGGTATTGATCTGCCGCTCGGAACAACCCCTCGACCGCGACGTGCGACGTAAATTGTCGATGTTTTGCAGCGTCGCCGAAAAGGCGGTGATTGAGGAACGCGACGTCGAGCACACCATTTACGAAGTGCCTTTGACCCTGCACGCCGAGGGACTCGACCAACTCGTATGCGATCTTCTGCACGTCGAGACACCCCAACCTGATCTGAACGACTGGCAAAAGTTCGTCGATTGTGTCGTTAGTCCGAGCAAACGCGTCAAGATCGCAGTGGTAGGCAAATACATGGATGTTCGCGACGCCTACAAGAGCATTTATGAATCACTGACCCACGCCGCCGCGAGCGAGGACTGCGGAATCGATCTCAAACTTATCGATGCTGAGTCGCTTGCACATGGCGTTGATGACCAACTGAAAGACGTGGCCGGCGTTCTTGTTCCCGGTGGGTTTGGCGTTCGCGGAGCCGAAGGAAAAATCAACGCCACGCGTTATGCTCGGGAACACCGAATCCCTTTTCTTGGTCTCTGTCTGGGCATGCAAGTGGCCACGATTGAATTCGCCAGAAACGTATGTGGAATCAAAAACGCCAACAGCACCGAGTTCGACAAGGAAACTCCAGACCCTGTCATCTCACTGCTGGAAGAGCAGCGCGGCGTGCGGAACAAGGGCGCTAGCATGCGACTTGGAACCTGGCCGACAAAAATTGCTCCGGGCACACTCGCGAAAAAAATCTACGGCGACACCGAGGTGACTGAGCGGCACCGCCACCGTTACGAGTTCAATATGAAGTATCGCGACGGGATGAATGCGAAAGGCTTCGTCATCTCAGGAACCTCCCCCGACGGCACGCTCGCCGAATTGATCGAGCTGCGTGATCACCCCTATTTTGTTGGTTGCCAATATCACCCCGAATTTCAAAGCAAACCAAACAAGCCGCATCCCCTCTTCAGGGGATTCATTGCAGCTGCTGTTGCGTATCAGACCGGCGGCGAAAAGCCACGCTCTACGATTAAACAACCGCCGGTCGGCGTGTCAGACGAGGAGCTCGTTCTGCAACGCTGAATGTTTTGCGGCGAGGCCCCTATCGGTGCGACGCCCGTTCAAGTCGATCCATTATCGCCGCGCCGAGTCCTTGAGAAGGAACTCGTTCCGCAACGATTAGATCAAGATCGAGTGCATCGAGCTCGCGCAAGTGACGAAATAAATTCGCCGCCGCTTCGCGCAGATCGGCGCGGTCGGTTAGATTTCGAACGGCTGCGAATCGTTTTGTGGTGCCTGGCGAGCCCCCGTTCGATTTCCAAGCGAGTAATCCAACACGCTGATCCTTGTGCGGAAAAAAATCTTCTGCGTTATCGATCAGACCCAACGGGGTTTTAGGCGCATAATGCGATGGCAGCTGCCCCGGCGAGGAAATCTTTGGTGCGCCGGCCAGGCTGGCGACTTTCGCGAATTGAGACAGCTGTTCGTGTGTAATCGGACCGCGTCGCAAGACCGTGATTCTTCCATCTTGAACAGCGACAATTGTCGACTCAATGCCGTGCTCTGTCCGTCCGGCATCGACGATCAGTGGGATCCGTCCGTTCAGTTCATCCAACACATGCTGCGCTGTTGTCGGACTGACGCGTCCGAAGCGATTTGCGCTCGGGGCAGCGAGCGGTTCATCCAATTCACTTGCGATTTCAGCGAACACGGGATGTATGCTGAGTCGCACCGCCACAGTACCCAGTCCCGCCGTAACAATCTCAGGAACCACCTTCAGCTTCGGCAAAACCATCGTGAACGGCCCGGGCCAAAATTTGTCGGTCAAGTTGCCGATCAGTTGTCGATCGCTCGCTGGCACCTCCGCAATTCTGTCGAGCCACTCGCGATTCGGAAGGTGAACGATAAGCGGATCGAAGCGTGGCCGATCTTTCGCTTCGAAAATTTTCGCAACGGCTACCGCGTTGAGCGCGCTAGCAGCGAGTCCGTAAACAGTTTCCGTCGGCAGCCCGACAAGGTCGCCTTTGCGTAGCAGTTCAACCGCCGCAGCGCGGTCGGTTGAAATTACTGTTTTCACCTTGGCAATTTCGCGGCCAGGACTGCTTCGGACTGTTTCTTGCGAAACGCCTCCATTTT
>Ga0066388_100003539_pt1 | contig 10166 bp, 6 predicted proteins | sample PanSoiMetaGPlot6_FD_64539 | JGI IMG/M metagenome (GOLD analysis project Ga0066388, IMG submission 64539) | Tropical forest soil microbial communities from Panama analyzed to predict greenhouse gas emissions - Panama Soil - Plot 6 (Hybrid Assembly) | ecosystem: Environmental > Terrestrial > Soil... | reverse complement strand
CCTTCCCCTTCAATAGCCGCAATCAGCCGGCTGAAACCGGGAACACGCTGCGACGGGAACGAACCACGCCTGGGGTGCTGTCGATGTCGGGCGGACCGGTGGACGCACGCCTCGTGGTGTCTCCCCGGCCGCCGCGGAGGTGACGAGCGATTGCTGGCCGCAGCCCGCGTCCTCGCTAAACCAGTAGCACCTGGGCGCCAGCTCCCAGATGCATGCCGAACCGCCGTTCGATGCGGCTGCCTGGTCAGCCAGGGCGTATCCCGCGGGGCACCAGAGCAGGGTGATCTGTACAGCGCATGACCCGCCCCTTGGCCGCCCAGCGAAGGCAGCGTGCCCTTGCATCGTGAACGCACGCCGTGGGATTCGGCTTGATCCGCCAATTGTCAGTGCCCGAATGTATGTTCACCCATGTCCCGTCATTGCGGTGCGGAAGCCCCTTGATGCATAGGAGATGCTCTGTTGCCAGATTGGGAGAAGTCGAGCACGGCGCGGGTGATACCACCCGCGCGGCCGCGCAAGCTGGCCAAGGTTCCGTTCGTCGAGCTGGCCGATGGACGCTTGCAGGGAGTGGTGTCCAGCGGCTCAGACATCGAGCGGGTCTACGTCTCGTCGGTCGCGACCGGCACCTACACGTTCGCCTGCAGTACCAACAACAACCGGCCCTGCGGCGGCGCACGGGGCTCATTCTGCAATCACATCCTGGCCCTGATCAACGAGGCGGTGCTGCAGTACGGCGCCGGGCGTGTCGCTCGGTACCTGAGGGTCGAGATCGCGGACGGGGAGCCGGACACGCAGAGCATCACCGCCGGGATGAGCTCCACGTCTCCTCCGCACGGGGATACCCGGGCTGCCGCGCCCGTCTTCAGCCGGTTCCTCCGCCACCTGGCCTACCTGGAACTGGCCCCGACTACCGCACCTTTGCCGGAGATGCAGTGGTTCCCGCCGACCAGGGTGGTGGCGTGATGCGCGCCGATCTGCTCGCCGGAACCATCGCCGGGCTCGACGAGGCCCTTGCGGCCGTCGACGCCTTCGACCGGGTCCTCGTCGCGGGCCTGCTCCGTCCACAGCCCGTCCAGGCCGCCAGCCTGACACAGCTTGCCCACGCCGTCGCGGGGACGCCGCTTGCTTCCAGGGTCGCCGAGGCGGCAGCGAAGGCGGCGGCAGGAGCCGCGAGCGAGGATCACTTCGTCGCGCTGGCCGCCGCTCGCACCGCAGTGCTCGGCTCCGTCCACGACGCACTGATGACCCAGGTCGCGGAGGCGATCGGCCGGCCTGGCCGCGAGGAGATCGTCACGACGGGAGGCGGGCAGCAAGCGGCGAACGTGCTTGCCGCCGGCCGCTCCTGGTTGTCCGACCTGGCGCGCCGCGGGTGGCGGGGCCTCGACAACGATATGGTCTCCGGGTCGGCACAGGTCGTCTCCGCGATGCTTCCTGACCCGGCCTTGCGCCGCCTGGCTACCCTCCTTGACGGCTTCGCCGCCGAACTCGCCGCGTCCTGCCCCGGCGCGGCCGCCGAACGCATCCCGGCACGCCGCTGGGCCGACCTGTGGTCGCGCGGGATGCTGCTGACGCTGCCCGGCGCAGCCGGGCCGCCCGTGACCGGAACGGTGACCGGCCGTCTGTTGCCCCTCGGCGTCGACCTGCAGGAGCACCCGACCGCCGCACAGGCCCAGGTCTACGCGGTGTTCGAGCCCGCTGACGGCACCGTGTCGCGCCTGGTGCGGGCCAGTGTCGCGGCACCCAAACCGGACACCGTCGTCGGAGCAGGCGTCTGGCAGCTGCTCCGCCCGCACATGTCGCTCCTGGCCGCCGTCAGCCAGGGCCGCTCCATGGATCTCACCGACATGCCGGTCACCACCGAGGGTGACCTGATCTGGAGCGACGATCACGCTCGCCCGGGCCAACCTGCCGACCCCTTCGCCACCGCCCGCGTCGCGTTGCCCACCGCTGCCGACGCGGCGACCACACCGCTGGACCGGCACCCGGTGCGCATCGCCGTACCCGTATTCCTGGAGGGCTACGGCGCCCGGAAGGACGACGACACACTGACATTCACCGTCGCCGGACACCCGCTCGCCGTCGACACTGACCGTATCCCGGACGCCGGACCGCTCACCCCCGAGGCCGTGGCGGCGTCCGTTGCCTGCATCGGACTGCTCCGCTGGGACGCCGGGTCGTTCAACGTCCAGCCCCTTGCCGTCGAGACGACCGTGCGGAAGAAGGCTGCCGCGGTCCACGCCGGGGGATGGACCGGGGGCACAACCGACAAGGATGGCGTCAAGGCGGAGAAGGCCGCCACCGACGCGACGTCGGTGCTGCAGGAACGCGCCGGACGGCTGCTGAGAAAATGACCGAACCCAATCCCGGGGCCGACGCCTGCGCCAACCGCCGTCAGGTCCTCTACTGGCGGCTCCTCGCCCGCCTCTTCGACCACGAGGAGCAGGCAACGCTGGAATCGGCCAGCGTCGCCGTCGTCACCGACATCGGCCTGCCGGCCGCACTGCTTGACCTGCAGGTTTCTGTCGACTCGGTCGTGCAGCGCCACCCCGAGCTGGCCGCCGAGTTCGACGGCCTGATGGCGCCCGAGCCCGACATCGGCGGTGCACGCGACCGGCCCGCCGAAGTGCGGCGCGCAGCGCTGGCGTCGAAGGTGCTGCTCAACGTCTTCGCCACCGGCTCCGGCGCGGTCACTGCCGGACAACTGGCGCGCTGGCAGGCCGATGCGGGCTGGCTGGAGCGGGCGCTCGGCTGCCAGCCCGGCGAGCTGCGCGGCGGCCGAGCTGGCGGAGGGGCCGGGAGACCCGGGTCCGGCGCACCCGGCCCCGTCGGCCACCGCACGACACCCGACCTCGGCCGTCTGATCCCTGCGGTCGGCCCCGAGCTCAGCGCCATCGAAGCCGACCTCGTCAAGCGGATGCACCTGCGCGAGGTGCTCGCCGACCCCGAGCTCGCCGGGCAGCTGACCCCGAGCATGTCGCTGATCGAGCAGTTGCTGCGGGACAAGAACAACCTCTCGGGCGTGGCCCTGGCGAACGCCAAGGCCCTCATCCGCCGGTTCGTCGACGAGGTCACCGAGGTACTGCGCACCCAGGTGGAGAAGGCGACGGCCGGCCGTCCGGACCGCTCGGTCCCGCCCAAACGGGTGTTCCGCAACCTCGACCTCGACCGCACGATCTGGAAGAACCTCACCAACTGGAGCCCGGAGGAGCAGCGGCTGTACGTCGACCGCCTCTACTACCGCCACACCGCACGCAAGACGACGCCCCAGCGGCTGATCGTCGTCGTGGACCAGTCGGGCTCGATGACCGACTCCATGGTGAACTGCACCATCCTGGCGTCGATCTTCGCGGGGCTGCCTAAGGTGGACGTCCACCTGATCGCGTACGACACGCAGGCGCTTGACCTCACGCCGTGGGTGCACGATCCCTTCGAGACCCTGCTCCGCACCAACCTCGGCGGCGGCAACGACGGCATGGTCGCCATGGCACAGGTCCAGCCGAAGATCGCCGAGCCCCGCAACACCGTAGTGGTGTGGATCTCGGACTTCTACGAAACGCGGATCGAGCAGCTCTTCGAGAGCATGGCCGCCATCCACCGCTCCGGGGCCAAATTCATCCCGGTCGGCTCGGTAACCAGCTCCGGTCGCGGCAGTGTCAACCCGTGGTTCCGGGAGCGCTTCAAGGACCTCGGGACGCCGGTGATCTCCGGCCACATCCGCAAGCTCGTCCACGAACTCAAGACGTTCCTCGCCTGAATCCCCAGAGACTTAAGTTCACAGCGAAAGGCCCTGACGTGTCCGACCTGCTGCGCGCCCCTGCCGAGATCAAATACGCCGAGGAGCTGAACTGGCTGGAGTCCGTCGACGACGGCCCTAAGCCCTTCTCCTGGCGCCTGTCCCCGAAGATGGTCTGCCTGTTCATCCTGGGCTCCGAGCGCTCCGACGGCCTGGACAGGGAGATCCCGCAGAAATGGTTCGGTGACCGCAGTTTCGTCGAGCGCTCCATCGTCACCCTGGCCTCCGACCGCGGCCTGTTGCTCATCGGCGACCCCGGCACCGGCAAGAGCTGGCTGGCCGAACTGCTGGCCGCCGCGATCAGCCGCAACTCCACGCTGGTCGTGCAGGGCACGGCCGGCACCACCGAAGATCACATTAAGTATTCCTGGAACGTGTCCATGGTCATCGCCAAGGGCCAGTCGCGGGAGTCGATGATCCCCTCGCCGATCATGACCGCGATGGAGGCCGGCACGATCGGCCGTTTCGAGGAGCTCACCCGCTCCACCAGCGACGTCCAAGACGCCCTGATCTCGATCCTGTCCGAGAAGTACATCTCGGTCCCCGAGCTGGACAGCGACAACATCGTGTTCGCCAAGCCCGGCTTCTCCGTCATCGCCACTGCCAACAGCCGCGACCGGGGCGTCAACGACCTGTCCTCGGCGCTCAAGCGCCGCTTCAACTTCGTGCGCATCCCGGTGGTGACGAAGAAGAACAGCGAGGCGGAGATCGTCCGCTTCCGCACCGAGGAACTGCTGCGCCGCCACCAGATCGAGCTCGACGTGCCGCCTACGCTGCTTGACGTGCTGCTGCAGAGCTTCGCCGACCTGCGTGCGTCGGCGGCCGCGGCCAGCAGCGACGACGAGAAGCTGGAGTCCGCGCTGTCCACCGCCGAGCAGATCGGCGTGCTCGAGGACGCGATCCTGCACAGCACCTTCTTCGGCCAACGCGCGCTGACCGCTCACACGCTGGCCGCCTCGCTTGTCGGGTCACTGGCCCGGCGCGAACCCGAGGACCTGGCCATCCTCAACAAGTACCTGCACGGCGTTGTCGAGCCGCGCAGCAAGAAAGAAGGCGGATCCTGGCCGGAGTTCCTCAAGGGTGGCCGCGACGCGATCGCCACCCTGTCATGAGCAGCACCCGCGAGGGGACCTTCGAAGCGCTGCGCGCGCAGCTGCAGCAGGCCGCGGCGACGTTCGCCGCCGGGCCAGACGCCCTGGAGGGCATTCTTCTCGGCATGGTCGATGATGTCGACCGCGCGGTGCGCGAGCCGCTGGAGATTTTCCCCGTCTGTCATCACTCGCCCGCCTCGGCGATTGCGATGGCCCGCCGCCTGCGGGAGAAGCAACCGAAGGTCGTGTACCTGGAGCTGTGCGAGGACATGGCGCCGCTGCTGACCGAACTGCGCAACTGCAGGCTCCCGGTGGCCGTCCAGGCGTTCGCGACCGATGTCGACGGCTTCCCCGCCGAGTGGTCCCCGCTGTCGGTGGTCGCACCGGTCACCGAGGCCTCGGCCGAATACCAGGCGATCGCCTACGCACTGGATACCCCCGGCGTCGAACTGGTCCTCGTCGACCGGTCGGCGGACCACGTGTTCCAGTGGGACGCACCGAGGACGTACTCCGCTGAGCCCGGACCCGATCCGGGACCGGCGGACGCACCGGCCACCGAGGAAGAGGCCGCACTGCACGGCGACGCGGTCGGCGTGGAGATCGGCGACCTGCGGCCGCGCTTCGCCGAACTGGAGGAGCACCTGCTGCGTCACGGCCGGGTGCGGCACTGGTCGGAGTGGTGGCACCAGTACGTCGAACTGCCGCTCGGCGACAGCGACCACGACACCTACCGCCAGGTCATGCTCCTGATCGGCAGCCTCTTCCGGCGCCTCGCACCCGGCGACCCCCACCGGGTACGCGTCGACGAGGACCGTGAACGCTACATGTGGACCAGGATGCGCGAACATCTAGCCGCGACCGGCGCCGCTGCCGCGGATTGCCTTTACGTCTGCGGCGCCTTCCACGCGGCCAGCCGCGTGGCCGAGTTCGGCGTCCACGGCACCGGCACCTTCGAGATCAGCCCGCGTACTGCCACCAGGTGGCAGTACGGCCTGATTCCCTCCAGCCACGCGGCGATCGAAGCCCAGTTCGGCCTCGCCGCAGGCTCGGTGTCGATCGCCGCGACGGTCTGGGCGAATAACGTCAGGCGCACGGGTGCGGAGCCATACCATCTGGCGGGCCAGGCAGGCGCCAAGAAAGCGAAGGCCAGGAAGACCGCCGCCACGGCGACGCACGGGCCGGCGGTCCCGACCTCGGACAAGCTGACCGGCTTCCTCCGGCAAGCGCCCGTCCTGGATCGCCTGGACGAGGCCGAACTGCTCGGCTGGTCGGTGGAGATCGTGCGCGCCGCGCGCCGCAACGGCTATCTCGCGTCCACCGCCGACGCCATCGCGGTGTTCGAGACGTCGATCCTGCTGGCCGGGATGCGCGACCGGGCGAAGCCCACCCCCTACGACTTCCAGGACGCGGCGGTCACCTGCATCGAGAAGGACACCGTACCGGGCCGCCGCGACGTGCGACGCCTTGTGGAGATCATGATGGGCGGCGACCGGATCGGCCAGGTCGGCTACGACGCGCTGCCGCCCCTGGCACGCGACGTCCACGACCGGCTCGCGCCGCTGAACCTGAAACTGCAGTCTCGCGGCGTGCAACGGGCGTTGCTGAACATCGCCTCCCAGCCGGAACTGGCACGGTGCTCCGACGTGCTGTGGATGCTGCGCTGCCTGATGCCGCAAGGCGCCGCGCGGCCGATCATGGGGGAGCGTCGGCTCGGCGAGCGGCCCATCCAGGAATCGTGGGACCTGGCGCTGGGCACCCACCAGCGCGCCCTCATAGAACTCGGCTACGAAGGCATCAGCATCGAGCAGGTCCTGGAACAGCGCCTGCGCCGCACGGCGTACGGCCCGCACGCCACCGCGGCGACTGTCCTGGAGGCCGTCGAAACCGCGACGCTGTACCTGCGCAGCCGCCGCCTCGCCGACGAACTGGGCACCCGCGCCCTGGAGGTGCTCATCGCCGAACGCAGCGTCGATGGCGCACCAGAGGTGCTGCGCCGCGCACGACGGCTGCTGGCGTACTACCGCACGAGCGAGCCGGTGCTGCCGCCGTGGATCGAGGCCTTCGTCAAGGCCGGCTATGCGCATTACTGCACCCTGCTGCCGACAGCCGTCAACGACGACGACGCCACCGTCCGCCAAGTGGCGGCGATGCTGGGCTTCCTGTTCAACATGGAGGGCCTGGCGCTGTCGCTGGGCTGCGACCGGGCCCAGCTGGAACTAGCGGTCGCCCAGTCGCACCCGGAGGACCCGTCGAAGACGGCGCTGCTGTGGGCGGCCCGGACGCAGCTTGGCCAGCTCTCCCGCGCCGACCTGCGAACTCGGTGCGACGAACTACTCGGCAACCCCCTGGTGGTACCCGCCTATCCGCGCTATCTCAGCGGCTTCGTCCACGCCCTGGAACCCGTCCCGGCCCTCACTGACTTCGTCGTGGAAATGGTGTCAAACGCGTTCGGACGCCTACCGGACCCGGTGCTGCTGCCATGGCTGCCCACCCTGATCAGCACCCTGCGATCGGACGGCGCCGAACTGGCCCCGCTCCTTATCCGCGAGGCCGGACGAATCTTTCCCAGCCGACTCTCGGCCCTGGACGAATGGATTCCGCCGTGGCGGGTCCAGCCGGAGCCCGAAGCCGTGCATCCGGCACAGGGCACGGACGCCGGCCGGGGTATCGCGCTGCTCGCCGCTCACCCCGCGACGTGCGACGCGGTGGCAAGCCTGCTGGGCTGCGGTTCGGCGGGTAGCCCGACGCGGAAGTCGGCTCATGAGCGGCTAACTTCGCTCAGCAACACTCTTCCTGCCGAAACCGGCGAACCGGAACACGCCGGAGCCCTGGGTACCGCGTACTTTGGACCTCAGGAGTGAGCTAGTCCGGTACCTGGGACGGCTGGCGGGGGTCGTTGACATGGACACTGACGGTCATGAGGGTCATGGGCTCGCGCAGGGCGTGGTCGGGTCGGTGCGGGTGGTCGCGTTCGGCGCGAGCAATGTGGCCCCGGCAGGTTCGGTCGTAGCCGGGCTGGTCATCGTCGTCTCATACGCCGGGTTCGCGTCTCCGCTGGTCATGCTCATCGCGTTCGCCGCGTCCATGTGCTGCGCGACTAGCATCGCCGAGTTCGCCCGACGGCTGCCGTCGGCTGGCTCGCTGTACACATACGGCAGCCGCGGGCTGGGCCGGACCGGTGGTTTCCTGACCGGCTGGATGATGGTATTCGCCTACGTGTTGTACGTGCCCGCGGGCATCGCGCTGACCAGTGCGTACACGTCGCAACTGCTGGCCAGCGCCCTTCATGTGACCGTCAGCGCGTGGGTGCTTTTCGTGATCATCGTGGGGGCGGTGGCCATAGTCGCGTACCTGGGTATCAAGACGTCATCCTCGGTGGATCTGGTTGTCGTCGTAGGAGAAGTCGCCGTCGTTGCGGCACTTGCCATCACGATCTTGGTCAGCATCGGGCCGGCGGATTACTCGGCAGCGGTCCTCTCACCGGCCGCCACGCCGGACGGCCAGCTCACAGATATCACGAACGCGATGATTTACGGCATTACCGCATTCGCTGGCTTCGAGGCTGCCACCGCGCTCGGCGAGGAGGCGAGAAATACCCGCCGCTCCGTTCCTGCGAGCACGATCGGCGTCGTCATGGTAACGGGAATATTCTATCTTCTCGTCGTTCTCGCGGAGATGTTCGGCGTGGGCCGGGAGGGCATCCCCGGCTTCGTCCGGCAGGGTAATCCACTGGGTTATCTCACTGGCCGGTACTGGTCGTCGTCAGCAGTCTGGGCCATCGAGCTCGTAGTCGTGCTCGCCGGCCTGGGATTCGTCATTGCCACGTTCAACGTCGCCATCCGGGTACTGTTCGCTATGGGCCGCGAACGGGTCCTTCCGGGAACACTTGCCCGGTTGTCCCGCCGCCGTACCCCGATCATCTCGATTGCCTACGTTGCCGTGTTCGCGCTCATGCTGGGCCTGCCGTTGACCTACGGCTACGGCGGCACGCGTACATTCGGCTACATCGCCGGAGCGGGCGGGCTCGCAGTCGTACTGGTTTACCTAGCGGTGAACATCGCGGTCATCCGTGCGTTCAGGACCGAGTTCCGCGACGAGTTCAGTCTGTGGCGGCATCTGCTGGTGCCGGCCGTTGCCGTCGTATTGTTCCTGTTTCCGCTGTGGGGCATCCTTCATCCGCGCGCCCGCCATCTGTCGGACCTGCTGCACTTCACCGCGCTCGGCTGGCTCTGCCTCGGGGGCATCGTCGCTGTCATCCTCCGGGCCCGGCGTCCCTCGAGCTTCGAGACGCTGGGCAGGGTATTCATGCCAGCCGATGGGCAACTGGCATACGCGCTCGAACCGACTGGCGATCTCGCTACCAGCGACAGCGGCCAGGGAGGACATGACACCCACGAAGGCGACGGGGATGCCTAAGGTAGGGAGAAGATGGTTGCGCGAACCCAGTCACATCGCGGTTAGCCTCGAGCATTCGTGTGACTGGCGCGCGGGCAGATAACTGTGAGGTGTCATCTTGTTGGGGTCTTGCCGTTTTTGCGACAATGTACCTCTCGGTCGTGGCCTTGGAAGATCATGAGTCGGGAGACCATCAAGGCGCGTTTCGGAGCATGAGCAGCAGTGGCACGCGTCAGCCGGTCGGCCGATCACCAGGGGTGGGTCGGCCGGTTTCCGGTGTTTCGGCGTCGAAGTCCGGTCGTCTCCCCGTGCGGCCAGGGACCGTATGGCGTCCATTGCTGATCGAACGGCTGGCGCAGGCGGATGCCCCTCCGATCGTCTCGGTGGTGGCACCATCTGGTTTCGGGAAGACGACGTTGCTGTCGCAGTGGGCCGAGCATGACAATCTCGCCTTCGCCTGGGTGCCGGTGGAGGAGACCGACAACGACCCGAAGCTCTTGCTCAGGCGCATCGCGCAGGCACTTGACGCGCTAGAGCCGATCGGCCGGCCGGTGTTTGACGCGCTGACCTCCGCGGGAAGCTCGATTGCCGGCTCGGTCGTTCCCCGGCTCGGATCGGCCCTGATGTCGATGACCTCGCCGGTCGCGCTGGTCCTGGACGATGTGCACGTGCTGCGCAATTCCGAATGCCGGGCCGCGCTGTCGGTGCTGGCCGATTATGTGCCCCGCGGCTCACGGCTGGTGCTTTCTGGCCAGGTCGAGCCTCCGCTGCGGATTGCCAGGCTGCGTGCCGAGGGCCGGGTCCTGGAGATCGGCCCGGGCGATCTGTCGCTTACCCGTGAGGAGGCATCGTGGCTGCTGCGCGACGCTGGCGTCGTGCTTGCCGAG
>Ga0066388_100003538_pt1 | contig 10166 bp, 6 predicted proteins | sample PanSoiMetaGPlot6_FD_64539 | JGI IMG/M metagenome (GOLD analysis project Ga0066388, IMG submission 64539) | Tropical forest soil microbial communities from Panama analyzed to predict greenhouse gas emissions - Panama Soil - Plot 6 (Hybrid Assembly) | ecosystem: Environmental > Terrestrial > Soil... | reverse complement strand
ACCTGGGCTCCTCCAATGACGGACGCGAGCTCGAGACGTGGATGATTGCCGGGACGGGAGATGACAAGACCGATATCGTGATCATTGCCGATGCCTACGATCGCGCCGCCGTCTTCGGTCGCGACCGCAACATTACCAGTAACTCGAACCAAAATCCGTGGGGCGGATTTGGGGCTTGCTGTGGGGATCTTCCCGGCAGGGTGACTGTAATAGTTAACCCAAACACAGGAGAGACAAAGTCCTACCAGTTGCTCCCAGGCATCATCACTCCCGCGCCACACTCGGTTCCGAACGTCGCGGCGAGTACGCAGTACATCGATATTTCTAGTCCAGCCGCTCCGAAAGGTGGGAACTTTCAATTCTACAACGATTTGGCTGTGACCGCATCGATGCCAGCGGCGGATCGCCAAAGTCTCTATGGCTCGTTCACGCGCGAAATTTGTGACAAGTACTTGGAGGTATTTGCGGACTTCAAATATACCCGCTCATTTTTTAATGGAGCCGGGGCGGCTACTGCGTTTTCCCCGGATCCATTCAAGCAATCGAACGGTAGTCCCTTTAGTCCTAGCGGCATCAGTGTGCCAATCGCAAATCCGTTTAATCCTTTCACGGTTGCGGATGCGACTTTGCCCGATGGCACGCCTGTCATTACCGGAGTTCGTTTCCGCGGCATTAGAGACACAGGCGGCACTACATTCAAGACCACCTTCAATGACATTCTGTTTGATACCGGAGTTCGCGGCCAGATGGGCGAGTTTGGCGATTACTTCAAGAATTGGAATTGGGAATTGGCTTTCCATTATTCCGGGAACGACGAGGAGACCGTCACTGGTGGCGTGGTAAGCGAGACGGGCTTACGCGAGGCGCTGCTCGACATGGACCCGGCAACCGCATTTAACCCGTTCCTTGGATTCCACGGTAGAAACACCGAGGCGGCAATCAGCCGTGTCTATGTTACCCTCCACTCCTCTGGCCAATTTGAGTTGCCATTGGCCTATTTCCACCTCGATGGCGATCTGTTCAACCTTCCGGCCGGGCCGATCTCCTTCGCGGTCGGACTCGAGTATCACGGGGAGAGGTGGAGGAGCAATCCTGACGCGAAGAACACCAGTTTTGACGCGATCGAAGCCTCAAAGGTAAACCGGGACGTTTGGGGAACTTATCAGGAGGTGCGTATTCCGGTGACCAGCCCGGTGTGGAAGTTGCCAGGAGCATACAGTCTAGAGTTCGACATCGCGGAGCGCGAAGAATGGTACAGCCAGAATACATCTGCGGCTACTGATTTCCCTGAGGAGCACTCCCAGTTTGATGCGCAGAAGCCGAAATTTTCCGTTCGCTGGCAGCCGCTTGAGCCCAACTGGATTGGCACTCTGACTTTGCGCGGTTCGTATAGCGAAGGGTTTCATGCGCCGACGCTACCTGACCTTACGCCGGCCGGGGGGGAGTTTTTCGAAGTCACAGGCGGTGTTTGTGGGGGCTGCATTCACGATCCAACGGGGTTGACACCCGACGGCACCCCAGTCCGGATACTCATTCCCGGGAACCCTCTTCTGAAGCCGGAGGTGGCTACGATTTGGTCTTATGGAGCGGTTTATACTCCGAAATGGATGAGAGGTCTTACCCTGAGCGTTGATTTTTGGCATATTGACCTTCGATCACTTGCCACGTTGCCAAATGGGCAATTTATCCTCGATCATGAAAAATCATTTCCGCAGTATGTAATTCGTGATCCAACAACTGGCGCAATCACGACCCTCTTCAATCCTACCTTAAACCTCACCCAAGCCGTGGTGGAAGGTCTCGATTACGAAGCGATCTATATCCTGGATTCTTCCAGCTTTGGTCATGGCGATTTTGGCAGATTTACCTTTACCCTCAATGGGACCTACCTGTCCCGGTTCGAGCTTCAGATAAGTCCCGACACTCACCCATTTGGGATCTCGGGTGCGTCTTTATTTCTACCGGGCTTAAGCGGCTCGCTGCCGCACACTCGAGCCTTTGCCAGCGCGTTGTGGGACGGCCCGGCTGATACCTGGTTCGCCGGCGTCGATATTGGCGCGACCGTTCACTACACCGGCCAGTATCAAGATGACAATATCGACCTCGTTGCCTTTGGTTTGGCCCGCAAAATACGGGAGTGGACCACGCTCGACTTGATCGCGTCTTATACATTTAACTTATCGGCTCCGAGCACCCAGCAGGAAGTGGCTGGTTATGCCAAGGACGGCGGTAAGAATGTGAAGCAGTCCGATAGCAAGGAGAAAAACGTTCTGCCGGTCTCCACTGCCCAGTACGGTGCTTGCGGATGGCGCGCCTGGTTGAATGGCACGACGATCACGCTCGGGATGCAGAACGTGTTCGATTCCGATCCGCCGTTCGTCGCCGTTGCCGGCTTCTTTAATGGCTACGACCCATCCCTTGCCGATGTCAAAGGCCGGTTCTGGTACGTCCAGCTAACGAAGAGGTTTTAGTCGACCGGTACGCGCCGGCATCGCGAGCAGCCGGGGTATAGAGTTAAGACCGAAGTTGCTTCGCCGTCTGTTCGCTAATTAGCGGCCGGACTCACTAACAAAAACCTCGGGCTTCTCATCCGCGTAATCCGCGCTGCCCCCAAACTTTTCGCGTAACGAACCGCCAAATCCTGCCAAGTACTTCAGTGAAGGGCCAGAAATGACCTCTCATGATGGGAAGTCAAGAAAGGCAACGAGAAAAGCCAAAATCCACTAAAGGAACAAAAGATGAAATCACTCAAATTCTTCAAGCCCATTCTGGGGAGCACGTTGGCAATCGTACTCGCGTGGCTAGTATCCGTCCGGCCAGCCCAAGCCGGTTACAACGTGACGCTGCAGGAAATTGGGCCCGATGTTGTCGCGACCGGAAGCGGAGTCATTGACTTGACCGGACTAACTTTTGCCGGCTCCACCACCACTGTCGGCAGCGAGATAAGACCATGGAACAACCCCTTTGGAATACTAACGGGGCCAGCGACTGCCACTAGCGCCGATCTCTACAATGCAGGCAACTGGAGTGGACCGGTGGCTTTTGGGTGCTGTAGCGGCAGGCTTGCCAGCAGTGGCAGCGGCGACTTGGTCGGGGTGTTCGGGGGGGTGCATTACTTGGGGCGTTTTTTTGAACCCGCTGTCTATGTTCCAGCGGGCTATGTCTCCGGTACTGCTCTATCGGACAGCGCGACCTACAACAACGCGACTTTTGCAACCTTAGGCGTAACACCAGGCACCTATGTATGGACGTGGGGACCCGGAGCGAACCAGAACTTCACGCTCCTTATTATACCGTCGTCAAATCCTACACCAACGCCAACCCCGACAGCTACGCCCTCCCCAGGGCAAAGTTCGCAGATAGATGGCGATGGAACAATTGCTGGTCCCAACGGCAGGCAGCTGCAATTTTTTATTCAAGACGTCGAAAACGAGCAGGTCACGGGAGACTTTTTGAAAGGCGAGTTCGGTTATAGTGATCACAAGTCACGTGTCACATTCACGACCGGAAAGATTCAGACCGTGACGATCAACGGCAACCTAGGGACGTTTACTGGCATGGCCTCTATCGGCGGTAAACATAAGAAGCAGGTTCAGTTTACGGTGAGTGTTTCCGCCAATCAGATTCCGGCGACCAGCGATACTTTTAGTATCAGCTTGAGCAACGGCTACAGAGCCAGCGGTAATCTCACCAGTGGAAGCATCACAATCCATTAGTTGGGTGCTGATCCAGGAAATTCACCGAGCGATCCGTTGGTCGCCGCCCTAAGCAACTTTCCGCGTAACGAACCGCCAAATCCTGCCAAGTACTCAGGTGAACGGCCGGAAATCACTTCTCCCAGCGAGAAGTCAACGAAGGCCAAAACAATGAAAGGAAATAGCAGTTATGAAGATGAAGTTAGTTAAGATGATAACGAGCTCGTTAGCCCTCACCTGTGCGTTGGGCTGTCTGATCGCGGTGATCCCGCTGGGCACGCCCCGGACTGCGCAGGCGGCAGTCGGCGGACCGGCTTGCAACGTGGGTATGCTAAGGGGCGAGTATCTGTGGACCTTCGACGCATACGAAAACTTGAATGGGAACTTCGTACCGGTAGCCGTTATGCAAGGCCTCCGGTTCAACGGAGATCGTACGACCTATAACACATTCGGCACGGTGAACATCGGGGGCACGATTGTTTTCGACGTCACTGGAGCGGTAGGAACCTATACGGTGAACCCGGACTGCACAGGCACCCTGTCAATCACCGGCGGTCCAAGCTTTAACATATACGTCGGTCCGGGTGCTCAGCAGGTTTGGACTATCCAGAGTGCCCCCGATCCTCTGGCCCCCGGAGTGAGCAGGGGAATGGCGGTACGCCTGCCGTAGTAAAAGCTCCCCGACACTGCAACAATAATTCGACTTGTCGCCAATTATAGGGGCTGGCGTGTTCCATCCGCGTCAAACCGCTTACCTACGAACAACCCTGATCCGACGCGCATTTAGTAGAGCCTTAAGAGACGCGCTCGAAGATTTTCGATTCCCAACTTTTTTATCCGCACACGATCAACCTGTCCATTTGGATCAGCCGCGCGGATGGGCAAAGATGGCGACCGACGCGACCCCGAAGATCGCCGGGAAGATGAAGCGGCAGTAAAAATCAATTCTTTGCGCCCGCTTCTTTTTCTGGGTGTTGTCTAGAATAATCGTCGCTACAACTTCGATGAGCGAAAAGAACACGAGCAACGTGCTGACCAGAAAAAAGACATCGAGGCGCGTCATGTAAGGCAACCGAGGCAATTGGGTGTCGACGGCAAAACGGTAGGCGATGAGTGTGAGCATCGAAGTGACCGCGATGCTGATCTGCGAGCCGGCATTCACTGGGTCGATCCAGAAAACCGCCCATGACATCATCACGATCAGAACGAGAGGCAGAATGACTTTCAGAGTGTAGTTCAGCACGTTGCGCGCAGCCGTGAATTCGAACGCGTAACTGGAGTACTCCAGGCCGGGCGCCAGTGCATAGACGATTGGCCTGGCGTCCCATTTCTCAATCGTCCAGTCCGGCAGGGTGATAGATGGCGCGATGCCGGCGCCATCCTTGAGGCCGTTGCGCGCCCAATCCTGATCTGGTACAAATGTCACTTCGTTAGGCCGATAACGGACAGCGACGAATTGGACATGAAATGTCTGCCGATCAAACGGGAAGGATTGCAACCGCAACGGTTGCGTGAAGGCACCCACATAACGTTGCCGATAGAGAACGCTCCCATCGGCATCTACTTCCACAGTTTCCGGTAGCTTGCGGCTGACCGAGCTTGTTTCGTTCGCGATACTAACGCGCGGATGCCAGATCTGTTCGAGCATGTAATGGGTAACCCCGCTACCGGTGTGAGCCAGGCGAGGATCCTTCCATCCCAGCACGGCGGCGATGTCAGCCGTAAAGCTTTGCTGAGCGCTGTCGATGTTACTGATATCCACCACCCAAAATCCGACAGAGATTTGAGTCGGTCCCGAATTGGCGCTTGGTCGCTCAATCAGAGCGGACGTCTCAGCGCTTCGCCCGAGCTCGATTGACATCACCACAAAAACAACAACAAGGATTCTCTTCATCAGATCGCTATCGGGAGACGGTCAGATTCAGTCTCAGAATCCGTTCAACTTCTCGAATGGCTTGCGGATTGTATTGCGCGCCATGGTCTGAATTGACGATCAATTCCGACTCTGCGCCGTCGAGATGAGAGCTCCAATACGGAACGATGCCGTCGGAGCTGTTCGGAGTGTCGCCTCGTCCGCGGTCTCCCATGATCGAATGATACGGAATCCCTCGTGTGATCGGAATTTTGTTCACTGCTTCCACGAATCGATCGTTAGGCTCAAGCGTATCCACGCTGTTCGGCATGCGGTTGAGCGGTCTTGCCGCGGGATCGTTAACGAGTAGCGGTCTTGTTGAAGCGTAGATCGACGTGAACCTTTGCGGAGTTCTGACTAGCCCGGCGCCGATGCGGCCGATCCAACCTGAAGCGAATTTGCTGCCACGATGCGGCGTCGAAATGAATATGACGCGCTCAACGTCAGGTCGATGATTGAAAACAAGTGACTCTTCGAGAACTTTGCGTGTTTCGGGAGCGAGCGGTGTTTTCGCTGGCGGAGTGGCAAAGAAATTGCGCCAGATTTTGTCTCCGGCATCGGTGATCATCAGCCGGCAAATCATGCCGCCCATGCTGTGACCGATCAGGACAACTCGTTTGTGCTCGGGGATCGCGCGCTCGATCCCGTCGAGATTTTGGCGAAAGAGGGCGGCGGAATAGGGATACGGATAACCGCTGGGATAGCTGAAGAACCAAAACTGATAATGTTCTCTTATCCACGGATCATTGCGGAGAGTGTCGATCATCGGCGCCCAGCTCGCTCCGGTTTCTTGCAGACCATGCACAAAAATCACCGGCGTTCGCGTGCGATCGAACTGTTGCAATTGGCTTAAGCTCGTTGTGTCGGCGTACTTTTGCGGGTTCAGCACGCGCGACATTCCGAGCCGCTCCGGTCGCTCGTGCGCGAGTAGCATTGCGGTTGGGGCGTTAAGATCGACCGCGAGCGGGAAATTTCGTTTGCCCAGCGCGATTCGCTGCGACTTCATTGGATCGACAAACTCCAGCCGCGCTTTTTGACCTGAAAACTCGATTACCGCCGTAACCGGCGCATAAATTCGCTGAAGTTTGTGTTCCTGGCGAAACTGGGGATTCTCCGCGCGGCCAACCGCGACCAGTGGGGCACCGATTCCATTGATCGACGATCGAGTTTTGAAAAATTCCCCGCTGATTTTCAAACTGTCGGTTGGAAACAAATCATACCGGCTCGGATCATGTTCCGTGTCGATAGGCTTCGGAGTACTGAGAAAGAAGATTCCCTGATTCGTGGCAACATTGCTCGGCTGGCGCCAAGGTTGCAGGTTTGCGCGCTCGACGTTTTCGACTGCGCGCGCGACAGAAAAATTGTAGATGCTCTGGGCGGACGCATCGCCCGGTCGCTGCACTAAAGTGTTGAATGAAAGTTTCGCGGCCGAGAGATCATTGCCCAACGCGGCCAACGGCTGCTCGCGTTCCGCTGCGACTAAATATTCTCCGGCGCGTTGTTCATCACTCGCGTTCGCAATCGGAAGCGGCGCTCGCGTCGTTTTTACCGTCGCGAGGTGAGCGCATCCGCAGCTCAGGAAAATTATAGCGCCGGCAAGATCTACTCGGAGCGAGTGGATCCTCGTAATGTACCGTGATTTCATTGAAATCTAATGGCCGGTTGAATTGGTTAATTCCCTGTTTTTTTCAAGCTTTTGAGACCGCACATTTCAAGGAAATTGTGAGGATAATGCGAAAGCTGGCCTTCTTAAATGCCTCGCCACTTCCGCTGCTATCATCTGCCTCGCATATTCCCGGACCGACGTTAATTGAATTGGAAAGTTGCGTAAGGTTTCTTTCATATCAATCCTTCCCACTTCATTTAACCCGATCATTAGTCCGCTAAATGTTTTACCCAGTGAGTCCGGAGCTGCAGCTATCTGCGCCCGCAGTGCTTCATCCGGTACGTTTTGTAATTCAAATGTCTGTCCGCTTTCTTGCTCAAAAATTTCCACCGCATCCAGTAGGCTTAAATCATCCGGACCTCCCAGCTGTATAACCGCATTTTGTGCCGCCGGGTTGTCCAGGCTGGCCACAGCGAAGGCAGCCACGTCTTTTATAGATATCCACGATATTTTATTTTTTCCTTCGCCATAAATAACTGCTTTGGCGTGCGCATAGTCGAACCCCAATACAGGGCCGAGCCATATTTCCATGAAATACGTGGGTTGAAGGATCGTGTAGGTAAAGTTCTTTGACTTTAACCTGTTTTCAACGGCTCGCTTCGCTGATTGTAATGGGAACTCAGGTGTCACGGAGAGAAAAGGAGGAAAAGAAATAAACACCACGTGTTGTAATCCGACTGCACTTGCCGCTTCTGCTACCTTGAGTTGGCCGGCAAGATCAACCGTTTCGATGGAATCGCCTTCCTGGTGCGAGATGGTAGAGGTGGCAGTAGAAATAATCGCATCCACATTTTGAAACGCCTGGTAGAGCGACTGTGGGTCTTTCATATCTCCTGTCACGGTTTCAACGCCCAGCTCATGCAAGGCATTGACTTTTTCCTTTTGCGAAGATGTTCGCGCCAGTGCTTTCACTTTTTTGCCAGCGGCTGCCAGCTGACGGCAAACTTCCATACCGAGAACACCGGTAGCGCCCACTACCAGCACGGTTGAGTTCCTTGTCCTGTTATTTCGATCAATCTTAGTGCGAGTAGTCGTACTCATTGTTGATTACAAATTGTGTGCTGCGGCTAGCATCTCTGCTGCACGCTCACCAATGATCACACACGGAGCCATGGTGTTGCCGGTCGTGACGCGTGGCATAATCGATCCATCAGCGATGCGAAGATTGTCGACGCCGTAGACCTTGAGATTGCCATCAACTACGGACATTGCGTCGCGCCCCATCCTGGCGGTAGAGGTTTGATGCCAAAAGCTCATCGCTGCATCGCGGATGTACTCTTCCAGCGTTGTCCGTTTCAATTTCCCTGGCAGTATCTCCTGCTTCAGAAATGGACGTAGCAAATCGAGATTGCCTATTGCCCGACAAAGTTTTGCGGATTCTAACAGACCTTTCCGATCGTCTCGATCAGTAAGAAGGTTGGCTTCAATCTGGATCGGATCGTCAGGATCTGGACCAGTGAGACGGATTTGGCCGCGACTCTTTGGCTGGACGACGTTACCAAACAGCGTCCAACCACTCGCAGGCGCGCCGAGCTTTGCTGCATCCTGAGCGTCGAATACAGCCTGCAAAATCTGGAAATCAGGGCTAGCTACGCCACTGTCACTTTTAAAGAATACGACCGCGTCAGGCGCGACATCGCGTGGTAGCGGCTCCGAGCACTCCCAGACACAGGCAATAACCGGGTGGTCTTGAAATCCGGTCCCGACTCCCGGTAGATGCTGGACTACCGGAATCCCGGAGCGCCGCAACTCAGTTTCATCGCCGATGCCAGACTGCATTAGAACCTTCGGTGTATTAATTGCACCGAGGGACATGACTACCTCGCGCCCTGCACGAATGCGATGGGTGCGGCCATCCCAGAAAATCTCCACGCCGGTAACACGTTTACCCTCGAACGTTAGGCGCGTAACCAATGCGTGAGGGAGAACAGTCAAATTCTGCCGATCCATGTACGGGAAAACATAGGAACGAAAAACGGATTGACGTTTCCCATCGCGGATTTGCATATCGGGAACGGATGCGCCACCATCGGCCTCCATCAGGCGGCCATTTTGATTTTCAAATATTGGAATCCCAACTGAGCGTATTCCCTCCAAAAAAGCGCGAGCGACCGGGCTCGAGTCGGGTTTCGGCTGGACGAACACCGGTCCACCGGTTCCGCGATATTTTGGATCGGGAGCTCCGTGCCAGTCCTCAATGCGCCGATAAATGTCTAGCACCGAGTCATAACTCCATGCCGGATCTCCCGCTTCTGATGCAAAGAAATCCCAGTCGCTCTTGTGACCGCGCGCCCAGATCATCGCGTTGATGCTGGATCCACCGCCCAGGCCCTTTCCCATACCTAAAGAAACGGCGCGGCCATTAAGCCACCTATTCGGCTCAGCTTTGAACTGCCAATACCTCTCGCTTCCAATATTCGTAGTCCACTCGCTAGCTTCCATGACACTTGGAGCGTCGTCGTTGCCACCGGCCTCCAGCAGTAACACATGGAGATCTGGATTCTCAGCGAGTCTGCCCGCCACGACCGAACCGGAAGAACCGGAGCCGCAGACAATGAAATCATAATGTGATCTCAGTTCAGATCTCAGTTTGTTTTGATTCGCTAGTACTCGTTGAGCGAATTTTTCGCTCTTGATGTCTAGGTTGGCGATCTCTGTGCTCATAATTGTTCGGTACGTCCTCGGTTGAAATCCGGCCAATACCGTGTTCCTCGCGCTGCGATGCTTTTGCGGCATAATGGATGTCAGCAATGGAACTGCGACACCTGCGCTACTTTCTGGTGGTGGGTGAAGTCTTGAATTTCACTAAGGCGGCCGCGCGTCTTCGAGTCGCGCAACCGGCCTTGAGCCGTCAGATCCAAGACTTGGAGGATGAAATCGGCGTCGATCTTTT
>Ga0066388_100003537_pt1 | contig 10169 bp, 7 predicted proteins | sample PanSoiMetaGPlot6_FD_64539 | JGI IMG/M metagenome (GOLD analysis project Ga0066388, IMG submission 64539) | Tropical forest soil microbial communities from Panama analyzed to predict greenhouse gas emissions - Panama Soil - Plot 6 (Hybrid Assembly) | ecosystem: Environmental > Terrestrial > Soil... | reverse complement strand
GCCGCCACCGGCGCGCTGCCCTTCTATGGGCCGTTCGGCGACATCTCCGATCCGCTCGGTTGCGAGGATCAGTTCCGCGCCGCGTTCCTGCTCGGCTGCGTCGGCGCCTGGTCGCTGCACCCGAGCCAGATCGCCATTGCCAAGAAAGTCTTCAGCCCGCCGGTCGAAGAGGTACTGTTCGCCAAACGGGTACTGGAAGCGATGCCGGACGGCCGCGGCGTGTTGATGCTGGACGGCAAGATGCAGGACGACGCGACCTGGAAGCAGTGCAAGGTGATGGTTAATCTCGCCAAGATGCTCGCCGCCAAAGACAAGGAGCTCGCTGCGGCGTACGGGTTCTGATCGTGACGGTACGGCTGACCAACTCCCGGGGCAGGGCGTGCTTGGTCGTCGACGGCGCCCTGGTCGACGTCGAGCGCGCTTCGGGCGGAAAATTCTCCGCCGACCCGATGGGCGCGCTCGCCCGCTGGGACGCGCTGGCGGAGTGGGCGTCTGGCATCGGCACAGGCGCTGCGACCGGCACGTTGAACGAAAGCGAGCTGGGTCCGCCCGTACCGCGACCGGCCAAGGTCTTCGCCATCGGTCTCAACTACAAGAGCCATGCGCAAGAAGGCGGGCTGCCGCTTCCCGGCCAGCCGATGGTGTTCACGAAGTTTCCCAACTGTCTGGTCGGGCCGCGGGCCGATGTCGTGCTGTCCTCGGCCTACGTCGACTGGGAGGTGGAGCTGGTCGTCGTGTTCGGCCGCCGCGCCCACAAGATACCCGAGGCGCGAACGTTCGACTACGTTGCCGGCTACTGCGTCGGGCAGGACATTTCCGATCGTCGCCTGCAGTTCAGCGACCAACCGCCGCAGTTTTCGTTGGGCAAGTCGGTCGACACGTTTGGTCCGCTCGGCCCGGCGCTGGTGTCGATCGACGCGTTCGCAGATCCAAACGACCTCCGGCTGACGTGCGATGTCGCCGGCGAGCGCATGCAGGACGCCCGCAGCAGCGACATGGTGTTCTCCGTCCCCGAGCTGGTGGCATACCTTTCCACGTTTTGTACCCTCGAGCCCGGCGACATCATCTTCACCGGCACGCCGGCGGGTGTTGGGTCGGTGCGCAATCCCCGCCGCTATCTCAAACCGGGAGAGGAGATCGTCAGCACCATCGAAGGCATCGGAACGCTGCGCAATCGATGTGTAGACGCCGGATGAATTCAGCCCCGCGAAAGTGCGCGGAGGGTCCCCGGGGAAGCGCCTCCCGTCTCACGCGATGTTCCTCGTGGCGGCGTTTTGTTGAGGGAAGTTGATGACAAAGCCAGTTGAACGATGGGTCGAGCAGGTCGCCGCTCACACGACCCCCGACCGCGTGTATTGGTGTGATGGGTCGGAGGGCGAGAACGAGCGCCTGATCAAGGAGATGCTCGACAGCGGCACACTCGAGACGCTCAACCCGGACAAGCATCCCCACTCCTACTTGCATCGCAGTGACCCGAGCGACGTCGCACGCACCGAGCACTTGACCTTCGTCTGCACCGAAAAGCAGGCGGATGCGGGACCGAACAACAATTGGATGGCGCCGGCCGAGGCCAAGCAGAAGGTCGGGGCGCTGTTCAAGGGCTCGATGAAAGGCCGCACGCTGTACGTGGTGCCGTACATCATGGGACCGGTGACCTCTCCGTACAGCCAGATCGGCGTCGAGATCACCGACAGCCCGTACGTGGTCGCGAACATGCGCATCATGACCCGCATGGGGCAGGCGGCGCTCGACCGCTTGGGCAGCTCGGACAACTACGTGCAAGGACTCCACTCGCTCGGCGATCTGAGCCCGGAGCGCCGCTTCATCATCCACTTCCCCGAGGAGCGGCTCATCTGGTCGGTCGGCTCCGGCTACGGCGGCAACGCCTTGCTCGGCAAGAAGTGCTTCGCGCTGCGTATCGCCAGCTTCATGGCGCGCCAGGAAGGCTGGATGGCCGAGCACATGCTGATCGTCGGCGTCGAGGACCCGCACGGCAACATCTCGTACATCGCGGCGGCGTTTCCGAGCGCCTGCGGGAAGACCAACCTGGCGATGCTGGTTCCGCCCGCGAGCCAGAAAGGCTGGAAGGTGTGGACGGTCGGCGACGACATCTGCTGGATGCGTCCCGGCCCCGACGGGCGCTTGTGGGCGATCAATCCGGAAGCCGGGTTTTTCGGCGTCGCGCCAGGTACGTCGAGCAAGACCAACCCGAACGCGATGGCGAGCCTGCGCAAAAACAGCATCTTCACCAACGTCGCGGTCACCGACGACAACTGCCCGTGGTGGGAGGGGATCGACGGCCCGGTGCCAGAGCACTTGATCGACTGGCGCGGTCGGGACTGGCGCAAGGGATCGAGCGAGAAGGCGGCCCATCCGAACTCGCGCTTCACCGCTCCGGCGTCGCAGTGCCCTTCGATCTCTCCCCACTGGGAGGATCCGAAGGGCGTGCCGATCTCGGCGATCGTCTTCGGCGGGCGTCGCGCGCGCACGGCGCCGCTCGTCCTACAGTCCTTCGACTGGAATCACGGCGTGTTCGTCGGCGCTTCGGTGGCGTCCGAGACCACCGCCGCGCAGAGCGGCGCGGTGGGCGTCGTGCGGCGCGACCCGATGGCGATGCTGCCCTTCTGCGGTCTCAATATGGGCGACTACTTCGGCCATTGGCTGCACATGGGGAGCCAGCTCGCGCACCCGCCGCAGATCTTCCACGTCAATTGGTTCCGGCAAGACGCCGAGGGCAAGTTCATCTGGCCGGGGTACGGCGAGAATCTGCGCGCGCTGCGCTGGATGATCGAGCGCTGCAACGGGAGCGGCAACGGCAACGCGGTCGAATCGCCGATCGGAATGTTGCCGAGCACGCACGCGATCGACACCGCCGGCCTGGAACTGAAACCGGGTGCACTCGACGAGCTGCTCGCCGTGAACCGCGACGACTGGCGCCGCGAAGCCGACAACCTGGGCGAGTTCTTCGGCAAGTTCGGCGATCGCCTGCCCGACGAGATGCGCCGCCAGCGCCAGCAACTGGTGACGCGCCTCGGCTGATCGATCGGTTCAAGGTACCCACGCCCGTCGTGAGCCGCAGCACGACGACTGGCATGGATTGGCTCGATGCGCGGCGGGGATTGGCTCCATGACCGACCCCACAGAGCGTGCAGCGCGGCGGGGCGCTACATGGCACGTGGCCGCGATCGGGCTCGCCGCGACCTTCGGCGTGTCCTGGTACTTTGCGGGATGCATTGAGGCCGTCAAGATCTCGACCGCGGCCGGTCTGGTCGTCGCGCTCCCAGTCGGAGGATTGGTCGTGGTGACGCTGGCAGCCCTGCTGGCGTCACCGCCGGCGCTGCCGTCGTCCTGGTCGGCGCGTGCCAATGTCATGTTGGACGGGTTGCGACGCGCGCGGCCTACCGCGCTCGCATTGGCGGCGTTGCCTGCGGTCAGCTGGCTGGCCCCAGCCCAGCAGTCCGCGGCGAGCACGGCGCTGCTGCTCGCCGCGTGGCTCTCGTTGACCTGGGTCATGAGCCGGGACGCCAATCGCTCCGCTGGCCCGGCGTTTCTGGTGCGCTCGCGCACCGATCCCGCCTCCAACGCGTGGACGCTCTGCCTCTTGGCCGTGACGCTCTCGATCGCGGTCTTCTATCTCGTGATCGGTTCGCGCGAAGTCGAGATCGCCCAGAACGACGGGGCGTACTACTATGGCGTGGCGCGTCACATCGCGCTGACGGGGCGCTTCGAAGAACCGATCGTCTGGCACTTTCTGCACCCGCCGGACAGCGTGCTGCACGCCCCCTTCGACTATTGGGGTCCGATGACCTCGCTGCTGTTGGTGCTGCCGATGCGGATCTTCGGCGCGCAGCCCGAGACAGCGTTTCTGACCATGAGCGCCATCGCGGCGGGGTCGCTGATCGCTTTCTGGTACTTGATCTGTGTCGCGCTGCCGCTGCGCTACGGCGCCGCCCAGCTGCTGGCGCTCCTGGTGTTCGCGCTGTCGCCTGCCATGAGTGTGTACCGGTTCCAGCCGGAGAGCATCGCCGTCGCCCAACTCTTCATGCTCCTGGCGCTGGTGGCATTCTGTCGCGGTTGGCTGCTGCTCACCGTGCTGCTGGGGTTCTGTCTGGTGCTGACCCGCGGCGATGGACTGGTCCTCTTCGGCGTGATTCTGCTCGTTACCGTGGTGCGGGTAGCGAGCGCACCAGAGCGCCGTGCTCGGCGCGTATGGATGGTGCTTTCGGTCGGCGGCGCCTGCCTTGCGGCATACGTCATGTGGAGCATGGCGTCGTTCGGCACGATGACACCGCCGGGCCCGCAGCGGCTGCCGTTCCTGCGCAGCTACTGGGAAGTGTTCGATTACGAAACCCGACCGAACGGTTCCTTGGCCGCCGTGGCGGCACATCATTTTGCGTCGGAGTACATCGGCGCCTGTATCAGTCTCGCGCTGCTGTGCATGCGCTCGATCCCGTTCGCTCCGGCTCCGATCTGGTGGTTCGGACTCGCGCTCGTTCCGGCATTCCGGCTGTTTCGCGGCCGGCCGTTGGCGGAGGTCCTGGTGTGGCTGCTCTACTTCGCTGGCTTGGGGCTCGTGGTGTGGCTGAGCGGGTCTGGATTCTATTTCGGCCGCACGCCCTACACGTTCACGCCGGTGGCGGTCCTTGCCGGCGCGCTCGGCGCCGATGCGATCCTCGCATGGCAGGCCGACCGGTTGGCGCGCAGCAGACACACGCGGGCGGGCGCGCTGCTCAGTGCCGCAGCCGTGTTCGGAGTCTGTTGGTTCTTTCTCACCGGTCTGTCGCCGCTCAGCGTCCCGCCGGCCGCGCAATACCCGAAGCAGCGCGCGATGCTGACTCGGCTCGACTCGATTCTCGACGGGGACCCCGTGGCATCGAACATCCCATGGTACATGATCGCCTACACGCGCAGTCCGACCGTATCGGTTCCCTTCAACGGCGAAGCCGCGATCGAAGACGTGCTCGACCGCTACGAGATTCGCTGGCTGGTTCTGTTCGGCGCGCAATGGATCCAGGGTGAGTCGCGCAGCGTGCTCGAGCGCGTGCTCGCGGGCGATCAGACAAACCTCGGCCGCTTTCGCCTCCAACGCATCGGCAGTTCGGCGCGGCCCGCTGTCTTTCGGGTTGAGTCACCCGCCGGCGCGACCAATTGATCGAGCGGGTGGGGTCGCTAGCGGAGCTTGCGGCGCAAGTAGTTCAAGACGTCGAAGCGGGTCACCAGGCCGAGGAACTGCTCGCCGTCTGCGACAATGGCGACCAGGCCGCGATCGAAGATCGGCAGCAACGACTCCAGCGGCGCGTCCGGCGCGACGGTTTCGAGGCGGCTGCTCATGTAGTCCCGCACTGGCTGACAGAAGACGCCGGCGTCGCGTGACACGGCGAACAGCAGGTCGGATTCGTCGAGCATGCCGACGATGCGGCCGCCGTCGAGCACCGGCAGCTGCGAGACATCGTAGATGCGCATGCGCGAGTGCGCGGTCAGCAGGGTATCGTCGGGTTGGACGGACACGACCGCACCCTGCTCGTAGCGGCGCGCGATCAGGTCGCGCGCGTCACTCCGCTGCGGTCCGCGCAGGAATCCCTGGTCGACCATCCAGTAGTCGTTGAACACCTTCGAGAGGTATTTGTTGCCGCTGTCGCACACCAGCGTCACCACCCGCTTCGGCGCGCGCTGCTCGCGGCAGTAGCGCAGCGCCGCGGCGACCAGCGTACCGGAAGAGGTTCCGGCCAGGATGCCCTCGCCGCGCAGCAGCGCCCGCGTGGTCAGCAGGCTCTCCTCGTCGCTGATCGTATACGCCTGCCGCACCCGTGAGAGATCGGCGATCGGCGGCACGAAGTCCTCGCCGATCCCCTCGACCACCCACGAGCCGGCCTCGCCGACGTGCCCCGTCCTGACGTACTCGGCCAGCACCGAACCGGCCGGATCGGCGAGCACCATCTCGACGTGCGGGGCGACGCGGGCGAAGTAGCGGCTCAGGCCGGTGATCGTGCCGCCCGAGCCGACGCCGCACACCATGGCGTCGAGCCGCCCGTCGATCTGCCGCCAGATCTCCGGACCGGTGGTGGTTTCGTGTGCGTACGGGTTGGCGGGATTGGCGAATTGATTGACGTAGTAGGCGCCGGTCTCGGCCGCGATGCGCTCGGCCATGTCCTGGTAGTATTCGGGATGGCCCTTGGCGACGTCCGAGCGGGTCATACGCACCTCGGCGCCCATCGCGCGCAGGTGGAAGACCTTCTCCTGGCTCATCTTGTCGGGGATGACCAAGATCAGGTGGTAGCCCTTGCGCGCTGCGACCAGCGCCAGTCCCAGGCCGGTATTGCCGGCAGTGGCTTCGACCAGCGTGGCCCCGGGCCCGATCGCGCCGCTGCGCTCGGCCGCCTCGATCATGGCCAGGCCGATGCGATCTTTGATCGAACCGCCGGGGTTCTGGCTCTCCAGCTTGACGAACAGCGCACACGGGCCGGTGTCGAATGAGGTGAGCTGGACGAGCGGTGTGTTGCCGATCAGCGACAGCACACTGCGCGGCGTCGGCGTGGCGCGCGGCGCAGCGCTCATGCCCCGCGCGCGGCGTGCAGACCCTGTTCGAGATCGGCCCACAGATCGTCCACGTGTTCGAGCCCGACCGAGAGGCGCACCAACGAGTCGGTGATGCCGAGCGGTTCGCGCACGGCGGGCGGAATCGACGCGTGCGTCATCACCGCCGGATGCTCGGCCAACGACTCGACGCCGCCCAGACTCTCGGCGAGCGCGAACAGACGCAGCGCGCCGAGGAAGCGGCGCGTTTCCGCGAGACCTCCGTCGAGCTCCAGGCTGATCATTCCACCGCCGCTGCCCATCTGCTTCAGACAGAGCGGATATTGGGGGTGGCTCGGCAGGCCGGGATAGTGCACGCGCGCGACACCCGGCGCGCGTTCCAGACGCCGCGCCAACTCGGCGGCGGTCTCGCCGTGGCGCTCCATGCGGATCGGCAAGGTCTTGATGCCGCGCAAGACCAGATAGCAATCGAGCGGGCTGGGCACCGCGCCGATGGCGTTCTGCAGAAACGCGATGCGCTTGGCCAGCTCGGGGTCACGCAGGATCAAGGCGCCGCCGACGACGTCGGAATGGCCGTTGATGTACTTGGTGGTCGAATGCAGCACGACCGTGGCGCCGAGCGCGAGCGGGCGCTGCAGCGCCGGCGACGCGAAGGTGTTGTCGACCACCAGGGCGATACCGCGCCGCGCGGCGATCTCGCCCGCGGCGCGCAGATCGACCAGCCGCAGCAGCGGGTTGGTCGGCGACTCGAGCCACAGCATCCGCGTGCGCGCGGTGAGCGCGGCTTCGAGCCGGTTCGGGTCGCGCAAGTCGACGAAGCTGGTCTCGATGCCGAGCGGCTGCATGACCTGGGTGAAGATGCGGTAGGTGCCGCCGTAGACGTCGTCGCCGCACACCACGTGGTCGCCGGGGCGCAGGGTGTTGAGCAGCGTGGTCGCCGCCGCGCATCCGCTGCTGAAGGCGAACCCCCGCTCGCCGTCCTCGAGCGCGGCGAGACACGCCTCGAGCGCCGCCCGGGTCGGATTGCCGCTGCGCGAATAGTCGAAGCGCAGCGGCTTGCCCGGCTCGGGCTGCGCGAACGTGGTGGCCAACACGATCGGCTCCATCACCGCGCCGTGCAGCGGATCGGGTTCCTGCCCGGCGTGGACGGCGAGCGTTTCGAAGGCCGGTTCGGCGCACGGGGCGGCTCGCTTCACGGCCATGAGGAGCTCCGCGGTAGCCGGCCGTACATGCCGCCACACTAGAGGGTCGGCCGAGCTGTTTCCATTCATCGTCGCTGAATTCCCCGTGCGGCGCGGTAAAGGTTGTCGCAACGTCGCTTGACAGAGCTTTACCGCGACACGTACGCGTGCGCGGTAAGATGAGCTCTCGCCAACGCAGCGCGGGGTCGGCCACGACGCGGCCGCCGCGCCGCGGCGCCCGACGCGGCCACGCGTCCGGCGCGCCGGCAGCGGACGCGCGCCGCGACACACGGGTCGAGAGCGGCGAAGCCCACGACCTCACGCCGTCGGTGGGCACGAACCTGCGCCGCATGCGCGGCGAGCGGCGACTATCCCTCGAACGGTTGGCGAGTCTGTCCGGCGTCAGCCGGGCGATGCTCTGCCAGATCGAGCTCGGCCAGAGCGCGCCGACGATCAACATCCTGTGGAAGATCGCCCGCGCGTTGAACGTTCCGTTCTCGGCCCTGATCGCAGATCGGACGGCCAGCCGGACGAAGTTGATGCCGGCGGCACGCGCCAAGGTCCTGACCTCGGCGGACGGCAGCTTCTCCTCGCGGGCGCTGTTTCCCTTCGACGAGCCGCGCTCGGTCGAGTTCTACGAGCTGCGCCTGAAGCCGCGCTCGGTCGAGGTCGCCGAACCGCACCCACCCGGCACGGTCGAGAACTTGGTGGTCACCAGCGGCGCGCTCGAAATGACCGTCGGCGAGGATCTGCACCACCTCGCGGTCGGCGACGCCATCCAGTTCGAAGCCGATGCGCCGCACGAATACCGCAACCCGAGCGACGAGGAGGCGGTGATCTACCTGGTGATGACGTACGGCGAGCGCGTCGGCTAGCGGCGCTGGCGCAGCGGAGTGCCCCCCATCCTGACCGTCCTCGCCAGGCGGAAAGGGACCAAGCGGGCGGCGCGGTGCGACGGACGACCTGCAACGGGCGGCACCACACGGCTCGCGTGGCGGGTCCGCTGCGGCGGCGCACGGCGACTAGACGGAGACCCACGCGCGCGTGGTACTAGTCAGCTCAGCCAGCGATCGAAAGGAACCTCGCCATGGACGTGATTCGCGATGCGGATGTGGAACTGCGACCGCTGCTCGAACGCACGGTCGGCATCATCGGCTATGGCAACCAGGGCCGCGCCCAGGCCCTGAACCTGCGCGACAGCGGCGTGCGGGTGCTGATCGGCTCGATCGCCGATGCCGGCGCCGAGCGCGCCCGGGCCGACGGGTTCGAGGTGGTCGGGATCGGCGTGGCGTGTGAGCGAGCCGACGCCATCGCACTGCTGATTCCCGACGAGGTGCAACGCGGGGTGTACGAGCGTGAGATCGCTTCCCGCCTGCGCCCCGGCCAGGTACTCGACTTCGCGCACGGCTACAACATCCACTTCGGCTTGATTCGTCCGCCGGCGAGGCTCGATGTCATCCTGGTCGCGCCGCGCATGATCGGCGTCAACGTGCGGCGCAGCTTTGAGCGCGGCGCCGGGGTGCCGGCGTACGTCGCGGTGGCGCAGGACGCCACGGGCAATGCCCGCGCACTGGCACTGGCCTGGGCCAAGGCGATCGGAGCGACGCGCGCCGGCGTACTGGAGACCACTTTCGCGCAGGAGACCGAGCTCGACCTCTTCACCGAGCAGGGGGTGTGGCCGATCATCATGCGCGATCTGCTGTTGTCCTATGAGGTTCTGGTGGAAGCCGGCTTCGCGCCGGAACTGGTCGCGCTCGAGCTGTACGGATCGGGCGAGGCGGCCGAGATCTTCCGCCAGATGGCGCGGGTCGGCGTGATCGAGCAGATGCGCCTGCACTCGCAGACCAGCCAGTACGGCACGCTGTCGCGCGGCCCGCGCATGCTGCCCGACGCCTGCAAGGAGCTGCTGCGCGCGGCGCTGCGCGAGATCCGTTCGGGCGCGTTTGCCGCCGAGTGGCGCAGCGAGCAGGAGAGCGGCTACCCGCGCTTCGAGGCGCTCCGCCAGGCGGCGCGCGCGCACGGGATCAATCGCGCCGAGCAGCTCGGCCGCGAGCTGCTCGCCCGCACCGGTCTGTCGGACACGGACTAGTCGCCGATGGGCGCGCGCCTGCACGGCAAGGTCGCGGTCGTCACCGGTGCCGCGGCTGGCATCGGCGAGGCGACCGCCGAGCTGTTCGCCGAAGAGGGCGCCCGCGTCGTCGTGCTGGACGTCGATCCGACCGGTGAGGCGGTCGCTCAACGCATCCGCACGCGCGGCGGCGGGGCGCTGTTCGCACAAGCCGACGTCGCCGCCGAGAGCGAGGTTGCCGCCGCGATCAAGTTGGCGGCCGACACCTTCGGCCGCATCGACATTCTCGTCAACAACGCCGCCGTCTTCGTCTTCAAGGGGCTGGAGGCGACCCCGGACGACTGGCGGCGCTCGCTCGACGTCAACGTCGTCGGCACGGCGCTCTG
>Ga0066388_100003536_pt1 | contig 10170 bp, 4 predicted proteins | sample PanSoiMetaGPlot6_FD_64539 | JGI IMG/M metagenome (GOLD analysis project Ga0066388, IMG submission 64539) | Tropical forest soil microbial communities from Panama analyzed to predict greenhouse gas emissions - Panama Soil - Plot 6 (Hybrid Assembly) | ecosystem: Environmental > Terrestrial > Soil... | reverse complement strand
GGCGCGCGACGCGATCGTCACGGTCGAGCATGCGGAGATCGGCGCCGAGCGCCACATCGCCAACCCCCTACGCATGAGCCGAACGGCGCTGATGCCGGCGCGCCCCGCGCCGCTGTTGGGCGCCGATACCGCCGCCGTGCTCACCGGCCTGTTGGGGATGGACGCCGCTGAAGCGCAACGCCTAATCGAATCAGGCGTGTGCGCCTGACGCGCCGCCCGTATCTCGTATCTTGTTCCTCGTCGCTCGTGCGGTTCCGTCACGCGCCCACGCGGAATGAATGGCGACAGCGGCTGGTTCAACCGCGCGACCATCGACCTCACCGGCGGCATGACCATGCGCCTGTTCGACACCATCATGTCGCCTGACTGACTCTTCAATCGGGAAGCGCTTTGGCGAGCTCCAGAATGGCCTTGCTGGGGTCGACAGTCTTGTTCTGCGCGAGTTCCTGCAGGGTGGTGAAGGTGCCCTGCAGAACGTCGAAGGCGCTCGAGACCGTATCGACGCCGGTGTAGATGCCCGCGGTGACGACAATATGCGCGAGCTCCGCCGGAGTCACGCCGTTCGCCAACGCCATGTAGACGTGAATCGCCAACTCGATGCGTCGCGAGCGGCACGCGAGCAGCGCAACCAGACAACGTTCGCGATTCGCCGCGGACAACGGGGTGTCCGGTTTGGCGTTCAACTCCGGATAGATGGTATCGCCGATCCCCGTCAGCTCCAGTCTGATCGTCGGATACTGGGCAAGCAATTTCGCGCTCAGCAGCTGGCCCATTACCACCGGGTTGTACTGGTCGACGATCGTCTTCAGCTCGCTCGCGCTGAGGATCTTGGTGAGGTCAGGGAAAGTCGCTGCTGCCATCTGTGCCGTTCCTCGCCGTCGTTGAGTCATGGGATTGCCGACGTTTGCGGAAGGCTGGCGTCGATCGGTGCACCCTGCTGCCGCGATAGGTTGGCACCCCCGAACACTTCGGCTTCGTATAATCGAGCACCGCCAAATCTGCGTTGTCAGTTCAGTCGCATCCACGCTGTGTTCACATGCCCCCCCTGGAAAGTTCTCGAGCGCGCGCCAGCTCCGCCGCACAGCCGAGGCGCTCGAACTCCTCCTGCGCCAGGCGCAATGCCGACGTCCTCTTCTCTCCGGCGGGCAGATGTCGGCCGATCTCGAAGTTGGCCCGGCCGACCTCATAGCGCAGACCGAGTCGATCGCCGAGTGACGCCGCCTTGTGCCACTCGCGCATCGCCCGCGACTGCTTGCCGATCAGCCAGGCCGAGAGGCCGCGCCACAGATGAGCGTGCGGGCGCGCCAGCGTTAGCTGGCGGGCAAAGCGCCACAGGACCTCGACCGCTTCGTCCGCCAGCCGGCGGACCTGCGGCGCCGCGGGCGTCTCATCCGTTTCTTGCAGGGACAGCAATGCTTCGGCGTTGAAGGCAAGCGCGGCCTGCAACCAGTACGCGACCGGCTTGATCTCGCGCGTTTGGCTCACGGCGCGCTCGCCGACATCGTACGCTCCGGCTCGATCGCCGGTCAGTAGGCGCGCCATCGCCAGACCGCCGAGCGCGCAGATCGCCTCACTCTTCATCGTCTCGCGGTCGGCAAGCAGCAGTGCCGCCTCGGCCAGCCGTTGCGCCTCGTCGGCTCGACCGAGGCGGATGAGCAAGCCGCTTTGCGCCAACATCGCCCAACACTCGCCCTGCTGGTTGCCGCTGCGCCGGCTCAGCCGCTCGACGTTGCGGCTCGCCTGCAGCCCTGTTTCGTAGTTGCCTCGGTAGAGATCCAGGTTGGCCGAGATGATCCAGGTCTCGGTCCATAGGCGAAGATCGCCGGAGCGTTCGGCGATGCGCGTCGCCTCGCCGACCGCCGTTTCGATCTCCGACCAGCGACACTCCGGTATCTGGTAGACGGCCGCGCGCGACTGCACCCAGGCGACGGTGTGTTCCGCGCCGGTGGCGGCGGCGATCTCGATCGCGCGACGCGCCCACGGGTCGCCAAGCCGCCGCACGCGCGCCGAACCCGCCAGAATGGCGAGAATGACGTACCCCTGCGCCAGCGGCGTCGACGGCCCCGCCGGTTCGCACTGATTCACGATGCGCAGCGCCGACCAGAGAATCGGCAGCGTGCGCAGCGAGTAGAAGAAGACCTCGGTGAGCCGCAGCTGTACGCGTCCCACCTCCTCCGCCACACGCAGCGCCGGTTCGAGAGTGGTCGACCGCACGCGCAGCGCGCGCTGCAGCGCGCGCACGCCCGCTTCGGCGAGGGTCGCGAGCATCCAGCCCGGCGTCGACTCGGGCAACTTGCATCCACACAGCGCCAGCGACTGCTTGGCGTGCGCCAGACAGGCCGTCATGTCGCCGAGGCGAAAATACGCTTCGCACAGCCCGCCTTCGATCGCAGCGAGAGCGAAGTCGCCGCTGTCCGGATCGACCCGGCGGGTCGGGTCGAGCCAGGCCCGCCGCGGGTTCGCACCCGTCGGCACCCCCGTACCGGGTTCGATCCGGTATGCCTGCAAGGCGCGGGACAGCAGCTCCACCGCTTCGCGCGCCGCGCCGCTGCGCAGAGCGACGAACCCGGCCTCGCGCGCGTACGCGCCCTCGCGCGCCAGGTCGCCAGCTTCCCGCCACTGATAGGCAAGCGCGGCCAGGTGCTGGCGGCTGTCGGCGTGCGCCCGCTCGATGGCCTCCGCCGCGCGGCGATGCAGGCCGCGCCGCACCTCGACGGACATGTCGGCGAGCAATTGCTCGCGCAGCTTGTCGTGCGCGAACTCCCAGCGGCCCTCGCGCAGGTCGAGCACCGCGCTGCGCGCGCACGCCGCGATCCATTGCTCGAGGTCGAGGTCGGGGTGCGCGATCCGCATGGTGTCGGGGTCGATCTCGCGGCCGATGACGGCCGCCGTCTGCAGCGCCGCGCGGTCCGCCGCCGACAGGCGCGCGATGCGCCGGCGGGCGATCTGCCGGATTCCACCCGGCAGCACGTGCTCGGGCAGCGTTGCCTCGCTGATCCGGTCGAGCGAGCCCGACACTTCCGCCAAGGCGCGCACCACTTCGACGATGTAGAACGGGATGCCTTCGGTCTCGCGTTCGATGAAGCGCAGCACCTCCGGCTGACAGACGCCCGGGCCGATCATCGTCTCGGCGAGCGCCGACGAGGCCTCCGGATCGAGGCGCTCGAGCTCGAGCACGCGCGCGCCCGCGATCGCTTCCTTGAGCGCCGGCGCTTCGTCGTCGCGAAAGCTGGCCACGAACAGCGCGCGCATCGGCGCGGTCGGCTGGGCCAGCCAGGCGAGCAGCTTGAGGCTCTCGCTGCCGGCCCAGTGAATGTCCTCGAGCATGACCAGCACCGGCCGGTCCTGGCGGCGAAACAGTGCCTCGACGGCGAGCAGCAGCCGCGTCTGTGCCGCTTCGGGGTCGAGCGGCGGCGCATCGCCGACCGGGGCGTTCGCCAGGCGCGCGATGTCGGGCACGATCTGCTTCAGCACCTCCGCGTCGGCCGGGTTGACCGACGTCCACAGCAGCAGGTTGCTGACGATCAGGCGCCAGGGATGATACGGACTGCCCCCCTGCGCGACGGCCTGGCCGCGCAGCACGACGAAGCGGTCGACCAAGCCGCGCGTGCGCAGTTCGTCGAGCAGGCGCGACTTGCCGACGCCGCTCTCGCCGGCGACCAGCCAGGTCGTCCCCTGTCCGTCCGCTGCCGCAAGCAGCGCCCCGTACAGCGTGTCGATCTCGCGCTCGCGCCCGACGAGTGGCACGGCCTGTAGCAAGCTTTCGCGCGTGGCGACGGTTTCGACGGACAGGGGCCAGCCCAGCGCCTGGCTGAACTCGGCGATGACGCTAGCCGCATCGGCAAAGCGGGTGCGCACATCAGGATGCAGGAGCCTCTCGAGGACCGGACGCAACGCGGGCGGCACGGGGTCGCTTGGGCGAGGCAGCACGGTGCGCGACGCGTCCATCTGGAGCTCGAGCAGGTTGCGCGATTCGAACGGCTGACGTCCGACGAACAACTCGTAGGCGATGACGCCGAGCGCGTAGAGGTCGGATTGCTCGCTCGGCCCTTCACCGCGCAGGACCTCGGGCGCGATGTAACCCGGCGTGCCGGCGAGCTCGCGGTTCTCGGCGGAGTCGTCGCCGCGGCGCACCGACAAGCCGAAGTCCAGCACCTTGACCTGTCCGCGTACCACCAGGACGTTCTCCGGTTTGAGGTCGCGATGAATGATGCCGACGCGGTGCAGATAGAGCAGCGCCCTTAACGTCTGCACCAGCAGCTCGGCCTGGACCGCCACCGGCTCCCCCCGCCCCGCCTCGAGGATGGTCGACGCGTGCTCCTCGAGATCCATGACGAGATACGGTTCCCTGTCCTCGCCGAATCCATAGTCGAACACGGTGATGACGTTTGGGTGGCGGAGCGACGCCAGGACCCTGAACTCCTGCGCCAACGTGCGCCGCATCTCGACACTGCCGCCCTCGCTGCCTGGCGCGACACGCATGCGCTTGATCGTCAGGACGCGGCCGGTCAGACGGTCGAGCGCGCGGTACACCGAGCCGAAACCCCCGTGACCGAGCTCGTTGATCAGATCGTACCGTCCGCCAATTACGCTGTAGGCGGGACCGCTATCGGTCGAGGAAGCGAGTTGGCGGTTCAGCCCCGAGTGCTGCCGCAACTCGGCACGCATTCCCGGGGGCTCGTCCTCTCGAGGCACCGACACCGTGGCGACTCATAGCATGACGCGGCGGGGCGAACTCAAATGCCATAGCATGCCACCGGTGCACGGTCCGGGCAGGCCCGGCCCGCCTCGCGGAACGGCGAGAGCCTGCGCGCCCTGACTTCTCGCGCGCGCACTCGTTGTCCGAGTGGCAAGCCGCGACGCGCCCTACACATAACTTCTGGTCGTCTCTACAATTCGCCTCCATGCAGTCCCTTTTGGCCGCCGTCTTCGTCGTCGCGGTGCTACCGACGGCTCCCAATTGCGATGGCGATTGCGATGGCAACGGCGTGGTGTCGATCGACGACCTCGTCCTCGGCGTCCAGATCGTGCTCGGTGAGGCGGACCTGGCACGCTGCGCGGCGTTGGACCGCGACGAGGATGGAGCGGTCTCGATCACCGACCTGCTCACCGCGGTGATTGTCGCGCTCGACGGTTGCACCGCCGCACCCACGCCCACGCCAGATCCCGGCCTGATGAACTGCGGTGACGGCGTGGTCAACGGCAGCGAGGAGTGCGACGACGGCAACCGGGTGAGCGGCGACGGTTGCTCCGGCGCGTGCGCGCTCGAGCCGGGCGGAGATCCATGCGCCGGTATTGCCGCCTTCCCGGGCGTGGCGGCGACTACCATGCTGCTCACCGATGCCGTCGAGCTGCCGGTGCACGTCAATGCGCCACGACTGGATACCCATCGCGTCTTCATCGTCGAGCAGAGGGGGCGCATCCGCATCGTCAAGGATGGGGTGCTGCTCGACGATCCCTTCCTGGCTATCACCGAGCGCGTGTCGTGCTGCGGCGAGCGCGGTCTGTTGAGCGTCGCCTTTCACCCCGACTTCGAGCGCAACGGGCGGTTCTTCGTCGACTATACCGACGTCGGGGGCAATACGGTGATCGCGCGCTACCAGGTAGGTGGCGACCCTGATCATGCCGATCCCGACAGCGAGCAGATCCTGCTCACCATCGAGCAACCGTTCGCCAACCACAACGGCGGCCAGCTCGCCTTCGCACCGGACGGCACCATGTACGTCGGCATGGGCGACGGCGGCAGCGGCGGCGATCCGTTCGAGAACGGCCAGAGCGACAACACGCTGCTCGGCAAGCTGCTGCGCCTCGACGTCAACGTCGAAGCGCCACCGTACTACCGCGTCCCCACCGACAATCCCCACCCCGAGCGCGGCGATCGCCTCGGTCTGATCTGGGCCAAGGGTCTGCGCAATCCGTGGCGCTTCAGCTTCGATCGCGCCACCAACGATCTCTACATCGGCGACGTCGGGCAGGGGAACGTAGAGGAGATCGACGTGCAACCCGCCGCCAGTCGTGGCGGGGAAAATTACGGCTGGGATGTCTTCGAGGGGTCCGCCTGCTACGAGCCCGCCCCGCTCTTTGCGAGCTGCCCCGATCCGCCGACCGGATTCACCATGCCGGTGCTCGACTACAGCCACCGCCGCGGCTGCTCGGTCACCGGCGGTTTCGTCTACCGCGGCTGTGCACTGCCGGATCTGCACGGTCAGTACTTCTTCAGCGACTACTGCACCGGCTTCCTGGAAACCTTTGCGCTGGTCGACGGCGCCGTCACGGACGAACAGGACCGAACCACGGCCCTCGCCCCCGGCGGTGGCCGTCAGATCAACAGCGTGGTCAGCTTCGGCGAAGACGCGCGCGGCGAACTCTACATCGCCGACTACGACGGCGAGGTCTACAAGGTCGTCCCGGCGCAGTAAGTCCCCCTGGGACCGCGGGTGGCTCGCCCGCTGCTTTGCGAGCGGTCAACAAGAGACGATCGAGCGCTGCTTCCAATCGGGCCTCCGCGCCTTGAAGCAGCCTCCACGGGCCCCGCGTACAGCGGGCGAGCCGCCCGCGGTCCCAGGTCGTGCTGCAGTTTGTGTCGAAGCCCGCGATGACGAGTAATCAGTACTTTCACCAATAGACGACCTACGGTGCCGCGCGTTACCAGCGGTAGCGATGGAAAAAACTCCGCGGCTGCTGGTGGCGATTGCGTTACTTGGTCTGTTCGCCGTATCGGCGGTGGGCGCGCAGGATGCCTGCGTGGGAGATTGCGGCAGCGACAGCGTTGTCGGCATCAACGAGCTGATTCTCGGCGTCAACATCGCGCTCGGTGAGCGGTCCGCGGATGCCTGCCCAGCCTTCGCGTGTGAGGGAGCGGGCAGTGTTCCAGTGAACTGCCTCGTGCAGGGGGTGGGTAACGCGTTGCAAGGCTGTCCAGTGACATCGCGCAGCTGCCCAGTCGATTTTGCGGACGACAACTGGGGCCAGCCGCTGCCGGTCTGCCAATACAGCGGCGACTGGAATCCGACTTGCAAAAAGCATGGGATGCCTATCGCCTGGTACAGCGCCCCGGTGGCCGAGGTTGGCCAGGTGGTCACCTTCATCATCACCTATGGCGGTGTCAACCACTTCCAACTGTTCATCGAAGCCGTGGCGACCTCACCGACATCGGCCGACCTGCACTGCTATTACCACGCAGCTGATTGGCCTAATTGCTCTGCCATGTCTGGGACGGCGACGCTGAGCGACAATGGCCGGACGGTCAGTATCGCACCGGACGAAGCGCAGTTCGGCATCGGCGGATGTCCCTTCACGCTGTACGAGGGCGAGCTCGACGACGTGGTGATCCGGTAGCCCGGCATTCATCCGTGCCGTCAGTGCCGTGTTCCGTGATCCTCTAACTCTCGGACCTTGGCGCCTCCCGCCCTCGCGCACACGTTGCCGGCTGCCGCCCCCGCGGCAAGGCCCCTAGTACGGGACCGCAGCGGCCCTCCTCATCAACTCGCGGCATGCACCGCGCCGCGCAGTATTTTGAGCCTCGTGTCACCCGGACCAAACGACGGCTCCGGCCGAAAATGTTGAGTCAATTGTGCATCCTCTGTACGGATATGGGCTGGGGTCCGGGAGAGGGGCAGCGTGACGAAGCGGTACATGCGATGGCGGCTGGGGGCAGCGCTCGCGTTCGGGTTGGCCGTCACCGCACAGGCGACGACCGCACACGCACACGGTCAGCCCGCCGAGCTGCGCTTCTGGGGCGGCTTCCCGCCCGACGCGGCTCGCTGCCAGCGCGTCATCGCCCGCGCGACATCGCTATGCGTCGGCCAGGTCGCGGCCGTGCGCGCCACCTGTCTGTCGGGAGCGGTGCGCGGCAGTAGCTGCGATGAAAGCGCGCTGGACGCGCGCATCGCCGCCGCGCGCCAGCGCGCGCTCGATCGCGTCGCCAGCGCCTGCACGACGTCGGAGCTGCAGAACCTCGGCTATGTCGATCAATCCGACGCCTTCACCGACGTCGTCACCGCCTGCCGCCAGCTCGATACCGCGGCGGCGTCCGCGGCCTTCGGCCCGGTCATGGTCGGCGGTACGGTCGCCAGCGCCGGCGAACCGACGGCCACCTGCGTTCAGGCCAGCGCCCGCGAGGCCACGCGGTTGCTGCGCTTCGGCACTCGCACCTACACGAAAGCGCTCGATCGCATCGCCGCGGTGAATCTCGATGCCGCGGAGAAGCAACGGCTGGTGGCGTGGGCGCGGCTGCGCATCGCGCAGACGCAGGCGCGCAGCCGCGCCACGCTGACGGCGGCGTGCGGCGAAGACGACTTCGCCGCCGCCTACGGCCGCCCGGTCGACGCCTTTCTCGACAGCATCGCCGCCCAAGCCGCGTGCATGCAGCAGTTCGTCTACGTCCAGGACGGCGTGCGCTGCCCGACGCCGGTCTGTGGCAACGGCATGCAGGAGCCCGGCGAGGAGTGCGATGACGGCAACACCTACGACGGCGACGGATGTCGCGCTGATTGCGTGAAGACCGCGTGCACCGCGTTCGCCAACACCTTCGATCTGATCCAGCAGGCCATCTTCGTAAACCACGGCTGCAGCGTTGGCGCCTGCCATGGCAATGCCGAGTCGGGCGGCCTCGATCTGCGCGCCGGCGCGTCCTACGACGCCCTCGTCGACCAGCCCTCGAGTGTCGACCCGTCGCGCAAGCGCATCGAGCCGGGCGATCCGCAGCGCAGCGTCCTGTTCCTCAAGCTCGCCGCGAAGACGCTGCCCGATCAATATCCGCCCGCCGAGCTCGGTGTCGGCACGCCGATGCCGCTCGGGCCGGTGCCGGGGCTGAGCGAGGACGAGCTCGAAGCGCTGCGCCGCTGGATCTACGGCGCCGCACCGCGCACCGGCTCGGTGGCCGGGGTCGGCGATCTGCTCGACGCCTGCACGCCGCCGCCGGAGCCGGTTCGGATCAAACCGCTCGACCCGCCCGCCGCGGGCCAGGGCGTACAGCTGCACATGCCGGTATGGACGGTCGATCCGCACAGCGAGCATGAGGTCTGCTTCGCCAGCTACTACGACGTGACCGATGAGGTTCCGTCCGAGATGCGCGGCCCGAACGGCGACACCTTCTGTTACAAGACCGAGCAGCTCCGCCAGGACCCGCTCAGCCACCATCTGATCGTCAACCAGTACATCGGCCAATATTCGCCGGACGATCCGAGCTGGGGTCCCTTCCACTGCACGGGCGGGGCGCGCGACGGTGCAGCCTGCCCGCCGACCGACCTCGGCGCCTGTGGTGCCGGCGCCGAGTGCGCCACCGCGCCGGCGGTGCGCGTCGGCTGCTCGGGCTTCGGCCCACCCGATCGCGGCCCCAACGCCCTGCCCTTCGCCGGCGCGCAGCAGACCAACGCCACCAACGAATTCCCCGACGGCGCCTATCGCTGCGTGCCGCTGAAGGGAATGATCATGTGGAACTCGCACGCCTTCAACCTCACCGACCAGCCGGGGAAGCTGGAAGCGTGGCTCAACTTCACCTTCGCCAAACCGGAGGAGCGCCAGCACGCCGCGCAAGCTATCTTCGACGGCTCGGCGATCTTCCGCATGTCGGTGCCCGCCTGCCAGCAGCAGGAGGTCTGCAACCTGCACTACCTGGCCAACGGCTCGCAGCTCTTCGAGCTCAGCTCACACATGCACCAGCGCGGCAAGCGCTGGCGGACCTTCCGCGGCGCCTTCACCTGTCAGGGACAGACCGACGCGCGCGGCGCGCCGGTGGCTTGCGATCCGCTCAGCCCCAGCCAGTGCGACGGCGGCGTCGCCTGCGTGAACGAGACTGGCGGCGACCCGATGGAGCGCCTGCTGTACACGAACTTCCTCTACAACGATCCGGTCCAGCTGCGCTTCAAGCCGCCGCTCGCCTTCACCGGATCAGCCGCCGAGGGCGCCCTGACCTATTGCGCGCTGTACGACAACGGGTTCGCCGATCCGCGCACGATGAAGCGCCAGTCGATCTCGCCGCCGACTCCGTGGGGCGCCTCGACCTGCCCGACGCCGACCACCTGCTATGCCGGCCGGGTCTGCGCGCCGTGCAGCGGCACGACGGCCGACGAGCGCAACCGTTCGTGCGACTCCAGCCCCGGCGCCGGTGACGGCATGTGCGACGGATGCACGTTGCGCGGCGGCGTCACCACCGAGGACGAGATGTTC
>Ga0066388_100003535_pt1 | contig 10171 bp, 1 predicted proteins | sample PanSoiMetaGPlot6_FD_64539 | JGI IMG/M metagenome (GOLD analysis project Ga0066388, IMG submission 64539) | Tropical forest soil microbial communities from Panama analyzed to predict greenhouse gas emissions - Panama Soil - Plot 6 (Hybrid Assembly) | ecosystem: Environmental > Terrestrial > Soil... | reverse complement strand
AACGGGCGGTTGTAGCTGACCTTGTACGCGCCGCCCTGCGGCCCGGGTCCGCCGGTGTAGAGGTTGGCGCCGCCCTCGTCGTTGTACGCCTGCCACGTCGTGTCGGACGTCTTGAACAGGATGTCGGAGGTGCTCGAGTCGTTGCGCACGATGAAGAAGAGGTGACTGGCGCCCTGGGTGTCGTCACGAATCGCGCGCGCGAAGTAGATCCCTGACACGGCGGTGCCGGGCACGGCCCACGAAGCCGAGACCGCCCAGTTGCCGCAGTCATAGAGGCCGGTCGAGTTGGTGCGGCAGGCGGGTTGGTTTTGTGGGAGCGTGACCGAAGGCGTCACGGTGGCCACCTTGCGGGCGCCGTTCCCCTGGTAATAGCCCAGGCGGTAGATGTCGAGGTGATAGCTGGTCGCGTTGGTGTCGACCTTGAACGAGATCGTCTGGCCGACATTGACGCTGATGTCGGTGGCAAAGCCCTGGATGCTGCTGTCGCCGGCGCCGCTGATGTCCCATTGCGAGGCCGGATTGCCGGCGAGGCAGTTCTCCGCTTCGATCGGATTGGCCGGTGAGGCGCAGGAGCCGGCGGCCGTCCCTGCCTGTGCGAGCGCCAGCAGGACGCAGGAGAAGAGAAGGAGCGAGCTGGATCTATTCAGGACAGAACACATGATCCAACACCTCTCGCGGAGACCGACGCCCTCGGCTACGCGCGCCGCGACTGCGCCCGCGGCGGCGCCAGGACGTGCGAACATCGCATCAGCGCGTGGCAGGCAGGCACCGACGCGCGGCGCGCGCGGCAGCGCGCCGGGTAGGAGCGGTGTGGCGCGCCCCTACTGAATGGAGCCGCCCCGGATCAGATCACGGTGAGGCGGCGGCCGTGACCTCGACGGCGGCGAAGTTCCAGCGGTCGCTCGTCGGCGCGGTGTCGTTCAGCGTCACGACCGACCCGGCGGGACCGCTGGGACCGCTGGTGGTCTGTACCCAGAAGGTATCGTTGACGCGCGTGTCGACCCACTGGTGCTGCATGACCTGGTTGGCGCCCAGCATGTGCGCGATCGCGTTGTCCCAGTCGTTGCCGACGCCGAAGACGAGCGACCCGGTCTCTGTCGTGACGAGGTTCACGGTCGTGGCGCCGCTGCCGGCGCCGGCCGCGGCCGAGGCGCCGACGCCGGTGCTGCCCTGGATTGCGACCACGGTGAGCGACAGGTCGTAACCCGTCGTGCCTTGCGTCGCGTTGATGCTTCCGCTGACCAGCGACGCCGCAGTCGCTTGCCAGATCTCGGCGGTGCCGAGCTGCGAGTTGGCTCGCCTGACGAGCGTCCAAGTGAGACCGGCGCCCGACACGGTGGTGGTCTGAGCAGTCGATGTGGGGCCGTCCGACGCGACGAAAGCCAGCAGCAGCTCACCGGGTGCGGCAGTGTTGAAGATTGGCGTCGTGACCCCGTTCGTACCGTCGACCCAGACCGACACGTCGACGACGAGATCACTGGCGGGTATCTGCGTCGGCGACGGAACCGGCGGTGGGGTCGTCGCGGTAACCGCGGGGGATGCGGTAGCTGTGTCAGAGGGAGAGGTGGTTGCGGTATCGGCGGGGGATGCGGTGAATGTGGCCGCCATCGTCGACGTCCGCGTGGACCGGCGCTTCCATTTCGAGGTCGGCGTGGCGCTGGGTATCGGGGTTGCCGGTGCGAGGGTTGGAGTCCAACTGGACGTCGCGGTGGCAGGAGGTGCGGTGGCCGGTGCCGGAGTTGCGGTGCTGCTGGGCGTCGCGCTCGGGGGCTGGAGCGAGGTCGCCGTCTCAGTCGGCTGCGACGTCGCGTCGAAGTCGTCAAAGAAGATCACCTGGTTGTTCGAGTCGGTCACCTTGACGTAGTCGATGGTCGTCACCTGCGGAAAGCTCGGGGGCACGCTGTTGTTGCTCTGGCTCAGCGTGTCATTGATCATGAGGAACATCGGGTGCGAGGGTACCGCTGATCCAGTGTGCGAGCAGTTGGCGGGCACGCCATCGACGGCGAACGTCACCGAGCCGGGCTTCCACGTCATCGAGTAGACGTGGAAATCGGAGATGGCGCTCCCCGAAGGCATCGGCTGGCCGCAGGAGTGCCCGCCGCTGCTGAACATGTTGTGGCCCGCCCAGTTGTACGCCCCGTTGTTGTCGGACTCGTAGAATTCCGCGATGTCGATCTCGGCGGAGTCACTGCCGTCGCGATCCCAGTTGCAGGTGAAGATATTCTCGGCTGACACCAGATTGCTCAGCTGGCATCCGGTCTGCGCCGCGGCATCGCCACCGAGCAGCCACAGGGCCGGCCAGCCGCGCCCGAATTTGATCCGCGCCTCGACGGTGCCGTAGAGGAAGTTGAACGGGTACGACATGATCATGTCCGACGTGTAGCTCTGCTGCACCGCGTCGCTGCGCGAGGCCTCGTAGCAGGTCTCCGCCTGCTTACGCAGCGTGAGGGTCAGGAACCCGCCGGACTGCACGGCGTTGGCCGGGTCGTAACACGCGAGCTCGCTGTTGCCCAGGTCGGCGGCGCGTCGCAGGGCGGCCCATCGGCCATTGATGAGCGTCGGTATACAGTTGGTGTTCGGGGAACCGCACCCCCCACCGCCTGGAAACGATGGCGGCGGCGACTGAGCGAGCGCAGGTCTTGAATGAAGCAACGAACTGGTGGCCGCCGCAGGGATCGCCGCCACGACCGCGACCACGAGCCTCGCCAGAATTACCCCGGCCGAAGCTGACGCCGCCTGTTTGTCTCGTGTCACCATCCCCCACCTCCCGTTCGAACGCTGATCGGCGTTGGTCCGCCGAGCGTCCAGGGTAGGGGATTAGAACGAAAGGACAAGCCAAGTCAGACATTATTTTATTGATTTTGGGCTACCGCGCTCATAGCCAGCGCGCCACGCCATGCGCTGGGCCATGGACGAGGACTGCCCAACCCGATGCCACAGCCGCGAATGATCGGGATGCTGGAAACGTACCTCAAGGGCACCTGGAGGGGATCGGTGGGGCGTATCTCACCCCCGCCACCCCGCCCGGCGCCGACGGCGCGGTGCCCTCCAGAGATGAGATGCGAGGCTCCCGAAATCGTCAACGCAACGCGAAGTCGTCAGCGTAGATGGTCAAGCCCAGACTGCTGACGACCATGTCCACTATGGCATTGTTGGTCTGCGCCGGCGCAACCAAACTGGCCGAGGACTTGTTCCATCCGGTGGTCGCCGCGTTGTAGGTCCGGATCGTATCGGTGCGGATGAACGAGCCCTGCGCAGTCCGCCAGCGAATCTGCAGGGTGAATGTGAACGCGTCGCTGGTGGGCGGGATGTTCACCCAACCGCCGAAGACGTAGGTGTTGCCGGCGCTCAGACCCGAGACGGTCTGACTGATCGTGTAGCTCACGTTGGTGTTCGCGAAATGGCGCATCGCGAAGCTCTCGCTCCGCACCACGAGATTGCTGCGCGTCACAGCGTTATTGGTGCTCCAGATGTCCGGCCGCGTGTCGCCGTTCGCGTCGAGCTCGAATCCCGGGTTCCCGAGGCGGTTGGCGACCGGCAGTGTGGCGCTCGCCGTAGCGGTAGGAGCCGACTCGACCGACAACGTGTTCACCGCGGTCACGCGGTAGAAGTCAGCCGTGCCGGGTGCGCTCGTATCGTCCCAGGTGAGGCCGCTCACCAGGGTGGCGTTGATGCGGGTAAACGGCCCCGCGGCGCTCGCGCTTCGATAGACGTTGTAGCCTGCGAGATTGGGCCCGCTGCTGGCGTTCCATGCCAGCGCCACCCCACTCGCCGACCCGCTCGCAACCAGACCGCTCGGTGGCGCGGGCGCTGGCAACGGAGTCGCAGACGGAGTCGGGGTCGCGGTCCGCGTCCGGGTTGGCGTCGCGGTTGGCGTCCGCGTCGGCGTGCGTGTCGGTGTCCGCGTCGGCGTCGCAGTGGCGGTCGGCGTCCGCGTTGGCGTTGCGGTTGGCGTCCGGGTCGGCGTCGCCGTCCCGGTCGCGGTCGCAGTCGCCGTCCGCGTTGGCGTTGCGGTTGGCGTCGCCGTCGCGGTGAACGTTCGCGTCGGCGTCGCGGTTGCCGTCGCAGTGACGGTTGCAGTCTGAGTTGCGGTCGCCGTCTGGGTCGCGGTCGGCGACTCGGTCGCCGTGGCTGGTGGAGCTGTCGCGGTCGGCGTCGCGGTGACGGTTGCCGTCTCGGTTGCGGTCGCGGTTGGCGAGGGCGTCGACGTCTCAGTCTCTGTCGCGGTCGCGCTTGCGGTCGGCGTCTCGGCTGGCGTGACTGTCGGCGTCGCAGTCAGTGCATCCGTCGCGGTCGCGGTAGCAACGGGCGCGGCCGTTTCTGTTTCCGTCGCGGTCGCCACAGGCGTCGCCGTTGCCGTCTCAACCGGCGTCGCCGTCGCCGTCTCAACCGGTGTCGCCGTTGCCGTCGCGATGGGGGTCGTCGTCGCGGTCGCGATGGGGGTCGACGTCGCGGTCGCGACAGGGGTCGATGTTGCGGTCGCGACGGGGGTCGAAGTTGCGGTCGCGATGGGGGTCGACGTTGCGGTCGCGATGGGGGTCGACGTTGCGGTCGCGATGGGGGTCGACGTTGCGGTCGCGACGGGGGTCGACGTTGCGGTCGCGACGGGGGTCGACGTTGCGGTCGCTGTCGCCGTCGGCGGCGCGGTGGCGCTGAAGACGACGTCCACCCAGTAGTTGGTCGACTGGAAAGTGTTGGTCGGGAAGGCGCTCGCCCCGTAGACGTAGACGCCGTTGCCGCCGCTCACCCCGTCGCGCAGGGCGTGCAACGGCGGATTGTCGAAGCCGGCTGTAGCGAAGTAGCCCTCGTCGGCGGCGTAGTGTCCGGTATTGGTGTGATAGGAGGCCACGTAGACGGTGCCCGCCGTGATCGACACCGGGGTGGTGAAGTTGACCTGCTGCCAGCCCGAGCCCGTCTCGTTGGTGAACGTCGCCGTCGCGAGCTGCGTCCCGGCGTTGCTCCACAGCGTGCCGGTGTGGGTGCCGGTGTTGGTGGTGCTCTTGTAGAAGCGGATGCCGGTGATCGAACCGTTCACGTCGGAGCTGAACTTGACACCGAGCTCCACCGACGAGGCATCGGAATCAGCTGCCACCGCGGGCGTCGCCGTCGCTCCCCAGATGCTCACGGTGGTCCCGCCGGTGGGGGTCGGGCTCGCCGAGCCCACAGTGACCGCGATGCCGGCGCCGGGCGTCTCGAGGTTGCCGCTGTCGTCGACGGCGCGGCTCTTGATCGTCACCGACCCCGAGCTGCTCGCGGTCCACCCATAGCTCCACGCCTCGCGGCCGCTGGCCGGATGCCAGGTCGTTCCGCCATCGACCGACACCTCGACACCGCCGACGACACCGCCGCCCGTATCTGCCGCGGTGCCGCTGATCGTCACGGCGCTCCCCGGCGCCAGCAGCGCGCCGTTCGCCGGCGCCGTGATGGTCGAGCTCGGGGCGACCGCATCGCTCGAAGCCGCGGCTCCCACCAAGCCACTTTGCAACGTGGCGGGCTGCACGCCCATGTCGGCGAAGAGGTTGACGGTGGCCTGCTGCATCCGCACGTCGGTGGTCGAGCCCAGCTCGCTGCGGTCGTGGTTTGCATCCAGGCCCCACGACCACTGATAGGTCCCGGTGGCAAACACCCAGGCGCCGCTCGGCGCCTTGTAGAGCGTCACCTTGTGCACGACCGTTCCCGCCCCGTAGGTGCTGCCGTAGTCGAGCAGGTAGTTGCTGCTATCGGTGATCGACGTGCTCGAGAGCCCGAACAGCCCGGAGGGCCGGAAGCCGTTGTCCTCGTCGTCGTCGAACTCGGCACCGATGGTCCCCGGCGCCAGCGTGGCCACCTGCCCCGTCCCCAGGGTGGCCACCGTCGTGTTGCGCCAGAAGCGCATCCGCCCGTCCGCCTGCGGGACGGTGATGGTCGCGTTCCCGCCGTTCATGCGGAACAGGGTCCCTGCCAGCGCGTTCTCCGGCCGGCCGCCGTCGGCGGGCGGACTGAAGCGCGGGTCGCGCCAGGTGCCCGTCCAGGTGGGTGGGTCAGCGGGATCGATCACCGCGTTGGCATGTGTTTCCTTGTAGCAGACCAGTGTGCGGTAGGGCGTGCCCGAGCCGTCGATGGCGTTCTCCCAGCGCGTCTTCCAGAAGATCTTGTTGCCGCTGAGAAAGGCCAGGTGCACGCCGGCGTCCCGCGCCGCCTGCACGCCGGCGCGCTGGCCCGCCGACCAGTACTCGTCGTGGCCGTTCGACATCCACACCTTGTGGTTCTGGATCAGGGCGGCGTGGCGATCGGTGTCCACCCCGGTGAAGTAGCTGACGTCGTAGCCGTTGGCCTCGAGCCAGCGCACCATCGGGTACTCGGCGTTGAACACGAAGCTTTCCGGCTCCCCACTCGGGAAGGAGCAACAGCGCGTGGTGAAGGGCCGGTTGTAGCTCACCTTGTAGGCACGGCCCGCCGGCGAACCGGTATAGAGGCTGTTGCCGCCGTACGCGTTGTACGCCTGCCAGGTCGTGTCGGAGGTCTGGAAGAGCAGGGCCGAGTGACCGCCGTCGTCGCGGACGACGAAAAAGACATGGCTGGCGCCCTGGGTGTCGGCGCGCACGAGGCGGGCGAAGTAGATCCCGGAGGTCGCGTTGGCGGGGATAGGCCAGGAGGCGGAGACCGCCCAGTTACCGCAGTCGATGAGCCCGGTCGCCGCATCGGTCAGACAGTTCGGCTGGTTCTGAGGCAAGGCCGCCGACGGGTTGACGGTGGCAACCTTCCGGGCGCCCATCCCGCCGTAGTAGCCCATGCGATAGATGTCCAAGCGGTAGTTGGTCGAGTTGGTATCGACCTTGAAGAAGACCGTGTCGCCCTTGTTCACGCTGATGTCGGTGGCGAAGCCCTGGATAGTCGCGTCGCCGGCGCCGCTGACGTCCCACTCCGAGGAGGGATTGCCGGCCAGGCAGTTCTCCGCGACGATGGCGTTCGGCGGCGCGATGCAGGGGTCGGGTGTCGAGGTCGCCGTCGGCGTTCGGGTCGGCGTGGCTGTCGTGGTCGGTGTGGACGTTGCCGTGGCCGTGGCGGCCGTGGTCGTGGGCGTTGCGGTCGCCGTCACGCTCGCCGTGGCGGTCGCGGTCGGCGGCGTCGAGCTGGTGCTGTAGACCACATCGACCCAGTAGTTGGTGGCCTGGAAGGTGGAGCCGGGGAAGGCGGTGCCGGAGCTGTAGACGTACACGCCGTTGCCGCCGGCGCTCGGATCGCTCAGCAGATGCACCGGACCGTTGTCGACGCCCGAGTTGGCGAAGTAGAAGCTGTCGCCGGCGTAGTGACCGTTGGGCGCGTGGTAGGAGGCGACGTAGACGGTGTTGGCCGTGATCGCCACCGGGGTGGTGAAGTTGACCTGCTGCCAGCCCGTGGCGGACTCGCCGCTGAAGGTCGCCGTCGCCAGCTGCTGGCCGTTGACGGTCCACAGGCTTCCCGAATGCGTCCCGGTGTTGCCGCTCCCCTTGTAGAATCGGATGCCGAAGATGAAACCGTTGAAGTCCGCCTTGAATTTGACCCCGAGCTCGACCGACGCGGAATCGTTGATCGATGGATTCGCCGGGGTGGTGGAGCTGGTCCAGCCGCTGCAGGGGCACGCCGGCACGGCGGCGGTCACGAAGGACCAGGTGACATCCGCCTGGAGGGCATTCCCGGCCATGTCCTTGACGCCGCCTGCGCCTCCGACGACGGTCGCCGTGTAAGTGCTCGAGGCGCTCAGCGACGCGCTCGGCGTCAGGGCTGCCGTCGTGGTCGCGGAATCATAGGTCACGGTGGCGGCCATGACTGCGTTCGACGAGTCGCGTAGCGCGACGGTGTTCGTGTTCACGGTGGTCGGATCGAGCGGCTCGCTGAACGTCGCCGTCACCGCGGTCGACATGGAAACGCCACTGGCGCCGCTGGCCGGATTGGTGGTGGTGACCGTCGGCGCAGTCGTGTCGGGGGCGTAGGTCGCGACGAACGCATTCGCCCCGGCCGGGAACGATGCGTAGGTGCGGCCCTTGATGGTCTCGGTCGTGAAGCTCACCGGGCTGCCATCACGGGTCAGACTGCTGATCACGCCGGCGGGCGTCTGCGCGGGCACCATAGCCTGCAGCAGGCCGGTCGCGCCGGTGCCCGGCGTGACCGTGAAGCTGAGGGCGCTGCCGTTCCATGCGATGGAACCGAACGTCGAGCTGTTGCGGCCGTCGAGCCACTTCAGCATCTGCGCGCTGGATACGATCGGAATCCCGCGCGACAGCGCCGAGCCCACCACGCCATCGGACACGTCGGACTGCACCTGGTCGGTATGCGCGTTGACGGTGTACGCGCCGTAGTAGCCCTCGGGGCCGACCGCCTTGGACAAGAGGGTGTCGGAGGTGAATGGGTAGGTCTGGCCCGACTCGTCCGTCATCTGCGACGTCGCCTGGTAGACATCGATGAGCGTACCGTCGAGGTCGGCAAAGCGCATCGGCATCGCGGAGCCGGTGAACACCCCCGGAACGTTGTTGAGCCAGGCGGGCGGCCAGTAGTAGTAGCTCGTATCCAGCCGCATCCCGTAGGCGAGCTCTGTCTTGGCGGCGGTGAGCCAGTCGCTCCAGGCGATGCAGTGGATCCGTTGAGTGACCGGGGCCGGGATGTTCGGATAGGAGCCGGTGAAATCCGACACCTGATTGCTGAAGAACGTGTTCAGAGAAGACGGCGTGAAGTCGGCGCAATTCGTGTTTATGTGCAGCCCCACCTCGAAGCCCTGCGCGGTGTAGCTCGCGGCTTCCGCCGGCGACAGGTTCCCGGTTTCGACATAGATGTACGAGGTCGAGCGCACGCATTCCCAGTTCGCCACATTGCACCCCGCCGGGCTGTCGGCGATGTACTGGTCGAAGCGGCCCGCGGTTCCCCCGTTGCCGTGATCGTCGCCGGTCATGATGACCACGGCCCTCTTGTCGCGCGGGAAGTACCAGAAGCGCGGCAGTGGCCGCTTGGCGAGGTTCATCTCCAGGATCAGGTTGGCAAGCAGCCGCTGCTGCTCGTCCGCCTGCGGGATCGCCACCTTGTTGAGGTCGACCCAGTCTGGCTGCACGTCGCCGCTGGCGGCGCCGTAAAACTTGTCGTCGGAACGGATCGGAGAGACCCCGTCGCGCTCTTGCGCCGCCCAGGCTGGGTTGCCCTGGCGCGTATAGACGACGGACGTGGCCAGGTCGTAGGTGAAGGCCGCCGCCCGGCCGCCGTTAACGCCGACGCTGCGCCACGTCACCGCCGGATTGGCGGTCGCCGTGGTTCCGTTGCTGTACAGCGTGGCGAGGCTGGTGGCGCCGCTTAACGTGTAGCGGTCGGCAGTGCCGTGAAACTGGATCGTCTGGTTCACCAGCCCGTTGCCAGGCGTGGTCGACGTATTGATGAGCAGGTACGCGTTCGAGAGCGTCGATCCCGCGGCCGTCAGCCCGAGCAGGCCGGCGAGCTGCGCGTCGGGGCGCATCGCGATCAGGTTGCCGCCGGCGGTGACCCAATCGCTCAGCATGGTGGCCTGGGCGCCGGAGAGTGGCATGGTCGCGAGGATCACGACGTCGTAGGCCGCGAGCGCCGGCGGCGTCACGGTCGAGATATCGGCTACCGCGAACGCGTTGAGCCCCTCGGCGCGCAGGATTTCGGCGTAGTACGTCCCGTACAACGAAGCAGCTGACGTGATAACCAGGATGGGCCCGCCGGGCCCCTGGTTCGGGTTCGACTGGGCTTGCGCAGCCGCCGGCCCCAGCCACTCCCATACCTTGGCCCAGAAGTTGTCGGGGCCGCCCTCGGGCGGCCCGTAGGCGCGCGGAGCGCGCCTGAACGCCGCAACATCAGCCGCCCTCTGGGCGGCCATGGGCGCGCCAAGGCGCGCCCCTACATCGAACAGGGCCCCATCGCCCGCAAACACAGTCCCCTCACCCGGTACCGCCTGCGAGCTCCCCCCCTGCTGCGCAGGCGCACCTGGCAACTTGATCACCCGGCTTTTCGTCCCGCCGCTCGGGTTCCAGAACGTGACTGCGTTGCTCTCGTCGCCGCTGATGATCGACGCCCCGTCGGGCGTGAAGGCAAGCCCATCGATCGAGCCGAGCGCGCCGGTGAGGACGCGGCTCTGCGTGCCGGTCGCCGCGTTCCAGACCACGATCCGGCCGTCCTCGCCGGCGCTCGCCAGCCACCGTCCGTCGCG
>Ga0066388_100003533_pt1 | contig 10173 bp, 9 predicted proteins | sample PanSoiMetaGPlot6_FD_64539 | JGI IMG/M metagenome (GOLD analysis project Ga0066388, IMG submission 64539) | Tropical forest soil microbial communities from Panama analyzed to predict greenhouse gas emissions - Panama Soil - Plot 6 (Hybrid Assembly) | ecosystem: Environmental > Terrestrial > Soil... | reverse complement strand
CCCTGCCAGGCGGGCGGCCGGCGGACGATGCCCGCGGGACCCGCAAGCCGCTCGCGCTCTGGGACCGGATCAAGTTCCTGCTCCTGCTCGCCATCGTCTGGTGGATCCTGGTCTGGGCAGAAATGGCGAACTTCGCCGGGGCCATCACCTTCAAGGAGGCGCTGCTGACCGAGGCCAGGGCAGGCACCTGGGTGTTTGTGCTCCTGGGCCTGGAGGCGATCCGCCAGATCCACTACCTCATCAGCGAGCACTGGGCGGGTTACCACCGGTTCTGGACGATCACGTTCTTCGGCGGCATCGAGCGGGTCAGCCATCGCAGGCTGTCGAACTGGACCAGGTTCCGGCTCTGGCGGCTGTTCGTCGTGATCGTCTGGATCGCAGTTATCGCGCTGGTCCTCGGGAAGGTCCGCAACACCTCGCCGATACTCGCCCTGCTCGAGGCGCCAGCGGCGCTGTGGCACTACCTGCCATTCGTGTTCCAGCTGGTCTTCACGCTCCTGTTCGTCGTGCTGCAGTTCGTTGCCCTGTTCTGGTTCCTGTCCAGGGGCGGCGTCGACGTCTACTACCCCGACGACATCAAGACCAGATTCGCCGATGTCTGGGGTCAGGATCACGTGCTCGAACGGGTCAAAGAGAACATCGTCTTCCTGGAGAATCCCGGGCAGATTGAGGCCAAAGGCGGCTACGTGCCCGGCGGCCTACTGCTCTGGGGACCGCCAGGCACCGGCAAGACGCTGATGGCCGAGGCCGTGGCCGGCGAGACCGGCAAGCCGTACGTCTTCGTCGACCCTGGCGCGTTCATCAACATGTTCATGGGCGTCGGCGTCCTCAAGGTCAAGGGCCTGTTCAGGAAGCTGCGCAGGCTCGCGCTGCGGTACGGCGGCGTCATCGTCTTCTTCGACGAGGCTGACTCGCTGGGCAACCGCGGCGCCCTGGGGCAAGGCGGTCCGAGCTTCCCGCGCGCGTCCGTTCCATCGGCGTTCAGCCGAGCCGGCTGTCACGGCTTTGCCTACCTGTCGCGTGATGTGCAGTGGCAGCTGGCACGTCAGGCCATGGCCAGCGCGGTCGCGGACGAGGAGCCGGCCAGGCGCAGCAAGCAGATCATCGGCGGGATGGGCGGCGGCAACGGCGGCGGGATGGGCACGCTCCAGGCCCTGCTGACTGAGATCTCTGGCCTGAAGAAGCCGCGCGGTTTCGTGAACCGCTACGTACGGCGGGTCTTCGGGATGCGCCCGAAGCCACCGCCAAAGTACCGGATTTTGGTCATGATGGCGTCCAACCTGCCCGAGGCACTGGACGAGGCGCTGCTGCGGCCTGGCCGGATCGACCGCATCTACAAGGTTGGCTACCCGTCCAAAGCTGGCAGGGTCCGGACCTACGAGGGCTACCTAGCGAAGGTGCCGCACGAGCTGAACGACGAGCAGATCGATAAGCTCGCCGTCATCACGCCGTACGCGACAGGCGCGACGATCAAGGACACGGTAAACGAGGCGCTGATCAACGCGTTCCGCGACGGCCGTGATGTCATCACCTGGCAGGACGTCATCAAGGCGAAGCAGCTGAAGGAGCTCGGGCCGCCCGAGGACGTCGAGTACATAGAGCGCGAGCGGCACGCCGTCGCGGTCCACGAGGCGTGCCATGCGGTCGTCGCATACCGGACGCGACAGCACATGGAGATCGACATCGCGACGATCGAGAAGGGCAGCGACTACCTCGGGATGGTGGCCAGCATCCCACCCGAAGACCAGTTCACCCGCTGGCGCAGCGAGTTCGAGACCGACATCCTGGTCTCGCTGGCCTCGCTGGCTGGCGAGCGGATGTTCTTTGATAGCGACAGCTCGTCGGGCGTTTCAGGCGATCTGGAATCGGCGACCACCGTGGCCTCGTTCATGGAGGGCTTCTGGGGGATGGGCTCGACGGTGTCGTCGTATTCGACCGCCAAGCGGCTCGAGGTCGGGGCGCCTGGCGGCGGCCAGGCCGGCCGCCGCAAGAAGGGCCAGGATCCCGAGGCGGACCTGCGGCGCGCGCTTGCCGACCGGATCGAGGACAACCTCGGCACGCTGCTGAACCGAACCGAGGAGATCATCAGGGAGAACCGATCGCAGGTGCTCAGCCTCGCGCATGCGCTCGAAACGCATAAGACCCTGACCGGCGACGACGTGATCGCAGTCGTCGACTGCACCAAAGGGCCGCTGATCGACGGTACGCCCTATGCCGATGCCGAGTTCATCCGCGAGCTCGAGGAGTATCACGCTAGGGCGGCTGCCGCGCACCGCACGCACAGCAAGGTGCCGATGCCGATGCCGATGCCCCGGCTCGCTTCGGCACGCGTGGCCAGCATGGCGCCCAGTGTGACAGTAACGCTCGAGAAACTCGATTCCGCCGATTAACCGCGAATCAGGAATTAAGGCTTCCTGGCAAAGACTGACCAACTCAGGAGGCGCCGCCACGACGAATGTGCGATTGGCTAGGAGCATGTGCCTTCAGGCCAGAAGCCCTTTGAGCGCTGATGGCATGTCGGTGTTCGGCAGGTCTGGGAATGCTCGCCGAGTGGGCGCGGGGTCGAAGGTCATATCGATGGTGTCCATGGCGAGCGCCGCGCGGGCCTGGCGCGCGAGTGTCGGCTTCAGGGCGGCAGTCGCCACAGCCATTGTGCGCAGGGCGGGGCGCGGGATATGCCGCACGGCACAGCGGCGGCCGGTTGTCTCGTGCAAGATCGCCGCAACCTGATTGAAGGTCAGGTTGTCGGGGCCGCCGAGTTCCAGGACCTTGCTGCGCTGGCTGGAACCAGCTGCCGCCTTGCTGACGAGGGCTGCTACGTCGGCGGCTGATACGAAGTTGATCGGGTTCTCTCCTCGCCCGAAGACGAGGATTTTCCCAGCGGCCTGCCGCGCCCGGACCATGATCATTCCCCAGGTCTCCATGAAGGCGGCCGCCCGCACGACGGTCCATGGGATGCTGCTGGCCCGCAACATTTCCTCTGCGGCGTACTTGGCCCGGAACAGCTCGATGGGGTGATCGGGGGCGGCCCCAACGACCGAGACCAGAACGAGTGCGGCCCCAGCGCGGGCGGCGGCCTCGAGCAGGTGTGCGTTGCCGCCCCGGTCCACCGTTGCCGGCGAGACGCCACCCGGCCCGGCGAAGCCGTGCATCGCGGAGATGACGGTGCTGGCGCCGCGGAGCGCCCCCGCGATGCTCGCTGGGTCGCGGACATCTCCGTCGGCCACCTCTACCCCAGGACCGGCCAGGTGCTGCGCCCGGGCTGGATCGCGGGTCAGCACTCGAACCGCAAGGCCGTCGTCGACCAGACGCGGGACCAGCCGAGCGCCGAGGGTGCCGGTACCCCCAGCGACCACGATCACCGCGAGCTGCCGGTCCCAGGCCTGGTGCCGGCCCGGACGTGCTGGCGGACCGCTGCGTCGACACCTGGCCCTCCCGGCTGCACGGGCTCCAGGTAGAACCGGGCCCAGGAAAAGCGTCCGTCGCGAACGCCGAACAGGACCACCCCGGCCATCTGGTGGGTGCTGCCGTCCCGGCGGGTGCCGGTTAGTTCCCACTCCGACCACACCGTCTCGCCGTCCCAGCAGCGGCGCAGCACCTTGGCGGTGATGTCGGGCACGAACGTGAAGATCTGTTCCCAGTTGCGCCGGACCTGGCCCCGGCCAGTGAACCCCTGCGCCGGGTGGGCCGGGGTCTCGTTGCGGTACCCGGGGGCGAAGCAGTCCTCCACCGCGTCGAGGTCGTGGTGGTTAACCGCCCACGCCAGCCGCTCCAGTAGCGCGTCGGCCTGCTCCGGCATGTTGCCCATCACGCACCTACCTTTGATACACTATACTGTAACGATTACATGACTATGGAACAGAAGCGCGTGACTGTCAATAGCCGGCGGCCCTACGACTCCAGTGGCCGCCGGGAACGGGCACGCCAGACCCGTGGCCAGATCGTCGACGCTGCCGAGAGTTTGTTCCTTTCCGGTGGCTACGCGGCGACCACTGTCGCGGCCATCGCCGCGGCGGCGAGGGTGTCGGTCGAAACCATCTACAAGGGTTTCGGCGGCAAGCCTGGGTTGGTGCGAGCCATCGTTGAGAAAGGCCTGGCAGGAGAGGGCCCGGTGCCCGCCGAGCGGCGATCTGACCGCATTCGCGACACCGAACCAGACCCACGCCGAATCCTCACCGCCTGGGGCGCCTTCGTCACTGAGATCGGCCCTCGGGTCACTCCGATCCTCGCTTTGGCGCGTGACGCCGCCGCCGACCCCGAAGTCGCCGCCACACTCGAGCAGATCAGCGCCACCCGCCACGAGCGAATGACGCTCAACGCTCGCCGCCTAGCTGATGCCGGCCACCTGCGGCCCGGCATCACCATCGGCGAGGCGGCCGACATCCTCTGGGCCTACAGCTCACCCGACCTCTACGAACTCTTCGTCCTCAAGCGCGGATGGCCAACCAAACGCTTCGGCCTTTTCGTAGGCGAGGCGCTCATCGCTGCACTGCTCCCGCCAGAACGCCCCGAATAGATGGAACAACACTTGTAGTTATTGCTACAGCAGATGTAGTGTTGCTTGCATGGCGAGTCGCAGGGAGACATTGCTCGACGCTGCGATCCGGGTACTGGGCGAGCACGGGATGCGGGCCCTCACGCATCGCGCGGTTGATGCCGAAGCAGGCGTTGCGGCCGGGTCGACCGCGAACTACTTCTCGACCCGCGAGGCCCTGTTCGAGGCGATCGTCGAGCGGGTTTCGGCGCTGGAGCGCGACCACTTCGACGACGTCGCAGTAAAGGTCTGCCCGACGACTCCCGCGGAGCTCGGCCACGCCATGGCCGAGTTCGTCCGGGACGCTACCGGCGCTTACCGGGCCCTGACCCTGTCGAGGTACGCGATCCTCGTGGAGGCTGGGCACAACCCCAAGATCCGGCGCCAGCTCGCCGAGACGGGAAGCCGCGTCAACGCCTGGTTCGCGAACTGGTTGCGTCTGATCGGATCGTGCGACCCCGAACATGACGTCCACGTGCTCGGCAACTACGTCACGGGGCTGATGTTGCATCAGCTCGCCATGCCCGACCCTAAGTTCGACCCAACCGACAAGATCACCGCCCTGCTCGAGTCTCTAGTCGAGCCCAGGCACCAATAAGTCGCGAACGGAGGAACCGATGGAACGCAGCGACGCGTGGACGGCAATCGACGATCATCGGCGTGCCCTGGTGCACCTGCTTGGAGATCTGTCGGAGAAGGAGTGGAGCCAGCCATCACTGTGCGACGGCTGGACGGTCCGCCAGGTCGCGGCGCATTTGGCGCTACAGAACACGACCTGGTCGAATATGCCCTGGGCGGTGCTCGACCTCGTCCGCCACGGCGGCATGAACGGCGCGATTCATGCGATGGCATGCCGGCATGCCGAGCTGCCCGTCGAGGTTATTGTCAGCGAAATCCGTGCCCGGATCGGGGTGTGGCGGCCGCTGCCGACCGTCACGTTCCGCGAGACGGCCATCGACTACCTGGTGCATGGTCAGGACATCGCAATCCCGCTCAGGCGGAGCCTGCAGACGCCACCTGACCTCGCCGTCATCGCCGCCGACCGAGTGTGGTCCCGATCCCGGATGTTCCAGGCCCGGAAGAGGCTGGCACGCTATCGGCTGGTGGCCGACGACGCGCCATGGGCCGTCGGGCAGGGGCTTGAAGTCTCCGGGCCGATGGGCGCGCTGCTCCTGCTGCTCACCGGTCGCGTTGCCGCACTGCCGCAGCTGTCAGGTTCCGGAGCCGCGGATCTGCGCGAGCTCCTGACGCCTTCGCCGGCGGTCTGACTCGTGGCCTCGCCACCAACGGTCCTGCGCGCGCGCCGCCGACTGCTTCTTGGCCCGGCCGATGTCGAGGACGACGAGCTCGCCGCCTTCGTTGCCGCTGATCTCGGCGTCCGGCAGGCGACGATTCTGACCTCATCGGCCACGGTCTTCCCGTACCACCGGCCCGCGATCACCACAGCGGGGCGCTACCTCGTCGCCGGGTCCGCCCAGATCGACACCGGCGAGATACGGCCGTTTTCCTTCTTCGTCAAGGTGATCCACGCCTACGAGCGCTCACCGCTGCGGTTTGCGGTGCCCGAGCAGCTGCGGGCCGAGGCAGCTGCTTTCGTCCCATGGCGCACCGAGGCAGATCTCTACCGATCGGACCTGGGGGACCGGCTGCCAGCCGGCCTCACAATGCCGCGAGCCATCGCGGTCCGCGACCTGGACGCCGATTCGGCTGCGCTCTGGTTGGAGCAAGTGCCCGCCAGGCGGGCCGTCTGGGATGCGGGACGGCATGCCCGGGCGGCGTACCTGCTAGGACGGCTCGCAGCTCACCGCCCTGCGGCGAAGCTGGCCACCGCGGTCCACGGCGCGCGGACTCCGCGCATCTACGCCGACGCGTGGCTTACGCACGTCGTGCTGCCGATCCTGACCGGTGACGAGGTATGGGCACACCCCCTCGTGCGCGACGCGTTCGACACATCCCTCCGCTACCGCTTGCTCACCGCGGCCGACGCGCTCCCGGCCCTGCTCGACGAGCTCGACGACGCTCCTGTCGCGACCGCACATGGCGACGCTTGCACCGCCAACCTGCTGACCGCGGACGACCGCGACGCCCTCGTCATGGTCGACTTCGGGTTCTGCGGCAGGGCCCCACTCGGTACCGACCTCGGGCAGCTCATCCTCGGCGAGGTGCAGGCTGGCCAGCGCGACGCCGCCGAGCTACCTGACCTTGAGAGGGCGTGCCTGCCGGCCTACGTCGCGGGCGTTCACGCCGAAGGCGGCACCGCCGACGCCCCAGACATCTGCCGGATCCACGCCGCCCTCATGACGATCTTCTCAGCCCTGCCCTCGATCCCCATCGAGCACCTAGACGACGAACCCACACCGCAGCTCCGGCGGCTCTTCCGCGGCCGAGCCGCTATCGCCCGCTTCGTGCTCGATCTGCTCGACGACACCCACCCCTAAGCCGACGAACTGCTGCCCACCGTCGATGTCGAACGTTGCGCCGGTGAGCGCCGTGTTGCTCATGATGTGGACGGCGAGCGCGGCGACATCGGCGGGGCCGACGACGCGGCCGATCGGGAGCTTCGCCCGCAGCTCATTTCGGCGCTCCTCGAGTTGATCGCCGAGCAGCGACGCCGACAAGGGGGTGTCGACGAATCCGGCTGCGATGAGATTGACGCGAACTGGCGCGACCTCAACCGCGAGAGCCGCCGTGAACGGAGGCAGCACGTCCGTGGCAGCGGCGGCGAGCCCTATGCCAGGACGGATGCGTCGACTGCCAGTGCCGCCCATGAACACCAGCGTGCCCCCTGGCCTCATTTTGCCGACGGCGTTGCGCGCGACCTCGAGCGCCAGCACCACGTGATCACTGAGCGCCTCGCGCACGTCGGCCGCATCCATCTCGAGCAGGGGCCCGTACTTCGGGCCGAAGGCAGTCACCATGACGTGGTCGATCGGTGCCGGGAGACCCTGGAAGAACCGCCGCAGGGAAGCCATGTTGCGCGCGTCGAATGCCGCAGTTCGTAGTGCGCCTAGTTCCTGCGCCGCTTGCTTGAGCCGGTCGGGATTCCGGGCGGCGAGGATGACATCGGCGCCCTCAGCCCGGGCGCGTCGGGCAGTCTCCAGCCCGATGCCCGCGCTGCCCCCAATCACGACGACTGTCTGTCCGGCCAGTTCCGGTTCGCGCTGGCTGGAAACTGGAGTAGGTGCGCTGGTCATGAGCCCGACAGGCTCGCCATCTGCGCATCCATTGGTCTGACCGGCCGCGGCATGTCAGCGATCTGCATGCGGAGCGCCTTCAACGCCGTGTCGTAGATCCCTGAGAAGCTGGGGAAGGGCTGGATTGTGTCACTCAGGACCGCGAGCGGAACGTGTGCGCGGATGGCAAGCGTGGCCTGCTGCAGCCACTCAGCGGCTTCGGGCCCGACCGCGTAGGCGCCGGTCAGTCGGTCGCCGTCGCTGAGGAGCGTCAGGAACCCCGCGGATTCGGCGTATGCGTGTGTGTAGGTGGCGGTCTTCGGCACCTCGGACACAGCTGCGGTGGCGCTGTACTCCGCATTCCCTGCGCCCACCGCCGCAGCTTGCGGATCTGTGTAGGTGACCCGCGGAACGGCTTCGTAGTTCGCCGGACGCGCATCGCCGTGGATGTTCGCCGCGACCACGTCACCCTCGTACTCGCCGACGTGGGTGAGCGGCCAGATGCCGGTCACGTCGCCGATCGCCCAGATGCGCTCGCCCGCGCGCAGGTACTCGTCCACCGGGATTCCCTGGGGGCGCGCCTGGATTCCGACCGTCTCGAGGCCGATGCCCTCGACGCGCGGCCGCCGGCCGGTTGCCACGAGCAGCCGGTCGCCACGCAGGTCCGTGCCGCGGTCGAAATTCAGGACAAACTCCTCACCGTCCCGCCGGACAGCGCTGGCGTGCATACCGAGCATCAGCTCGATTCCGTCGCGGCGCAATGCCTCAGCCAGCGCCTCGCCCAGCCGGGCAGGCTCGCGCGGAAGCACGCGGTCGGCGCCCTCGATGATCACCGCCTCCCCGCCGAGACGCCGCACGACCTGTGCAATCTCGACACCTGCGGACCCGCCGCCCAGCACGAGCAAGCGACGCGGGACGGCCTTCATGCTGGTGGCCTCGCGGGTACCCCAGACGCCGTCGAGCTCACGGAGTCCCGGGATCGGAGGCACGATCGGATCTGAGCCGGTCGCGATGACGATGTGCTCCGCGGTGTGGCGGACGCCCTCGACTTCGACCACGCCGGTGCCGGCCAGCCGGCCCGTGCCTCGCAACAGCCCGATGCCCCGTTCTGCCAGCCAGCGCTCCTGGCCGACGTCTGAATAGTTCGACACCATGAAGTCCCGCCAGGCCAGCGCCGCCTGAACGTCGACCTGCGCGCTCGCGCCGGCCTCGCGGGCGCCGTGCACTGCCTCGCCCGGGCGAAGCAGCGACTTCGACGGAATACAAGCCCAGTAGGAGCACTCGCCGCCGACCAGTTCTCGCTCAACGACGGCGACGCGCAGCCCACGCGCGGCCAGCGCCGCAGCGCAGTGCTCTCCCGGCGCCCCGCCGCCTAGAACGATGACGTCATAGTCACTGGTCGTGCTCATCGTTACCTCCATCCGTTGCTGATGACGTCATCGTCCCAGGTCGGCCATACTCCACGACCCGATGGCGCTTGTATGCCTCGAAGTAATCCTCGCTCAGCTCCCGGAGGTGCCGATAGCCCTGGCCGCCGACGAGTGCCAGCGCTCGTCACACGACGACGTGCTTGACCTCCGCCATGTAGCGCCCTGCGGCCTCGGAAGCAGCCTCCGGGGTGCTCCCGCGCTCGCGAGCGTCCAGGTACGCCGCGTACCAGTCCCACCAGTTATGCGGCGGAGCAACCGCCTCAAACGAGTCGTGATGCTCTGCCGTCTCATGCAACAGGTCGGCTAGAGCCGCAACGTCAGTCGGCCACACCCGGCCGGGGAGCCGCTCTGTGATCTCCTGCAACAGCCAGGTGTTCCCGTCAGGATCCGCGAACGTCGCCCAGCTACGATACGTACGGCGTTCTGGGTCGGGACCGGGCACGCGCTCGTCGATGTTGTTCACTCCGGGCCCGTGCCAGACCTGGCTGACGTCCGCGCCATGGCTGATCAGCTCGTCCCGGGCGGCCTCAATGTCCTCGACGCTCAGGAAAAGGTCCTGCACCGAGCCTGGCTTCATCGTCGTCGCCCACTTGCCGAACTGGATCGAGGCCGGCGAGTGCGGCGGGGTGAACTGCACGACCCGGTAGTCCTCGCCGGCGGATATGTCGGCGTCCAGGCGCCACCCCAGGCGTTGGTAGAAAGCCTTGGCGCGGTCGACGTCGGCGACAGGTAGCACCGCGACCTCGAACTTCATATCCACGATGTGGGCTCCCTCTCCCCGTGATGTCAGTGACCATGTAAATGCCGGTGGCGTCGTAGGCGACTCCGGCTCTGTTCATCGCGGGACCCTCATCAGGTCGAGCAGCGTGCTGACGATGGCATTACGCGCCAGCGGGACCTTGAATGCGTTGTCCGGCAGTGGCCGGGCTTCGGCCAGCTCGGCCTCGGCAGCGGCGCGGAATCGAGTCTCGGTCGCCGGCCTGCCGCGCAGCGCCTCCTCGGCCCTCGTGGCCCGCCACGGCTTGTGCGCCACGCC
>Ga0066388_100003532_pt1 | contig 10174 bp, 13 predicted proteins | sample PanSoiMetaGPlot6_FD_64539 | JGI IMG/M metagenome (GOLD analysis project Ga0066388, IMG submission 64539) | Tropical forest soil microbial communities from Panama analyzed to predict greenhouse gas emissions - Panama Soil - Plot 6 (Hybrid Assembly) | ecosystem: Environmental > Terrestrial >... | reverse complement strand
AAGGGGGCAGGGACATGACTCGGACGTTCCAGCGCTTCGCAGGCTGGTCGGCGCTCCTGGCGGCCGCCGCGGGGGTGACGTTCACCGTCGCGTTCAGCGTTGTGGTGCGGGAGGGCGACCGGTGGACGAAATGGGTCAGTGCGGTGGCGCTCGCCGGGGGCGGGTTGCTCACGCTGCCCGTCTTCATTGCGCTGTACGCCGTGCTCCGCGAACGGGAGCCGGAATTCGCGTTTCTGGGCGTGCTCGTCGGGGCGGTCGGCGTCCTGGCGACCGCCGCGCACGGTGCGTTCGACGTGGCCGGCTTGTCGAAGAACGTCAAGCCCGATCTGAGCGACGTGCCGAGCTTCGTCGACCCGCGGGGGTTCGCCACGTTCGGGCTGACGGCGCTCGCGCTCCTGGTGTTCGGCATCATCGGGCTCCGCACGGGAGGGCTCGACCGGGTCGCGGCGCGCGTCGCGGTGCTGGCTGCGCTCCTGCTGGTCGTGCTGTACGTCGGACGCCTCACCGTGCTCGATCCCGAAGCGAACGTCATCAAGGCGACCGCGCTGATCTCGGGCCTGATCGTGACGCCGGCGTTCTTCCTGCTGTTCGCGCGCTCATTGCTCCAGGCCTCGCCCACGGGGGCTCGCGCGCCCGCGTAGCCTCGTCCGCCGTGAACCGCGGCGAGCCGGTCTGGCGCGACACCGCCGGGCCCGACGTGCTCGCCGCGCTCGAGCCCGGGGTTCCCGACGACTTCGGGGACCACCCCGACGTGCTCGTCGTGGGAGGGGGCGCCGTCGGCCTCGCCACCGCCGCCCTCTGCTCCCGCGCCGGCACCGGCACGGTGGCGGTGATCGAGCGCGACCGCCTCGCGTCCGGGGCGTCCGGCGGCGCGGCCGCGTTGCTGACCCCCGAGGCACACGTCTGGACCGACCCCGCGCCGTTCGTCGCGCTCGCCCGCAGGAGCCTCGAGCTGCTCTGGGCCCTCGACGACGAGTGGGGCGGAGCTGTGGGCGTCGAGCCGCTCGAGTGGCTCGTCGCCCTGCCCCGGGCAGTGCCGCTCGAGACCGAACTCGGCCCGCTCGTCGACGTGCTCGACCCTGCCGGCGCACACAGGGTCGAGCCCGAGCTCGGCGACGTCCCCGGCGCGTTGCGGATCCGCGGGCAGGCGCGCGTGCATCCGCTCCGGCTCGCCGCCGCGCTGGCCGCGCACGCAGGCTGCGTGGCGACCGGCGTCGAGATGCTCGGTGTGACGACCGACCGGGGCCGCGTCACGACCGTGCGCACCTCGCACGGCGACCTGCATCCCGGCGCCGTCGTCTTCGCCGCCGGGCTCGCGCCCGAGCTGCCGGACGTCCCGGAGCTCGCCGTGCCGCAGCGATGGGTGAAGGGGCACCTCCTCGCGACCGCCCCTGCACCCTTCCGCCTGCGCACGGCGTTGGCCGCGCTCGAAGGGCTCGTCCTCCAGCTCCCCGGCGGGGAGATCGTGGCCGGCGGCACGCTCGACGCGGGGGACGACGACCCCGACGTGCGCGACGACGTGATCGAGAGGATCCGTGCCGCCCTCACCACGCTGCTGCCGCGCACGGCCGACATCCCAGACGGTCACGCCTGGTGCTGCTTCCGCCCGACGGCGGCGGACGAGCAGCCGGTCATCGACCGCGTGCCGGGGCTGGAGAACGCGTGGGTGACCTGTGGCCACTTCCGCACGGGGATCCTGATGGCCGCGGGGACCGGCGACGCCCTGGCTCGCTGGATCCGGACCGGCGAACGCCCGGACGGCGTGGCGCCGTTCGGGCTCGGGCGATTCGCCGCCTGAGGGCGGCCGTGGCCGGAGTCACGTTGACCCGTGCCGTGCTCCCGTGTTCACATACCGGCAGCCTGTATGTGAACCGGAGGTGCCCCCATGACCACCCTCGACCGCACCGAGATCTCCGCGGGCTTCCTCGCCGAGCTCGACAACTTCGGCGAGCTGCTCCGATCGCTCCAGCCCGCGGATCTGGACGCCCCCACGCGATGCGCGGGCTGGACCGTCCAGGACGTCGCCGGCCACATGGTCGGGCAGGTCACCGACGTCGTGAACGGGCGGCTCGACGGGCTGGGCACACCGGAGGTCACCGACCGCGAGGCCAAGGAGCGCGCCGGCCACTCCGCCGAGCAGCTCGCCGACGAGCTCGTCGAGGGCCGGGCCGGCGTGGCGGCGCTGGCGGACGCCGTCGACGACGCGGCGTGGAGCGCGCCCGTGGGGAGCGACTTCGAGGGGACGCTCGGCGAGGGTGTCCTGGCGTTGTGGTTCGACGGCTATCTCCACGCCGACGACATCCGCGATGCCGTCGGCGCCCGGTCGCTGCGCGGCGACGGTCTCCGAGGTTCGATCCACTGGGTGGCCGTCGACCTCGCACGTCGCGGCTGGGGCCCGGCAACCCTCGCGCTCGACGGGGTGGACGTCGTCGAGGTCGGCGGCGGGGGAGAGAAGATCACCGGTGACCCGCACGAGTTCCTGCTCGTGGCAACGGGGCGAGCGGACCCGTCCCCCCTCGGTCTCGACAAGAGCGTCAACATCTTTGGGTGACGCCGAGCAAGGCTGAACGAGCCGACGCCACCCGGGGCGCGCTGCTGGCCGCGGCGCGGGAGCTCTTCACCGACCACGGGTACGCAGCCACCTCGACGACCGAGATCGTGACGCGCGCCGGCGTGACGCGCGGCGCGCTGTATCACCACTTCCCGGCCAAGCACGACCTGTTCCGCGCCGTCTTCGAGCAGCTCGAAGCGGAGGTGACGACGCACGTGGCGCAGGAGGCGCTCGCCGGCGCCGACCCGCTCGAGCAGCTGCGGGTGGGCAGCCGCGCGTACCTCGACGCGTGCCTCGATCCCGCGATCCAGCGCGTCGTCCTCGTCGAGGGCCCGTCGGTGCTCGGTTGGGAGACGTGGCAGGAGATCGAGAGCCGCTACGGGTACGGGCTCGTCGTCGCCGGCGTCGAGGCGGCGATGGCGGCCGGGCTCGTCGACACGCAGCCCGTCGCGCCGCTCGCGCACGTCCTCTTCGGTGCGCTCACGGAGGCCGGCATGGTCGTGGCGCGTGCCGGTGACCCCCGCGTCGCCCGCGCCGAGATGGACGAGGCGATGGACCGCCTGCTCGACGGCCTGCGCGCCCGGCGCTAGACGGTCTCAGCCGCCGGCGCGAACGAGCACCCGCCCACCCGCGACCCGGTCGAGGTCGATGTGGGCGTTGTCCTCCTCGTAGCGCCGGCCCTGCAGGTTGAGCACGCGAAGGGGCTCGTCGCCGGCCGGGAACGGGCCGAAGTGCCACGTCCCCCGGTGCAGCACGATGCACGTGAGTGGCTCGAGCCGGAACGCCCGCACGCTCTCGATCTGCTCCCGGTACGAGAAGTCATCGAAGGCGGGCGCCACCGCGATCCACGACGAGCAGTTGAGCGGCATGAGCGCCTGGGTGTGGGTGTCGTGGTGGTACAGGCGCTCGAGCACGAAGCGGTCGCCCTCGCGCTCGAGCTCGCTCGGGGTGTGGCTGATGTAGTTGAGGTGGGAGTCCTCCCAGCTGAACTCGAGCGAGTGGATGCCGTCGGTGGGGTCGGTGTCGGGGACGGGAACCCACCCGAACTCACGCCAGGCGTCGGGGTTGAACGGCTCGGCGTCGATGGTGATGCGATCGGTCATGCCCACGTTCCCGCCGGTGATTACGCTCTGACGCGCGCGTCAGCATACGGCGAGGGAGGGACGATGGACGTGCGGTCGATCGAAGAGGTGCCGCCGGTCGTCGAGCACAACGGCACCGTTCCCGTGTGGTGGCTCGTCAACCCGCGCGAGATGAAGGAGATCACCGAGGGCGGGTTCCTCGAGCTGGTGAGCGAGTTCGAGGTCGCCGGCGGTGGCCTCGTCGACCCGCACTCCCACCCGACGCACGAGTTCTATTACGTGACCTCGGGGCGCGGCATCATGACGATCGACGGCGAAGAGCGCGAGATCAAGCAGGGCGACCTCGTCCACATCCCGCCCGACCTGGTGCACAGCCTCCGTCCGGTGAGCGACCACGCGCCGATCCACTGCTTCTGCTTCGCCGTGGGTGTCAAGGACGCGGGCCCGGTCGACTACACAGAGCACTGAACCCGGATTGGCGCGCGTCCTGGTCACGCGCCGCCTGCCACCCGGCGGCCTCGACCCGCTCACCGAAGCCGGCCACGAGCTGGTCGAGCCGGCGGCGGAACGGTTCACGCACGACGAGATCCTCGCGTCGGCGCCCGATGTCGACGCGATCGTCTCGCTGCTCACGGACCGCATCGACGCCTCGGTGCTCTCGGCGGGCGCGCCGCGCCTGCGCGTCGTGGCGAACGTCGCCGTCGGCTTCGACAACATCGACCTCGACGCCGCGGCCGAGCACGGCGTCTCGGTGTGCAACACCCCAGGCGTGCTCGACGAGACGACCGCCGATCTTGCGTTTCTGCTCGTCCTGGCGGCGGCGCGCCGGGCGTGGGAGGCGGAATCCGACCTCCGCGACGGTCGATGGCCGGGATGGGACATCGACCAGTACCTGGGGCGCGACGTGCACGGCGCCGTTCTGGGCGTCGTCGGCTTCGGCCGCATCGGCCGGGCGGTCGCACGCCGCGCCGCCGGCTTCGGCATGGAGGTGCTGCACCACACCCGCCGCGACACGGGCATCGTCGGCTGGCGCGGCGACCTCGACACGCTGCTGGCCGAGAGCGACATCGTGACGCTGCACTTACCGCTCACCGACGCGACCCGCCACCTCGTCGATGCCCGCCGCCTTCGGCTGATGAAGCCCGACGCCGTGCTCGTCAACACGTCGCGCGGCCCGGTCGTCGACGAGGAGGCGCTGGCGACCGCACTCGAGGACGGCACGATTTTCGCCGCCGGCCTCGACGTCTACGAGCGCGAGCCCGAGGTCCACCCGCGCCTGCTGGCCGCGCCGCACACCGTGCTGCTCCCGCACATCGGCAGCGCATCCGTTGCGACGCGAACGCGCATGGCGCAGGTCGCGGCGCGCAACGTCGTCGCCGCTCTCGCGGGAGAGCGGCCCGAGAACCTCGTACCGCTCCCGGCAAAGGAGACATCGTGAACGTGCGACGAGTGGTGACCGGACAGTCGAGCGACGGCAAGTCCGTGTTCGTGAGCGACGAGGAGGTCGAGCCGATCCGGCTCCCGCTCATGGCCGGCCTCGAGTTCCGCCACGTCTGGGGCGGCGACGAGACGACGCAGCTGCCGACCGGCGGGGGCCGACCCTCGGCGGCCACGTTCTTCCCGCCCGCCGGCGGCTACCGCTTCACCTTCGTGACCCTCCCGCCCGAGGGCTCGACCGCGCTCCCCGAGGACCTCGACCTCGAGCTGGCCGTCGCCGAGGTGAACGAGAAGCTGCCCGGGATGATGGAGCACATGGAGCCGGACAACCCCGGGATGCACACGACGGACACGGTCGACCTCGACCTCATCGTCACCGGCGAGCTCGACCTCGAGCTCGACGACGGCGCCGAGGTGCATCTGCGCCCGGGTGACTGCGTGATCCAGAACGGCACCCGCCACGCCTGGCACAACCGGACGTCGGAACCGTGCACCATGCTGTCGATCCTGGTCGGCGCGCAGCGCGCGTGACGCGCTAGCGCTGACGCTCGTCGACGATCGGAGAGGGATCGAGGCCGAGGAGCTCGACGGTCGTCTTGCCGGAGCGCAAGGCGTCGAACAGGCCACGCTCCCGATCGGCGCGCGCCCGGCCGGCCGTGATCACCTCGTCGAGCCGAGCAGCCGGGACGACGGCGACGCCGTCCACCTCGCCGACGAGCCAATCGCCGGTAGCCACGGAAGCGTCGCCGACGGCGACCGTCCCACCCGTCGCGCCGGGGAGCTTCTTGGTGGCGCCGGGGAGCGCGATCCCGGTGCTGAAGACTGGGAACGCGCGCGACTCGAGGGCGGCGACGTCGCGCACGCACCCGTCGATCACCAGGCCGGCGATGCCGCGCGCCATCGCCGCCGTCGTGAGCACCTCGCCCCAGTAGCCGAGCTCGGGCTCGATGCCGACGTCGACGGCGAGCGCGCTGCCGGCGGGGGCGCGGGCGACCGCGGCGTGGAGCGCGAGGTTGTCGCCGGGCGTGCAGCGCACTCCGAACGCCGGCGCCGCCAGGCGGGCGCCGGGCCACACCGGCCGGATGCGGGCCGCCAACGGTGTGCCGCCCGCCTCGCCGAGCGTGGCCGCACCCAGAGCGATGAGCTGCTGGGCGGGGTCGGGCATCGGAGTCCTCGGACGTTGGCGGAGGGAGAGGGATTTGAACCCTCGAGGGCGTGAGCCCCACTCGCTTAGCAGGCGAGCACCTTCGGCCGCTCGGTCATCCCTCCAGGGGCGACAATGGTACCGGCGGGCCGCGGCGAGCGATCCGGCGATGCGGCGGTCAGCTGCCGCCGGTCACGTGTGCGTCGAGTCGCTCGAGGGTCTGAGTCATGGCCTCGCTGGCGCGCTTGGGCCATCCGCCGACCGCGATGTACAGGCGGGTCGGGAGGATCGCCGTCGACCAGTCGTACGTCTCGCGCACGCGCGTGCCGTCGCCGGCGGGTTCGAGCTGGTAGCGCCAGCGGTGGCCGCCGAAGTGCCGCCAGGCGATGAGCCGGTTCTCGTCGAACTCCACCACCGTGTTCGTGATCGCGTACGGGATCCCGAGCCGCATGGACATGCCGAACTTGGCACCGAGCGACAACCGCTCGGGCTCCTCGCCCCGCGTGTGCTTCACCGTCCCGGACCCGTCGATCACCGGATGCTGGGAAGGATCGGCCAGGACGTCGAAGATCTTCTCCGCCGGCGCCGCGATCACCCGCTCGACCGACACCTTCTTCTCGTCCCGCTCGCCGTTGGCCATGGCGAAGGAGGGTACCGTCACGGCCATGGACCCGGTCGAGGCGCTGGACGAGGTCGCGACGCTGCTCGAGCGCGGGCGGGGCGCGACGTACAAGGTGCAGGCCTTCCGGCGCGCGTCGGCCACCATCCGTGACGTCCCGGCCGAGAAGCTCCGCGCCCTCGCCGAGCAGGGTCGTCTCCAGGACCTGCCGGGTGTCGGGAGCAGCACCGCCGGCGTGATCGAGCAGGCCCTGGCGGGCGACGTGCCCGAGTACCTCGCCCGCCTCCGGGCCGAGGACGCGCCCGACGCCGGTCCCGGCGCGCCGATTCGGGCGGCGCTGCGGGGCGACCTGCACCTCCACTCCGAATGGTCCGACGGCGGCTCCCCGATCGAGCGGATGGCACGGCATGCGGCCGAGCTCGGCCACGAGTACATGGCGCTGACCGACCACTCGCCCACCCTGAAGGTGGCGAACGGCCTGACAGCCGAGCGGCTGCGCGACCAGCTCGAGATCGTCGCCGAGCTCAACGAGGAGCTGGCGCCGTTCCGAATCCTCACCGGGATCGAGGTCGACATCCTCGAGGACGGCACGCTCGACCAAGACGAGGACCTACTCGCCGAGCTCGACGTCGTGGTCGCGAGCGTGCACTCGAAGCTGCGCATGCCCGCGCAGCCGATGACCGACCGCATGGTCGCCGCCCTCGCCAACCCGCACAGCGACATCCTCGGTCACTGCACCGGACGGATGGTGCTCGGGCGCGGCCGACCCGAGTCGCAGTTCGACGCGCAGCTCGTGTTCGGCGCCGCCGCCCACTTCGACAAGGCTGTCGAGATCAACTGCCGGCCCGAGCGCCTCGACCCGCCCATGCGACTTCTCGAGCAGGTCGTCGACGCCGGCTGCAAGGTGTCGATCGACAGCGACGCGCACGCGCCGGGACAGCTCGAGTGGCAGCCCTACGGGTGCGCCCGCGCCGCCGAGGCGACCGTCCCCCTCGAGTGCATCGTGAACACCTGGGAGCGCGACAACCTGCTCGCGTGGACGGCGTCGCACGAGGCGGCCTGATCGTCATGACCGACGCGGCCGCCACTCCGACACCCGACGCCGAGCCGCATCTGCCGCCGATCACGGCGAAGGCGATCATGTTCGGGAGCGGCCCCCGATTCGCGCGCGACGCATTCGGCCCCGTCCTTGCGTTCTACGTGCTGTGGAAGCTCTGGGGCCTCGTCCCGGGCATCGTGGCGGCGACGGCGGTCGCGCTGCTCGTGTACCGCTACGAGCGGCAGCAGGGGCGACCGGCGCTGGTCGTCCGCATCGCGCTCGGGTTCGTGTTGATCCAGGCGGTGGTCGGGCTCTGGACGGGCAGTGCCGAGATCTACCTCGCCATCCCCGTGTTCGTGACCGTGGGATACGGGCTCGTCTTCATCGGCTCGATCGCGATCGGCCGTCCGCTGGCCGGCGTCTTCGCCGAAGAGATGTTGACGCTCCCGGACGAGGTGAAGGCGTCGCGCACCCACCGGCGAACGTTCGGCCTGATCTCGCTCGCCTGGGGCTTGTACATGCTGGCTCGCTCCGCACTGCGGCTGCTGGTGCTCGCGGCGTTGGGCGTCGACGCCTTCGTCGCCGTCGGCTTCGTCACCGGCTTCCCCGTGACGATGGCTCTGATGTCGTGGTCGATCTGGTACGGCGTGCGCAGCTTCCGGCGCAGCGACGAGTGGGGACCGGCGATCGCGGCGTTGGAGGCAGCGGCACTCGAAGCCGAGTTCGACGCGGACGAGGAAGCGCCCGCCTAGTCCCGCACCGCGAACAGGCGCCACTCGTCGGGCACGCCCTTGAGCGCGTGACTGCCGCGGTTCTCGAACTCGATGCCGGAGCCGACCACCAGGTCCTTGACCGTGCTCGAGGCGAGGACCTCCCCCGCGCCCGCCAGCCCTGCCACGCGTGCGCCGATGTGCACGGCGATGCCGCCGACGTCCTCCCCTCGGCGCTCGATCTCGCCGGTGTGGATCCCGGCGCGCACGTCGAGGCCGAGCGGCTGGACGTTCTCGCGCACGGCGACCGCACACTGGATCGCCCGCGCCGGGCCGTCGAACGTGGCGAGGAACCCGTCGCCGACGGCCTTGACCTCGGTGCCGCGGTACCGGTCGAACTGACGACGGACGGCGGCGTCGTGGCGGTCGAGCAGCTCCCGCCACGCCGTGTCGCCCAGCTCGCTCGCGCGCTTCGTCGAGTCGACGATGTCGGTGAACAACACCGTCGCGAGGACGCGGTCCGAGGGCGCGCCGGCTCGGACGCCGGTCAAGAACTCCTCGACCTCGTCGAGGATGTCGTCGCCACCGGTCGGTGTGTACGGCAACGCATCGGCGCCGGGCAGCTCCACCAGGCGCGCACCCGGAATGTTCTCGGCGAGATAGCGGGCGGACTCCACCGGGACGACGGGGTGATGGGTCCGGTGGACGACGAGGGTCGGCGCCTGGATGTTCGGGAGGATGTCGCGGATGTCCATCTCCGCCATCATCTGGAAGAGCGACGCCGCCGCGCCCGGGCTGGCCGCCAGCCGTTCGTAGCGCCCCCACCATTCCGCGAACGACGCGTCGCCGGCCATGGATGGGGCGATGACGGGCACGATCGTGCCTTTTCCCCACTCGTCGTGGATCGCATCGGCGACCATCCCCAACACCGTCGGATCGGGGCCGACGGGATACGTCTCGTCGCGCGATCCCTTCGCATAGCCGCCGACGATGACCAACGCCGACGTCCGCTCCGGGTACGTGGCGGCGAACATGGCGCTGTGCGCCCCGGAGTCGTAGTGGCCGATGAGGGTGGCGCGCTCCATGCTCTCGGCGTCCATCACGGTCCGGATGTCGTCCATGCACTCCTCGAGCGTCGGAACGCCCGCGGTGCGGTCGGAGAGCCCTGTCCCCCGCTTGTCGTACATCAGGACCCGCGCGTACGAGGTCACGCGCCGGAGGAAGTGGGCGAGCAGTGGCTGCTCCCACTGGTACTCCATGTGCGAGATCCAGCCCGGGCTCGTCACCACGTCGATCGGGCCGTCACCGATCACCTGATAGGCGAGGTGAAGGTCACCGTTGCGCGCGTACCTCGTCTCGGGGGTTTCGTTCATGCCTGCGCCTCGTCGAGCCACACGATGGCGCCCTCCCAGGCGCCGAGTGACAGCGAGCCCTCGACGCGCTCACCATCGCGCTCGCGCCGGGTGCCGATCCTCACCATCCCGTTCGCAATCTCGACCCGCGATGGATCATCGCCCAGGTTGAGGGCGACGACGACACGCTCGCCGCGGCGCCACGCCCATAGGCTTCCGTCGGCCGCCAGGCGCTCGTAG
>Ga0066388_100003531_pt1 | contig 10174 bp, 7 predicted proteins | sample PanSoiMetaGPlot6_FD_64539 | JGI IMG/M metagenome (GOLD analysis project Ga0066388, IMG submission 64539) | Tropical forest soil microbial communities from Panama analyzed to predict greenhouse gas emissions - Panama Soil - Plot 6 (Hybrid Assembly) | ecosystem: Environmental > Terrestrial > Soil... | reverse complement strand
AGTCCTTGGTCGCCTTCCCTGCGACTCGTCATCACTGCACAGCCCCTCACCGCTCCACGCCGGCATTTGGCACAACTGCAGATTCTGTCGAGTAGGGTTTGCGGGGAAATTTTCGTCGGGGCGCAACCGTTTTGCGGCCGCTCAGGGCCTCAAAAGGAAGGCTCAACCACGGATTACACGGATTTTACGGGATCGATAGCGCGAGGACGTACGCACTTGGACGTTGTATCCGTTTAGTCGGCTAAGAGACGCGCGCTCTTGGGGAAGGAACGCCCACATTCCCGGTGGGGTGTCGTGGGGGAACGTGCTGGGCCCGCCGGCGGCCGCGGGCCCAGGCAGCAAACATTGGGCGCCGGCGTCGCTCAGTGCGGCGTCAACGGTCGCACATCAGCGACGCGAGTGTGGCTCGCGCAACGGCGGCTATCCGCCGCACAGCGTGCCGAGGTTGATCCACTGGCCATTGTTACACACGTACGTCGTGCCGGACTGGCAGATCGCAGAGCTGCTCGCGACGGTGGCGCCTTCGTATGAACACGGGCTTCCGTATGGCGCGATCCGCAACGGAGAATCGGCGACCGGGCACGGCCGGTCGAGGCTGGTCCAGCGACCGTTGTCGCAACGATATTGAATCCCCGCATTGCAGCTCGCCGAACCACTGACAAACGAGATTCCGCCGTATTCACAACTGCCCAGTGGGGGCGACGTTGCCACCTCCGGTGCGGGGACATTGCACGCTTCGTGCTTGGCTATCCAGTCGCCGTTGTCACAGCGATACGCACGCCCGTACTGACATGAGGCGGTCTGGTCTGGGAACATCACTCGGTCGCTGAAGCATGGATGCCCAGCGGCTGCGCACCCTCCGAGGAGCAGCGCCGCCGGCACCGCAATGAATCGACACACTCGCAGGGCATTCATCGTGGTACCTCCTGGCAACTCGTTACCCACGATTGGTGCCAGCGTGCGATTCATTGCCGCTCTTCAGGGCGTACGCTTCGGAAAACGTACCACGTGCGTTCTTTGCATCCCTTGCCAGACAGGAGGGCGAATTACCCGGCGCGACGGCTCGCCGTGGAAGGGCCGGCAGAAAGTCGCTTCGCGCTGGGACCGCCGGCGGCTCGCCTGCTCTCTAGCGCGACAATTGCCAGCGGGCGGGCCGCCCGCGGTGCCAGGCGGCGCGCACGGAATCGGATCCGTGTAATCCGTGGTCAACCGAGCTCGTGCAGAGTCAGCGCCGATCAGTGGCCGGCGTGTCCGGCGTGGGCGGAGCTGCAGGAGATCTGAGGGCAATTACAATTGCTCACCATCGGCGCGCTGCGACGGCGCCGCGGAAGCGGCGCCCTCCGTGGTGCGCGTCAATGGCGCGTCGTGTCGACGCTCTCCGCCTGCCATCCGAGGCGCGCGACCAGATCATCCAACGCGTCGAGGTCCACCGGCTTCACCAGGTGGTAGTCGAAGCCCGCAGCCAGGGCCCGCACCTTGTCCTCGGCGCGCCCGTAGCCGGTCAGCGCGACCAGCACGATATGCTTCAGCGCCGGATCGCTGCGAATGGCTTGCGCCACCTCGTAGCCGTTCATCTCCGGCAGCCCGATGTCGATGAGCATGATGTCCGGCGTGTTCGCCCGCGCCGCCTCGAGCGCGGCGTAGCCGTCGTGAACGACGCGGACGTGATGGCCGACCAGCTCGAGGATCATCACCAGGCTCTCGGCCGTATCCGGATGGTCCTCCACCATGAGCACGCGCGCCGGACGCCTTTCCGACAGTCGTTGCTGCGCGTCCTCCGGTCGCTGCGCCGACGGTGCATTGACGGCGCGCGGCAGCGCCGGCAGTCGGATGATGAACTCCGCGCCGCCGCCGAGCCCGGGACTCTGCGCCTCGACGCTTCCGCCGTGCAGCTCGACGATGCGGCGTACCAGTGTGAGACCGATGCCGAGCCCGCCGGGTGCGCGGTCGAGCGAGCGCTCATCCTGCGTGAACAGGTCGAAGACGCGGCCGAGCACGTCGGGCGCAATGCCGATGCCGTTGTCGCGCACGCGAATGACCGCCAGCTCACCATCCCGCTCGGCGCTCACGCGGATCGTCCCACCCGGGTCGGTGTACTTCGCGGCGTTGGCGAGCAGGTTGGCGACTGCCTGCTCGACGCGCGTGGGATCCGCTTCGACCTCGATCGGATCCGCCGGGACGGCGAGCGTCAGCGCGTGGCCGCGTTCATCGATGATGGAACGCGCATTGTCGACGGTCCGTCGCAGCAGCTCGGCGAGCGCCAACCGCTCGCGCCGCAGCCGGACCCGCCCCTGCGTGATGCGGGCGACGTCGAGCAGATCCTCGACGATGCGCGCGAGGTGCTCCGTCTGCCGACGCGCGATCTCGAGCGCTCGCGAGCGGCTGGTCTCGTCGAGCGTGGCGGCGGCGACTGCATTGCGTATCGCCGACAACGGATTGCGCAGCTCGTGCCCGAGCATCGCCAGAAACTCGTCCTTCGCCCGATTGGCGGCTTCCGCATCTGCTCGGGCGCGCTCGGTGACGTGGAGCAGCTCGGCTCGCTGGGCCTCCGCACGCCTGCGCTCCGAGATGTCGCGCGCGATCTTCGACGCGCCGCTGACGCGGCCGCGCGCATCGCGGATCGGCGAGACGGTGAGGGAGATGTCGAGCAGCGACCCGTCCTTGCGTTGGCGGACGGTCTCATAGTGGTCGATCCGCTCGCCGCGCCTGATGCGGTCCAGAATGGCCGGCTCTTCGTCGGGTCGATCGGAGGGGATCAGCATCGTGATCGACCTGCCGATCGCTTCCGCAACGGTGTAGCCGAAGATCCGCTCGGCACCCCGATTCCAACTGGTGATGATCGCGTTCAGATCCTTGCTGATGATGGCGTCGTCCGACGACTCGACGATCGCCGCGAGCAATGCCCACGTCTCCTCCGCCTTCCTCCGGTCGGTGACGTCACGCGTGAAGCATTGGGTGTGCACGAAGCGGCCGTCCTCCCACAGGACGCTCGAGTCGATGATGACGTCTTTGATCGAGCCGTCCTTGCACCGCATCCGCGCCGCGTACTCGTGCAACTTCTCGCCGCGCTGCAGCCGGGCCTGGATGTCCGCGTCCACGTCGGCATCGACGTAGAACTCGGCGATGTGGTGCCCGACGTACTCCGCCGCGTCATAGCCGAGCATCTTCAACTCGGCGGCGTTGGCCCACAGAATGATCCCGTCCGGTCCAATCCGGCGCAGCGCAATCGCGGCCGAGTCGAGGAACGCCGCGAGCTGCGCCGCATGGCGTCGCACCTCGGCGTCGCTTCTGCGCTGCGCACGCTCGTGGGTACGGATGCGCGCCGCCGCCCACCACAACAGCCCGAGCAACAGCGCGAGCTCGACCAGCGTTCGCAATGCCGTACCGAACGGCGCATCGACGAACCCCTGGCGCTCGATGAAGACGCGCACGGCCCCCAGCGTGAGCGCGAGCACGGCGATGATCGGTAGCGCGCGACGCGTCAGCATGCCGGCGGCGCTGCGTTCGACGAGCGTTCGCATCGGCTCATGCGTCGGTATGCTCGCGAGCAGCCCGAGGCCCACGGCGATCACCACCGAGGCGGTCTGCATCGCGATGCCGGTCAGCCGTGGCAGCGTGTACATCTGCGAGGCGCCGTAGAGGTGGCCGGTGAACGACAGCGCGCCGATCGCCACGATCGCCGTCGCCAGCACGGCACTCGCGCGCTGCGCCTGCGTCCCGAAGGTCAGCAGCAGGAGCGCGGCTCCAGCCATCAGAAAGGCGATCGAGGCCGGGGGTCCCATTCGCATCGGCGCTGCGGCCGCGGCCTGCCCCCAGGGTCGGTCGAAGAGTAGCGCGTCGATTCCGAGGTTGGCCCCGGTGAGATGCTCGATGAGCGTCAACCCGGCGATCAGGGCGACGACGGTTGCGAGGCAGCGCACCAGCGCCGGCGGCCATTGCGGCCGATTGGCCAGGACGATCGCTAGACCGCCGAACAGCGCCGAGGCCGCGGTGTTCGGGAACATGGAGATGCCGTCGCCCTTCCAATCGGCGAGCCGCGGCACGTCCGCAGCCCAACCGATCATCGCGATGAGGCCGGCGGCTGCGGCGTAGGCACCCGCACCGAGCGCCACCCGCCTGGGCCACGTCGGCACGGCGCCGCCGTCGGCCGTCAGCGGTGGGATCGCTTCGTCGGCCGCGGTCATTCGATTCAGCATACGATGAGGGACCTAGACGCGAAAGCCGCGTCCGCAAGAGCTACCCCACCCATCCTCCCCTGGAGGGCGCCGCTCCGTCGGCGCCGGGGCGGGGGGTGGGTGGGTAAATCATTATTCCCGCCCCACCGCGCCCCCGGCGGCGACGGAGCGCCGCCCTCCAAAGACCGGCGGAGGTTGACCTTGGCTTGGGAGCGCGGCAAGGGCAGCGACCGGGAGCGTTGATGAAGGGGATGCGCGGTTGGGCGATTGCGGCGTTGCTGCTGTGGCGTGCGGGCCCCGCACTGGGTTGGGGGATGGAGGGCCACGAGATCGTCTGCGAGATGGCCTGGCACGAAATGAGCGCGCAGGCACGCACGATGGTCAGAGGCATGCTCAAGCACGACCCCGACTGGGGGTCGCGCACGCTGCGCGGCGCGTGCACGTGGGCGGACCGCCAGCGCGGCGACGCCGACTTCAACTGGTCGGCGCCCCAGCACTACGTGAACATCGCCCCCGGAACGGCCTTCGATGCGGCGGCCAACTGTGGGCCGGAAGGTTGTGTGCTGCGCGCCATCGGTCAGACCGCGCGTCTGGTCGCGGATTCGCATGCTCCGGCGCACGAACGGCGCCAAGCGCTCAAGCTCCTGGCCCACTTCGTCGGCGACATCCATCAACCCCTGCACGTGAGCTATCCGAAGGACCACGGCGGGAACACCATCCCCGTAACGGTGTGCGATCCCGGCTGCACTGCGGCACATACCTGTTTCCGGACGTGTGACACGCTGACGCTGCACAAGGTCTGGGACGAGCAGATCATCGGTTCGCACCATCAGGCCGACTCGGTGGCGCTCGCCCGCCAACTGCGGACTGGGATCAGCGATCAACAACGGCAGGCGTGGCGCGTCCTCGACATCCAGACCTGGACCGGCGAGAGCTTCACCCGCTCGGAAGAGATCGCGTATCACCCGGTGCGCGACGGCAAGGTTGCACCGGGATACCTCGGCGACGTGGCGACGCCCGAGGCGCCCGCCAAGCTGGCGCCGGACTACGATGCGGTCATGCGTCCCATCGTCGACGAGCAGCTGCGCAAGGCGGCCGTGCGCCTGGCGGCGGTGCTCGACGCGTTGGCCGGCGGGCAGGTGCCGGCCGGACTCACGACGGTCGCGCCGTGGTACGTCACGCCGTCGAATGCGGCGCACTCCAAGGTCGTCGTGCGCCAGCGGCCGACGGCGCAGAGCGCCAGGATCGGCCAGCTCGGGTCGGGCGAACGGGCCGAGCTGATCGGCATCGAGCAGGCGGCGGAGAACAGCCCCGTCTGGTATCGGGTGCGGTTAGCGAACGGCACCGAGGGGTTCGTGAAGAAGCATCTAGCGGTCCTCACCCGTTGACCATCGCCTCGCGCCGGAGGGCCGCGCTTCTGCGCGGCCGTACCGGCGCATTGTCGGCAAGAGATGTGTAGCGCCTGCGACGGCTGCGCGGAAGCGCCGCCCTCCGGGCCGATCGCGTCGCAGCGGCTATTGCTGGGGTGCCTGCTGGTCGGGCTGCAGGAAGGTGTTGAGCGGCTGTTTGGCTTCGGTCTGGCGCACGCTCTGTTGATAGATGATCTTGGCTTGGGCTTCGCGGCAGATGCGCTTGATCGTCGGGTGCGGCTCGGTGCGCTCGAGGTTCTGCAGGAACTCGAGCGAGTTCGGGTCGCCGATGTCGCCGAGCGCGTAGATCGCCGTGCCGCGCGTGGCGTGGTCGAGATCGCGGCCGAGGAACTCCTCGATCGGTTTGGCGGCGCGCGCATCGCCGATCTTGCCGAGCGCGGCGAGGATGCGCTGCTTCACCTCCTGATCGGTTGCGCGCAGAAAGAGCTGTTGAATGAGCACCGGCGTCGCATCGGTGGCGCGCAGGTTGCCGCACGCGTCGATCGCCTTCGCCTTCACGCGCATGTCGGGATCGCCGAGTGCCTGCACCAGATACTCGACCGCTTTGGGGTCGGACGACTCGCTCATCGACTTGACGCCCTTGAGCCGCTCCGCGGCATCCTCGCTGTCCATCTTCTTGGCGAAGTCGTCGACGGTGGTGCCCTTGGTCTGGCGGTCGTAGCGCTGGCGCACCTGATCGGCGGAGATCTGCGCGCGCGCCGCCGGCGCGGACATCCACACGGCGGCAGTCGCGGCTGCAACCAGCGTGAGGGAGCTGCGCCTCATGTCGTCAACCTAAAGACCAGGGATGGGTTCTTCAACTCGCCCGATGCGCCCATGGTATGCGCTGCGGGTTCATGGGTTTGATCCGCACCACGACCCAGTCCGCCATCGGTTGGACGGTATACTCGGGCAGCTCGTCGCCAGCCAGATCGAGCACCACGCGGAGGCCGTTCATGTGGCGCGCAACGCCGACGTGCGTGACCAATGTGTCGCCGCCCGCAAAGGTCTCCCAGGGCGAATCCGTACCCGTCGGACCCTGGATGTCGACGATGATGCGCGCCGGATTCTTCTCGGCGGTCGACGAGACGCCCGTGGGCAGCCGCGACAGCTTGAGAAACACGCCGCGATATCCGCCCTCGGCCGCGTCGACCTCGAACTCGCGCAGATCGAGGGGTTCCGAGTAGTTCGCCAGGGTTGGCGGCAGCGCCGCTTCCTTGGCCCCGAGCTCGTCGTGGGAGGTACGCCTGCTGGCGCAGCCGGCAACCAACGCTGCGACGGCCAGCCCGCAGCCGAACAGCGCGCGAACACGATCCATCAGTCTTCGGTGATACTCCAAGCGACACGGCGCGGCAACCTTGACTCCCCCTACACCCGCCGGTACACCTGCGCGTTAATCAATGTCGGAGGTGGGAATGCGTAGAGCAGCCGTGGCAGTGCTGGCTGTCTTGTGCGGTGTGGTCGGATGTAGCACGGCGCGGCACGCCAAGCCGACAGCACCGCCACCCCAAGCGGTCGCCACGGAACCCCCGACGCCCGTCGTGGTACCCACCGTGCCCCCCGGCACCCCGGTGCCCGAAGGAGGAGTTCCGCTGCCGACGCGCCCGGTGAAGAACCCAGCCGCCGAGGCCGAAAAGCGTGCCGGAAAGGCGGTCGGGCCCGTCGTTACCTTCGCCGGCATCGCGCGGGCGGACGGCCAGCACACCGAGCCGATCGGCAAGACCGCGGAGGGCTATCCGATCTTCCGCAACGCGGTGGGCTCCGGTTTCATCGTCGTCGTCGAGGGGAAGCCCGGAATCAGCAACGTCGAAGTCGGCCGCAGCATCATGCGCGTGGACCCGAAAGATCCGAAGGCGCGTCCCGACCTCGAGATCCAGGTCGATCGCCAGCTCGGCGACGGCAGCGCAGCGGTGTGCGACGCACGGCGCCCGACCATCGGCGGCGTGCCGGCCATCAACCCGCCGAGCTTTGCCGACACACCGCAGGTCGCGGCAACGCTGAACGATCTCGCCTGCCGCTTCGAGACGTTCATCGAATCGAACGCATCGTGCACGGTCGACAAGTCGGGCGATTTCGCCTTCATCGATCCCAAGCAATCGAAGGTGCAGTTCTGCATGGTCGTGGCGCGGGCGTGGAACTTCCAGGACGGCAACACGCTGGTGAGCGTGCGACTGCGCGACGTGGAGGGCAATCCGGGACCGGTCGCGCACTTCGTCCTGGAGCGCAAACCGAACCCGACGCCCGCGCGCTCGCTCCCGACGGCGACGCCGACGACACCGAGGCGCCGCCCATGAACCGCACCACGCTTGCCGTCCTGTCGCTGCTCGCCGCCAGCGCACTCGCCGGCTGCGGCGGCTGCAATCAGGAGAAGCCCGCCACGCAGGCGGCGCCTGCCGCGGCTGCCAAGCCGACCGCCGCCGCTGCCGCCGCCGCGCCGACCGCTGCGCCGGCGGGCGCTGCCCCCGCCACCACGCCGCAGGGCAACGAACCGGACTGCTTCGTCATCGTCGACGCCGAGCCCGACTTCGGCGCGCCGCCGCTCACCGTGCACTTCTCGACCGAGACCGATTGCACCGGCTCGCCGGTGACGTTCAGCTGGGACTTCGGCGACGGCAGCAAGGGCGGGAACGATGGCAAGCCCTCGCACACCTACGAGAAGCCGGGCGACTACATCGCCGTCGTCACGACCAAGGCGCCCGACGGCGGCACGGGCTCGGACGAGATCGACATCACGGTCGACGTGGACCTGGCGGAGTGAGCGGCGGCTTCGCCGCCGCTCACGTTTGGCGTTTGGCGTTCGGCGTTGTGGGCGCGCTGTGCCCGCCTGGGTCGCGCAGCTCGCGAAGAGCGACGCTGCTGTCACAAAAGACTCCGATCCGGGCACTAGTCACCGTCGCCCTGAACGCCAAACGCCAAACGGCGCCGACGCAGTCGGCGCCCCGCAACGGCAGCGGCGCCAGCCGCTGCCTCCAAGGCAGCCGCTGCCTCCGAAGCAGCGATCCGCGGCTCCGCGGCATCATTTGTCTCAATCGGTCACCTCCGTTAGCGTGACCTCTTCGACGCCGCTCGCATGCCGGGACGCGCTCCCCTCACGATCTTCGCCGGCGCCGGCGCCCTAGCGGCGCGCGCGCTGCTCGCCCTCGGGACCATCGCGGTCACCGCATCCATCGGCTCCGCGCAAGCGCTGCGCGACGCCGATTGCAACGGCGTGGTCGACGAGAGCGACCGCGCCGCGTTGGTGAGTGACCTGTTCGCGCCGGATTCGCCGGCGTGTGCATCCGCCGACGTGAATCGCGATCGTGCCGTCAGCGCCGCCGATCTGATCGCGTTCGCCTCCGGGCCGCGCATCTCATACCTCGGCATCGCCAGCCCGGATGGGCAACCGGCGCCGTCGCTCGGCGCACTCCCGGACGGGGCGATCGTGTACTTCCGCAACGCCGGCTTCGGATTCCTGATGGTGGTGGAGGCCAGCTTGCCCGCGGACGGAGCGGAGATCGGCACCAGCACGTTCGACAGCGACCCGCGCAACCCGTTCCGGCGGCCGGATTTCCAAATTCTCGTCGACCACCGCCTCGGCGACGGCAGCCGCGCCGTATGCGACGAGTTCGGCGTGCCGGCGGTCGACCCGTTGAATTTTTCGAACGTGCAATCCATCTCGGATACGATCAACGACTTCGCGTGCCGCTTCGAAGTGGCCACGACGCGCGGCGGCACGTGCACGCAGGACGAGTTCGGCCAGCCGAACTTCGTCGCGTCGAGCAGCCGCGTACAGTTCTGCGTCGCCATCACCTCACAGATGGCCTTTCCCATGGACGACACGCGCGTCACCGTCCAGATCCGCGACGGCACCGGCTTGCTCGGCCCGATGCGCCAGATGGTCCTGCGCGTCGAGAACGGGCCCATGCCGCCAACCTTCACGCCGCTGCCGCCGACCCCCACGCGCACCGCCACCGACACGCCCTCACCGACGTCGACGGTCACCTCGACGCCGACCCCGAGCGTCACGCCGACGGTGACGCTCACGCGTACGGCCACCGTCACCCGCACCAGCACCCGTACCGCGACGCGCACGGCCACCGCGCCGCCCACGCCCACCTCCGCATCCACGAGTACGGCGACGCGGACGCGCACGCGGACGCGCACTCCCACCGGCGCCACCGCGACGGTCACACGCACCCCGAGCGCACCGACGCGCACCGTCACGCGCACTCCGACCGGTGGCACCAGCACGCCGACGCGGACGCGCACCGGTGCCACCCCCACGCGCACGATTTCGCGCACGCCGACGCGCACCGTGACCGGTGCGACGCCGACCCGCACCCGCACCGCGACGCGCACCGTCCCGAGTGGACCCAGCCCAACGGTCACGCGCTCACGCACCGTGACGCCGACACCGACACCCACATCGGAGGCGAGCGGCCCCGTGATCACCTTCCTCGGACTGACGCGCGCCGACGACATCCTATTGGACCCGACCGGCACAGCGGGCGGCATTCCGATCTATCAGCCGCTGTTCGGCTACGGCTTCTCGATCGTGGTCGAGGTCAAGCCCGGCGGTGCACACGTGCGTGCCGGCAACAGCACCTTCGA
>Ga0066388_100003530_pt1 | contig 10175 bp, 25 predicted proteins | sample PanSoiMetaGPlot6_FD_64539 | JGI IMG/M metagenome (GOLD analysis project Ga0066388, IMG submission 64539) | Tropical forest soil microbial communities from Panama analyzed to predict greenhouse gas emissions - Panama Soil - Plot 6 (Hybrid Assembly) | ecosystem: Environmental > Terrestrial >... | reverse complement strand
GGTCTCGGGTCATGCGGTCTCCTGGTCGGGTTCGGCTTCTTCGTTCGGATCGGCGAGTGTCGGTCCCGCACGTGCACCGAACAAGACCGCGCGCGCCGCGGCGAACTCGGTCGGCCCGGCGAGCTGATCACGCGGGATCCGCGCCGGCTTCGGATCGGCCCGACGCGGCTTCGACGGCGAGGGCGCAGACGTCGCCACCCCCTTCGCGGTCGATCGTGCGCTCGGGTCGATGCCGTTGCGGGCGTTGATCCAGGCGTTCTCGCCGAACAGTTTCTCCGACAGCCACTCGACGGACCGTCTGGTCCGCGCGAGCTTCACGGTGTTCTCGACGACGCGATCGCAGACCCTCGGCGCGAGCGGGCCCTCCTCGCGGATCCGCTGGCGGAGCTCCACGAACCCCTTGCGCTGCGTCGAGGGAGCGATCACCGGGAACGGGATCGGCGCGGGGAGCTCGAGCTCGGCGGCGAGCGCGATCGCGGCGTCGGAGACCCGGCGCCATGTCGCCTCCGCGAGCCGGCCGTTCGCCATCGGGACGGCGGGGTCGAACGGTGGATCGGCAGTCCGCGCTCGTGACGCGGATTCGTTTGTCCTCGCGATGTCCTCGCGCACCGGCGCCGGCGGGGACACGGCGGGGACAGACGGCGCCGGGGTTGGTGCGGTAGGCTTCGGGGCCGGCACCGCGAGATCGCGCGCGGGGGGGAGATCTTCTTCTGAGATCTCAGATGCAGATGAGATCTCAGATGAGCTGGATGGAGCTGGATGGTCAGCTGGATACGGTGCGAACGTCCCATCCAGCTGCCTGCTGGATGTCTTTGCTCGTGATTCCCCACCCTTCCTGCGTTGCTTGGTTTTCAGCTGGTCATCCGAGCTGGACATCCACAGGCAATGTTTGGCCGCGCCGCCGATGCGAAGTCGGCGCGTCTTGCTGTCGCCGCGTCCAGCTGACCAGCTGGCGAGCTCGGCCTCCACCAGCGCATCCGGACCGCGCTCGCCCAGGATCTGCTCCACCAGCCACTGCGGCAGTTCGGCCTCACCCCGGCGCGTGCAGGCCAGCCACAGCCGGGTGCACATCCCGAGCGCGTGGGCGGCGTCTGCCAGGCCGAGCAGGGTAGCGAGCCGGCCGAACTTGCCTTCCTCGTCCGTCACCGCCGAGAACTCGACGTTCAGGTGGAGCACACCCTTTGCCACGGCTATGCGACCTCCAGCGCGAGTCGCTCCTGCGTGCGCGCCGAGTCCTGCCACCAGATCGCCTCGCGGGATGGCGCGCCGGACATGCCGCGGACCTCGCCGAACGGCGCGAACGGCAACCAGTCTGCGCCAGCAGCCTCGCAGACGATGGTCTGCCCGCGGCGTGCGCGGCACCAGCGGGCAAGCGATGGGTAGTCGAGCTGGCCGCTGTGGTGGACGTACGGCCGGCCGGGTCGGCCGCGGTAGGGTGCGTCGATGAACCACGAGGCCTCGACATCGGGCGCCGCGGTGTATTCGCCCTCGATGATTCGCCAGTGCTTGATCGCGGTGACCTGCTCGGCGACCCGAGCGCGGGCGGCGGCGGTCCATCCTTCAGCCCACCGCGTTCCGGTACGGCGTCGCGCGAGCAGGCCGGCCGAGGTGTGGAGCGCCGGACGCATCCGGGCCTGCCCCATCGTCATCCCCACCAACCACCGCGCGCCCTGCGGCACCCACGCCGGCAGGTCGGCCGCCGCGTCGACCGTTGGGATCGCGCGCACCTCGTCCGGCGTCGCCGCGATCAGCCATCGCCAGATCTCGGCGATGACGTGGTACTTCTCGACGAGGATCACATCGCGGTCCGGGTACCGCAGCGAGTAGCCCGCGGCGCCGGCGAACGGCTCGACGATGGTCCGATGGCGCGGCGCCGGGTAGCGCGGCGCGATCCGCCACTTCGCGCCGTAGTAGCGCCAGAATGGGCGCAGCATCAGCCCTCGCCTCCGATGTCCAGGTAGCCGCCCTCGTACAGCTCGAGCTGCTGCACGTTGCGGCCGAATCGGTCGAGGATCCGGAAGTACGCGCGCTCATGCTCGGGGCGCGGCGATGTCGCGAGCCGCTGCATCAGCTCGGTGCGATCGCGTCGACGTTGCGCGCTCTTGAACGCCCGCATCACGCGGCCCGGCGCGGCTCGAATCCCTTGAGCTTCAGGCGGATCACGTCAAGGACCTTGAGGCCGGTCTCGGTCGCGATCTGCTCCAGCGCCTTGTACTCGGCCTCGGGGAGGATCAGGTCCATCCTGACCTGCCCGCTTTTCGTCTTAGTCGCCATGCACGCTACAGTCACTCCCGGAATGATCCCGCGCCACTCCGGACGTCAGAAAAGCGCGCGGGATCGGCAGGGGAGATCTCCCCGGGGTCACCAGGGGATGCCGTCGCCCGCCATCGCCACCGCCGGGATCGCGCACCATTCGGCGGTCAGCATGGCGATCTCGCGGTCGGCCAGCCGGCGCCGCGCGTGGAGCATGAACTCGCTGCGGTCGCGCCGGGTGTCGCCCGAGCCGATGCCCGACAACAGGTCAAGCACGGTCTCGCGCACGATGCCGCGCGTCTTCAGGCCGCAGCGCGACCACGGGACAGGCCCGGCGCCGCTCTGCACGGCGATGCTTGCATGCCACACGGGCACGCCGCCGAAGGCGTCCGCTCACTTGTTGACGGTGAGGATCGTCGATAGCACGAGCGAGCCGACGCGCAGCGCGCGATAGAACTCGTTCGCGAGCGTCTCGTCCGGCGTCGTGCACGGGGCCGCGATCGCTATCAGCTGGCGCGGGGTCATGCCGCCGACCTCGGCCGCCGCGCCTTGGCCCTGCGCCACACCGCGGCGACGTCCCGAGCGAGGCAGCTCGGGCACAGGTCCTTGCCGGCGGTCCCGCCCGCGCGCTCGGGGTCGGCTTGGCGCGTCGCCCGCAGCTGGCCACGGCCCCACCCCTGCGTGGCGTAGAGCCATGCGCGGTGCAGCGCCGCGATCACCTGGCCGGTGGTCGACTCGACGCCGCAGCCCTCGCCGTCGCAACGGATGGCGGTGCCCTGGCCGCGAGGCAGGCGGCGGTGGCTCACCCGAAGGGTCTCCACCGCCCGAACGCGTTAGCGGCGAGGTACACGTAGCCGAATAACCCCAGCGCGGCGACCACGAGCGCGCCCCACCCGAGCACGCGCACGATCGGGATCCAGGCGACGAGACCGAGCGTGACCGCGAGGAACCAGAGGGCGAGACGCATCACGTTGCCGACCTCCGCGCTCGTTGGCCGGCCGCGCGCATGACCCGGCGTTCCTTCGGCGTGGTGGTCGGCAGGTTCCAGAGATGGGTCAGCGTGGCCAGCGCGAGCCGCATCGTGTCCGCCGCGCGGTCGACCGCAGCTACGGCCGCCTCGACGGCTAGCGAGACCTCGTGGCCGGTGCGACCAGCGGTCATGGCTCGACCCGGATCGACGAGCCAACGCGCTCGCTTACCATGTTGAAGGTTCTGGCGAGAAGCTCCTCAAGATCAGAGCAACCAACCGAACCTGCGACGAGCGACAGGTACGTCATCGCATCCGCAACGGCGTCGAGAACGTCTTCCCTGGTTAGGTGCGCCTTGCGCTTCTTCTCGCCGGTCACGCCAAGGACGGCAGCGGCGAGTTCGCCGACCTCTTCCTGCACGCATACGACGAGCGCGGTCAGCGGATGCGGCGGGGCGAATGCCTCGTGCTGCCGCCTGATGTTCGCAAGATGGAAGTCGTTGAGCTTCACGCCGCACGCTCCCTGTTCGGCAGCGGGCCGAAGAACGTGGCGAGATCAGTCTTGAACGCGCGCCGGCAGATGATCGCCAGCTTCGCGACGGTGATGTCGCTCTTGCCTCGCTCGATCTGCCCGATGGCGGCGCCAGTCCAGCCCGCCGGCTCTGCTGTCCGGGCCTGCGTGAGACCGCGGTATTCGCGCCACGCTCGCATGCGGCGCCGCAATGGGATCTTGTCCATGTCCGCAACCTCGCACAGGACTGAGCGCCCATGCAACAACGAATTGTTTCCGACGTTGACATCGGCGCGCGGTCTGCGATATCCACAGGAGAACAACGAGACGGGTTTCGCTCAGACAAAACTCGTGAGCGAAACCCTGGAGGGCACCGATGTGGAGCAAGAAGACACGGCCTGACATGAAGTTGGCGGCGGACTGGAAGGCTATGAACCGCCCGCGGCAGTTCCCGGTCGACATCCCGATCTATGAGGAGCGGAAGGTGATCGACCGCGACACGGGCGAGCCCAAGACGGTCCGCGTCCAGACCGGAACGCGGCCGGGCGTGAACCGCGTCCCGGCGATCCCGCGGCGCGATCTGCATCGGCTCGCGATGGGTGGTGATCGGTGACCCGGCTCGAGCTCGACCTGATGGAGTACACCCACACCCGCGCAGAGATCTGCGAGCGCGCGATCGCGGAGGTCGGCAAGGCCGGCGCGCATGAGGCGGTCGCGGAACTGCGCGTCATCGGCGCGGTCCGCGCGATCATGGACGGTAGGCCGCTGCCGGGGTCGGGTGCCGAGTGAGCACCCAGCGGACGTTCACCGCCGAAGATCTGGACTGCGAGGCGTTCGACAACGCCATTGAGATCGACTCGGCTCCATGGCGCCATGGCCGCAAGGTCCGGCTCGTCTGGGAAGCCGATGGCGCGCACTGGGCCGCATGGTTTCATCACCACCACGACGAGGGCGATCAGAGCACCTATCCGATCGAGGCCATCAAGGTGCATCAGGTCGAGAGGACCGTGAATGTCTGGGAGCCGGCGCCATGACCCTCCCCATCCCCAAGGCGCTCGCCGATGCCTCGCTCGACACGGCGATCCTGCTGTGCCTCGCGCGCTACCCAGGACTCCGCCGCTACGAGATCGAGGACGACCGGACCGTCGCCGAGATCCTCGCGCGGGCGCCGACCCAGAAGCGAGCGCGGACGTGGATAGTCGCGGCGATGAAGCGCCTGAGCGAGCGCCGCGCGATCGAGAGGCACACCGGCCGATTCGGCTGGTTCCTGGTCCACGCGGAGGCCGTCGCGTCATGAGCGCCGGTCCGGTCGTGATCCCGACGTACGACGAGCTGTTGCACCAGCTGCGTTCGGCCCGAGCCGACATCGGCGATCTGCGTGCCGCACTCACCAAGGAGGCGGAAGAACTCGGGCGCGACACCGAAGCAGCCGAGCGCGCGTCCAGCCGGTTCTGGTTCGCGGCGTGGCGGAACAGCCAGATCGCGAACCAGCGCCTGCGCGAGGAGATCGCGCGGCTGAAGGAGCAGCCTCGTGGCTGAGCACATCCTTAGACGGCGCGCCCGCTTCTGGCTGGCCACGTGCGACGCGATCGACCGGCTGGGCCTGCCCGTATCGTGGTGGCGCTGGGCGCTGGCTCGCGCGAACGCCGCGATCGACTATGGTCCCGCGGAGCCGGACATCGAGCCCGGGCGGAGGCCGTTCTAATGCCACAACGCAAGGTCAAGATAATCGACATCGCTGTCGAAGGCGGGAGGCGGGAAGTCGTCGCCACGGTCTTCGGCGATTGGGGGGTGCACCCATGGCGCGGTCAATGGACCGTGACCCACATCCCGAGCGGATGCGCTTTGTGCTTGCCGAGGGACGAGCGGCACGGCAAGAAGATCGCGCGTCGCCTGGACAAGGAGGTCAGCGGCGAATCCTTGCCAGACACCCTCGCCGGTCCCTACGAATACCCGCTGATCGATGTGCGCGATCGGGATGCGATCGGCCGGATCATGGACGAGGAATTGCCGGAGCCTCCCGGCGGGCCGCTCCCCGGAGATCCACCATGAACGACCCGCAGCCGGCGCGCGTGCTCGCCCTCGCGGTCGAGCAGCAGCGCGAGGAGTCCATGCTCGGCGCGAGCGAGAGCGGCGCGGTGCTCGGGCTCGACAAGTACTCCAGCCCGATGAAGATCTGGCGCCGGCGTCGCGGGTTGTCGGTCAACGACAACGGCAACGAGGCCGCGGAGTGGGGCGTGCTGCTCGAACCGGTCGTGCGCGGAAAGTACGCGCTGATGCGCGCCGTGCGCGTGTGGGTGCCATCGCGCTCGTATGTTCACGAGGGCTGGCTGCGCGCAACACCGGACGGCCTCGTGCAGGAACGTGACATGTTCGGTGGGGCGCCGCCGGGCGTGTTCGAGTTCGACCCGTACGAGGTCGACGACATCGGGGATGGCGATTCGGCCTACGTCGACGATCACATCGCGAGCGGCGACATCGGCGGCCTGTCGGTCAAGACGTGCTCGGCCTACCTCGCTGAGGACTGGATCGGCGGCCCGCCCGCGAAGCACGAGGTGCAGGCGCGCGTGGAGATGGCCGTGGTAGACCTGCCCTGGGTCGATGTCGTGTGCCTGATCGGCGGTCAGAAGCTCGTGGGGCCGTTCCGCATCGAGCGCGACGCGGTCATCGAGCGCTCGATCCTGACCCGGCTCCGCGACTTCTGGCAGATGGTCCAGGACGGCCGCGAGCCGACGGTCGACGACAGCGACGCGTGGCGCCTGCACGTGAGCGAGAAGCTCGGCAAAGCGCCGCCGCTCGAGGTCGTGGCGACCGAGGCGCAGCGCGAGATCGTGGCCCGGTGGCGCGCGGCGCGGATCGCCCGCAAGGCGGCCGAGCGGGACGAAGAGGCGGTCAAGAACGAGCTGCTGCTGAACCTGTCCCAGACCGGCGCGACGAAGCTCGACGCGGGAGAGCTGGGCAAGCCGAGCGCGTACTGGACCAAGAGCGGGACGTGGGCATTGCGCATGCCGACGTTCTGGCGGGACGACGAGTCATGACGCTGCGCTGCTACCGCGATGGATGCGGCGAGACGTTCGTTGCCGAGACCGACAAGCCGGTCCTTGCGCGGCTCGACGCGAGCAAGCGCGCCGGCTGGCGTGTACGATTCAATGAGCGCGGGTGCCTGACCTCGGCGATCTTCTGCCCCGTGCACCACGCCGAAGCTGAACCCCTTCACGATGGAGTGAACTAGTGACCGACCGACCACAGCGCACGACCAGCAAGATCAGCGGCTACGACCAGGCCGGGCAGCGGATGCAGGACCAGCAGGCACGCGATCCGGTGGCGCTGATACGGCGCCAGGTGGCCGAGCACCAGAGCTATCTGGAGCAGAAGCTACCAGCGCTCGAGCGCTGGATCACCGGAGGTATCGATCCGCGCGCGCTGGTCCGCTTCGCCTTGCTCGACATGTCGGCGCCGAAGGCCGACAAGCTCCGCGCCGCGAGCCGCGATAGCATTTACCTCGGGCTCTTGGCCTGCGCAGTCGCCGGGCTGGAGCCAGGGTCGCTCAAGGGGCACGCGTTCCTCGTGCCGTTCGCGGGCAAGGCGCAGTACATGGCCGGCTGGAAGGGCTACGTGGTCCAGGCGCGCCGTACGCGCGAGGTCGTGCAGCTCACGCCGAATCTGGTCTACGAGAACGACGACTTTGACCTCGACGTTGGATCGGGTCTGCCGCCCCATCACAAGATCGATCTCCGCAAGCCGCGCGGCGAGATCATCGCGGCGTACGCGGTCGCGAAGCTCGTGGGCACGCGCGAGTCCGTGGTGAGCTACGAGATCGAGCTGCTTGACCGCGATGCCATCGAGAAGCGCCGCCGGCTCGCCACCGCGCGCGGCGAGAGCGATGCATGGCGGCTGTGGCCCGAGGCCATGATTCGCAAGATGCCCGTGCGCAGCATCGCTGCCCGTCTGCCGATGGGTAGCGACTACTATAAGGGGACTGCCGTCGAGGATGCCCATCACGACGGCAGGAGCGGCGTCGAGGTCCTGGACGCCTTCACCGATGGCGAGGCATCGCGCACCGAAGAGGGCGCCGAGCGCGCCGCCTCGATGCGGGCGCAGGCCGACGGAGATCGCCCGCCGACGCCAGAGGAGGAAGCCGCGATGGGCACCGAGTAGGTTCGGGGAGGGCGCCATTCCGGGGTGACGAACCGTGGCGCCTGAACTGTGGATAGACCGGGTGCGGGAAACCCGGGCCCGAAGACTGAAGCCCGCCCCGGCATTCGCCGGTGTGCCAGCGCTGGAAGCAAGGTGAGGGGACAATGCGGAGGTCACCAGGGTTTGATGGACTCTCCCCGTTCTGCCGCCGCATCTCACCCGCCGGGTCGCGCCCGGCCGCTGGCACCGGAGGTCACCATGCACCGCGTCGAGTTCCGCATCCCCGTCCACGTCCCGACCGAGACCACCGACTTCGGGCAAGCGCCGACCGTCCGTCGGCCTCACGGCGTGCTGCGCCGCATGCTCGCGTTCGGGCCGTTCCTGCTTGCGTTCGAGACGCTCGACGAGACGAGGTCGGTGGACGCGCTCGACGTGAGCCGGGCGATGCTCGAGACCCTGCGCGGATGTCGGAGCTCGGCGCAGGCGGCGGCGATCCTGGCCGCCATTGCGGGCGCGCCGATGTCCGACGACACCGTGGTGGTGGACGTCGATGCGTGAGGCCGATGTCAACCCACAAGACAACCTGCGAGGATTAACCGATGGAAGACGATGCCTGCAATTACAAGCTGAAGGCCCCGCACGGATGCGTCGCGCATCTCTGCGCGCTCTGTCGCGAACCGATCGCGCTTGATCCTGGCGTCTACACCGCAGCGCAGATCGATCAGCGCATCGCCGATCACCACCCGGTCTGCCCCGCGCGGCCGATCGAGGTCGGGGATCCGATCGAGTGGAGGCGCGACGACTGGCTGGTGGTCGGTGATCTGGTCGCGCATCCCTGGCGGCCAGGCGGGAAGGCGATCTGCCTGAGCCGCGAGTGCCACGGCATGCCCAAGGGTCGTGTGTTCACGATTGCACCGGAGCACGAGGCACACATCCGCCGCATCCCGCGCCCCGAGCAGTCCCGCGGTGGCCAGCAGGACCCGGTGCCCGCTGCCCCACGCGACCCGGTGCTCATAGGCGGGCTGACGCCGGACCAGTGCCTGTCGCACTGGATGGAGAACCGGCTGTTCATCGAAGGCCTGCACTTCATGGCCACGTTGCCGAACGCGCTCACGCCCGAGCAGGTCGCCGTGGGCCGCGCGCTGTGGCTCGCGAGATTCGGCGCGCAGCGGTCCGCGGAACTGCGCGCCAAGGTCACCGCCAGCCGCGAGGCGGACGCCGCTCGCAAGCCATCGGTTAGCATCATGCCGGAGCTGGATCCGTGCGACTGACCGCGAACGTGCCCATCGCCAAGCTCTGCGGCATCTACAAGCGCATGGAGACCGACGCCGAGTACGTGCGCAGGTTGTTCGATGCCGGCAAGATCAGCGGCCCTCAGCTCTATGCAACCGGCCGAGCTCTGGACACGCTCGGCGATTCCTTTGGCATGCAGCGCCGGATCGTCGAGTCATCTACGTGATGTTCGAGTAGCCCGCCCCACTCCGCCGCGTTACGCTGCAGCATGCGCCTCACGCTCGCCCTGCTGGTCGTCGCCGCCTGCGGATCGCCTCTGCCGGTCTCCCACCCCACGTCTCCGGCGCAGCCACCGCCTGCGCTGATCATCCGGCCGAAGGTCTGCGGCCAGGTCTGCAACAGCAACGTCGAGTGCGGCGGCGTCGTGGTCACGTGCAAGTTCTGCAACTTCGGAACGTGCAAGCAGACCAGGCCCGAACTCTGGCGCTGCCGGCTCGCCTGCGAGGTGCCGAACCCGCCGCCCTGGTGCACGCTCGGGGGCTGCGGTGACGTGATGCGTAAGGCCGACCGTTGAGCTACGGCTTGACCCGGATCATCGCGGTCCTGTGCTCTGGTCTCGTCCACAGACCGTCGTGCGTCATCATCCCGAGGCCGTTGCCCGCGACGATGCCCGGCCGGTGACCGTTCGGTCCGCAGCACTCGACGGTATCGAACAGGCTCCAGTCCGGTCGCTCGATGTCCCACTCCGCGCAGCGCGACACGCCGACCACGATCTTGATGTGGCCGATCCAGGGCGCCGGGTGACCAGGCAGGTGGATCGTGGGGTACGCGATCAGGACGCCGGGCGCCGGGGTCGTCACGCGCTCGAACAGCTCCTGGTGGTGGTCCGCATCCTCGATGGCGCTGTTGCAGTTCAGATCGTCCGCAACGCTCGACCACGGGCCGACGTTGAAGCCCGGCCGGTGCCGGCGCAGGCCGAAAAGCTCGCACACCGCGAACCCGAAGCAGTCGCGCTGATCGTCGCCGTCGCTGCTGATGTCGCCGGTCCCGAGCCGATACACACCGCGGCCGACC
>Ga0066388_100003529_pt1 | contig 10177 bp, 8 predicted proteins | sample PanSoiMetaGPlot6_FD_64539 | JGI IMG/M metagenome (GOLD analysis project Ga0066388, IMG submission 64539) | Tropical forest soil microbial communities from Panama analyzed to predict greenhouse gas emissions - Panama Soil - Plot 6 (Hybrid Assembly) | ecosystem: Environmental > Terrestrial > Soil... | reverse complement strand
TTTATGAATTCGCGCGCCTCCGCTATTTCTAGCGGCGGATATGTGACGCCGATAACCTGAAGCCCCTGGCTTTTATACTTTCGCTGCCATTTAACGAGGTCAGGCATCTCAGCGCGGCAAGGCGCGCACCATGTCGCCCAGAAGTTGAGGAGCACGACTTTGCCCTTGTAATCGGTCAAACGAAGTGTTCGCCCCTCAATGTCTTTGAGGACCAACTGAGGGGCAGGAGTTTTATCCTGCCCCAGAACAAACAGATAGAATGCGCCGCGGTGGCGAGTCGTTTCATCGCGAATACGCGGCCCATCGGAGGAACAAGAGCTATAGCGCCGACGTAATACGCAATTGGCGTTTCAGTAATCTGTCTGAAAGGAGACAGTCATGAAAAGGATTCCACAATCGTTATTCCTCGCGCTGTTTGTTTTCGCGTTTTCAGGCTTCGCTCAAACACAGCCACAGCCGACTGCGCCTGAAGAATTATGGAAGGAGTTTTCGTCCACTGCCGGACGCTTCAAGGCGGTTTTCCCGGGCGATCCCGCCGAAACCTCTCAGACAATCAAGTCGGACGTGGGAAAGATTGAGCGGCATGCGTTCACCCTCGAAGCAGGTTTTGCGAGATTCGTCGTCTCATACTCAGACTTCCCCATCGTCCTGACTGATGCGGGCGATGTCAAAAATTTCCTGGATCATATGCACGAGGGTGAAGTCGCTTCTTCCCAGGGGAAACTGCTGAGTATGGCCGAAATTGAGATCGATGGTTATCCAGGACGTGAATTTATCGTTGAAACGCCGAATTCAAAGTTCAGGATGAAGTACTATCTGGTCGGACAGCGTTTTTATCAAATCGCCATCTCGACACAATCTGCTGATCTAATCGCTTCCTATATTCAGAAGCTCGAGATCGGCTCCGCCAATGATGCGGCGGCGATGGCCAGGTCAATGGAATTATTCGCAGCCAAATTTTTCGATTCGTTCAAGCTTACTGGCAAGCCCACGACAGGCGAAAAAACAACACCTGATTCAACTATCGCCACAACCGCTGATGGCGCGAACCAAAACGCGACTTCGCCCGGGAAACAACGTCATGACAGAAGAGTGAAGGCGATAGCGGTTGACCGGAAAGGGCGGGCGTTAGCGGTAAAAAAGATTGACCAGGGCCGCGCGATTACAAAGGCGTCGCCGGAATATCCGGCGGAAGCGAGAGCCGCCGGCGTTTCAGGCAAGGTAGAAGTGCAGGTGACTATTTCTGAGAAGGGTCAGGTGATCGAAGCCATCGCCATCAGCGGCCCCGAGTTATTGCGTTCGGCTGCGGAGCAGGCGGCAAAACAGTGGGTGTTCAAACCGACCACGGCTGATGGCGCGCCAGTTAAGGTCCAAGGACTTATGACTTTCAATTTTACGTTGCAATAGTGTGCTTTTGCTCGAATATCCGGGTTATTCGGTCTGCAAGTCCATCAGACGCGTTCGTTCCAATTAGGAGCGGATCGATATATAGGAAAATCGCAGCCGTTTCAGGAGGGAGGACTATTGTCTAGAAATCCTGCGGTAATTATATGCTTGTTCGCGTTGTTCTCTTTCGGCGCCGTCTCGGGTCGGAGCGAACCGGAAGAACTGTATCCTATAGTTCAGGATGGTAAGGAAGGATACATTGATAAGACCGGCGGCATCGTAGTGGATCCACAGTTCGACATAGCCTACTTTTTCTCGGAAGGCATCGGCCTATTTTCAACGGCGTTGAAACGAGAGGTGGACGGCCAGATAGTTAAAATCCCGCAAAAGTGGGGGTACATCGACAGCGGCGGGAAAATCATCATCCCGCCGCGGTTCAGAACGGCCCAGTTATTTTCCAACGGGCTGGCGTGTGTCGATACCGGAGAAGGTGTCGGATTTATCGATACGACGGGAAGACTGATCATCGAACCCCGATTCAGGCAAGCCAAAGATTTTACCGAAGACCTGGCGCCCGTCCAGATTGACGAGAAGTGGGGATATATTGGGAAAGACGGACAAATGCTCATCACCCCACAATTTGATGACGCAAACAGCTTCTCAGAAGGCCTTGCCCGCGTAAAGACGAAGTACGGTTTTGCGTACATCAACAAGTCAGGCCTGGCCGTGATCCGCATATCGGCGGTAGACGCGCGTGATTTCCACGAGGGGTTGGCGCGCGTCGAGATGAGTAACGGCGATGAAAAAAGCATTTCCGGCTATATTGATAAATCCGGACGGATGGTCATTCGCCCGCAATTCGCCGACGCCTGCGATTTCCATGAAGGGTTGGCCTGTGTCGAGGTCAATAGAGAAACCGGATTTATCGACAAGACAGGGCGAATGGTGATTAAGCCCCAGTTCGACGTCGCGGAGGATTTTTCGGAGGGGCGAGCCAAAGTCGCCGCAGGGGATTTCGGTTTTTACGGTTTTATTGATAAGGCAGGCAAGATTGTGATCGACCCGCAATTCACCTGGGCGGGTAAATTTTCCGGCGGGCTGGTGAGCGTAATGGTCGAAGACAAGAGGGGCTACATCGACAGGTTTGGAAACTACGTCTGGTGGCCGACGAAATGAGCGCGTGAAACTATCTCTTCCTGGATAAGACGTGGCGCGCTTGAGCGGTCAATCGCTATCGAGTGGCCAGCTCGCAAAGGTATATGCCTCACCGATCTTGATGGTTCACAACCCGACGCCTGGCGCTACGTTCGTGAAGTTCAGGACGCCGGTAAACCGGCCGATGCGACCGGGTACAGGTAACGCCGGCGCCACGACGAATCGCCGCGGCGGAATCGCTGAAAGGCGCCGCTGAGTCCGAGCGTTGGGCGCCTCATTCATCTCAATGCGCAATTCCATGGACGCACAGCTCGCGACGCTTTTTGGCCTGACTTTCGCTATCAATCTGATCGGCACGCTCGCGTATGCCGCCCGCATCGCCGGCGTGCGAACGCGGCGCATCGCGCTCGCATTCTCCCTCTTCAACGCGCTCGTCCTCATATCGCGAACAGCGAACTCGTTCCAGGCGCCGCTCCTCGCTAAGCGGGTCGAGCGCAACGTGCTCGCCGGCGCTACGACGGGCGCCCTGGCCGACTTCAGGTGGCTGCTGCTCGCCGCGTCGCTGGCCACTATCACCGGGGCGTTGCTGACACCGACGGCGCAGCGGCTATTCAGCCGCGGCGTCACCGCGCTCAGCAAACGCCGTTCCCTACCCCGGCTCCTTTTCGCCGCTCTCTCGACGCAGGGTTTGGGCGTCCTCCGCGAGAGCGTCGCTATCCCCTCGACCGCGAACGTGAAATCCGCAGCGGCGCGAAGAGGGGCGCCCGTTGGCGTCCTCCTGGTGAATGGAGCCGCCACGGCCGTCTGGACCGTCGGGGTGTTAGCCTCGCTATACGCAGCGTATCTTGCCCCCGACTTGCGGGCGACCGCGAGCAACCTGTCGGCGATCGTGAACGGCGTGGCGACCATTCTGCTGTTCGTCCTGGTCGATCCCTGGCTCGCAGTGCTCACGGATGACGTCGTGGAGGGGCGCGCTTCGGACGCACAGTTCCGCCGGTCCGTGGTGGGACTCATCGCGAGTCGGTTCGCGGGCACGGTGGCCGCTCAGTTTCTGCTCGTTCCTGCAGCGGGACTCGTCGCCGCTATTGCAGGGCGACTGTGAAATCGGCGCCTCCTTCCGACATTTTGAGGATCAGACTGACGGCTTCAGTCAGCCGCCGCCAGCCCTCGGCTTCAGTTTCGAGTTGCGCCCGCCCTTTCCGCGTCAGGCGATAGAACTTGGCTTTACGACCGGTCTCGATCTCGTTCCAGTCCGCCGACAACAGGCCCCGGTTCTCGAGCCTGTGCAGCGCCGGATAAAGATAGTCCTGCGGGACCTGGACTACGCCCCGCGACATCTGCTCGAGACGTTGCGCGATCGCATACCCGTAAAGCCGAGGAGCATTCATCTCGCGTTACTACGTCCTGAAAGGATGAAAACCCCTGGGAGCGCAGGCGTCCTCGCCTGCTTGACTCGTTAAGATCTATCCCGGTGGAACAAAGCAGGCGCCCTCGCCTGCCTGAATCGTTAAGATGTATCCTGGTGGAACATGGCAGGCGCCCTCGCCTGCCTGAATCGTTAAGATGTATCCTGGTGGAACAAAGCAGGAGCCCTCACCTGCTTGAATCGTTAAGATGTATTCTAGTGGAACAAAGCAGGCGAGGACGCCTGCGCTCCCGGGAGTTTTCTGAATTTATGAAATTGAAATTATGGCAGGACGCTCGCGGCGGCGCGCGAATCTTCGGCGCGGCCGCAATATTGGTCGCGGTCACGACGACTGCTTTAGCGCAAGGATCTCCGCAAGATTACCCACAGTGGCGCGGGCGGAACCGCGATGGCGAGGCGAGTGGATTCAAGGAGCCGAAAGCCTGGCCCGAAAAATTGACGCGCAGGTGGAAGGTCGAGATCGGCGAAGGCTATGCGACGCCCATCGTCGTCGGCAAAACTGTCTACGCCTTCACCCGGCGCGACGGCGCCGAATCGATGACTGCGCTAGACGCCGCGACAGGCAAGCTCATTTGGCGGACCGACTACCCTGCGCCATACAATGCCGCTGATGCGGCGGCGAAGCACGGCGCCGGGCCGAAGGCGACTCCACTCTTTCACAACGGCAAATTGTACACGGTCGGAATCAGCGGCGCCGTCTCAGCGTTCAATGCGGAGACTGGCAAAGTCCTGTGGCAGAAGCCCGCGCCGGAGGAGCGCCCGTATTTCGGCATGGCCTCGTCGCCCATCGGCGACAAGGACCTTGTCATCCTCCACCCCGGCAGTTACGGTCCGCTGACGGCTTATGACGCCAATACGGGGGCCGTCAGATGGACGGCGAACGGCAATGGCGTCTATGCGTCACCCATCATCGTCGAGTTGGGAGGCGTTCGCCAAATTGTGTCGATGACGAATAAAAGCGTCATCAGCGTCGCAATCGCCGACGGCGCGCGGCTCTGGGAGCATCCGTGGAAGCCTAGCGGCACAGACAGCGCGATAACTCCGATTGTCTATGGAGAGAAGATCATTGTCGCGAGTCAAAGAATGCCCGTGACGGCGCTCAAGCCGGTTCGGCGCGACGATATGTGGGTGGTCGAGGTCGTGTGGGAAAACAAGGAGGTCTCGCTGTTTCTGAGCAACCCTGCGATCATCCGCGAGACGCTGTTCGGCCTGTCGGAAAAGTCCGGCGGACAGTTTTTCGCCCTCGACGCCAATACCGGTAAGACGCTGTGGCTGGGCCAGCCCCGCGAAGCGTCGAACACCGCAATCGTCAAGGCTGGCGATCTACTCTTCATGCTGAACGACGACGCCGAGTTGATAGTGGCGCGGGGCAGTCAGACCGGCTTCGATCCATTGAAACGCTACACCGTCGCCGACAGCGCGACCTGGGCCCAGCCGGCCATTTCGGGCCAACGTGTGTTTGTCAAAGACGTCACGTCGCTGGCGCTGTGGACGCTCGACTGAGGGGCTGCGCTGCGCGGGCAGATTACTCACGGCGCGGTAACAGGAGACGCCGCGCGGATAATTCAGCATTCCCGCCGGAAAGGAAATCAATTGATGGACTATGGAATCTTGAGAATATGCGAAACCGAGAAATCGGAAATCGAAGCCGTAAGAGCTTTTGTAACTATCAACGCCACCAGTGAAAAGATATTATTCGGTAACGCCGCGGTTACCGCCTCAGAAGACTTGAAGTCGATCCTGGAGAAGGTGAAACAAGTCGGCGAAAATATAGACATCCATACTGAAGCGGTGTCAGTATCGACCAATTCAGGCATCCTCGGTAAGAACTCGACGGCGAATTACTCTATAAAACTCACCGTAAATGACCTCAATACGCTCGGCGCGATCCTCGGAGTCTGTTCGGAAGGAAAAAAGATCAGTGTTCGGTCCGTTAGCTGGGACTACGATGAAGACGCGGAAAAACTGAACCTCATCAAAAAAGCTTTACGAAAAGCCAAGCATAAAGCAGAAGCTATGATGGAGGAGATCGGATACTCTGTGGCTGGCATAAGGTCTTGCAGTGATAGTTATATCACACCGAATGTCGGTGAAATCATCATCAGTGGCTCGAATGACCCTTTATCCGATGAAGCGGCGCCATCGATGGTCAGGCGGAGATCGCAGGCGCCGACGGTTGATTTCGGCGCAGAGTTCAAAAGTAAGAAACAGATTTCAGCCACTTGCGTTGTAGAATTTCTAGTGAGAACGAAATCAGGATAGGTCAACGATCGTAATACCGGGAACTAGCCTGCAGCCCTTGGCGTCTATGCGCGTAAATCGATTCGTGAAGGACACGCCATATCAAGATATGTCAAACTTCTCCGAACTCCCAGTAAAGGCTCTTCTGGTTGATAAAAACATCCATTCTTATATATTCTCCAGATGAGGAAGGCCAATCTTTCCTATACCCGGACCGCCAGACGCCCAGCAGTCCGCTCGAATCATCATAGTGATAGAATGTCATTTGCCATTCATCCGGAGGAAAAAAATGAGATCAGGCGACAGGCTCTTAGACCAACAAACAATTAATAAGTCATCTTGCGATTATCTTGCCAGAATCTTGCTCATAACGCTCTGGGTCGGATTTACGACCGGATGCTCGAAATCAACCGGATCGAACGTGAGCGAGAAGTACTATCCCGGGGCGGCCTCCTCCGCGTTGATGATTCACTCGAACCCGTTCGGCGAACTGAATGGCGAAGAAGAGTACAACGCCTCGGCGATCGTACCGATCGCCGATTCTCGCTTTCTGATCGCCGACAACAATACGAATGACGCTCTTTTTGAACTTAGCCTCACACCTGACGGACAGAAGAAAGGGCCTTTGATCCGTCGTCCGCTGCAGGGGCTTTCCCCTGGGATGATAGACGACCTGGAGGACATGACACTCGCTGAAGAAGGCGGACGTCGATATGTCTTCGTGACCTCGTCGATGTACGTCAAGAAAGCCAAGAAGAATAGGCTCGAAATCCCACCGAGCGGGGTGTTGCGTGTAACTATCAACCCGGACGATACGTTGAGCGCCGAGCATCTACCCGGATTCCGCGACTGGCTGATTGGCGCCTATCCTCAATTGGCGCCTTCGGCGAATCTCGAACCTGACGACGATGGACTCAATATCGAAGGGCTCGCCTGGGACAAGACCAGCCACACCTTGCTCTTCGGCGTCCGATCCCCTTCCCCTGGCGGAAAGCCGCTCGTTTTACCAGTGAAGATCAAGGACCTTTCAGGCCCCTGGACAACGAACAATCTTGAAGCGGGACCGGCGATTCAACTCTCGGTAGAAGCCGCCGCCGGTGAACAGGGCATCCGCAGTCTCTATTATGACCAGAACCGTGACGCCTTTCTTGTCATCACCGGCAAATCCGGCGGCGATTCGAAAGCCCCGTTCGCGCTCTACGAGTGGAGCGGCAACGCGAAAGGCGAAACCCGCAGGCTCGCCGTTGAGTTCGCCAAGAAGATGAAGCCCGAAGGAATCACCCGCGGTACGATTGGCGGCAAAAATGCGCTCGTCATCGTCGACGACGGCGGCGGATTCCAAGTGGTTTGGGGTGATAAGAAATTGCCCTATGCGGGAGCGACACAGTAACGCTCGTCATTGTAAGGTCCCACCAGTGTTACGACCCGCGGCCTTTCGACACTGGCGTCGGGCGCACGTTATTCGTCCTGATTCCATCGCCTGGCCGAAGCCCGCCCTCACAAGCCGGCATATTCCTGCTCTTTCATCGTTTCCCGGGTTGGATGGTGAGGCTCTTGTTCTAGGAGGCGGCCAGCGCCGAGCGCCGCGACCGACATCGGATCGGAGACTACTCTCACGTTCAAGCCCAACTCCTGATTGAGATGCTCCGCCAGACCGGGGAGTTGAGAAAGTCCCCCACTCAGCGCAATACCTGAGTCGAGCAGATCAACCGAAGCCTCAGTAGGAATCTCTTCCAAAGCCATGCGCACGTGTTGCTTGATTACACGCAACACAGGCTGAATCAGCGGATGGATCTCTTCGCTGGTGATGGTAATCTCTTCCGGCAGGCCGGTCCTAAGATTGCGGCCTCGCACGGCCAGCGATTCTCTGTCGCGCCGCCCGTTTACTCCGCCCACCTCGATCTTGATCCTCTCGGCGGTCTCTTCGCTCACTTCCAGTGTGCGCTCCATCTGAAGATAACGCGAGATGGCCCGATCTATCTCGCCACCACCAATGCGTCGTGTGGAGGCGTGAATCAGGCTGCCGCCGGTAATGACGGCGACGTCCGTCGTGGCCGCGCCGAGGTCAACGATCATACAGGCGCGCGTCGCTCGCAGATTGAGGTCGGCGCCGATGGCCGCCGCGTAAGGCGCCTCAACAAGTGTGACTGTTCCCGCGCCGGCGCGTTTGGCGGCGTCTACATAAGCTTTCTGCTCCAGCGGCGTTATGTCGGCAGGAGCGCATATCAGTAACGATAGACTGGTTAGACTGCGCGATGGGAGAACGCGGCTGATGAATTGTGATAGCATCTTGCCGGCAGCTTCGCAGTCACTGATCACACCATCTTTGATCGGACGCGAGACACGAATTGAGCGCGGCTGGTGTCGGGCAATCGTTTTCGCTTCCTGCCCCGCCGCCGCGACTCTGTTACTCTCGCGATCTAGCGCAATCACCGACGGCTCGTTGATCACCATGCCTTCACCAGGCTGGTAGATGCGCGTATTAGCGTCGCCGAGATCTATCGCCAGCTCTTTGGTCAAGGTCAAATGAACTCCTGGGAACAACGCTCTCCAGCGGCGCTCAAGTTTTTCTTTCCAATCCCAATTATTCATTAATATGGCCTCCAAAACTGGTGGTGATAAATAATCTCAACGGTTCTGTTTCATTACAATAGCCTCGGTAGCTTTGAGAATCGCAATTCATGTGCCGCCCCAGAGGTGAAGCCTATGGCCCGCGGTTTTTCCTGTAGATCGATCGCACCGGACATGCTTAATTCGACTTCGACGAAGCTGGCGTGTGGCAGTACTGGACAGTCATGTGGAAGTTTGAGACATGGCGTCCGGATATCCCTTCAGCCCTCTAAATCGAAGATATCACTCATTCATTCCCTATCTATCCAATCAAACCTTTCAACAAATTGATTAAGTGAAGCGTCAGAGAATAACTCGCATTCGTCACGGCGATTGTTATCATCCGGGAATAGAACTCGGTAAACCTGCGGCGCCTAACTTTGTCCAATCATCCCTAAGCCAAGACAAGACAAATACCGTCTGCTATCTTTTAATGTACACAGTTCGTGTTATGTACACAGTTCGTGTTGTTGTGTATAAAAATGCGTCTTGTTGGCGCCTCTTCCCGAATTTCGCCAACGGAGGATCAATGTTTAGAAAAAAATCGTCGTGCTGGTTCGGAGTCGCTCTGGCCGTCAGTCTCGTTGCGCATGGCGCGCCCGGTACACAGCCCATCGCGCTGGCCATCGTCGGCTGCACAGTCATCGATGGAAATGGCGCCGCGCCGCTCCCCGACGCGGTTGTAGTGGTCAAAGGATCGCGCATCAGCGCCGTCGGCCCGCGCGCCTCTGTTCGGATCCCGGAAGGCGCGACCGTCATTGACGCCAAAGGCGCCTACGCGCTGCCCGGATTCATAGATACGAACGTTCATCTCTCCCTTTACGGTGGCGTCAGGGACCGTTATGAAACGCTGGTCAGATACCACTCGCGTCAGAACGAGATCGTGCTCGAAGCCGCGCAGCTTCAGTTGAAACATGGCGTCACGACGGTTCGTGACAGCTACGGCATGCTCACGCCGCTCGTTCAGACTCGGGATGCGATCGCCCGCGGCGAAGCGGTGGGCTCGCGGATTCTGGCGGCTGGCAACATCGTCGGGTGGGGCGGGCCTTATTCGGTGAGTTTCAGCCTGATCCCCGAAAGGGATTTGACGCTTTTCCAGGAGCAGATGAATGACTCCATCACTCAAGGCGGGGGTGAAGACCTGGCGGATATGTCGCCGGAGGAACTGCGCGTCGCCATCAACAAGTACCTTGACAAGGGGCCTGACTTCCTCAAATACGGCGGGACGAGTCATTTCTCACAGCCCACTCTCATCGGGTTCTCGCCGGAGGCGCAGAAGGTCATCGTGGAGGAAACGCACAAGCGCGGCCGTGTGGCTGAAACTCATTCCACCACCATCGAAGGGTTGCGGCTCTCGAT
>Ga0066388_100003528_pt1 | contig 10178 bp, 7 predicted proteins | sample PanSoiMetaGPlot6_FD_64539 | JGI IMG/M metagenome (GOLD analysis project Ga0066388, IMG submission 64539) | Tropical forest soil microbial communities from Panama analyzed to predict greenhouse gas emissions - Panama Soil - Plot 6 (Hybrid Assembly) | ecosystem: Environmental > Terrestrial > Soil... | reverse complement strand
CGAACTCGTAGCGCTTGGCGTCGTCGGTGCGGTCGCCGCCGCCCCCGCGATGGTCGAGCGCGTGGCGGCCGAAGCGATCGCGCTTCAAATGCGCGAAGATGTCGCGCAGCGCCTTGTCGGCGATCTTGCGGATGGCGCGTGCCGTCAGCTCGAGCCGGTCGCCGATCTGCTCGAGGTAGCCGGCCTCCTCGAGCTTCTTGGCCATCTCGGAGAGGCGCTTCAGGTCCTGGGCGGCCTCGGCGCCCAGCAGCTTCTCGACCTGCGCGGGATCGATCTTCTCGAGGCTCGCCGGATCCTGCGCGCGCCGGAGCTGCCGCTCGAGCTGCTCCATCTGGGCGAGCTCTTCCATCAGCCGCATCGCCTCGCGCAGCGTGACCGGGTCGTCGCCCCGGAAGTCGTAGCGGCGGCGCAGCTCGTCGAGGGGCATCAGCTGATCCAGGTTCATCGCGAGCTGGGCCAGGGCAGCGTCGAGGCGCTCGTCCTGCGCCAGGAGGGACTGCATCATCTCCTGAAGCTCGCGCCGCTGGCCCGGCGTGAGGCTCTCCATGAGCGATTGCATCTGCGCCATCTGCCGGCCCATCTGCTCGATGAGCTGATCCAGGCTCTCCACCCCCGGGAAGTGCTGCCCCCACTTGTCTTTGAAGGCCTGGAAGTCGGGCTCCTCGCCTTCGGCCCGGTCGCGGAGCATGCGGTTCAGGTCCTGGATCATCTCCCGCATGCGCGCCATATCTTGCGGACTCATGTTCGACAGCGCCTGCTGCATGCCCTGCATGAACGGCCGCAGCATCTGCTGGCGGAGTGACTGGAGCAGCTCCTGGAACATGCGCCACGCCTCGGGATCCATGAACTCGTAGCTCTGCAGCTCGCGGATGCGGCCGGCGGGATCGGGCGGCAGCTGGTCGAGCTGCCCTTCTCGCTGCGCGGCCATCTCGGCAAGCTGCTGGCGCGCGGATTCGGGAATCTCACCGCGCTCCGCGCGCTCGCGGGCGTCCGCGCGGCGGCGCTCGATGCCCTCGCGCTCCGTCTTCAAGATCTCGTCGACCTTCTTCTGGATGTCGTCGAGGGCGGAGCCCAGGTCGTAGCGGTCGAGCTGCTGCTGGCGGCGCTGGCGGAGCTGCTTCAGGAGATCCTGGAGGCCCGGCATGCGGCCCTGCGGCATCTGGGCGCCGCGCTGGAAGAGGCGCTGGAGGGCGCGGCGCAAGTCGCCATCCGACATGAGGTCGTCCGACATCGCCTCGAGGAGCTGGTCGGCGTCGAGGTCGCCGATGGATTGCGTGCCGTCCCAGCGCGAGTAGCGGATGAGCATGGCGGGACCTCCTGGGCGGAGTGTAGCAGAGTCCTCGGGTGCGAATTGTCGGCGGGGATCGTCCGACCGCGCCTCCCGCCGAGCGCACAGCTCGTGAGAGCCCCGCATCGCGGCTCGGCCCGCACACCTGGCGGCGTTGCCGTCGCGAGTTCATCGCGCGCAATTCCGATGCGCGGCGTCCGACGTCAGGCGGGTGCCGCCTGGCCTCCCCGCTGGTCAAAGCGCGTCAGATGCGTGTCCCAGCCCTCGAGCACGCGCGGTTCGGGGTCCGCAGCGTCGAGGCGCAGCCCGAAGACCCGGGCGAGCCGCCTCACGAGCGTCTGCGCAGACGCGACATCGCGGCCGGCGGCGGCGCCTGCGACGACCTCGCTCGCCAGCCGCCCCAGCCGGGCGAGGGCAACCGGCGTGGCCAGGTCGTCGTTCATCGCGGCCGTGAAGTCAGCGAGCGCGCCGTCCTCTCGAAGGGGCGCGCCGCGACCGCCGGATGCTTTCACCGCCGCGCGCAGATTGTCGGCGAGAACCTCGGCCCTCGCCAGCTCGTCGGTGTCGTGCGCCCACGCGCGGCGATAGTGATGCCCGGCCAGGTAGAGCCGCACCGCATCCGCCGACCAGTCCTTCAGCAGATCCCGCACCATCACCAGATTGCCGAGGGACTTGCTCATCTTCTCCCCCTCGTGCTCCACCATCGCCGGGTGCAGCCACACGCGGGCGAAGGGCGCGTGTTCCGTGATGGGCTCGACCTGGGCGATCTCGCACTCGTGATGGGGAAAGACGAGATCTCCGCCGCCCCCGTGAACGTCCAGCGTGGCGCCCAGGAATCGCGTGCTCATCACGGAACACTCGATGTGCCAGCCGGGGCGGCCCGGCCCCCACGGGCTCTCCCAGGCGGGCTCGCCCGGCGCCTGCGCCTGCCAGAGGACGAAGTCCAGCGGATCGCGCTTGCGAGGATCATCGGGTCGATTGCCGCGCTCGTTGGCGACCGCCAGCATCGCGGAGCGCGGGAGATGGCTGAGTCGGCCGAAGGCGGGCCAGCGGTCGACGCTGTAGTACACGCTGCCGCCCGACGCGTACGCGAGGCCCCGCTCGATCAGGGCGGCCACGGCGGTGACGATGTCCGGGATCACGTCGGTCGCGCGGGGATAGTGATCCGGCGGCCGGATGTTCAGGCTCTTCATGTCCTGGATGAAGTGGGCCGTCCATCGGTTCCCGAGCGCGCGCCAGTCCTCGCCCACCTCCCGCGCCTTCCTGAGGATGTCGTCGTCGATGTCGGTCACGTTCTGGACGTAACGAACGGCGTGGCCCTGGCTCTCCAGGTGACGGACGAGCACGTCGGCCACGGTGTAGGTGAACGCGTGACCGAGATGGGTGGTGTCGTAGGGCGTGATGCCACACATGTACAGGCTGACGTGCGCGCCCGTCCGGCTGAAGGGCTCGAGGGCTCCGGACATCGTGTTGTAGATCTGCATCTGTTCCAAGCGCTGTCCTTTCGGCCGGGTGGCGCGTCCGGGCTTCGAAGCACCGTATGCGCGCGGGCGGGAGGCCGGCTCAGTGAAGAGGATGGGACGACGTCAGGGACGATCACCGGGCCGGCCGCTTCCGGAGCCTGGCGACGAGCGAGCCCTCCTCGAATTGGTTCGCCAGTGTGTTCAGCTTGCGGCCGTCGAGGCCGGGGAGGATATGGGCCACGTGCGCGCGCACGCGGTAGCGAGCAAGGGTGGACTGCGGAGCGAGGCCCCGGCGCAAGGCATTGTTCACGACCACCTTGAATGGCTTGCGCAGGCGGTGGACCTTTTCCTCGATCAATCTCACCACGTCGGAGTCGAGCGTGAAGGTCGTGCGCACGGCATCGTCATCATGGTGCGTCGAGCCGAGGTCGTCAAGATGCGTGCGGAGCCGAGAGTCGCGGGTGCTCCGGTCACGGTGCTCAACTTGTTGCCGGTGTGGCTCCGCGCCCTCCGCCTCTCCGGAGCTCACCCGAGCCGGTACACCCGGCGCGCGGTGCCGCTGAACAGCGCGTCCTTCTCGGCGGCCGTCGCGCCCGAGGCAATCCGCTTGAGCGCGTTCCACAGCGGCGCCCAGCCGATGCCCATCTTGTCGACCGGGAAATTGCTCTCGAACATGCAGCGGTTCGCGCCGAACAGCTCGATGCACGGCTCGATGTAGGGACGCCAGAGCGCAGCCAGCTCGTCCGACGTCGGGGGGCCGGGCTTCGTCCGGTAGTCGTAGGCGGCGAGACGCATCATCATTCCGCCCAGCTTCATGACGACGTTCGGGCAGCGGGCGAGCTCGGTCACGCCGGCCTGCCACGCCGCGAACACCTCCTTCTCGCGCCCGGCATAGGCGCCGTAGCCGAGGGGCCCGCCCACGTGGCCCACGATGATGTTCGCCGATGGGAAGGCGCACGCCAGATCGACGACGTCGGCGAGCTGCGGATGGAACACCCAGGCGTCGAAGGACAGGCCGAGCGCCGTCAGGCGCCCGAACCCCGCCCGGAATCCCGGCTGGGAGAACAGGTGCAGACCATGCGCGGTGTGGCTGTTGCCGATCACGGGGTCCGGGTCCCATGCGCCGGAGTGGCGCACACCCCGGAAGCGGCCGCCGCTCGCCGTGATCAACGCCTGCAGCACCGGCTCCACGCGATCGCCCAGCGTGAGGTCCGCGAAGCCGACGATGCCGGCGGCCACGCGCGCCGGCCCGTAGGCGCCGCTGTTGCTCATCGCGGCCATGCCGGCGACGAACTCGGCCTCGCCGACCGGGCGCATCTCCTCGGGACCGGATGCGCGATACATGGAGCGGCACTCGACGAAGACCGAGGCGACCAGGTTGTGGCCGGTGCGCGCATCCGCCAGGAACTCGTGGAGCAGGTACCGGTGGTCCGGCCGTTCCCACAGGTGATGGTGCGTGTCGATGATCGGCAGGTCGGGCTCGAGGATCGGCTCCGGCGGGTGCTTCGCCAGCCAGGCCTCGTCCGGCGCATGGATCCGGCCGAACTGGGTCGGCCGCGTCGACGGGCTCATGCCGTGGTCCTCACGCGCTCGCTCGCCGCATCAGCGACGCCCAGCGGTCGAGGATCGGCAGCACCTCGTCCGCCCCGGCCGGCGGCACGTTCACGACCGCGCGGGTCGCGCCGGCGTCGCGATAGCGCTGGACGAGGTCCGCGTCCTCGGCCACGCCGAAGATCGTGAGCGAGATGGTCGCCGGGTCGCGCCCGGCCTCCTTCGCCATCCTGTGGAACTCGGGCAGGAGACCCAGCACGTCGCCGTAGGCCGGCCGTCGAGCGTGCGGCATCCAGCCGTCCCCGTACGCGATGGCCCGGCGCGCCCCATGGGGAAAGGCGCCGCCGACGATCACGGGCGGGTGGGGCTTCTGCACCGGCTTGGGCCACGTCATCATCTCCGGGAAGTTCACGAACGTCCCCTTGTACTCGGGCTTCGATTTCGTCCAGATCGCCTTCATCGCCTCGACGCGCTCGCGCATCAGCTCGAAGCGCGACGTGAAGTCGGTGCCGTGGTCGGTCATCTCCTCGGCGTTCCAGCCTCCGCCGATGCCGAACAGGAAGCGACCGCCCGAGACCTGGTCCAGGCTCGCCACCTGCTTCGCCGTCTGGATGGGATCGCGCTGCACGACCAGGCACACGCCGGTGCCGACCTTCACGGTGCGGGTCGCCGCCGCGGCGGCCGCGAGCGTCACGAACGGGTCCATCACGTCGTAGTACTTCTTCGGCAGGTCGCCGCCCTGTGGAAACGGCGACTGACGGGACAGCGGGATGTGCGAGTGCTCCGGCGCCCAGAGCGACTCGAAGCCACGCTCTTCGAGCGCCCGGCCCAGCTCGACCGGTCCCATCGAGTAATCGGTGAAGAAGATCGCGGCTCCGAAATCCATTGAGTGGCCTCCGGGCGTGGATTGGACGTGCGCTCCGATTCTACGCGAGGGGCGGGGCAGAGGCTCGGAGGCGCGGCCAGGAATCGCATTGACGATCCGTCCCGCTCGTTGACGTCGCTCCGCTTCGCGAGCGCGGCAAGGGGTGGGAAGCGACAAAAACCACCCGCCGGATCGTCAATGATCGTCAGGTCGTCACGAACAGGTTCTCGTCCTCAACACGGCGGGTCAATGCCGCGCGGCACTCGTCACCCGGTCAGCGCCGGGCGCCGTTCACTTCGGCTGGTAGCCGAGCCGCTCGGCGTCCGCCGTCACCCTGATGAACGCGATGCACATCTCGTCCGTGGTGGCCTCGCCCCAGGCGACCTCGCGGGGCGGGCGGCTCGGGTTCTTCTTGTTGGCCTCGGAGTTGTCGTACACCGCGGACACGTCGATCCGCGTGCCACCGGGCAGCAACACGGGCTCGGTGAACGTGTACGTGCCCTGCCAGTGGAAGTCCCAGTCGTCGATGAAGATCAGCGGCCGCACCGTGCCATCCGGGGTCGTGGCCGTCACCTTCATCTCCCTGCCCAGCAGATGCATGTGCGGGGTGATGCCGATGGCGTGGACGTTCCACGCGGGCGGCAACGTGAAGGAGGCGTTCACCTCGTGGCGAGCCGCCCCCGCGGGGATCGCGAACCCGCGGTTCAGCACGGGAATCGAGCGCACGCGCTTGTCCACGGTCCTCTTGGCGAAGTAGAGGCCGATCCGCGTCTGGTCGCCGGCGGGCTCGTTCCCCCGGTTGTGGTAGTGGACCTGCATCACCACGCGCGCGCCGGCGGGCAGCAACACGCCGACGCCGTCGGGATTCACCTGCGGGCGCGCGCCGGGAGCCCAGCCGCCGATGCTGCCGGTCGCCGCGAAGCCCGGGCCTCCGAAGCACGTGTAGCCCCGGCCCGGCTCGGCCTGGTCGAGGGCAGCCGAGGCGCCCGTCGTGTCGAGGTAGGTCAGCACGTGATGGACGATCTTTCGATTGCCCGGGACGAACTCCACCGCGGACAGGTACCGATCCTCGGGGAAGCTCGTCGGGATGACGAAACAGCGGTACAGGTCGCGATTGCTCGAGGGCACCTCGAACGGCTGCGCCGGGGACAGCATCGCGTCCGGCGCGCCGAGCGTCCATGTCTCGGGCCACTGCCTCGGCGCCGGCAGATCGCGCGGGTCGCCCTCGGGCGCGCCGCCCGAGACCCAGTCGCGCACGGTCTGGATCTCCGCGTCGGAGAGGCGCCGCACGTCGACGAACTCCCCGAAGCCCGGCACGGGCTTCCAGGGCGGCATCATGCGGCGCTCGACGGCGCGGAGGATCTTGCGGCGCTCGCGATACGCGTCACCGTAGTCCAGGAGCGAGAACGGCCCGATGTTGCTCGGGCGATGGCACCCCTGGCAGTGCTTCTGGACGAGCGGCGCGACGTGCTTGCTCCAGGTGACGGGCTCGCCGGCGGCCGACGACGTCGAGCGCCCGGAGGCGACGAACAGGAGCGAGGCGACGCCGAAGGCCGTCGCCACCGCGAGAGCCCCAGTAACCTGGCGTCGCATCATTATCGGGTCCCCTTCCATATGAGGCTCAGTGGCCATATGAGGCTCACGGCCATGCGAGGCTCACGGCCGGGCCAGCGCTCCGTGCTGGCGAAGGAAGGCCAGGCCGCGCCGCGCATCCTCGATATCCAATTCAAGCACGCCGGGCAAGGTGGCGAAGGCGGGGTGCGTCGCTACCGACACCACGCCCATCCCGATCGTGCCCCTTCCCGGGACCGCGTGGCGATCGCGGTGGGCTCCGCAGGGCAGCTGGCAATCGTTCAGGTGAAACGCTGCGAGCCGGTCCAAGACTCCTGCGTCGGCGAGCGCGCCGGCCAGGTGATCGCCGGCGTCGTCGCTCCCGAGGTCGAAGCCCGCCGCGTGGAGATGGCACGTGTCGATCAAGAGCCCGAGTCGCTCGTGGGGCGCGCCCACGTCGCGGATCAGCTGCGCCAGCTCGGACACGGTTTGCCCCAGCTCCCCGCCCTCGCACGAATTCTCGATGAGGAGCCGCGGTCCGGCGGGCATGCGCTCCACCAGTTCGCCGAGCTTGCGCGTCGCCAGCGCCAGCGCGGCCTCCGCGCTCGCGTGTCCCTTCACGTACCCGACGTGGAAACAGACGGCGTCGAGGCCCACCTCGGCCGCCACCTTCAGATCGGCGAGCAGGCTCGACACCGACGAGTTGCGAATGCGTCCCTCGGCGCTCGCCAGGTTGACGAGCAGCGAGCCGTGCGCCACACCCCACGCGCCCCGGCCGCGCAGCCCCTCGACGAGCGCGGCCCGATCGGCGGGCTCGGGCACGCCGTAGTTGCCGAAGCGGCCGGGGTCGCGGAGCACCGTCTGGAACGTGTCGACGCCTTCCTGGGTGAGTGCGCCGGGGATCGACGCGAGCGGGGGATCGACGGAAATGCCGACGCGCATGGCCTCAGCTGATGGCCGCCCGGAGCTCCGATGCTCGCGCCGGTGCCTCGACCAGTGACGGGTCCCGCACCGCGCCGTGCGAGGCGCTGCGCGCGAGCGCGGCGTACGCGCGGAGCGCGCGCGAGACCTGGCGCTTGCGCGCCCGCGGCGACCACGCGGCGGCGCCGCGCGTCAGCATCGCCGCGCGCCGCTCTGCGAGCTCCGCGTCGTCCACGGCCAGCGTAATCGTCCGACTCGGGATGTCGATGACGATCGGGTCGCCGTCGGCGACCAGCGCGATCTCGCCACCCTCGGCCGCCTCGGGAGAGACGTGACCAACCGACAGGCCGGAGCTGGCGCCCGAGAATCGCCCGTCCGTCACCAGCGCGCAGCTCGTCGCGAGGCCGGCGGCCTTGATGAGGCTGGTCGGCATCAGCATCTCCTGCATGCCCGGGCCGCCGCGAGGACCCTCGTAGCGGACCACGACCACGTCGCCCGGCTTGACGATGCCGCCCTGGATGGCCGCCGCCGTGTCGTTTTCGCTCTCGAACACGCGGGCACGGCCGCGAAACGTGAGGAGCGCGGGATCGACCCCGGCCGTCTTGACGATACAGCCCTCGCGCGCCAGGTTGCCGTGCAGCACGGCGAGGCCGCCGTCCCGGCTGTAGGCGTGCTCGACGTCGCGGATGCACCCCGCGGCGCGTTCGAGATCGAGCGAATCGTAGTGCGCGTTCTGCGTGAACGCGCGCAGGCTCGGCCGGCGCCCCGGCGCGGCGCGATAGAAGTCGCGCACGTCGTCGCTCGGCGTGCGCCGCACGTCCCAGCGCGCGAGCGTCTCGCCCAGCGTCTCGCCGAGCACGTTCCTGACCGAAGTATCGAGCAGGCCGGCGCGCTCCATCTCGCCGAGGATGCCCATGACGCCGCCGGCCCGGTGCACGTCCTCCATGTGATAGCGCGTGGTCGAGGGCGAAACCTTGCAGAGGTGCGGCACGCGGCGCGACAGCCGGTCGATGTCGCCCAGGGTGAAGGGCACGTCGCCCTCGAAGGCGGCCGCCAGCAGGTGCAGGATCGTGTTGGTCGAGCCGCCCATCGCGATGTCCATCGACATCGCGTTCTCGAAGGCGGCGCGGGTGGCGATCGCGCGGGGCAGCACGTCGCCCGCGCCGTCTACGTAATGCCGGCGCAGGAGCTCGACGATGCGGCGCCCCGCTTCGCGGAACAGCGTCTCCCGCCGCGCGTGCGTCGCGAGCAGGCTGCCGTTGCCCGGCAGGGAGAGGCCGAGCGCCTCGGTGAGGCAGTTCATCGAATTCGCGGTGAACATGCCCGCGCACGAGCCGCACGTCGGGCACGCCACGCGCTCCAGCTCGAGCAATTCCTCCTCGCGCGCCTCGCGCCGGCCGCCGGCGACGAGCGCGTCCACGGCGTCGATGATCGCCCCCGTGCCGGCCACCTTGCCGGCCTCCATCGGGCCGCCGGACACGAAGATCGTCGGCAGGTTCAGGCGGAGCGCCGCCATCAGCATGCCCGGGGTGATCTTGTCGCAGTTCGAGATGCAGACCAGGGCATCTGCGCAATGCGCGTTCACCATGTACTCGACCGCGTCGGCGATCAGCTCGCGCGAGGGCAGGCTGTAGAGCATGCCCTCGTGACCCATCGCGATGCCGTCGTCGACCGCGATCGTGTGGAATTCCTTCGCCACCGCGCCCGCGCGATGGATCTCCTCGGCCACCAGCTCGCCGAGCGGCTTCAGGTGCACGTGTCCCGGCACGAACTGCGTGTAGGAGTTCGCGATGGCGACGATCGGCTTGGCGAGGTCGGCCTCGGCGGTGCCGGTGGCGCGCCAGAGTGCGCGCGCCGCCATCTGGGTCCGCCCCTGCGTCGTGCGATGCGACCGATAAGGCGGCATGTCGTGTCCTCCCTGCGCCGCGTGCGGCGGCGTCACTTGAGGCCGGTGATGGCGAAGGCAGCGACCGGCTTGAGGAAGCCCTTGAGCGGTAACTCGCCCACGGGCTCGGCGAGCACCAGCGGCTCTACTGTGCCCAGGAAGCGCCGCGACACCAGGATCTGTCCAGGACGGGCCTCGCCGCAGAGCCGGGCGGCGAGGTTGGTGACGGTGCCGATCGCGCCGTAGTCCCAGCGCCCCTCGAAGCCGATGGCCCCGATCGTCGCGTAGCCCTGCGCGATGCCGATACCCAGGTCCAGCTCGTATCCCCGCCGCCTCCAGCCGGCGACGAGCTCGCCTACTCGCTCGCGCATCGCCAGCGCCATGCGGATCGCGCGCTCGCCCGGATTCTCCACGGGCACGGGATCGTTGAAGAAGATCATCATGCCGTCGCCGGTGAAGCGCTCGAGCGTGCCCTCGTGCGCGAGGATGAGCGCGCCCATCTCCGCGTGATACTCGCGGAGCACGCCCATGACCTCCTCGGGATCGGCGGTCTCGGCGAAGGCCGTGAAGCCCCGCAGGTCGAGAAACGCCACGGTCACGTCGCGTCGGTGCGTGCGCAGCGGATCCTCGGCGCCGCCCGCGACGATGAGTTCG
>Ga0066388_100003527_pt1 | contig 10179 bp, 12 predicted proteins | sample PanSoiMetaGPlot6_FD_64539 | JGI IMG/M metagenome (GOLD analysis project Ga0066388, IMG submission 64539) | Tropical forest soil microbial communities from Panama analyzed to predict greenhouse gas emissions - Panama Soil - Plot 6 (Hybrid Assembly) | ecosystem: Environmental > Terrestrial >... | reverse complement strand
CCCCTGAGCGTTCGCCGCCTCAGCGGCTTGGGCCGCACGTTCAGCACGAGGATGAACACGAGTTACTGGAAAGTGCCGATACGCAAAGCAGAGTTTATCGCCAAGACGCTGTTGGATCTCCCTGACGATCGGCTGCGCTTTTGCGCACAAGGGACACTCGTAATCTCCGTACTGGAGTAATGTGATCGGTGCCTGGATCTGGCCTCGCACGTGATCGCGTTCAGCATCCAAAACGATACTTTCGCCCATTGATTCGAGTACTGTGATCGGTCCCTCGATCCCGCCTCGCACGTAATCGCGTTCAGCGTTCAAAACGATACCTTCGCCCATTTAACCAGCTCCCTTCCCTTTTTGCTCACATTGTCTCGTTTTTCTTTTCCCGCAAGTGAAACAAATACTAAACGTAGCAGATTCGCGCCGTATTTTATTTATGCAACGTCAACTTCGATCTGTTTGGGCTTCGCAGGCCCGCGTTTTGGCACGTGCACCGTGAGCAAGCCATTTTTGAATTCCGCCTTCACTTTGCTGGCGTCGCCGTCAACAGGCAAACTGCGCATGAACGTTCCGTAGCCGCGTTCGACCCCGTGATATTTCTTTTTCTTCTCTTCTTTCTCGAGCTTGCGTTCGCCGGTCATGATCAACACTCCATTTTGGACGGTGACTTTTACATCCTCTTTTTTTACTTTGGGCAACTCGGCCTTGATGAGGTACTCCTTCTCATCTTCGGTGATGTCCGCCAGCGGCGTCCAATCGGCCAAAGTAAGTTCTTCCTGGCCATGTCCATTCGTGCGGCGTAACGGACGGAGAAGCATTGAAAGACGTTTTTGGAAGTTTTCCAGTTCTCGGAATGGCTCCCAGCGAGTGAATGTTTGCATTGGGAATTTCTTTTCTGCTGCTGATTGTTGAAGCCTCAGGTTTGGACCGTAGTTTTTTTTAATTATCGCCCGATTCAAGCATCGCGCCGGGTATCTTAAGTTGCATTTTTGCCCGCGAATGTTTCCGGGAACACTTCCGGCGATGTTTGGGCTGCCATAAAAGATTGCGCCTTCCCACGCGAGCGACTGAAAAAGCGAGCGTAGCCAATTGCTGCACGTGCTGCTTGTTCGAATTCCGTCTCAAAGGTCTCGACAAATCAGGCACTTATGAACGGAACACTTCATGCTGCCCAATTGGTTGGATGACGCCCCACACGCAAAATCCAGCGTCCTCGGAGATCGAAGTCGATCTTTCAGAAATTTTGATTCGACCGGAAGAAGTCGGGAGGGGAGAGGTGCAATCGGAAAATGCTCTCCTGGACTGGACCGATTGGTCTCTCGATGTGGGCAACACGGGCATCAGTTTATTTGGATTGGCGAACATCAGCTTCCTCCTCGGATCTTGTGTGATTGGCCTCATTTGCGCCCATTCTATTTCCGACGCTTCGCATATTCGCGGCGAAGGGCATATCGATCGGATGACGTCGTCTGTTCGAGGCCGGAACTTAATTCGACATGATCACAACGTTTCGCTCTGGAACGTCTTGCCAGGGCCGAGCCGGGTAGCTTATTCCAAACAGAGTCCAACGCCCCCGACATTTGTGCCATTCGGTGAAGACCAAAGTCCCGCGTTATCACCAAGCGTCGGCGGCGTTGCGGATACAGCGTCGACCAACGCGTTGAGTCCCCTGCATTCCGATACCGATGCACCAGAACAAGGATCGCGAACGATGGCTACAAGTGCTGAAAATGCGAGCAGCAACGAACAGACCACGTCTAAGCAGTCCACCAGGAGAGCTCTTACACGCAGCGCGCGTAAGCCGACAATTACTTCACGGACAAACGTCTCAAGCGGTTGGCAAAAGTTCGAGCGTTCGTGGAATCGCGGTCTTCGCAAATTACGGGCCGCTAACTCCACCTCGCGAACGACGCGGAAGACTGTAAGCAACGTAAAATCTACTCGCCGCCTCGGCCCAAAGTTCCGAGGTTAGCAAGCTGCATGGACACGGAAAGCGGGTTGCTCAGCGCAAACCAGTCGACGAAGAAAATCCACCGAACAAGGATGGATGACGTTGAAATCAGTGGACGCGTTCTGACTCTCCTTGGGTCAACCGTTCTGACTGCCGCGCTCTCCTAGGTAAATGCTCTTTGTCTAGGTTCGAGTCCCAGCAAGGCAGCCACGATTCAGCAACCCGGTGCGATCGTATCAACGCTGCAGAGCGTCGAGGTCAGAGCGCGATAGCTCCTGCACTTTGTTCCGGTTGCAGGCGTGAAAGCGAAAGCGCGGACGAAACATTTTCTTTTTCAAGTCCAAATGAAAGTGTGGCGCCAAACGTCCGAGCAGTTGGAAGCCACTCTCATCATGAAATTCGCCGACAATCCATTGGCATTGATTCAAAGTCGCATCGGGCAAGGTTGAAAAAACATCGGCTTCGGCGCCTTCGCAGTCGATCTTGATCAAGTCGACGCGCGCGATTCCAATTTCTTGCAAGACCTTGTCTAATCGCTGGACTTCGCATTCTACTGGAGCAGCGGGGTAGCCGCGGTCCTTGAATTCGCCGCGGGTGTTGAACGCGCCAAAGTTCACATTGTCAGCTTGGACCGCAATGTGTTGACGATCCGCTCCCAAACCATAATTGAAAACTCTAACGCCCGGCAGATGCGCGACGTTTTTTCCCAAGATGCGAAACGTGTCGGGATGGGGTTCAAACCCGAAAATTTTCGCGTCCGGAAACTGGCGCTGAAAATAAATGATGGACGCGCCGATGTTGCTGCCGATGTCGATAATAATTTTCGGCTTGAGCGCAGGAGGCACATAATATTCCGCTTTCCTGCCGCGTTTGAGCAAAACCTGATATAAAACGAACGGGTCGGCAGTACCGGATCGATAAAAAATATCGCGGCCAGACCAACGTAAGCGCGCGAGTGATGAGGTCGGAGATTGGCGCAGCATATCACTGGCGAAGCGCAACGAGCGGGAGCGCGCCAGGACTTTGATGAGGTTGCGGAAACCAATAGCGGACACGAACCAAGATTAGCGGGATCAGATCACTAGCCAAGATTAGTCGATATCGACCTTCGGCCGCTCTGTCCGCTTTTTCCGAAAAAATTCCTGAAGAATTGCGCCGCATTCATTCTCCAAGACGTCGCTGGTGATTTGAGAGTGATGATTGAGCGAAGCATGTCCGAGAAGATTCATTACCGTTCCCGCGGCGCCGGCCCGGGTGTCTCGACAGCCAAAGATAACTCGGCGAATGCGTGTGTGAACAATTGCGCCGGCACACATCGGACATGGTTCTTTGGTAACGTAAAGATCGCAGTCCGTCAGCCGCCAATCACCCAACGCTGCCTCGGCCGCGGTCAACGCGAGCATCTCAGCATGCGCAGTCGCGTCTTTCAATAATTCCACCTGATTGTAAGCGCGCGAGATTATTTTCCCTTCCCGCACGACGACCGCTCCTATCGGCACTTCATCCGCGGCCCGCGCTTTTTCAGCCAACCGCAGGGCCTCACGCATGAAAGTTTCGTCCGGTTGCATGTTCCGCCTAACGAACTGCCAAGATCGACATCGCGACTAAAAAATAAAACTGGGTGGTTGGAGATCCGCGAAATAGTTGTAGATCAATGAAAAAGCTATTCTTCATTGTCGTTCTCTTTTCTTTATCACTAATCGCGGCGAACGCGACTGAACAAGACATCGTCGATCGTTCCGCGGTAACGGTGCGCGAGTTCCGGAACATGCCCGAGAAAGGTCTGCCGCCGCGGATTCTCCGACGAGCACGCGGACTTGCGATTATTAGTGTCGTCAAAGGCGCATTTATCTTCAGCGCAAGAGCTGGCGAAGGCGTCGTAGTGGCCAGAACCGAACACGGCTGGTCCGGCCCCGCATTCATCGGCACTGCCGGAGCGGGCTGGGGACTCCAGCTTGGAGCGCAAGTGACCGATTTCGTGTTTGTCCTCAACAACGAAGCCGCGGTGCGCGCCTTTTCGCGCGGAGGCAACGTCACGCTCGGCGCAGATGCGAGTGTTGCTGCCGGACCGGTCGGACGAGCTGCCGAAGCGGCCGTCGCTCCACGAGCTGCTATTTATACCTACAGCAGAAGCAAAGGCCTGTTCGTCGGCGTTTCGTTGGAAGGCGCCGTTCTGGGCGCGCGGAAAGGCGCGAATCAGCGTTACTACGGAAGGCCTGTTAGCGCGTACGATATTTTGCATGGCCGCGTCGCCGCACCTGCCGGCGCCGCTGGCTTGCGTGCCAGTCTCGGCCGCTAACTGGCGATCAGCACCGAGAATTTTCTTTACAAGCGCATTCCGGCTTCGGCAGCGTGAAGATGTGCGGCGTTTCGCGATTGTTTCTCTCTTCAGTGCCTGGGCCACGGCATGTTTCGCGCAAAATCAGGAGCAGAGTCTCGTCGATCGCTTGCTTTGGCCGAATATGGAGTTGCAGAACAAAGCGCAGGGAAAAAAGTTCGGCACAAGTTTAAGCGGGACTAGCCACCTCGGCACGGTTGGAACATTTTATCTCGCGCCGGCGCGAAAAGAAAAATCGTTCGCCGAAACCCGGACGGTCGCAAGTAAGGAATATCGCGCGCGTTCGTTCGAAAACGATGCGGCGCTGAGTTCCTCCGTTCAAAATCGAGATGCGAATCTGCCTGGCCAGATAACAACATCATCGGCCCGCAATATTCGCGAAACCCATGATGCCCATTCCGAGGTATTGACTCGAAGCTTTGCCGGTCAGCGCACCTTTCCCGAGCAGGGCAAGAGTCAAAAATCGCTCGATCGACAAAACCCGCCGCTCACCATCGACCAAGTGCGTGAGCTGCTGAACAAAAATAGATAGCGTAGCCGGGCGGTTGCACTACTTCTTAGGGGAATCATGCCACCGACCGAGGCTCTCAATGTTTTGAAACAAGGAGCGGCGCAGATTATCAGCGAAGCTGAATTGCGAGAAAAACTGGCGCTCAGCCGTCCGTTGCGGGTCAAGCTCGGCGTGGATCCAACAACCGCTGATATTCATCTCGGCCACACCGTCGTCTTGCATAAGCTGCGCCAATTTCAGGATCTCGGCCATCAAGCGGTTTTGATCATCGGGGATTTTACCGGAATGATCGGCGATCCAAGCGGGCGCTCGGCCACGCGGCCGCATCTCACCCACAAAGAAGTCCTGACCAATGCGGAGACGTATCGCGAGCAAGCTTTCAAGGTTCTTGATCCCGCCAAGACCGAGACTGTCTGTAATGGCGATTGGTTTCGCGCGATGTCATACGAAGATGTGATTCGACTGAACAGTCGGGTCACTCTGCAACAAATGCTGCAACGCGAAGACTTCCGTGCCCGGATCGACAACCAACAGGCGATCCACGCCCATGAAATTCAATATCCAATCATGCAGGGCTGGGATTCAGTCATGGTCAAAGCCGATGTGGAACTCGGCGGCACCGATCAGCTTTTCAATATCCTGGTTGGTCGCGATTTTCAAAAAGAGGAAGGAATGTCACAGCAGGTCGTGATGACCATGCCGCTGCTCGAAGGACTGGATGGAGTTAAGAAAATGAGCAAGAGCTTGGGCAATTATATAGGAGTGACCGATCCGCCGGCGGAGATGTTTGGCAAATTGATGAGTATCTCGGACGAATTGATGGCGCGTTACTATCTGCTGTTGCTCGGGCGAGCGTTGGAAAAAGACGCAAATCCGTTTGAAGCAAAGAAGCAACTCGCTTCCGAAATTGTTCGGACCTACCACGCGCCGGAGGTCGCCCAGAAAACGTTGGAAGAATGGAGCGTGCGCTTTAGCGAGAAGCGGCTGGATGAGGCACAGCTTGCGACTTTCGACGCGAAGGGCGACGACCTCGTCGATCTGGTCGTGAATGCTTATTCGCACGCCTTCGCGACGAAGAAATCCCGCGCCGAAGCGAGCCGATTAATCAAGCAAGGCAGCGTCCAAATTGGCGGCGAGAAGATTGTCGATCCGAAAAGGAAAGTTGCATTGAAGCCTGGTCAGATTCTGCGGCTGGACAAGACACACGCCGTCCGAATCAAATAAAAAAGCACGGAGCCGAAACTCCGTGCTTTTAGGTGGAGGTGCTGCTGAGGAAAAGTTACGCCGCGGCCGCCGATTCAAACAAAGGCACGATCGGAATTCGCTCGACGTAAGGTGTCGCGATGCCTTCGAAGTGTGCGCGAATGCTGCGTAGCTCGGCATTCACAAATGTGTCGACAAAACCAAATTTGCGATCGAGCCAGGCGAACAGGCGATTCTTGATTTGATAATGGATCGCGAGCGTGATTTCGGTGCAGTTCGGCCGAATCTCAGTGAAATCGATAAGTCCCAATACGTCAATGTTGCCGCCGGCGGATTCGAACGCGAACTGGTCGTCGGTGTCGCTGTCCACCGCGAGGAGGACAGTGTGCGCTTCAAAACCGAGCGGAGCGCGAAAACTGAAGTCCACGGTTTTCGAAGAAGTCACAGTTGCCTTTGTCACCATGACGAACTGGCGCTTGTAAGATTGAATGCTGCTGAGCCGGGCCTTGGATTCGGCCAGCGGTTGACTCATATGAAACGTTTTTTCGAGGAGCATATTAGTGGGATTGTTTATGCCAGGGAGCTTTAGCAACGCAGGTGCCAATGCCTTTTACCTAGGGAGAGCCCGCGAGAGGCCTTCAATTTGTGTCAATTTTGCTTACACTTGCGTCAATTAGATTGACAAAAGCGGGCTTGGGAATGGACTAGGGATTCCTGAGTCGAAGGCCGATTTTCGCCCGATTTTGCGCTAATTTCGCGCGAGCGCCATGCGCAGGGCTTAGGCGGCGCGAATCTGCGCTGCCTCGATCGTCTGCATCATTGATTGGAAAATTTTCAGGCCGTCGGCGCTGCCGAGCCGCGCATCGCACGCGCGGTCAGGATGCGGCATTAGCCCGAAAACATTGCCCTCGCGATTGCAGATGCCGGCAATATTCTCGATCGAGCCGTTTGGATTCGCCTCCGGCACGACGCGGCCGCTGTTATCGGCGTAGCGCATGATCACGCGCCGGTTCTCATTGAGCTCGCGCAACGTTTTTTCATCGGCGAAATAGCACCCTTCGCCGTGCGCCACCGGCATTCGCAGCAACGTCCCTTCCGAGCAACCGTGTGTGAACGCCGAGTCCGGAACTTCCACGCGCAGTGTCACCAGGTCGCAGACAAATCGCAGCGACCGATTCCGCACGAGCGCGCCAGGAAGAAGGCCGGCCTCGCACAAAACTTGGAAGCCGTTGCACGTGCCGAGCACGAGCTTGCCCGCGCGCGCATCGCTGATCACTGCTTTCATGATCGGCGAGAAACGAGCGATGGCGCCGCACCGGAGATAGTCGCCGTAAGCGAAGCCGCCCGGCAAAACGATCGCGTCGTAATCGCGAAGCGAAGTTTCCTTATGCCAGACGTAATCGGCCTGAAGTCCCTTGATGCTGTTGATTCCAGCGAAGCAATCTTGATCGCAATTGGAACCGGGAAATTGGATGACGGCGAATTTCATGTCGATCTAATGGGCGATTGCGCGCGCTCGCTGCTCTTCATGATAATCGTTCACTACCAGCGCGGCGTGGATCACTCCCGGAATCCAGCCGAGCAGCGTTAAAAGGATGCTCAAGAAGAAACTGGCAATCCGTCCGGTCATCAAAACCGCTAACGGAGGCAAAACCACACAGAAAAAATATCGTAACGCCTTCATAATCTCATCACTTGTCACTTGTCACTGGTCACTCTCTTTTCAGTTCGTAATCCTCGATCACTGGATTCGACAACAGGTCGTGGCAAAGTCCGTGCAAGCGCTTCTCAAGATGGACATCGTTGCCCTTCAAATTGATTTCCATGTATTTGCCGATCCGCACACTCTGCACTTCCGGCATTCCAAGGTGGCGCATCGCGTCGCGGACGGCGTTTCCCTGCGGGTCGAGGACAGCTTCCTTGGGTTTGACGATCACGTTAAATTTCACGTGAACACGCTAGCGCGGATTTGCCTCGCAACAAGCGGTTGACGGGGAGCCAACTTTACGGCGGGACGGGGACATGCTTGGGTGGGAGGCCGGCGACGGCGATCGGGAATCGCCGCGGTTCGCAGGAGCGAACTTTGCGGCGGGAGGCCACGAGCGTTGATGCCAGTCCGGCTCGGATCGAGTTGGTCTAGGGAAATCACGCCGCTTTGCGGCAATCCGAAAACTAGGGAACAAAATAGATGAACTAGCGGGAGCGTAAGCCGACGACTCGGTTTTGGTGAAAACCGCGCGCGGCAGCACCTTTACGACGCGAGCGATTCGCGCGAGTATCGTCGATGCAACGGGTAGGGTGGAAAATTCCGGCAGCCTGGCTCACGCTTTGCGTCGTTTGGAGCTCCACCTGGCTCGCGATCAAGGTCGGCCTGCGGGATTTGCCGCCGCTCTCGTTCGTTGCCATTCGTTTTGTTATCGCCGCCGCCGTTCTTGTTCTGATTTCGGTCGGCCGCGTTCGCCTGACTCCGCTTCGCCGGTCCGATTACGTGACGCTCGCCTTGACCGGAATTTTGATGTTTTGCGTGAACTACACGACGGTTTTTTGGGGCGAGCTTCACGTTTCATCCGGACTGGCCGCGGTGTTACAGGCGACGATCCCGATTTTCGGAATGTTATTCGCGCATTGGATGTTGCCGGATGAACCTTTGCGATTGCAAAAAGTGCTGGGCGCTGTCGTGGCCCTGGGCGGAGTGATGTTAATTTGCGTGCGGCTGTTGAGCTTCAACGGGTTGCTGGCGTTTGTCGGAGGATTCGGCATCGCGCTTGGTGGCGGTGCGGCTGCCTTTTCAAATGTCCTGCTTAAGAAACGCGCGATTGTGCTCGCTCCGGCCATGCTCGCCGCGTGGCAGATGATTTTCGGAATCATTCCTTTGCTTGTGTTTGGTTTTATCGCTGAGGGAAGCCCGACGCGCTTTCATTGGACGTCGATGTCGGTCCTGTGCCTGCTTTATCTTGCGGTCGTAGGTTCGTCGCTCACGTTCTTGCTGCTCTACTGGTTGATGCCGCGAATGACGGTCACAAATTTACAAACGATTTCGCTCATTACACCGCCCGGCGCGGTGATGCTCGGTTGGGCTTTTGGGGGCGAAAAATTTCCGCTCTGGTCGCTCTTCGGTGCAGCGCTCGTGCTCGCTGGGGTCTGGCTGATTTTTCGTCGTACCAAAGATGAACGCATTGCCGCGCCAGCCGTTGCGATTCCGGATCGCGGCTGAGAGAATGAATTCAAACGATCGGCCGACTCGGAGCGTTGCTTACGGACCTTGGTTAGTCGGTCTCGGCGCTGCGCTCTGGGGAACGGAAAGCGCGTGGCGAATCCCACTGAACGAACTCTTCGACGCGCCGGTCATCGTTTTTTGGGAACACCTGCTCATCCTGCTGATGTTTTTGCCGATTTTGCTGCCGAGTATTCGCCAGCTCCGTAAAATCGACGGCCGCACCTGGGGCTATTTGCTTTTTTCCGGATTCGCTGGTTCCGCCGTCGGCACAATCTTCTTCACGCTCGCGCTCAAGTACGGAAACCCGACGGTTGTGAACGTGATCCTCAATATTCAGCCCGTGATTTCGACACTGGGCGCGTTTTTAGTTTTTGGTGATCGGCTTGCGCCGCGGTTTTTTCTTTACGCAGCAATCGCGATCATCGCGGGTGTTTTTCTTTCCGTCGAATATCCGGCGCTGATCGGCGTCTCATTTCAGCAGGCCGGACTGACCTTGGGCACCGGTTACGCGTTGATCTGCGCCTTATTCTGGGCGGGCTCAACCGTCGCCGGTCGCGGCGTGATGATGGAAATGCCTCTTCGGCTCGCTTCCAGCATGCGCATTGTGATCGGCCTCGCCTGCATGACGCTGATTCTAGTCGGCTACGGCAAGCTCAATGGCGCCGCGCTTTGGCCGCCCACAGCGCAACAACACCAATTCAAAGCGATTGGACTACTGCTTTTGCTCGCATCGATCTCCGGCGGTATTCCGCTTCTGATTTATTTTCGCGGTTTAAGCCTCACCCGCGCGTCGACCGCCGGCTATTTTGAAATGATGCAAACGCTCGCCGCCGTCGTCATCACGTGGGGATTTTTTCATGCCGCGCTGCGACCGCATCAAATCGCAGCCGCGATCGTGCTTATCGCCGCTGTAGCCATGGTTCAACGCGTCCAGGCGAATGCCGAAGTGACCAGTGACGAGTGAC
>Ga0066388_100003526_pt1 | contig 10180 bp, 7 predicted proteins | sample PanSoiMetaGPlot6_FD_64539 | JGI IMG/M metagenome (GOLD analysis project Ga0066388, IMG submission 64539) | Tropical forest soil microbial communities from Panama analyzed to predict greenhouse gas emissions - Panama Soil - Plot 6 (Hybrid Assembly) | ecosystem: Environmental > Terrestrial > Soil... | reverse complement strand
GGCATCCGGATGGCCGGCGCCGCGGGCGTGGCGCTGAACCCGAAGAAGAAGGAAATCATCACCGTCGGCGGCAACGGCTTTCAGACGTTCCTGCTGCCCGAGTTCTTCAAGCCGCTGAAGAAACTCAGCGGGACGGCTCAGATCCGTTAGCGACGAACGCTTTTGCTTCCTCGAGTCCGGGCCGATCGGGCCCGCCGCCGGGAAGACTCACCAGCTGCTGGTAGCGCACCCGCGCCGTCGCGCGATCGTTCGTCTTCACGGCGGCGCGAGCCGCGCCAAGTAGAAGCCGTGGACGATTCGGCGTCCGTTCGAGCCCGATGGCAAACTGTTTCGCGGCATCCGCAGGCCGGCCGATCTCGAGCAATACCTCGCCGAGCAGCTCGTGCGCCGGCTTGACGGGCGGATCGTCGTCCTGCTCGCCGGGCGGGCCGGAAGGCGGCTCCATCGATTCCTCGGCGGCCGCGGCCTGCAGCAGCGATTTCACCGCGCCGTCGCGATCCCCGCGCGCCAGCAGCGCCATGCCGCCAGCCTCGAGCGCCATGATCTCGGCCGCTTTGTTCTGGCTGAAGCCGTTCGCCTTCATCGCTGCCACCAGGTCGCGCAGGCCGCCCGCCGCAAGATCCGATGCCGCGGCGTTTCCCAGATGGCTTGCGCCCAGCGCGGCAGCGAGCAGCGTCGACCCGGTTGTCCGCGCGGTGAGCCTGTCGGGCGCCGCTTTGATCTGGGCGAGGATGGGCGCCACGTCGATGAGTTGCCAGCGCTCGGTCTCGATGATGTGGCGAGCCCGCATCGTCTCGAATTGGCCTGTTCGGTTCGGGCCCGCCGCATCCGAATTCTTCGCATGACGCTCCGCCCGCGCTAGCGCATCCTCGGCCTTCGCGAAATTCCCTTGCATCAGATACGCATAGTGCAGCCAGAACATCGCGTGAAAGGCCTGCCCCTCGATGCCGCGGAGCTGCTTGCGTTCGGAGCGCTGCGCTGACGCCGCGTACGACCGCTCGTTGGCCGCCGAAAGCTTGTCCCAGAGCCCGAGCTGTACGTAAATATGCGACGGCATGTGCAGCGCATGCGGCGCGTCGGGCGCGAGAGTCGCGTACACGTCGGCGGCCTCGAGCCCGACGGGCGCCCGCGATGGCTCATCGAAGGCGTGAACGATGTAGTGGACGGCGCCGGGATGTTGACCGTTGCGGCGAAACACGCGCAGGGCGATCGCGCCCGCCTGCAGGTCCACGCGCGTGCTCTCCTGACCGCGGCGAGCCGTGCGCATGAGCGCCAGCGCATGGAGCGTTGCCGCTTCGTCGTCTTCGGGAAAGCGCTCGGACAGCTGGCCCATGGCTTCCGCGTACTTGACCATCCGCTCGTGGCCGTCGCCGTCCCCGTAGAGCACTTCCACGGCGTTCAGGTAACCGCGCTCGCGCTCGGTCGGCGCCTTGGTCAGGCGTTCGGCCCGGGTGGCTGCCAGCTTGACGAGCGCTTTACGCGCGGCGGCGATGTCCTGCTCGGGCGGATAGTGATGCCCGCCGGTGTGACTCAGCGCCTCGCCCCAGTATGCGAGCGCGAAGGTCGGATCCGCCTGCTGCGCCTTGCGAAACGCCTCAGCCGCGTCCTCCCACTCGAAGCTGTGAAGGAATTTCACGCCTTCGATGAAATACGGCTGCGCGGCGGGTGAGCCCGAGTTTGGGAAGCTGATCGTGCCGAGCACGGCCTTCTGCGCGGCTGCCGGCGATGCGATCAACCCGCACATCAGAGTGAGCAGCGACAACCACCGAACCATACACGCCCTCCGTGACGAACACTGGCGTTTCAGAAGACGAACTTGAGCCCGAACTGCACCTGCCGCGAGGTCGTCACTGTACGCGTGATCTGCGTGGCGGCGGGGATGCGGGTGCCGTCGGTGTTGAACAGCGCGGCGGCGTTCGGCGTCGCGAAGTTCGCCCGGTTGAACAGGTTGAACACCTCGATTCGCACTTGTAGATTCTGTTTCCCGATCGGTGTGTTCTTGAAGATCGACAGGTCGACCATCTTGAGATCCGGGCCGCGCAGGGTGTTGCGCTCCACGGTGCCGTAGGCCCCGGCCGGCGGCAGTACGAACGCGTTCGCGTCGAACCAGTTGTCCGGCGAGCCGACGACCGTGTTACCGGGATTGAACCCGGGCGCCCAGTCCGGCTTCTGCGGATTCGGATCGCTCGACAGATCCTTCGCGTAATCGAAGCCGATGAACGGCGTGAACGGCACGCCGCTCGCGTAGTTGGCGACGACGCCGACCTGCCAGCCCCGCACGAGCTGCCCCGCGGCGCCGTTCAGCGTCCGGCCTAACGGCAGCTGATACACGGCGTTGAACACGAGCGTGTGGCGGACGTCGAAACTCGACGGCCCGAGCTCGTTTTCCGGGTGCAGATAGCTCGTCGCGCTGCCGGCGCCGTTCTCGAAGTCGCTGCCGCCGATCAGGCCGCCCGACCACGTGTCGCGCGAGTTGCCGTACGTGTAGGAGCTCTGGAAGAGCAGACCGTTGGCGAAGCGGCGGTTCACGCTTGCGATCACGCCGTTGTACCAGGAGCGCGCGATGTTCGTGCGCGTGCGGATCCGGCCCCACGACGGATAGGGGAGCGCCGCGCCCGGGACGACGTGCCAGTGGCCGTCGGTCGCGTTGAACTGCACCGGCACCGCGTTCGGGTCGCTGTAGAACGGCAGGTTGTACCCGCGCGATCCGATGTACCCCAGCTCGGCGACGATGCCGCTGACGACTTCGTGCTGCACGCTGGCGTGATACTGCGCCGTGTAGGGCTGCCGGGTGTTGTAGTCGATGAACTCCGACCGCTTCTGCACCGCGAGGCCCGTGCCCTCCGCGAGCAGCTGCTGAATCGCCGGCCCGAAGGTCGGCACCGTGCGGATGTCGACGCCGGCGAAGTACGGATACACCCGAAACGTCGTGCCGCGGTAGTACGACGTCGTCAGCGGCTGGTAGAAGACGCCGGCGCCGCCCTTTACCGACGTCCGCTGACTGCCGAACGGGTTCCACGCGACGCCGAGCCTCGGCGCGACATTGCGCTTCGAGGGGTTCTTGAAAAAGTCGCTGCCCTGCGTGACGCCCTGCGGCCCCGACTCGAGATCCGCAAAGCTGAGCAGCCCCGCCACGCGGCCCTGCGTGTCGTACGGCACTGTGACCAGGTCGTAGCGCAGGCCGTAGTTCAGCGTGAGGTTTCCGTTCGGACGCCATTCATCCTGCGCGAACAGGGCGATGTAGTTCTGGCGCATGTTGCGCCGCGTGTCGGTCCCCGGCATGTTGCCGGTGAACCGGTTGACCGTGCCGCGCAGGAAGTTCTGCAAGCTCGTGAAGCGGAACTCGCCGCCGTAGCGCGAGTACGAGAAGCCGTCGAAGTGATAGCGCTGGAAGTCGCCGCCGACCTTGGCGGTGTGCCGGCTCGAGCTGATCGTCAGCGTGTCGGCGGCCTGATACAGCGTTTGCGTGTAGTCGACCGGCGTCGTCGCGGTGGTGCCGGGGCCGGTGATGCCGGTCGTGATCGTGATCGATCCAAAATGCGGGTCGGTCGTGAACAACAGATTCTCCGGAATCGTGATCGTCGACACGAAGTCGTCGGTGCGATTCGTGCGGTTCACCGCGCCGCGCGCGACGTTCAGAACCCGCGAACTGAAGAGGTGCTGATCCTGGTAGGTGAAATAGCGCGTGTCGGTCGTGGTCGGCTCGATGAACTGCGGGTGATCCTGATGCGCCGTCGTGTCGGATCGGTCGCTCGAGACGCGGAACAGCATCGAGTTGCTGCTGGTCAGCTGCCAGTCGATCTTGCCGACGATGAAGTTCTCGTGCGTCGAGTCGATGTCGGTGTGGCGCAGCTCCGCCGTGCCGTCGCCGAAATCGCGGCCGTCGGGAATCGGGAAGAGCAGGTCGAAGTACGGTTTGACGAGCGGGCTGATCGTCACCGGTCCGGTCGGCAGCGTGCCGTTGTGCGCGGCGGCATTGGGCAGCCGCGCGAGGTGCGTCAGCGAGAGATCCTGACGCAGTCCCTCGTAGCTACCGAAATAGAACAACTTGTTTTTCACGATGGGTCCACCCGCCGTGCCGCCGAACTGGTTGCGCGTGAAAGGCGGGTTCAGCTGCTTGCCGGTCGCGGGATCGATCGGATCGAAAAAGTTGGGTGTGTCGAATTTGCTGTCGCGGAGAAACTCGAAGACGGTGCCGTGTATGGCGTTGGTGCCGGATTTGGTCACGGCGCTGATGACGCCGCCCGCCGCGCGGCCGAACTCGGCGGCGTAATCGTGCGTCTGGACGCTGAACTCCTTCACGGCGTCGACGCCGAGCATGACGCCGGCCATGCTCGACGGCGCTTTGTCGGAAATGTCGGCGATATTCGTGCCCTCGAGGAGGTAGCCGGTCATCTCGGGTCGCGCGCCGCCGATCGTCACCTGCGTGTTGCCGAAGCCGCCGGTGAAATCGCGCGCGGTGGCGCGGCTGACGGCGACGCCAGGCTGCAGCGTCGCCAGCTGCATGAAGCTGCGGCCATTCAGCGGCAGCTCCCCGATCTGCGTCGTCGAGACAACGCCGCCGGCGACGCTGCTGCTCAACTCGACGTTGGCCGCCGCGCCCCGCACCGTGACGGTCTCGCTGATCGAGCTGACCTTCATCGAGAAGTCGGCCGTCACCGTCCGGCCGATTTCCACGACGAGGTTTTCGCGTCGGGCCGTCGTGAACCCTGAGAGCTCCGCGGTTACAGCATAGATCCCGGGTGGGAGCTCGAGCGCGCGGTACTGCCCGAGCTCGTTGGTGACGAGCGCGCGGGTGACGCCGGTTTCCGTGTTCTGCACGTGGACGCTGACGCCGGGCAGAACCGCCCTCAATTCGTCGGTGGCGGTGCCGGTGATGGTGCCGGTCGTGGCCTGCGCTCGGACGCGCAAAGGCGCCGCCCCGACGGCGAGGACCACGAAGGCGACTATCGCACCGAAGTTGATCGCGCCGGAATTGAGCCGCATGCGTGGCCTCATTGATTAATGGTCCTACCTTTTTGTTCGGCGTAGGGTGTATGGTTTTGGCCAGTCAGTCAAGGACCAAGCTGGGTGCGCCGGCCCCGCACCGAGCCGCCGATACAAGGAATCGGATCGATAATGCAATGACTCGCGAGAGCCTTGTGACCCTCCGTGCGCTTGGCGCCGCCGTAATGGTTGTGGTCCTGCTGGCCGGGGCCACGGCGGCCGGGTACGCGCGATGGACTCGACCGGTGGCTGATGGCGATGCCGCGCTCGCCGACGGGCGCCTCGAACAGGCGCTGGCCCATTACGCCGATGCCGAGGCACGATTCGATCGCTATCCTGCGACAAAAGAACTGTTCGCCGACGACTACGGCCACGTGATGGCGAACCAGTTGTGGGTACTGCACAACCTGCAGCGCTACGACGAGACGATCGACAAGGCCCAGGGCGCCCCTGAGAGCGCGCGACCCCATTTCTGGTCAGGCTGCGCCCTGTTCGAAAAGGCCCGCGGCGAAGACAAACCTGATCCAAGGCTCGGCTGGTTATCGCGCGCGGAGGAAGAGTTCCGACGCGCCGTCGAGGCTGCGCCCGCCGACTGGGCGACCAAGTATGATTTCGAGTTGGTGACGCGGCTCGCGGCCGAGCTCCGCAAGCAGCCGAAGACGCCGCCGAATCAGCTGATGCAACTGCTGCGGCCGCAACCGAAGCCCGGCGCCAAACCGGTCAAGCGCGTCGGATGAGATTCCTTCGTCCCGATCTTCTCAACTGGTGGCTGATCGCTCCCGCGCTTGTCGCCGCGTGGGGTCTGCATTGGCGGGCGACGCGCGCATTTCGGCGGACCGCGCGAATCGATCCGCGGTTCGCGGCGCTGTCTCGGCGTACGACGTGGCGCCGCGACGCGGCCGTCCTCGCCGCCAGCCTCGTCGCGGCGTCGGCGACCGTGTTCGCGCTCATGCGCCCGCAGGTCCTTCGCACCGAGCGCGTCCCCGAGTACGAGCGCCAGGATCTCATCGTCATATTCGATCGCTCCATCTCGATGCGCGCGCGCGACATCGTCCCGTCGCGCTTCGCCCGCGCCACGCAGGAGCTCCGGGCCTTGCTGTTGCGGAAACCCGAAGGGATCGACCGCATCGGTCTTGTCGGCTTTGCCGACAGCTCGTTGGTCCTGTCGTATCTGACCGGTGACGTCGAAAGCGTGATGTTTTACCTCGACCGCATCGACGAGGACGCGGCGATCCTGTTCGGCACGAACATCGGCGCGGCGTTGAAGAGCGCGATCGACGTGGCGAAGAAGGACGACCGGAAGACACGCAAACGCTTCCTCCTTCTGTCCGACGGCGAAGACTACGGGACCGAGCTGAATGCCGCGCTCGACTCCCTGCGCGCCGGCGGCTATCGCGTCGACTGCATCGGCATCGGATCGGATCGGGCGGTTCCCATCCCAGTGACGCCGTCGGAGGGCGAGGATTCGTTTCTTCGGGACGATTCGGGCCGGCTGGTGACGACGAAATTCGAAGAAGCGACGCTTGTTCGCGTGGCCGCCGAGACGGGAGGCCGCTACACGCGCTCGACGACGGGCACGGAACTCGAGCGCGCGATGTCGGCGCTGGCCGCCGGCGAGCGGCGGATCGTGGGCTGGCGGTCGTCGACGGAGTACCACGATCTGTATCCACTGGGTCTGACGATTGCCGTTGCCGCGGCTGCCGTGCTGTGCTTCTTCATATGACCGCACCCGACACCGCCATCGCCTCGAACGAGTCCGCTGCGGAGCACGCAGCCGCTATCGTCGTCGGCCTCGAGTCCGAGATCGGCAAGGTCATCGTCGGCCAGCACACGCTGATTCGGCGGCTCCTGACCGGTCTCTTTGCCGCAATTCCATTCGCGACGATTCGCGGCGGCGCGCGGGCCGGATGCGGCCACCTGCTGCTCGAAGGCGTTCCCGGCGTTGCCAAGACGCTGATGACTACCACGTTGGCCCAGGCGATTGCGGCGCGGTTCCAGCGCGTCCAGCTCACGCCCGATCTGCTGCCGGCCGACATTCTCGGGACGCGCGTGTACGACGCGAACACGGCAACCTTCCGAATCGAGCAAGGGCCGATCTTCACGAACATCCTGCTCGCGGACGAAATCAACCGCGCGACACCGAAAACGCAGAGCGCGCTCCTCGAGGCGATGCAGGAGCGTCAGGTCACGATTGCCGACACGACCTTTCCGCTCGACGACCCGTTCTGGGTGCTGGCGACGCAGAATCCGGTGGAGCAGGAAGGCGTGTACGCGTTGCCCGAGGCACAGCTCGATCGTTTCTCGATGATGCTGCGCGTCGACTATCCGAGCGCCGCAGACGAGGTCACGATGCTGCAGGCGCGGCCGACGGCTCACGTCGAGCCGCGCGTCTCGCCGTCGGACGTCGCGCGTCTACGGACGTTCATTCGCGATGCGGTGCACGTCGACGAGAAGATCCTGCACTACATCGTCCGGCTCGGCCGCGCCACGCGCGCGCCCGGCGAAGTCGGGCGGCCCGAGCTCGGCGAGATGCTGGTGCTCGGAGCATCGCCGCGTTCGTATCAGCACGTGCTGGCGCTGGCGCGCGTCACCGCATTCCTCCACGGGCGAGCGTACGTGCTGCCTGCAGACGTGAAGGAAATCTACGCCGACGCGACGCGCCACCGTATCGCGCGCAGCGTCCGGGCGCAGGCCGAGAACGTCGAGGCCGATCACATTCTGCAGGAGCTGCTCCGGGCGGTGCCGATCCCATGATTCCCGAGCACGTCCTCCGCGAACTGCGTTACATCGAGGTGTACACCGCGAAGCGGATTCGCAATCAGCGCGTCGGTCCGTACACCAGCCCGCAGCGGGGCGCGGGCTTCGACTTCGACGAGCACCTGACCTACCGGCAGGGCGAGGATGTGCGGCGGATCGACTGGAACGTGACCGCGCGTATGAACGCGCCGTACGTGCGCCACACGCACGCGGAGCGCGAGATGAACGCGATGATCGCGATCGACGTGTCGCCCTCGATGGCGCTCGGCGCCGCGCACCGGTCCAAGAAGGAGCTGATGACGTTCATCACGGCGTCGCTGCTGTTTTCGGCGGTGTCGGATCAAATCAACGTCGGTTTTCTCGGGTTCGCGGATCGCGTCCTCGAGCATCTGCCGCCGAAACGGACGCGCGCGTCGGCCTGGATGGTGCTGGAGCGATGCTGGGCGCTGTCGCCGCGATCCGCACAGACGGCGCTCGTGCCCGCGATCCGCCACCTCCTGAACACGCTGAAACGCACGAGCGTCGTGTTCATCGTCTCCGATTTCATGACCGGCGAGGACGTATTCGGCGGCCAGGAGCTCCGCATGCTCGCGGCGAAGCACGACGTGATCGCGGTAGTCCCGCAGGATCCCACAGAGCTGTCGCTGCCAGCGGCCCGCGGCTACATGCAGGTGCGTGACCTCGAATCGGGACGGCAGGTCGCCGTCAGCCTGTCGCCGCGGACCCGACGTGCGTACGCCGACGAGATGGTCGCGCGACGCGACGCGCTCGCGCGCGCGTTCTATCGGGTGCCGATGGATCACGTGTTCGTGCCGACCGACGGCAGCTCGGTCGAGCCGCTGCTGGAACTGTTTGCCAGGAGAATGGCGCAGTGAAAGCGCGAAGACCCCTTTGGTGGTGTGCTGTGGTGTTCGGTTCGTCGTTGGCCGCTGCGCAGCCGCCCCAGCCAGATGTCACCGCGCGCGCCTCGGTCGATCGGCCTGCGGTGTTCGTCGGCGATCGTGTGACCTACACGATCGAGCTCACTTGCAAACGCGGTGTGGAGGTCCTGGCGGACGATCTGTCGCGCGACAAACTGAAGGTCGACGGCCTCGACGTCGTCGAGGCCGCGACCGATCGGCGATCCACCGCCGACGGCTCGACGCTCTACCGGTTCGACTACGTGTTGACGACCTATCGAATCGATCAACCAACGCTGAAGATCGCGCCGATGACTGCCCGCTATGCCGTCAGGCGCGCGGGGCAGCGACTCGAGGACGCGTCTCCGGCGGGCGAGGTCCACATTCCGGGAGCGACGATTGCGTTCCGGAGTCTGCTGCCCGACGAGGAGGAGCCGTCCGCGATTCGATCGGACGCGCCGCCCCACGTGCGGCGTCCGCTCGTCGCCGCGCTCGGGCTGATCGGACTTGGGCTCATCGTCGTGTCGGCCGTGCCTGCCTTGCTGGCCATGGCCGCGGTCGCGCGGCGCGCGCGAAAGCCGCGCGTCCGGCGATCTGCTCGCGCGGTCCGACACGCCGAGCAGCTCTCGCTCGAGACTTTGCGGACGATGGCGGTCGATACGGTAGAGGGCCGGCGGGCGGCGCTGAGTCAACTCGAAGCCCTCCTCCGCGAGCACTTGAGCGAGGTATGCGGGGTGGCAGGTGCCAGCGTGACGCCCGTCGATGTACCGGCGGCGCTCGCGGACAACCGATCGCCGCTTTCCGCCGACGTCGTCGCGTCGGTGCTCGCGACGTGCGAGCTCGCGCGCTACGCGCCGGCGCATGCGCTGCCGTCTGCCAACGCGTGCCGAGAGGCGATTGCGCAGGTAGAAGAAATGATCGCGACGCGGTGAGCGCAGGGATGTATTGATGCGATTTCTTCATCCCGAATACGGCTGGTGGTTGCTGGCGGCGGTTGCGAGTGTCGCCCTCATGCGCTGGCGTCTGCGGAGGCGGTTCGTCGCCTCGACGACCGTGCAGTGGCTGACGGCGCCGGTGTATCGCGCATCGATCGCGCGCCGCGTGCCGTTGGCGATGCTGGGGGTCGCGCTCCTGCTGCTCGGCGGCGCGCTGATGCAGCCGGTTCTGCCGTACGCGCAGTCAGAAATGACATCGCGCGGGCTCGATATCGTGATCGCGCTCGACCTGTCGTCCAGCATGCTCGAGCAGATCGGGCGCGTCCGTCCGCCGCGCACGCTGCAGAACCTGACGTTCACGTCGCGCGACGCGACCGCGGCGATGAAGACCGTCAAAACGCGGCTCGACGCGACGAAGGACGCGATCAAGTCGTTCGTGGCGTCGCGGCGCGACGACCGGATTGCGCTGGTCGTCTTCTCGGACAACGCTTACGTGGTCAGCCCGCTCACCTTCGATCACGAGTACGTGATGCGCTACGCCGATCTCATCGACGATCAGTTGCTCAGGGGTGAAGGCATGACCGCCGTCGGCGACGGCCTCGC
>Ga0066388_100003525_pt1 | contig 10181 bp, 4 predicted proteins | sample PanSoiMetaGPlot6_FD_64539 | JGI IMG/M metagenome (GOLD analysis project Ga0066388, IMG submission 64539) | Tropical forest soil microbial communities from Panama analyzed to predict greenhouse gas emissions - Panama Soil - Plot 6 (Hybrid Assembly) | ecosystem: Environmental > Terrestrial > Soil... | reverse complement strand
GCCGCCGCCTCGAATTCTCAGCCGTAGGCAAGCTGTCGGTGCCGGACAAGGTCGAGAACGTGCGTGCGGTCGATACCGAGCAGTCCAACACCTCCGTGCTGGTCGGTTCCGACTGCGTGGTCAAGCTATTCCGCAGGCTTGAGCCCGGTGTCAGCCCCGAGATCGAGGTGGGACATTTCCTCACCGAAATTGCGCCCTTCGCCAACGCGCCTCCCATGCTGGGTGCGGTCGAGCTGGTTGACGACAACGCACGCCATGCGGTTGCGATCGTCCACCGCTTCATCCAAAACCAGGGTGACGCCTGGTCCGTGACCAACGCCTATCTCGACCGCTACGTGGAAGAGCAGCGCCTGCTGACGACCGAGCCGACCGAAGAGACCGATGAGCAGACCGCCTATCTGGCCCGTATTCGTCAGGCTGGCGTGCGCATCGCCGAGATGCAGCTTGCGCTCGCCAGCCGCGATGACATCCCAGACTTCACGCCGGATCCGATCACGGCAGAGGACGTCAGCGAATGGTCGGCCCAGTTTCTTGATCGCGCCGGCCGCGCCTTCGACGAGCTCGCGCGCCGCAAGTCCGACCTGCGGGAGGAGGATCGCCGCGCCGTCGACGAGCTCTTGGCGGAGCGACGTTCATTGCCGTCGCGCATACGCGAGCTCCTTCCGAACCGGATCGGCGGGATCAAGATCCGCCACCATGGCGATTTCCATCTCGGCCAGATGCTGATTGCCAAAGACGACGTATTCATCATCGACTTCGAAGGTGAGCCGCGCCGCAGCCTCGCCGAGCGTCGGCGCAAGGCGCCGGCGGCGCGCGATCTCGCCGGGTTGATCCGCTCGATCGACTATTCGGCGACGGCGGCGCTCGACCGCGCTTTGAGGTCGGCGCCGGACGAGCACGGCAAGATCGCAAAGGCGCTCGACGATTGGCGCCAGCGGGCGGTCGCCTCGGTGCTCGGCGCCTATCACGAGCGGCTGACCGATCCGCGACTGTGGCCGGAGGATCGCGGCAAGGCCGACCGCCTGCTTGATTTCTTCCTGCTGGAGAAGGTGTTCTACGAGATCGAATATGAGCTATCCTATCGCCCGGATTGGGTGCGAGTACCGATGGCGGGAGCATTGCGGATTCTATCGCGGTCGGAGGCCGTTGCAGCATGACCGCGCTGCCGCAAGAAGCCTATGCGGTGATCGAGGGCCGTCATTCCGACCCGTTCCACTATCTCGGCTTCCATGTCGAGGGTGACCAGGCGGTGGTGCGTGCCTTTGTGCCCGATGCCGAAGCGGTGGTGGCGATCGATAACGAAGGCCACGAAAGCGAATTAGCGCGCCTCCACGAGGCCGGCCTGTTTGCCGGGCGGCTCCCCAATGGCTCAGCGCGCTACCATCTGCGGGCGCGGTTCGGCGAGCGCGTGGTCGAGTTCCAGGATGCCTATCGCTTTCCACCCGTGCTGTCCGATTTCGATCTTTATCTGCTCGGCGAGGGCAATCACCTCGAGCTGTACAACAAGCTCGGCGCGCACCCGATGACGCTCGACGGTGTGCCCGGCATGGCCTTCGTTGTGTTCGTCCCGAATGCTAGGCGTGTCAGCGTGGTCGGCGATTTCAATTTCTGGGATGGTCGCCGCCATGCCATGCGCGTGCGCGGCAACGGGTACTGGGAAATCTTCGTGCCGCAGGCCAAGGTCGGCGATCACTACAAATACGAGATCGTCGCGGCGGACGGCCAGATGCTGCCGCTCAAGTCGGATCCGGTGGCGTTCGCGGCGGAGCTGCGGCCGCGCACTGCTTCGATCGCGGTCGATCTCGACGCCATCCCGCGCCCGCAGCCCACCCCGGCGGGTACCAATGCGCTTGGCGCGCCGGTCTCGATCTACGAAGTGCATCTGGGATCCTGGCGCCGCCACGCCGACGATGGGCGTTGGCTCAACTACCGGGAGCTCGCGAACGAGCTGCCGGCTTACGTGCGCGATCTCGGCTTCACCCATGTCGAGTTCCTGCCGGTGAGCGAGCATCCGTTTGACGGCTCGTGGGGCTATCAGCCGACCGGCCTGTTCGCACCGACGAGCCGCTTCGGCTCGCCGGCGGACTTCGCGGCGCTGGTCGATGCCTGCCATCAGGCTGGGCTCGCGGTGTGGCTCGATTGGGTGCCAGGACACTTTCCCGACGATCCGCACGGGCTCGCCAACTTCAACGGCACCGGACTCTACGAGCACGCCAATCCGAAGCAGGGCCGGCATCTCGACTGGAATACGCTCATCTACAATTACGGTCGCACCGAAGTCGCGAACTTCCTGTTGGCGAGCGGGTTGTTCTGGCTTGATCGCTATCGTGCCGACGGGCTGCGCGTCGATGCGGTCGCGTCCATGCTTTATCTCGACTACAGCCGGCCCGAAGGCGGCTGGATTCCGAACAAACAGGGCGGGCGCGAGAATCTCGAGGCGATCGCGTTCCTGCGCCGCTTCAACACCGAGGTGTTCGGACGTTTTCCCAACGCCACGACGGCGGCGGAGGAATCCACGGCCTGGCCGATGGTGTCACGGCCGGTCGAGCATGGCGGGCTTGGCTTCGGCTACAAGTGGAACATGGGGTGGATGCACGACACCCTCGACTACATCAGCAAGGACCCGATCTATCGCCGCCATCATCACGGCCAGATCCTGTTCGGGCTGCACTACGCCTTCTCCGAGAACTTCATTCTGCCGCTGTCGCACGACGAGGTCGTGCACGGTAAGCGCTCGATCCTCGGCCGCATGCCGGGCGACCCCTGGCAGCGGTTTGCCAATCTGCGCGCCTATTACGGCTTTATGTTCGGCCATCCGGGCAAGAAGCTCCTGTTCATGGGCAGCGAGTTCGCCCAAGAGCACGAATGGCGGCACGATCATTCGCTCGATTGGCATCTCCTGAAGGAGCCGCAGCATGCCGGCATCCAGGCTCTGGTGCGCGACCTCAATCACCTCTACCGCACCGTCCCGGCCTTGCACGAGCTCGACTGTGAGGCGGCGGGATTCGAGTGGCTGATCATGCACGATAGCGATCGCAGCGTGTTTGCCTGGCAGCGCAAGGGGCGCGATGTGCACGACCGCTGCCTGGTGGTGGTGAACTTCACACCGGAGGTCTACCGCGACTACCGCATCCGGGTGCCCTTCGCAGGCTTCTGGCGTGAGGTGCTCAATACGGATGCAGAAATCTATGGTGGCAACAATGTGGGGAACGGCGGGGGCGTGAATACGTTGCAGGAGGGAACCGTCCCCGAGGTCAGCCTTGTCATTCCACCGCTTGCTGCAATTTTTCTCGTTCCCGAGCGCTAATGCACGGCTCTCGGCGGGCGCGCCACATCCGCTCGGTGCCACCTGGGATGGGCGGGGGACGAATTTTGCGCTGTTTTCGGCCAATGCCACCAAGATCGAGCTCTGCCTGTTCGACAGCCAGGGCCGGCGGGAGCGCGAGCGGATTGCCTTGCCGGAGCGTAGCGAGGACGTCTGGCACGGCTATCTCAACGACATTGGCCCGGGGCAGCTCTATGGCTACCGCGTGCACGGTCCCTATGAGCCGGAGCGCGGTTTTCGCTTCAATGCGCACAAACTCCTGGTCGATCCTTACGCCAAGAAACTCGCCGGGCGGCTGGTCTGGAGTGATGCGCACTTCGGCTATCGCACCGGCAGCTCGCGTGGCGATCTCTCGTTCGACCGCCGCGATAATGCGCGCGGCATGCCAAAGGGGGTGGTGATCGATGAGGCCTTCACCTGGGGCGACGAGCGGCGGCCGTATACGCCATGGGAAGACACCATCATCTACGAGGCGCATGTCAAAGGACTGACGCAGCAGCGCGAGGATTTGCCGCCAGGCACGCGGGGCACATTTCGGGGTTTGAGCAGCCCTGCCATGATCACGCACCTCAAGCGCCTTGGCGTGACTGCGATCGAGCTCCTGCCGATCCACGCCTTCGCGGATGATCGCCACCTCGTGGGGCGAGGCCTCGTCAACTATTGGGGCTACAACACGCTGTCGTACTTTGCGCCGGAGCCGCGTTACGCGCCCGACAATCCCCTTGATGCGTTTCGCTCGACGGTGGCGCGCCTGCATGACGCCGGCATCGAAGTCATCCTCGACGTCGTCTACAACCACACTTGCGAGGGCAACCATCTCGGCCCGACGCTGAGCTTTCGCGGCATCGACAACACCTCTTACTATTGGCTGCTGCCAGACCAGCCGCGCTACTATGACAATTTCACCGGCTGCGGCAACGCGCTCAATCTCACCCATCCGCGCGTCCTGCAGCTGGTGATGGATTCGCTGCGCTACTGGGTCGAGGTCTGCCATGTCGACGGGTTCCGCTTCGATCTCGCCGCCACACTGGCGCGGGGCCGCAACGGGTTCGACCGCGGCGCCGCGTTCTTCGCCGCCGTCAAGCAGGATCCCACTCTCGCCGACGTGAAGATGGTCGCGGAGCCCTGGGACATCGGCCCCGGCGGCTACCAGGTCGGAGCGTTCCCGTCCGGCTGGTCGGAATGGAACGACCGCTTCCGGCGGACGCTGCGGCGCTATTGGGTCGGCGCCGGCAACCTGATTGGCGATGTCGGCGGCCGCATGACCGGCTCGACCGACCTGTTCAATCACGACGGCCGCAGTCCGCGCTCAAGCATCAATCACGTGACCGTGCATGACGGCTTCACGCTCGCCGACTTCGTGAGCTATGCCCACAAGCACAATGAAGCCAATGGTGAGAAGAACCACGACGGGTCCGACGATAACAACAGCACCAATTGCGGTGTCGAGGGCCCCACATCGGATCCCAATGTCATCGCCTTGCGCCAGCAGCTGCAGCGCAATCTGCTCTCGTGCCTTCTGCTGGCACAAGGCGTGCCACTGATCCTTGCGGGCGACGAGGTAGGCAACGGCCAGAACGGCAACAACAACGCCTACTGCCAGGACAATCCGATCGGTTGGATCGACTGGGCGGGCCTTGGCCGCAAGGGCCAGGATATGACCGAGCTGATCGCGCAGCTCACCAGCGTGCGGCGCGCCTATCCCCAGCTGAGGACGCGGCGCTTTGTCGAAGGCCGCCGACCGGACGGCTCGTTCGGTGTGCTGTGGCTGACGCCGCAAGCGACGGAGATGACGGAAGCGGACTGGAATTTCCCAGAGGGGCGTTTCCTCTCGTACATGCTCGGCCCTGTTCAGGCCGGCCAGTCGCCGCTCTTTGTTGTGCTCAATGCGGCGGTGCAAGAGATCGAGTTCACGTTTCCGACATTGCCGGAATTCAGCCGCTGGCTGCCGGTGCTTGACACGGTCAATAAAGTAGAACCCGGCAAGGTGCACGCGGCGGGCTCGAAGGCCCAGACGCCACCGCGCGCAGTGCTGGTCTTCTCGGGCGAAATATGAGTGCGACTAGTGCCGCCGATTTGAAGTTCCAGCACTTGCCGCGACCCAGTTAGGAACTTCAAATCGAAAAGCGGCACTGGACTCATAGAGCCACTAGTGCCCCTTTGCTTCCGAAGTTCGTGTAAGAGGGTGCAGCGATGGTTCACGAACTTCGGAAGCGGGGTACTACCCAATTCGGTCCACGACTAACGCCAAACGGCGTCACGTTCCGACTTTGGGCACCGGCCGCCAAGAACGTCGAGCTCATGCTCGATCGCGCCTTTCCCATGCAGGCACGCCCGGATGGCTGGTACGAGCTCACGATCGAGGGTGCTGGCCCCCACACGCTCTACCAGTTCCGCATCGACGGCGAGCTCGAGGTGCCGGATCCGACCTCGCACTTCCAGCCACGGGATGTGTTCGGTCCGAGCGAGGTCATCGACCACGACGCGTACGAATGGCAGATTCCGGATTGGCACGGCCGCCCATGGCAAGACGCGGCGTTCCTCGAGCTCCACGTGGGCACCTTCACGCCGGCCGGAACGTTCCGGGATGCGATCGAGCGGCTCGATCACGTGGCCGAGACCGGTCTGACTGCGATCGAGCTGATGCCGGTTGCGGATTTCGCCGGCGGCCACAACTGGGGTTACGACGGCGTGCTGCTCTATGCCCCGGACAGCGCCTATGGCCGGCCGGAGGATCTCAAGGCGCTCATTGATGCAGCGCATGCGCGCGGTCTCATGGTCTTTCTCGATGTCGTCTACAATCACTTTGGCCCGGAGGGGAACTACCTCTCGCGCTATGCGCCGGCGTTCTTCACCTCCGCGCATACCCCGTGGGGCCTCGCCATCGATTATCGCGTCCCGCAGGTGCGCGCCTTCGCGATCGAGAATGCGCTGCATTGGCTCGTGCACTACCGTTTCGACGGACTTCGTCTCGATGCCGTGCATGCGATTGCGGAGCGCGGCGAGCCGTCGCTCTTGAGCGATCTCAGCCGCGCGGTCGGGCAGCTGGCGCTGGAAAGCGGGCGCAAGCTGCATCTCGTGCTCGAGAACGATGACAACACCGCAAGCCTGCTCGACCCGCTCGAAGAGCCGCCGCAGGGGCGCTATCGCGCGCAATGGAATGATGATTATCACCACGCCTGGCACACGCTGCTCACGCACGAACGTGGCGGCTACTACCAGGATTATGTGGAGCGGCCGCTCGATCACATCACGCGCGTGCTGTCGTCAGGCTTTTCCTACCAGGGGGAAGAGTCGGCACATCGGGGTGGCGGCGCCCGTGGCGAGAGCTCGGGCAAGCTGTCGCCGCTCGCTTTCGTGAACTTCCTGCAGAATCACGACCAGATCGGCAACCGCCCGCTTGGCGACCGCCTGTCCGTGCTCGTCGACCCGGCGCCGCTCACGGCTGCACTCGCGATCACGTTGCTCGCCCCGATGCCGCCGCTGCTGTTCATGGGCGACGAGTGGGGCTCAACGAGACCGTTTCCGTTCTTCTGCGATTTCAGAGGTGAGTTGGCCAACGCGGTCCGGCAAGGTCGCCGTCGAGAGTTCGCGGAAGCCTATGCGGAGCTCGGCGACGAGATTCCCGATCCGCTGTCCCATAAGACGTTCCGCTCCGCAGTTCTCGATTGGAGCGAGCGCGAGGAAGCCCAACATCGCAAGCGCCTGGCCTTCGTGCGCGAGCTCCTCGCCATCCGCACACGGGAGATCGCGCCTCGGCTAGCCAACGTACGCGTTGGCTCGGCGCAGCGTGACGGCTCCGTGATAATGGCCTGGTGGCGCCTTGGTGACGCCAGCAGGCTTGCGCTGATAGGGAACCTGTCGGGTGAGGTGGCGCGAGCACCGCGCCATGTGGGCGACGGCCGTGCGCTCTGGGGCGATGTGGCGCCGGCCCAGCTGCCGCCCTGGTTCGTGTCCTGGACGATCGGAGGGACATGATGCCCGCCGCAGTCCCGATTGCGACCTATCGACTGCAGCTCACTGCGCGGTTCGGCTTTGCGAAGGCCGCCGCGCTTGTTCCCTATCTGAAGGCGCTCGGGATCAGTCATGTCTACGTGTCGCCATTTCTCAAGGCGCGCCATGGCTCCACGCACGGCTACGACGTGGTCGATCACAACGCGCTCAATCCGGAGCTCGGCGGAGAGGAGGGCCTGCAGCAGCTGTGCGCTGCGCTGGCCGAAGCCGACATGGGCCTGATCCTCGATTTCGTTCCGAACCATATGGGCGTCCATTACGCTGACAATGCCTGGTGGCTCGACGTCTTGGAGTGGGGCCGTGCCTCGCCTTACGCGAATTTCTTCGACATCGATTGGTCGTTGCTCGCGCACCGCCCCGCCGGCGGCGTGCTCCTGCCGATCCTCGGCACATCCTATGGCGAGGCGCTCGAACGCGGCGACATCGAGCTTCGCTATGATGCGGCCGATGGAACCTTCTCCGCCTGGTATTACGAGCACCGGCTTCCGATCACGCCGCCGCGCTATGGCGAAATCCTCGACAAGGTGGTGACCGAGGCCTTCGCGAGGGACCAGCCCGTCGGCTGGAAGCTGATCGAGCTTGCGGCGCGCTACCGCGGACCACACAATCCGCCGCGCGACAAAGCGCCCACGTTCAAAGCCGAACTCGCTGGCATCGAAGGTGCCGAGGCAATCATCACACGTGGTCTTGAGGCGTATCGGCCCACGGCCGGTGGGATGGCGGCGGCCCTGAGCCTGCACGGGTTGCTCGAGCGCCAACATTATCGCCTGGCGCATTGGCGACTGTCGGCGAGCGACATCAACTATCGGCGCTTCTTCGACATCAATTCGCTCGCAGGCCTGCGGGTGGAGGATACGCGCACGTTTGCGGCGATCCATCGTCTGGTCGCTCGCTTGATCGCCGAGGAACGGCTGCACGGGCTGCGGCTCGATCACATCGACGGATTGCGCGATCCGCAGCAATACCTGCAGCGACTGCAGCGGCTGATCGGCAGCCTGCGTCCCGCGCAGCGGGGGAGGTTCTATGTCGTGGTAGAGAAGATTCTCGCTGAGCATGAGCATCTGCCCCGCTTCACCGGTGTCGCCGGGACAACGGGCTATGAATGGCTCAACATGCTGTCGCGCGTGCTGGTCGATGGCCACGGCCTCACCCGACTCGATGACGTATGGCATCGCCTGAGCGGCGATCCGCGACCGTTCGACCAGATTCTGATCGCAGCCAAACGGCGGATCCTGTGGACGATCCTGGTGAGCGAGTTCACGGTGTTGGCCCGTCTTCTCGCGCGGATCGCGGCGGGCCACTACACCACGCGCGATTACGGCGCCGATCGGCTGAGCCTCGCGCTGCGGCTCTTTATCCTGCACTTTCCGGTCTACCGCACCTACCTGACCGCATCCGGCCCCTCGCGCGAGGATCGCGCGATCATCGACGGCGCGATTGTCAAGGCGCGCGCCGAGTGGGTCGGCCCTGACGGCAGCATCTTCGATGTATTGCGCGATGCCGTGACGCTTGATTTGGTCAAGCCGCCGCGTGTTGGGCACAGCATCTCGCGCCTGCGCCGGTTCGCCTTCAAGCTCCAGCAGTTCACCGGACCGGTCATGGCCAAGGCGCTCGAGGACACGGCGTTCTATCGCTATCACCGGCTGCTGGCGCTCAACGAGGTCGGCGGCAACCCCGCAGCCGGCGCGCTGTCGGTGAGCGAGTTCCATCACCAGATGGTGCATCGGGCCGAGACGTTTCCGCATGGCCTGACCGCGACCGCCACCCATGACACCAAGCGTGGTGAAGACGCCCGCGCGCGCCTTCTGGCGCTGTCCGAGCTTGCCGGAGAATGGGAGCAGGCCGTCGAGCGCTGGCGAGCGCTCAACGCGCCGTTGATCGACGCTCTGCCGCCGGCCAGCCGGCCTTCGCCGGCGCACCAATACATGCTCTACCAGGCCTTGCTCGGCGCCTGGCCGCTCGAGGGATTCGATCGCCGGTTTGTGGAGCGGATGCAGGCCTACGTCGTGAAGGCGGCGCGCGAGGCCAAGGAACAGACGAGCTGGCTTAATCCGGATTCCCTCTATGAGGAGGGGCTGACAACGTTTGTCGCGCAACTGCTCGATCGCGATCGGTCTGGGCCATTCCTTGCCGCATTCGCGCCGTTCGTCGCTCGTGCCGCTCTGCTCGGGGCCTTGAACAGCCTGTCGCAGCTCGCGCTCAAGCTTTTCATTCCGGGCGTGCCTGATCTCTACCAGGGCACGGAATTCTGGGATTTATCATTGGTCGATCCAGACAATCGGCGGCCAGTCGATTTCGGAGATCGCACCACAGCGCTCAACGCCATTGGCGACCAAGCCGATTGGGCGAAGCTTGCTGCAGCCTGGCCGGACGGGAGGATCAAGCTTGCCCTCATGCGCACGCTGCTTGCGCTCCGGGCGCGGGCGCCCGCGCTGTTCAGCCAGGGCAGCTATCGTGCCGTGGACGTCACCGGGCCGCATCGCAACGAGATCATCGCCTTTGCGCGCGTGAGCGGGCGCGATGCCGTCATCGTCGCGGCTGGCCGGCTGTTCGCGCGTGCAACGCAGGCCGGACGACACTGGCCGACCGCCGGCGCGTGGGATGCCGCCCTGAGCGTCGACGGGCTCATTCCGGTTCGGAACGTGCTCGGGGCGCAGTGTCCTCGCCCTGGACCGCAATGGCCGATCGGAGACCTGTTTCAGGCAGTCCCGGTTGCCGTCATCGAGATGCGCGCTCACGCGAGCTCGGGCCCTTTGCGAATTCAGGAGATTGTCACGACATGATTGGGGCGCATGAGCGGCGACCACGCACGTTCGCCGTGCGCCAGCGCAATTAAGCATCC